>Ga0207665_10001926_pt1 | contig 13972 bp, 12 predicted proteins | sample LARL112metaG_FD_184351 | JGI IMG/M metagenome (GOLD analysis project Ga0207665, IMG submission 184351) | Corn, switchgrass and miscanthus rhizosphere microbial communities from Kellogg Biological Station, Michigan, USA - LAR L11-2 metaG... | ecosystem: Host-associated > Plants > Roots >...
CGCCGAACAGCACGCCGTCGGCCTCGCGGGCCGCGCGCTTGGTCTCCTCCGGCAGGGGCGAGCCCTGCGGCGGGGTGAGGATCTTGAGCGGCAGGCCGGTGCCCATCAGCAGGTCGCAGGTGGCGTCGACGACCTCGGGGCCGATTCCTTCACCGGGCAGCGCGACGACCGTCTTCATGGCCATGCTCACACCTCCTTGGAGAGGCTTACCATAGCACTGCCGGGGCGGAAGGGATTATCATGGCCACGCCGGAGGAGGGCACCATGGAATACACGCGAATCTCGGCCGACTGCCACATCGACATGCCGTGGATGCCGCCGGACCTCTTCACCGCCAACGCGTCCGCGGCGCTGCGCGAGCGCATGCCCTACGTCACCGACGGCCCCGACGGCCCGCGCTGGACGTCGCGCAACGGGGCCGCCTTCGGCCTGGTGGGCGGGGTCGGGCCCTCGGGCCAGAAGTACGTGCCCGGCCTCCACTACCGCGCGGACGTGATGGCGGCGACCGGCCTCTACGACGACGGCCGGAAGGGGATCCGGCGGCCCACCGACCCGCACCTGCGGGTGGCCGACATGGAGCGCGACGGGGTCCAGGCTGAGGTGATCTTCGGCATCCTGGGCGCGGCCACGCGCCTGGGCGATCACGAGGCGGCCGCCGAGATGTTCCGCATCTACAACGACTGGCTCGTCGACTTCTGCCGTCACTACCCGGAGCGCCACGTGGGCCTGGCCTGCCTGCCCTACGGGGACATCGACGCGGCGGTGCGGGAGATCCACCGCGCGGCCAAGATGGGCCTGCGCGGCCTCGAGCTCTCGTGCTCGTGGGACATGGAGCCGATGTGGCACCCGGTGTGGGAGCCGCTCTGGCAGGCGGTGAGCGAGGTGCGGCTGCCGCTCCACTTCCACACCTTCCCGACCATGCCGCCCGGGGTGCGCGAGAAGGCCACCGGCCTCACCAAGCGGGCCGCGATGTTCACGAGCGTCTCCGGCTTCCAGATGAATCTGGTCAACATCCTGGCCGCGGTCATCGGCGCGGCGGTGCTCGAGCGCTACCCGGACCTGCGCATCTCGTTCGGGGAGAGCGGCATCGGCTGGCTGCCCTACGCGCTCGACCGGATGGACTTCGAGTGGGAGGACCGCTTCCGGGACCTCGGGCTCACCATGAAGCCGAGCGACTACTGGCGGCGGCAGTGCAAGGCCACCTTCCAGTTCGACCGCATCGGGACCCAGATGATCCACGAGATCGGCGAGGAGACCCTGATGTGGGGCTCGGACTACCCGCACGGGGACGGGGTGTGGCCCGAGTCCTCCAAGTACATCGAGGAGCAGTTCGGGCACCTGCCGCCCGCCACGGTGCGGAAGATCGTCTGCGACAACGCGGCGGAGTTCTACGGCCTGACCCAAGCTTGACACCTCCGGGGCCGCGTGCTATTCGGCCAATTGGCGCAAGGCATACGCGAGTCGTTCCTTCAACGACGAGAGGAGAATCGCGATGACATCAGTCACCGTCAATGGCCGGCGCTACGACGTCGACCTTCCCGATGACACGCCGCTCCTTTGGGCCCTCCGGGACGAGCTGGGCCTGACCGGGACCAAGTTCGGCTGCGGCATGGCGCTCTGCGGTGCGTGCACCGTGCACGTCGACGGCCAGCCGGTGCGCGCCTGCGTGACCCCGATCTCCGCCGTCGGCACCAGCAAGGTCACCACCGTCGAGGGCGTCGGCACGGACCGGGTGGGGCGGGCGGTCCAGGCCGCGTGGGTGGATCTCGGTGTTCCCCAGTGCGGCTACTGTCAGGCGGGACAGATCATGTCCGCCACCGCGCTGCTCAAGCGCAACCGCAAGCCGACCGACGCGGACATCGACGAGGCCATGAGCGGCAACATCTGCCGCTGCGGGACCTACGTCCGGGTGCGCCAGGCCATCAAGCAGGCCGCGCTGGGAGCGTCTCGATGAGCCCGCGGGGTCCGGAGGTCGCGACCGATCGTCCGCTGGTGATCGCCAACGTGAGCCGGCGGCAGTTCCTCCAGGGCATCTCCGCGGCGAGCGGGCTGGTGCTGGCCGCCGGCTTCCCCTCCGTGGCGACCGCGGCCGACCCGCCGAAGTACGGCCGGGACGGCATGCCCAACGGCTGGCGGGACGACCCGCTGGTCTTCGTGTCCATCGGGGAGGACGGCATCGTCTCCATCGTCTGCCACCGCTCCGAGATGGGGCAGGGCGTCCGCACCGGCATGCCCATGATCGTGGCCGACGAGCTCGAGGCGGACTGGAAGCGGGTCCGGGTGGTGCAGGCCACCGGGGATGAGAAGCGCTTCGGCAACCAGGACACCGACGGCTCGCGGAGCACACGTCATTTCTTCGATCCCATGCGGCGTTGCGGCGCGGCGGCTCGGACCATGCTCGAGGCGGCGGCCGCCGCGAAGTGGGGGGTGCCGGTCTCGGAGGTCGAGGCCAAGAACCACGAGGTGATCCACGCCAAGTCGGGGCGGCGCGCCGGCTACGGCTCGCTCGCCAAGGCCGCGGCGACCCAGACCGTCCCCGCGCGGGAGACCGTGAAGCTCAAGGACCCGTCGAAGTTCCGCTACATCGGCAAGGGCAACCTGAAGCTGGTCGACGGCCCGAACATCGCCACCGGCAAGGCGCAGTACGGCATCGACACCCGGCTGCCCGACATGGTCTACGCGGTGGTGGCCCGGCCGCCGGTGTACGGCGGCAAGATGACGAGCTACGACGCGGCCGAGACCCTCAAGGTCCCCGGCGTGCTGAAGGTGGTCGAGATCGAGCCGAGCCCGGCGCCGGCCCAGTTCAACCCGCTCGGTGGTGTTGCGGTGGTGGCGAAGAACACGTGGGCCGCCATCCAGGGCCGCCGGGCCCTCAAGGTGGTCTGGGACGACGGCGCCAACGCGAGCTACGACTCGGCGGCCTTCCGCGCGCAGATGGAGGAGTCGGCGCGCAAGCCGGGCAAGGTGGTGCGCGACAACGGCAACGTCGACACCGCGCTGGCCGGCGCGGCGAAGCGGCTCTCGGCCGAGTACTACATCCCGCACCTGGCGCACGCGCCGATGGAGCCGCCGGCCGCCACGGTGCGCATCGTCAACGGCAAGGCGGAGGCATGGGCCTGCGTGCAGTCGCCCCAGGCCGCGCGGGACCTGGTGGCCAAGCGGCTCGGCATCTCGGCCGACGACGTCACCGTCAACGTGACCCTGCTGGGCGGCGGCTTCGGCCGCAAGTCCAAGCCCGACTTCGTGATCGAGGCCGCGGTCATCTCCAAGGCGATGGACGGCAAGCCGGTCAAGGTGACGTGGACCCGCGAAGACGACCTGATGCACACCTACTTCCACACCGTCTCGGTGGAGCACCTGGAAGCGGGCCTCGACGCGCAGGGCAAGCCGGTGGCCTGGATGCACCGGAGCGTGGCGCCCACGATCTTCTCCACCTTCGTGGCGGGCGCGAAGAACGAGGCGGCGCTCGAGCTGGGCATGGGCGTCATCAACGTGCCGTTCGCGATTCCCAACGTGCGCATCGAGAACCCGGAGGCGGAGGCGCACACCCGCATCGGCTGGTTCCGCTCCGTCTCCAACATCCCGCACGCCTTCGCGGTGCAGTCGTTCGTGGCCGAGCTGGCCGCCGCGGCGGGGCGCGACCAGAAGGACTACCTGCTGGAGGTCATCGGCCCCGCGCGCCGGGTGAGCCCCGAGGCGCTGGGCGATACGTGGAACCACGGGGAGTCCCCCGAGCAGTATCCGGTGGACACCGGCCGCCTCCGCCGGGTGGTAGAAACCGTCGCCCGAGAAGCCGGCTGGGGGCGGAAGCTGCCCAAGGGCCGCGGCCTGGGCATCGCCGCGCACTACAGCTTCGTGAGCTACATCGCCACCGTGGTCGAGGTGGCGGTGGACGACCAGGGCGTGGTGACGGTGCCGCGCATCGACGTGGCGGTGGACTGCGGCGCGACCGTCAACCCCGAGCGGGTGCGGGCGCAGATGCAGGGCGCCACGGTGATGGGCCTGGCGGTGGCCACGCTGGGCGAGATGAGCTTCAAGAACGGACGGGCCGAGCAGCAGAACTTCGACACCTATCAGGTCACCCGCATGTCGGGTGCCCCGCGCGACATCCGGGTGCACGTCCTGCCCGGGGACTACGCGAAGCCGATGGGCGGGGTCGGGGAGCCGGGCGTGCCGCCGGTGCCGCCGGCTCTCTGCAACGCCATCTTCGCGGCGACCGGGAAACGGATCCGGAGCCTGCCGATTCGCGATCAGCTGAAGGCCTAGGTCTCACCTCCCGGGGCCGAGGGGGCGCTCGCTCCCTCGGCCCCCGCCAGGCCACGCACGATGGCCTGCCCGGCCCACGGCGCCGGTGCTAGGATTGGCGGCCAGACCGCCATGCCGGCACGCACGGGCAAGGAATTCCTCAAGGCACTCAAGGACGAGCGTCAGATCTGGGTGGGCGACGAGCGGGTGTCCGACGTGGCCGCCCACCCCGCCTTCGCGGGCGCCGCACGCTTCGTGGCCTCGCTCTACGACCTGCAACACGAGGCGGCGTCCGTCTGCCTCATGCCCGATCCCGAGACCGGCGAGCCGATCAACGTGAGCCACCTGATCCCCCGCTCCCGCGGAGACCTCGCCCGTCGGCACGACTGCCTGGAGCGGATCGCGGAGTGGAGCGTCGGGGTCATGGGCCGCACCCCCGACTACATGAACGTGACCTTCGCCGGCTTCGCGGGGCGACACGACGAGTGGTCGATCAACCGCAACGAGGCGGGCGCGGCCAACCTGGTCGCGTACCAGAAGCTCCTGGCCCGGCGGGACTGGTCGCTGACCCACACCCTCATCCACCCGACGGTGGACCGCGCGTGGGGGGACGCGCCCGCCGCGGGCAACGACGTGGCGGTCCACAAGGTGGCGGACACCGAGCGGGGCATCGTGGTGCGGGGGGCGCGGATCCTGGCCACGCTGGCCCCGTTCGCGGACGAGCTGGCGGTCTACCCGGCGGCGCCGCTCCCGGCGGGCGCCGACGCCTACGCGCTCTCGTTCTCGATCCCGATGGCCACGCCCGGGCTCAAGTTCCTCTGCCGCGACAGCATGAGCGCGCCGGGCGGGCCCGACCACCCGCTCTCGAGCCGCTTCGACGAGCAGGACGCCTTCGTGATCTTCGACGACGTGGAGGTGCCGCGCGAGCGCCTCTTCATCGACGCCAACCTGCCGGTCTACAACACCGTCGTGGCCTCGAGCTGGCCGCCCAACTTCATGCAGCAGACGTCGATCCGCGCCCAGACCAAGCTCGAGTTCGCCTGGGGCATCGCGACCCGGATGGCGGAGGCCATCAACGGGCTCACCCCCGCCGCGAAGGAGATGCTCGGCGAGATCTGGAGCTACGCGGAGCTGACCCGCGCCGCGATCCAGGCCGCGGAAGACGGCGCCCGCGACTGGGGCAACGGGATCTGGTTCCCGGCCGGCGAGCCCTTCCGGGCCCTGCGCGGGCTGCTGCCGATCTGGTTCCCCCGCGTCAACGAGATCATCCGCCTGCTCGGGTCGCACAACCTGCTCGCCGCGCCCCCGATCGGCCAGATGCGCGATCCCGAGCTGCGGCCACTGGTGGAGCGCTACCTGCGGGGCGCGGGTGACGTGGCGGCGCGGGACCGGGTCCGCATCTTCCGCCTCGCGTGGGACTTCGCGGGCAGCGCGCTCGGCAGCCGCGGCGAGCAGTACGAGCGGTTCTACATCGGCTCGAGCGGGCGCTCGTTCCAGCGCGCCCACACCATGGCCGCCCCCGAGCGGGCGCGCCGGCTGGTCGACCGCTTCGTGCAGGAGGAGCTGTGAGCCGTCGCCTGACCGTGCTGATGCCGTTCCACACCCCGTTCTACACGCCGCTCGCCGCCGGGGCGGCGCTGGGCCACTTCCGGGACGCGGGCCTCGACGTGACCGCGGTGCCCGCGGCCGCCTTCGGCAAGGCGACGATCGACGCGCTCCTGGGCGGCGACATCGAGATCAGCCTGGGCGGCCTCATGCGGAGCTTCGAGCTGGCCGAGCGGACCGGCCAGATCGTGGTCCACTTCGCCGAGGTGTGCAGCCGCAACGGCTTCTTCCTGCTCGCGCGCGAGCCGCGCCCGGGCTTTCGCTGGGCCGACCTGGTCGGCCGGACGGTGCTGTCCTTCGCGGAAGCCCCGACCCCGTGGCAGTGCCTGCTCACCGTGCTGCGGCGCCACGGCGTCGATCCGGCCCGGGTCCGCATCGAGCGGCATCGCCCGGGGCCGGAGGCGGTGGCCGCCTTCCTGGCCGGCACCGGCGACTTCCTCGAGCAGCCCCAGCCGGTGATCGAGCGGCTCCTCGTCGAGGGCCGGGGCCACCTGGTGGCGTCGATGGGCGAGGCGACCGGACCGGTGCCGTTCTCCTCCTACATGACCACGCCGGCCTTCCTGGCCCGCGAGCCCGACGTCGTCGCGCGATTCACCCGCGCGACCTACCGGACCCAGCGCTGGCTCGCCGCGCACGGCGCGGGCGACATCGCGCGAGTGGTCGCCCCGGCCTTCCCGGAGACGGAGCTCCCCTTGCTGGAGCGGGCGGTGGCCCGCTACCTGGGGCAGGGGACGTGGGCGCGGGATCCTCTGCTGCGCCGGGACGGCTACGACTACCTCGAGCGCATCCTGCTCGACGGCGCGTTCATCCGTCGCGGCCAGCGCTACGAGGACCTGGTCGACACCGCGATCGCCACGCAGATCATGGCGGAGGCCCCGTGAAGTTCGGCGTCGGCTTCTTCCCCGACGGAGGGCCCGACCGCATCTCGGCCCGGCGGTACTACGACGAGGCCCTCGCCCTCGCCGAGCGGGCCGACGCCCTCGGCTACGAGAGCGTGAAGATGGTGGAGCACCACTTCACCTCGTACGGCGGATACAGCCCGGACCCCGCGGTGTTCCTGGCCGCGTGCGCCCAGCGGGCCCCGCGCGTGCGCCTGGTCACCGGTGCGGTCCTGCCCGCATTCAACCACCCGCTGAAGCTGGCCGGCCAGCTCGCGATGCTCGACGCTCTCTGCGGAGGCCGGCTCGACGTGGGGGTCGCCCGCGCGTTCATGCCCTACGAGTTCGACGGCTTCGGGGTCTCGATGGAGGAGAGCCGGCCGCGCTTCGAGGAGGGGATCCTCGCGCTGCGGCGCCTGTGGACCGAGGAGCACGTCACCTTCGAGGGGCGCTTCCACCGCTTCCGCGACGTGACGGTGCTGCCGCGCCCGACCCAGACGCCGCACCCGCCGATCTGGGTGGCCGCGGTGGTGAGCCCCGAGTCGTTCGTGTGGGCGGGCGAGCACGGCTACCACATGATGGTGGTGCCCTACCTGGGCGAGCATCACGAGCTGGCCGAGAAGATCCAGCTCTACCGGCGGGCGTACCGCGACCACGGGCACGAGGCGGCGCGCGGCCCCGGGGAGGTGATGATGGTGCTCCACCTCTACGTGGCGCCGACCCGGCGGGAGGCCCGCGAGGAGGGCCGCGCCTACATGGAGCAGTACCTTCGCAACTTCCGCGCGGCGGCGCGCGCGTGGACCGGCCGGCAGTCGGGCCAGTACAAGGCGTACTCCGGGCTCGAGCAGATGCTGGAGGAGATCACCTACGAGCGGGTGCTCGACGAGACACGCGCGATCATCGGCGATCCCGAGGACGCGGCCCGGCAGATCGCGTACGTGCGCGACACCTTCGGCGACGTGCACGCGAGCTTCCAGATCAACTTCGGGGTGATGGAGGAGGCGCGCGCGCGGCGGAGCATCGAGCTCTTCGCGCGCGAGGTCATGCCGCGCTTTCGCGGCTAGCGGGTCGGCGGCGCGGGGGCGCGGCCCGCGAGGTCGCCGAAGGGCCCCGCGATGCGCACGATCTCGTTCAGCTGGAAGGCGCCCGCGCGGATGACCGCGACGAGCAGGTCCCCGGCCATCCCGGCCGCGCGGGTCTCCGCGGTGACCGGCACGAAGGCCAGGCCCCGCGGCGTGTCGCCGTCGGTGAAGCGCGCGAGGCTCGTGCGGCCCCCGTCCGCGGTGAGGGCGAAGATCTCGGCGCCCTGGCGATCCGCCACGAAGAGCAGGCCCGCCGGCCCGGCCGCGAGGGCCTGCGCGATCGGCCCCTCGAGGACGAGGCGCGACTCGCCGCGCGGGCTCACCCGCCAGATCGCGCCCGGCCCGGGCTGCCAGGGCGCCTCCGCCCCGCCGTCGCTGCCGATCCACAGGTGATCGGACTCGTCGACCGCGAGCGCGCGGGGCCGCGCGATCCGCACGTTGTCGAGCATGCGCCCGTCGCCGTCGAGGCGCAGCACGACCCCCCGGTCGCGGTCCGCGACGTAGATGTCGCCGCCCGCGCTCGCCGCCGCGCCCTCGGGCTGGACGAGCAGGGGCGCGCGCGCGGGCTCGGCCGGGGTGCCGCCGGCCAGGAAGCTGGTGCGGCCGTCGGCCAGCCGGTAGAGGACACCGACGCGCCGGTCGCGATCGAAGGTGGTGACGAAGAGCTCGCGGCCCGCGCGGCCGGCGCTGACCTGGGCGTTGACGAGCGGCGGGCCGTGGAGGAAGCGGGCCTCGGTCTGGGGCGTCAGCCGCGCTCCACCCGCCGGGACGCGGTAGAGCGAGGTGAGGTAGTCGAACTCGCCGCCGCTGTAGCGCCGGCCGGTGCGCGCCAGGTAGAGCGCGCCGGCCGGATCGACCGCGAGGGTCGACGTGGAGGGGATGCCGCGGCTGCGCGCGCCGGTGTCGCCCCCGAAGCCCTCGCCGGTGACGTAGACGCGGGCGGTGAAGCCCGGCGGGAGCAGGATGTCGGCGTGCGCGGCGGCGGGAGCGAGGACGAGCGCGAGCCCGACCCCGAGCCCCAGAATGACGAGTCGCTGCGCCCTCCGCCACGCGCCGCGATGATCGATCATGGGCCGAGATCATAGCCTCGGGGAGGGGGCGCGGCAACCGCCGGCACGTGCGGCTCAGGGTGGGTCGGCGACGAGCGCGGAGAGCGCCTCCACCGGGAAGCCGGCGTCGGTCCAGGCCGCGAGGCCGCCGCGCAGCGGGTGGACCCAGCGCGCCCCACTGCGCTCGAGCAGGAGCGCCACCCGGGCGCTCGTGGCCTCGTTGGGTCAGGAGCAGTAGAGGACGACCTGGCGGTCGAGCGGGATCTCCGCGCGGCGGCGCTCGATCTCCTCGGCGGGGATCCACCGCGCGCCGGGGATCTTGTACGGGGCCGCGGTGACATCGAGGGCGGAGCGGGTGTCGATCACGACGAGCTCGGGATCGCCCGCGGCCATCCTCCGCTCGAGCTCGGCCGGCTCGATCCGGGCCACCCGCAGGCTGCGGAGGAAGCGCCGGCGCCGCACGAACTTGACCGTGATGTAGCCGATGAGCGCGGCCGCGCCGGCGGCCAGGCCCCAGTGCCCGACGCGGGTCCCGAGGGCCAGGATCGGCGTCAGCGCGCTGCTCGCGACGTAGCCGACGGCGATCCACGTGCCGGCCCAGAGGAGAGCCCCCATGGTGTCGAGCACGAGGAACGGACCGCGCGCGAGGCCGACGATGCCGGCCAGCGGCGGGGCGATGGTGCTGAGCCCCGGGAGGAACTTCGCGACGAGCAGGGCCCAGCGGCCGCGGCTCATGAACAGGTTCTCGGTCCGCCTCACGCACGAGTCCGGCTCGAGCGAGAGGCGACAGATCACGTTGACCACCCGCTTGCCGCGGGCGCGGCCGAGCTCGTACCACACCACGTCGGGCGGCAGGGACGCGACCAGCGCGGTGGCGAGGCCGGCGAGCGCGCTCATGCGCCCGGCTCCCGCGAACGCGCCCACCCCCAGCAGCAGCGGGACCGCGGGGATCGGCAGGCCGATCTGCTCGGCGAGCACGAAGGCGAAGAGCATGAGATAGCTGTCCATCGCCCCATGCTATATGGGGGCGGGAGGCTTGCGCCATGGCCAGTGTGATCGTGCGGGGTGGGATCGGCAGCCTGGAGCAGGAGGTGCTCGTGGGCCGGCACCGGCTCACCGCCGACGAGCCGGAGGGTCAGGGCGGCCACGACGCGGGGCCGTCGCCCTACGACTACCTGCTCGCCGCACTCGGGACCTGCACCTCGATGACCCTCGCCCTCTACGCGCGGCGCAAGGGGTGGCCGGTCGAGGGCATCACGGTGACCCTCGCGCACTCGCGCATCCACGCGACCGACTGCGCGGAGTGCGAGACCAAGGACGGGCACATCGACCGGATCGACCGGGAGATCGGGCTCGCCGGCCCGCTCACCGACGAGCAGTGCGCCCGCCTGCTCGAGATCGCCGAGCGCTGCCCGGTGCACCGCACCCTCACCTCCGAGGTCAGCATCCGCACCCGCCTGGCCCCGGGGCCGCCGCCGGCCTCTTGACAAGCCCTCCGGGGCGGGTGTACTCATCGGCCCATTCAACGACGCTAGGGGCTGTGTTCTCTCTTCGGCGCGGTGTGCTCGCAACGATGCGGTGCCCAATTCACTTGCAACCCGGGCTCGCTCAAGCGGGCGCCGGGCGGGGGAGGGTGTCATGGAGGAAGACCGCACCACGTTCGAGACCCTCGAAGCAGCCTTCATCGAGGGACGGCTCAGTCGGCGTGAGCTGCTTCGCCGCAGCGCCCTGATCGGGGCCAGCGCCGCCGCCGCACACCTCCTCGGCTCGCTCGGCCTCGCCCGGCCGGCGCACGCGCAGGGGACCCCCAAGAAGGGCGGTACCCTCGTCATCGCCAAGGAGAGCGAGCTCGACATCCTCGACCCGCACAGCGCGGGCGGCTGGGTGACCTGGCGCGTCAGCAAGCAGATGCACGAGGGTCTGATCGACGAGGATCTCACCCAGGCCAACGTGCCCTACCCGAAGCTCATTCCCAAGCTCGCCACGTCGTGGGACATCTCGAAGGACTCGCTGACCTACACCTTCAAGCTCCGCAAGGGCGTCAAGTTCCACGACGGCACCAACTTCGACGCGGCGGCGGTGAAGTACAACATCGACCGCTGCGCGGCCAAGGACGCGCCCCAGTTCTACGCGCGGGCCAACGCCTACACCACGTGGATCTGGCAGTTCCTCAAGGAGGTGAAGACCCCCGACGAGGGCACCGTGCAGATCGTCCTGCGCGAGCCCTACGGCGACTTCCTCCGCCAGCTCGTCCAGGGCGGCGGCGGCGCCGCGGTCTTCATCAGCCCGGCCGCGCTCAAGAAGTACGGCAACGAGGGCATCGCGGAGCACCCCACCGGCACCGGGCCGTTCCGCTTCGTGGAGCGGGTGCGCGGCGAGAAGGTGGTCACCGAGCGGAACCCCAACTACTGGGGCACCCCGCCGTACCTCGACCGCATCATCGACCGGCCGATGCCGGAGCCGGCCGCGCGGATGACCGCGCTGCAGGCCGGCGAGGTCGACATGATCTACGTGCCTCATCCCGACGGCATCGCCGAGCTCAAGCAGAAGGGCTTCGTGCTCCAGCAGGGGCCCGCGCCCCACGTGTGGTACTTCGCGTTCAACCTCCGCGACAAGAACTACCAGGACGTGCGGGTGCGGCGGGCGATCAACATGGCCATCGACCGCGAGGGCATGGCCAAGCAGCTCCTGAAGGGGACCGCGGTGGCCGCGCGCGGGCTGCAGGCGCCGTGCTGCCCGTCCTACGACCCGAACTTCAAGGACTACCCCTACGACCCCGCGCAGGCCAAGAAGCTCCTCGCGGAGGCCGGCTTCCCCAACGGCTTCGAGACGGTGTGGCAGACCTCGGTGGACGGCAGCGGCCAGCTCATCCCGGTGCCGATGGCGGAGTGGATCCAGCGCGACCTCGCCAAGATCGGGATCCGGATGAAGCTCCGCACCTACGAGTGGATCACCTACATCGGCTACTGGATCAAGGGCATGGACGACGCCTCCAACAAGGTGGGCGGCCAGCAGATGAGCTGGGGGATGACGAGCGACTACTGGCTCGACATCGTCACCAACTCCTCCCACATCGCCCCCCCGGGCGGGGCCGGCCAGAACGGCGGCTACTACTCGGGCGCCGACGCGATGCTGAACGCGGCGCGCGGGGAGATGGACGAGGGCAAGCGGGCCGCCCTCTACCGGAAGATCAACCAGAAGCTCAAGGAAGACGCCCCCGCGGTGCCCATCATCAACGACCTCGCGCCGCTGATGCTGAGCTCCAAGGTGAAGGGCTTCGTGCACGCGCCGGAGGAGTGGTACGACATGACCACGGTCTGGCTCGCGTGAGTCTCCGCGTCGGCCCGGGAGGCGTAGGCCTCCCGGGCTGACCTCTCCCCATGCTCAAATTCCTCGTCTACCGCGTCGCGACGATCGTGCCCGTCCTGATCGGGGTGTCGGTCGTGGTGTTCCTGATGATGAAGCTGATCCCGGGCGATCCGGCGGAGGCGATCCTCGGCCCCGCCGCCACCACCGAGAAGATCGAGATGGTCCGGAAGTCGCTCGGGCTGGACCAGCCGTTCTACGTGCAGTACGTGCGCTGGCTGTGGAAGGTGCTCCAGGGCGACTTCGGCACGTCGATTGCGGTCAACGTGCCGGTGGCCCAGCTGGTGTGGCCGAAGTTCTGGAACACGGTGCTGCTCACCGCGGGCAGCCTGGTGATCTGCATCGTGATCGGCCTCGGGGTGGGCATCGTGTCCGGCACCCGCCAGTACTCGTGGTTCGACCGCATCAGCATGTCGCTGACCCTCGTGGTGGCCAACACCCCCGCGTTCTGGCTGGGCCTGATCCTCATGGTGGTGCTGGCCCTCTACCTGGGCTGGTTCCCCGCCACCGGGATGTACTCGATGCGGGCCTCGCAGAAGACCTTCGGCGACCTGATCCACCACATGGTGCTGCCCGCGATCACCACCGCCTCGGTGTCGGCCGCGATCATCGCGCGCCTCGTCCGCTCCTCGTTCCTGGACGTGATCCGCAAGCACTACATCACCGCGCTGCGGGCCAAGGGACTGTCCGAGCGGGACATCATCCTGCGCCACGGGATGAAGAACGCGCTGCCGCCGATCATCAACATCGTGGGCCTCCAGGTCGGCTACCTGATGGGCGGGGCGCTGTTCACCGAGGTGGTCTTCTCGTGGCCCGGCATCGGGCTGCAGATCTACAGCTCGATCGTGGCCCGCGACCTGCCGGTGGTGCAGGCCGCGGTCCTGGTGACCACCTTCGTGTTCGTGCTGGTCAATCTCGGGACCGACGTCGTCGTCGCGGCCCTCGATCCCCGAATCCGTCGGGCCTGAGGAGGCGCGCGATGAGCGTGGTGAACCTGCCTGCGAAGGACGAACCGGTCGATGGGCGGGCGCTCCCCCTCGACAGCGCCGAGGCCCAGATGTTCCGCCGGCCCTCGGAGTGGCGGATCTTCTGGGAGGCCTTCAGCCGTGACCGGCTGGCGGTGGGCGCGGCGGTGCTGATCGGGGTCGTGTGCCTGATCTCGGCGCTGGCTCCGGTCCTGAGCCCCTACGACCCGACGGTGGGCGACAACGCCCTGCGCCTGGCTCCCGTGGGCACGCCGGGGCACCTGCTGGGCCTGGACGGGCAGGGGCGCGACATCCTGAGCCGGCTCATCTGGGGCGGCCAGGTGTCGATCATCATCGCGCTGCTGCCGGTGACGGTGGCGAGCCTGGTCAGCGTGCTGCTGGGCCTGGTGGCGGGCTTCTTCGGCGGCAAGGTCGACATGGTGATCATGCGCACCCTCGACGTGTTCTTCGCCTTCCCGGCGGTGCTGCTGGCGGTGGCGATCGCGGGAGTGCTGGGCCCCGGTATGCTCAACGTGATGCTCTCGCTCACCATCGTGCTGATCCCGTACATCTCGCGGGTCGCCTACATGGCCACCGTCACCGTGAAGAGCGAGCTGTTCGTGGACCAGGCGCGGGTGTCGGGGGCGCGGCCGAGCCAGATCCTGTTCCACCACATCCTGCCCAACACGCTCTCGCCGGTGATCGTCTACGGCAGCACCCTGGTGGGCATCCTGATCGTGCTCGGGGCGGGGCTCTCCTTCCTCGGGCTCGGCATCACCCCG
>Ga0207665_10001927_pt1 | contig 13963 bp, 12 predicted proteins | sample LARL112metaG_FD_184351 | JGI IMG/M metagenome (GOLD analysis project Ga0207665, IMG submission 184351) | Corn, switchgrass and miscanthus rhizosphere microbial communities from Kellogg Biological Station, Michigan, USA - LAR L11-2 metaG... | ecosystem: Host-associated > Plants > Roots >...
CCGGGCCAGACGAAACGCGAATAGACTCCGTCCGGTGCCCAGAATCCGCCGGTTAGCCAGGTGGTGCCGCCCAGCAAGCCGAGCACGACGGCAGCGACCCCGGCCGCGAACAGCGCGTTCGAGATCAGCCGGGCGCGCCACAGCCCGAACGCCGAGGCCATGACAAGCATCGCGCGCGGGAACGAAGTCAACACGAAGCCTGCCCATACGAAGTCGTTCAGGCCCGATGTGAGCATGTGATTTCCCGAGCTGGCGATGGAGTACGCGAGGGCTGCGACCACCGCGATGAGCAAGAGGAAAAGCGCTCCGAGAGCGGCACTGGAGGCGGTCGCCGCCGCGCCCCAGCCGTCTTGTCCCGCATCCGCCATGGTGGTCCTGAGCGCCGCCGCAAACCACATGAGATTGAGGACAGCCAAACCGTAAAACACGACCGCGATCAGAATCCGCATGCGATTGCCGTCGTAGAAGGCTGACAGTACGTCGGCCGATGCCCCAACCTGCGGCTGCTGGCCGTGGACGATGTACGCGACGATGAAGCAGAGGATGGACTGTATGCCGGCTGTCCGCCACAAGCGTCCCCAAAACGCGGGGGTTGTGTAGACGCTGGCGGAGGAGGTCGTGCTTGTGGATGCGCTCATGAGGATCTCCTTCGAACTCAATCGGATGCGACGCGAGGCATTACAACAGAACAGAATATACGGGGTTTTCGTCCAATGAGTGCTGCGATGTTGACTTGTCGGAATTGGAAACAGTGTCCGTGGTTGCTCGCCGTCGATTGAGGGCGTGTGAGGAGCAAACCGCAAGTTTACTCCGGGCGAGAAGTCTTAGTGCTGTATCTGAAGCGCCCCCAACTGAAGATCTATCGTTCCGGTCCGCTCTGAAGGGTCGCTTCAGATACAGCACCAAGACATAACGGGATTAATCTCACCTGGTCGCTCCGCCGCATTACTCATCCGCAAGGGCCGGTGTTTTGTTCTGCGATGCGTTCCGGACAGCGAAGCCGTCATCTCGAAGTGCGCTCCGAATAAGAGGTCTTCACCCAGGACATCCGTCAGCGTTTAAATCCGCACCTCAGCCAGACCGAGAGCGCTAACCGTAGGTGAGCTAGGTGCTCTGTCCGACCTCGATAATATATCCGTCAGGATCCCGGATGTAGCAGCGTGTCTCGCCATGCTTGGGGATCGGTTCCGTGATGAACTCGGCTCCTCGACTTTTCCACAATTCATAGCACGATTGAATATTCGCAACGCGGACATTCATAAAGCTGTTGATGTGATTCGGGTCGGGGACGCTGAGCGTTACCGTTGGCTTATCCGGGGTCGGCCCGCCCCCAACGTTCAGAATCATCCAGATATTGGCAAGCTGAAGGTACCCAGGCGCGTTGCTGTCACCCAAGCTCAGAATGCGAGCACCGAAGACCTTTTCGTAGTAGCGAGCCGATCGCTCGATATCGGCGACGGTGAGAAAATACGCGATGCTGATCCCCTCTCGCGGGGGCATTTCATAGCTTTTCTGTTCGATTTGTACGCTGCTCATTGACGACTCCAATTCCGATAAACAGTACTCAGCCGCTGATTGGTTCTTTCGTATTCATACCTGCTGCTGATTAAGCCGACATCACGCCCTTCAAGAAATTCATGCGACGGCAGCAATGAATGTCGGCACATGCTTGCGACCAGAGACCAGAACCCGCGCCGTTCGCACAAGTCCATCGCGATCCGAGGAGGAGACAACATCCTCTGCGAAGAAATCTTCCAATCCAGCCAGGTCTCCTCTTTCGGCGGCACCGATAAAGGTGTCCAGAAAGCGCCGCTGCTTGTCCAAACTGACGGGCGTGCGCCGACCATCGACGATATGCTTACGGGCTCGGGAGACAAGCTGGCGAGCATTTGCTTCCTCCATTTGCAGGATGGCCGCGATCTGGCGATAGGAATAATCGAACGCTTCGCGCAGAATATATGCGGCCCGCTCTTTGGGCGAGAGTTTTTCAAACAGTACAAGCAGCGCAAGCCTCAAAACGTCGCTGCGCTCTGCACCTAGTGCGGGGTCGGCGCTGGGATCCACTGGCTCGGGAAGCCACGTGTCGATATAGGTTTCGCGGCGCGCATGAGCGGACGTGGCGAGGTTTATACACAATCGTGTGGTTGTCGTCGCGAGAAACGCGTGCGGGTTCTCAATCTTGCTCCGATCCGTAGACTGCCACCGCAACCAAACGTCTTGCACGATATCGTCGGCTTCCGCTGCACTTCCAAGCATGCGGTAAGCGATGCCGAACAGACGCGCACGCACGGGGACAAAAGTTGAAAGTCCGTCGTCGTATTCGGCCATCTCTACATCAGAGTGACGCGGCAGAGTGTCTTTTTGATGAATTGTCGTCATTGCAGATGAACTCATAACCCACTCCTTGACTCGGCCGCGAGCTTGTTGCTAGTAACCCGCGGCGACCATGGTTGCTGAGTATCTGATTGATTCCGACGCTTCGGAAACTCCATATGCAGTGATTAGCAATGACTATTTCTGAGCGATTCGGGGTACCTCGTTCGGGTGATCGGGAAATACCCCTTCAAGGGTCAGTCGTGAGGCGTAAGCCCACTAGTTAGGGTTGATCCGCTCCCACCCGAGCAGACCAGCGTTCAAACCACCACGTGCCTGGTCCAATCACCGCCACCTCGGCACCGACTGCTGCGAGCAGAATTAAAATCCATTAGCTGTACTGGGAAAAAGCGCTTCACAGTTCCATAGCCGCTGTGAGGAAAGCTGTTTTTACACTACCGAGAGGGAATCTATCGATCTTGGGGATCAATGCGCTTCCAGCCGTAACGGCGAGCATCCACCGACCAGGCACCAGGTCCGATCATTGCTATGGATATGCCCAGTGCTCCTAACAGGACGCACATCCAAGGATTGTCTGCGCTTGCAAAGATATTTCGTAGTTCAATCGGCGCAGTAAGTGTTCCGGTGATGGGAGTCCATACACCTACGAGCAAAAGAATCGCTACTATCGCCGTGAGTACTGCGATTACGGCAGACTGCGGCGAGTGCCCAGTCGGCAATGTGACAGTCACTTGATATACGAGAGCAAAGGCAATGACCATGCGCAATAACAAGAGCCCGGCACCAGGCCAACCATGAGCGAAAGTTGAGAATAGTCGTCTCAAGAAGGTATCTATCGCACGGAACGTCCCGTACGATTGGGACTCCACAGCATGACATGTCCAGGAATGGGGCGAACAGCCCCGACATGGGGAAATTCACTCACCCTTTAGAGTGATTGGAGTTCGATGATGCCCCTCTTCAATGCAATCGTGACCGCCTGGGTGCGGTCATGGGCTCCCAATTTCGAAAGAATGTTCTTAACTCTGCTCTTGACCGTCTCTTCACTGATCGAAAGCTGAGCGGCAATCTGCTTATTTGCATTACCGTCAGCGATCAGGCGTAGAACGGAGATTTCTGCGGGCGTGAGAGAATCATCTGCTGCGTGGCTCGCCACCTCACCAGACGGCTCCGGGCTAAGGATTTTTTTGCCGGCGTGAACTTTCCGGATTGCTTCCAGAAGTTCCTTGTGCAAAAGGTTCTTCATCAAATATCCCTGAGCCCCTGCTTTGAGAGCGCGTACTACCTGAACGTCGCCGGTGTAGGTGGTAAGCACGATGATTCGTGCTTGAGAAAACTCATTACGAATCGCGATGATCGCATCGACTCCGCTCATCTCCGGCATCTGCAAATCCATTAGAGTGATATCCGGCTGTTGAGCCCGAAATTGCTGTATCGCTTCGCGTCCATTGGAGGCTTCGCCGACCAAAAGCATATCGGACTGATCTGCAACGAGTCCGGCGATTCCGTTGCGGACTACAGGATGGTCATCGACCGTCAAAATTCGAATCGCTTTGAGATCATTACTCACAGATTCATGCCGTTCTGTTTCTGGTTTGCCGAGAAGCGGAGGTGAGATACGCAATCGGGGCCGGAACGCTGAGTTGAATTTCCGTACCGGAATCTAGCTCACTCCAGACTTCCAGATCCCCGCCCAGAAGTTTGGCGCGCTCGCGCATCCCCTGCAGACCCCAATGTCCCGAGCGCCCCTCTGTGAAAACCCCCGAGTCGACACCCCTACCGTCATCCCGAACCCGCAGACGCAGATGACCTTTGTCATATTGTATCTCCACCTCGATATGCCGTGCCCGGGCATGGTGGAATGCATTGCGCAGCGCCTCACCCGCAATCCGATAAACGTCATCGCGCAGGATCGGATTGAGGTCGCGCGGCGTACCCTCGACCGCAACATCGAAGAGAGGAGCATCTTGACTTGTTTGCTGGGCTGCGAGCTCTTCGCCGAGGGTTTGAATCGCTACAGCGAGATCGTTGGTAACGACCGTGGATGATCGCAAACCCTGTACAGCCTCGCGGCCTTCGGTGATCGCCTGAGCTGCTTGATCGATCGCGCCTTCCAGTTTGTTTTTGGCCTCCACGGGACGATCCGGCAGTAAATTGGCGGCCCGTTGAAAACTCATCAAAAGACCGTGCAGGCTCTGTAGAACAGTGTCGTGCAGCTCTCGAGCGATTCGTGTGCGCTCGTTGACTCGCGCTTCAACCACCACCGCAAACTTCTGCTGCAGTTGGCGAACACGTAGTTGATAGAGCGCCCAAAGCAGTCCCAAAAAGGCACCGACACAGAGTGTCCGGAACCATGTGGTCTGGTAGTACGCTGGGAGGACGGAGAATTCCAAAGATGCACCCGCCTCGTTCCAGACGCCATCATTGTTGCAGGCCATCACGTGGAATGTATATGACCCGGTATCCAGGTTTGTGTAAACAGCCTCGCGTCGTGTGCCGGGCTCCTGCCAGTCTTTGTCTTGTCCTTCAAGCTTATAGCGAAAGCGAACCCGTTCGGGAGCAGTGAGACTTGTAGCCGTATAGGCGATTCGTAAGTTTGCAGTTCGGGGCGGCAATCTCAGAAATGTCGAGCTGTTGTATTTCCTGCCGTCAACAATGACGGATTTAATCAATACTGGCGGCGGCACCGTGTTTCGTACAATCCGCTTGGGATTGATCCAAGCCACGCCTTTTGTTGTGGCGAACCAAATGCGGCCGTCCGTTGTTTGTACGGCCGACGGCGAGGCGAGGGGACCCCTCAGCTCTGCGTCCAACCCATCTAGCAAATCGAAAGTCTCGAATTCCACGTTGCCGGAACCCAACTGTCGAAGCTGAGCTTCGCGAATGTGAATGATTCCCCGATTTTCGGCAAACCACAGCCCATCTTCAGGATCGCCGACGATTCCCGAAATACCGCCGAAGGCACTGCCATCCGATGGATTTACCGGCTGGAAACGGCTGCCATCAAAAAATTCCAGACCGAACTCGCCACCGATCCAGATCTTCGTCCCCTTACCTTGGATAGAGGTAACAGCCCCTACCTGAACGCCGTCTTTGCCAGAAAAAATCCGGACTCTGTCTCCATCCAGCATAGCGACCGTATTCGCGAATCCGAACCATACACGTCTCTCTGAATCAGTAAACTCGGCAGTTGCGCTACCTTGCGGACCACCCAGGCTCTTGAGGCTAGTCCAGCCGGACCTTTCTAGTCGAAAAGTTCCTGACCACATGGATATCCACAACCTGCCCAACTGGTCCTGAGTGATAGCGCTAGCGCGCGAATGCGGACTCACAGCGATCCCACCTGCTGTTGGCAGATCGAGCTGGCGCAGTACCAGTCCCTGCCCAGCAGGCACAGTGCCACGGTAGTTGTAGGTCACCGCCTGTGGCTTCGAACCAGTCGCATCCAAACGCTCCTGGGCAAGGCCGAAGACACCATAGGGTGTTGCGAGCCAGACCACGCCATTCGGATCCCGATAGGCGCAATCAACCGGCCGGTCACGCAGTTGTGTCACGATTTTCTCATTCTGAATGTTCAGCAGAACCTGGGGCCCGATACCCGCAGCCCAAAGCGTCCCTTGCTCACCCGCCGCCAGCGCGCTTGTTGTATAAGAGTGCAACGATGGAATCGGCAGAGCACCGGGATACGAAATTGGCTGAAGGGGGACAGAGACAACAGGACTCTGTCGGAATCGATCTAATCCGCCGCTCGTGCCGAACCACAAATTGCCCTCGCGGTCCAGCAGCACGCAATGTACGTAATCGCCTGTCAGGCCATTCTCTTGCGTGAACGGCTCCACCTCGGAATTGTGGAACTGCCATGCAGATGGCCCTTTAATCTTCGGTGGGTGGAGACGCTCAGGATACGGAACTCGACGGACTCCATTGCCGGCGGTGGTAATCCAAAGACTTCCTTGATTGTCAAATGTGATTGCTGGAGCTCCAACGAGGACTGCCGGCCCTGACCTTCCGTGGTTTTTTCCTGGCAACGGAACAGGTCGCACACCGTAGCCTCCTTCCGCCATCCATAACATGCCGGCGGGCCCTTCGGCAAAGTCTTGCACAATAGGTCGGAGGCCCTGTGCAGCTATCTGAAACCGGTGTCCTCCCTCCGCGAGATATGCGACGCTGGTTGGCGTCCCCACCCAAACTGTGCCGGCGTGATCCACGAAAACGGTATCCGCTCGGCCTGCGAACCCCCAATTTGTTCCGATCTTTGTCCAGCGAGAACCTTGGAGTCGAGCTAACCCGTCATCTCCTGCTGCTATCCAAATCGCACCCTGCCTGTCACGCGCGAATGCCAACACCGTATCAGAAGGAAGCCCTTCCGAATTACCGTAGTCGGTCACCGTCCCATTCTTAATGAAGCTAACTCCTCCGTACGAATAGCCCACCCACAGGCCTCCGTCTGGTAAGTCCAATAGAGAGGTCACACTGCGTTGCGGAAAGGCCTGCCCCGATTGCGGTTTGTAGGGTTCAAATCGAATTCCATCGAAACGAAACAATCCGGTTGCAGTCCCTAGCCACAGGAAACCGTCTGTTGTCTGGGCCAGTGCGTATATTTCCGACGGGGCTCCATCCTTGAAAGTCCAGGCAGTATGGTGCAGATCGGCGAGTTTCTGATCACGGTCGATCCCGTGCAACTGAATAGAACAGAGCAGAATCAGCAGGATCCAAACACTACGTTTATGGGATGCTACGTTCATGCTCGCGCCAGGTGTTGCCTCGGTGTTTCCAGTAACTGCGTCACAGGTTGCAGACACGAGAGCGGCTGATCAGCGAGATCGCACGTCTCGTAGGCGATGCCGGTACGCATGGTAACAAGCGAGAGACGCTTGCGGTTGTTGACAATCTCGAAGATCTTCCTCAGCTTGGCCAGCAGTCAGTTAAAAGGCCGCGTCACCTCTCCGCCCGGAGAGCTCTCCGCCGGGATCCTCAACGATGAAAGGGCAAGGGCCGCACCGCCCAAGCCGAGTCCAGCTCGCTCCTCAATGAGTATTCGTGATCGATCTTCTTGAGTGTCTCGGGGCTGGGCCGGGCCGAAGCCGGGGCCAGCAACAGAACGGGAGGCAGTTCTGTTGGCTTCGCGTGAGCCCGGTACAGAATGAATTCTCCGTCATCACAGAGGCGGTCGAGGGAATACCCCGAGAGCTGCATGACGATCCCCCACGGCATCACCGTGCTTATTGGCTTTGGATTGGCCCGCACCGAGCACATAGGACGGACCGATGATGCCCTTTGAGGAGATTTTAGAACCACATTCCAACAGGAATCAACATCGGAAGGATTTGCATGCAACTTCTACGTGTGTGGGAGTGGACGGTCACAGGGAGGGCGGACAGAAGATCACTCGGAATGTTCTTGTCGTTACCCATGTTGATCGATATTGCCATTCTCCTTTCTCTCGATCGTTCGCCACCCGTTGCGCCTTCCCCAGTGGGTTACGGACTGCCTGCGCGAGGAACCGGAGCAACATATTCGAAAGTCGGGCCCGCAGTCGCAAGTCCGTCCTCGGTTGGCATTTGCATGAGTGCCTGGGCCTGGGCTTTCAGACTGTACATGGCTCCCATCGCGGACCCCAGCGTCCGTGGAGCACCGCCAAACGCCTCTTCCAGGAGTTGCAAAAGTGCGTAGTGAGACTGGCTGAACTTTTCCTGGGCCACGCGAATCGGACTGCCTGGAGCATGGTCACAAATGCGCGGATTGGTGCGCATCGGTCGGACAGAATCCCAGTCAATCGAGATCGGATCACCGGTGGGGCCGGTCCGTGGGGTGTCTCCGCGGCGATACCTTCGGCCAAGTTTGAGTTCCTGGAAACGGTAGTAATGAGCAGCCTGATCCCGCTCGGGATGAAACACGTCGCTATCTCCATCCCAAACCTGAGTGTGACCGGCACCCTCCCCTTGTTCCACGATTTCCTCCACTGCGACAAGTGCAGAGGCAAGGTTATTGACGGCAATGATGCGCCCGCTTCCGCTATAGATATGCTCGTCGGTAATCTGCCGGGCGGGATCGCCAGAGAAGACATTCGCCTCACCCAGGGTTGCGGAAAGCTCGCGAAGTCCTCGCCTGATCGCGTCATAGAACTGGCCAATTGTCTCGTAATTTTCACCCTCGGGTGCGGAACCCGTCGACGAAGGCTGCTCGATCTTCAAGAAGGTCTCGATCGCTTCAAAACCGAAGCGCAATAAAGAGATCTCAAACGAGCGGTCGCCATGCGGCAACGGACGGGGAAAGCCTTGCATCATCTTCGGGATTGCCAGTCGTGGGCGTCCACCCACAGCGTTCAGGAGATTGGCCGCAAGCGTCAGGTGCAACATTTCTTCGACAACAACGCTGCTTATCACTTCGACGGCTTCGAGATTTTTGCCTGCCTCAATCGAGTAGAGCGCACACAGATACGGAGGGATTGTTGTGTGCTCCAACTCAATTGCCCATTGCAGATGTTCCCTGAGGCTTTCCACGGAGGTGATCATTCCAACCAAAGGAGTGGGCGCTCGCACGCCTGCCTGAGAAATCGCGGTTTCGGTCTCCATGACGATCGGGAATGTCGAATCGAGTTTATTCATGGCAATGACCCATCGCACCTGATGCACTAAAGACCAACCGCGACCCCGATTTGTGACGGTCGCAGGCCGGATAACTCTCGATACATTCCTTTGTCACATTTAGTGGGGCTGCCCTGTCATAGAAAATGACGAGGTGAGAATCCGCTCAATGCCATCCCCGTCTCAGGCGCATCGCCAAGTCGCGTTACAAGATGAGATGGGTTGTCACAATCCTGTTGGAATACGAATGGCGGGCTCAAACACCTCAAGCACGAACTGAAAGGGAAATTATGCAGACCAATATCCAGGCAAACGTTGCAGGTTCACCCGTGAAACCAGAGATCCTCAAAGACAACCAATTTCGCATTGACGCGGTGCCAGCCGGTTCGGGCCTGTTGGTCGGTGACGCGGCGGTGTTCAATGTCGCGGGCAGTTTTTGTGCCACACAGGCTAAATGCACCCATCGCGGAGGCCCATTGAACGAAGGCAAGCTCGATGGTTCAACGGTGACCTGTCCATGGCACGGGAGTCAGTACAACGTGTGTACGGGCGCGGTCCTGCGTGGTCCGGCTGCAGAGCCGGTCAAAACGTACCGCGTGTTCGTGGAAGGTGAAATCGGGCGCGTGGAGAAAGAAGACTGATGGGGGCGAGCGACGCGGTCCTGAGTCACAATTCGAGGAACGAATCCAAATATCCGCAAGAATACATAAGAGTTCGATAAAGAATGGAGGATCAGATGACGGTTTCAAATCAAACAATTGAACGATGTATAGAGGACTGTTTGCAGTGCTTACGGTGGTGCGGTCAATGCCGTTCTGAGTCGCTGGACGAAGATCCCATCATGATGAGGGACTGCATCCGGCTCTGTAACGAATGTCTTGAAGTGTGCCGTACTTGCGTAGCCCTACTGACGGGCAGCTCTGGATTCGCTGACCGCGTGTGCGGTATCTGTTCGGAGCTATGCAAGGCCTGTGCATCAGAGTGCGGAAAATACGACGGCGAAACGATGAAGAAGTGTGCTCAAGCGTGCCGCCAATGTGCGGCAACATGCGCGGAGGTCGCACAGGGGGGGCCAATTCGGCGGGCCGCTGCGTAAGATGACACTCTGCGCTGGGGAGAAAGAAAACTGATGGGGACGAGCGACATGGCCCGCCACTATGCCGATGATGCAATCGACGTCGGCTATGATGTGCATCGATGAGCAGCGGGCGGTTGGAGGCATTCAGTGACGGCGTGATCGCGATCATTATCACGATCATGGTGCTGGAGATGAAGGTACCGCATGGCAGCCGACTGGAAGACCTGGCGCCTCTGCTTCCGGTCTTTCTCAGTTATGTCCTGAGTTTCGTTTATGTCGGCATTTACTGGAACAACCACCATCACATGCTGCATACCTGCACCGCGGTCACTGGCGCAATCCTCTGGGCTAATCTGCACCTGTTGTTCTGGCTCTCGTTGTTCCCGTTCACCACTGGGTGGATGGGGGAAAACCATTTCACCGCGGAACCCACCGCGCTCTACGGAGTGGTGCTCTTGATGGCCGCGATCGCTTACTACCTGCTCCAGCAGGCGATTATCCGTTCGCAGGGACAAGGTTCAATCTTGAAGAAAGCGATCGGCCGGGATTGGAAAGGAAAGTTATCACCGGTGTTGTATATCGTAGCGATCGTAGCCACCCTCCGTTCCTCGTGGATCGGCCAGGCAGTTCTTGTAATCGCTGCGCTGATCTGGCTGATTCCGGACCGGCGTATCGAAAAACATCTTGCGGGGTAACTGGGGCTGGCCATGGATTCCAAGGACGACGTTAGTATGGGGCTCATGAGTCAATCTGGCACCTCAGTTCGAAGTCACTGCCTGTCGCCGGCGCGAGCCAGAGTGGCAATCGACGCACCGCTAGGCGCCGCCAGTTATGCTCGGATGTTTCCCGAGCTACCGTCATTTCAGGCCGATGAGCAATTCCTGCACGCTTTAGGCCGTGCAGGCGGAGTTTGCGATTGCGGGGACATCGATGACTCTCCCGATTCTCTGGGGGACACCGCCGCGGGCTGGCCGATCTTTGGCCAATTTGTGGCGCACGATATCACGGCAGACCGGTCCACGTTGCGATCCCATGCCAATACGCCGGAACTGCACAATGCCCGCAGCCCGCAACTCAACCTTGAATGCTTGTACGGCGACGGACCGACCGGCCATCCGTTCCTCTACCAGCGAGACGACTCAGCAAAGTTTCTCCTTGGTGTGGACGGAGCAGACGTACAACGAAATGCAGAGGGCATCGCAATAATCGGCGACCCGCGCAACGATTCGCACATGCTGATGTCCCAACTGCATCTCGCCATGCTCAAGGCGCACAATGCGTTCGTTGATGAAGCGAAACTCACAGGCGTTTCAAACGACCGCGTCTTCGACGAGGCCGCGCGCCAATTACGCTGGCACTATCAATGGATCGTTCTTAACGAGTTTCTGCCCACGCTCGTCGGACAGCCCCTTGCAGATCAGGTGCTTCGAGAAGGCCGGCAGTGGTTTCGACCGGCGCGTGGCGGATTCATACCACTCGAGTTTGCCGACGCAGCTTATCGTTACGGCCACGCTCAGATTCGCCACCGTTATCGATTGAATTTGCACACCGATCCCGTGCCGCTCTTTCCTGATCTCTTGGGATTCCGCGCGGTGCCGCCTGATCGTACGGTCGACTGGAAGCTGTTCTTTGACGCACCCGGTGCGACGCCGGCACAGCGGTCCAAGAAAATTGACGGGAAGCTGGTGCGCGCACTCATTCAGCTGCCCGTGGCCGTGACCGGTGAATGCGAGATTGAAGACTATCATTCTCTCGCAGTCCGTGATTTGCAACGCGGCCAGGGAGTCGGTCTACCGTCCGGTGAGGCTGTGGCCCGTCACATCGGAGTCGCCCCGCTCACCACGGTGCAGGTTGGCATTGCCTCCACGGGTTGGAAGGGTGAGACTCCTCTGTGGTACTACATTCTCCGCGAGGCCGACGCCTGTACAGGCGGTCATCGTCTTGGCCCCGTTGGTGGCCGGATTGTGGCAGAGGTGTTGGTTGGACTCGTCAATGCGGATGCCACATCGTTTCGTCAGAACAGCCGGGACTGGCGGCCTAAAAAAACACTCATTGAATTGCTCGCCTCCTAGCGTCGAGCGAGAGTTCCTTGCGATCAGTGGCGCTCGGAACCGGCATTTGTAACGGAGCTTGTCGACGTCACCACTTGACCATCGGCAGGGGTGTGAGAGGGTGCTTCCAAAAGCAATCAATCGTCAGCTGAACGAGGCGCCGATGGAAGCCCGCGTTCGGCCACGTGGTGGCGACAGTCGCGATGAACGTGCGCGGAAGGCCGAACCTTCGTAACCCGCGCGACACATCGATCCAATCTGCGCGCCGAAATGATTCGACCAGCAATTGCGGATTTGCGCGCGATGGCGTGACCTTATGGTGATCCACGATCATCGCCTCGATCTCGGGGATCCACTCCGCCAACCCTCGAGCCGCGAGGTGCTTGCGCGCGATCGCGACTGATGGAGCGATGTAGTCGAACGTATTGTTCGTCCAGATCCCGAGGTCGTGGAAGACGGCAGCGACAGCTATCTTCTCGAGCTCGACGCGGCTGTCTCCCACGAATCGCCAGGCACAGATTCGCAACCCGGTACACGTGGTTCCGATACGCCATGAAGTCGTGCCCCAACTCCGACGCGTGATCGTCCAGAACCTCTTCGACGGTCGGGAGGCTCGTTAGCAGGCCGGCGTAGTTGGCACACTGCACCATCGGCATCGAACTCCATAATTAACTGCTCGCAACGGAGACCGAACGACGCGTCGAAATGTGACAGGTGTGCGTCGTAGAAAAAGCTTGTCACATCATGACGTGTTGCCTGGTCTTACATAGCACGAACGCACCACCAACGTTCTTTTGTCACGAGAGACTAGGAGGATGAGATGACCATCGCGACCACCGAATCGACCATCACTGAGCACGAGGCAGCGCAAATCAAGCGCGCGAACGCTTCGAGCGCCACACCGGTTGTCTTCGTTCACGGGCTCTGGTTGCTGCCGTCGAGCTGGGACCGCTGGGTGACGCTCTTCGAGGAAGCCGGCTACGTGGGTGTCACACCGGGCTGGCCCGACGATCCCGAGACGGTCGCCGCGGCCAGAGAACACCCTGAGGTGTTCGCGGGCAAGGGGATCCGCGAGATCGCCGACTACGAGGAGGCAATCATCCGCCGCCTGAATCGGAAGCCCGTCATAATCGGCCACTCCTTCGGAGGCCTGCTGACCATGATTCTCGCGGGGCGTGGGCTCGCCGCCGCGTCGGTCGCCATCAGCCCTGCTCCGTTCCGTGGCGTGCTCCCGCTGCCGTTCCCGGCGCTGCGCACGGCCAGTGTCGCCCTGCGCAACCCCGCGAACTGGAACCGCGCGGTCCCGCTCAGCTACGAGCAATTCCGCTACAGCTTCGCGAATGAGGTCGGCGAGGACGAGGCCAAGGAACTGTACCTCGGGTACTCCGTCCCCGGCGCCGGCGAGCCGCTCTTCCAGGCGGCGTCCGCGAACTTGAATCCGTGGTCAGAGGCGCAGGTCAACTCGACGAACCCGGATCGGGGCCCGATGCTGATCGTCTCGGCCGACTCGGACCATACGGTCCCCTGGGCGATCGCGAACGCGTCCTACGAAAAGCAGAAGCGCAACCAGGGCGTGACCGAGATCGTCAAGATGCCGGGCCGCGGGCACTCGTTGACAATCGATGCCGGCTGGCGGGAGGTCGCCGAGAAGGCGCTCGAGTTCGTCGGGCGATTCACAACGATCACGGCAAGAACAGCGTGAAGCAGAGGAGAACTCCGATGAATAGTGAAACGGTCGGCTACAAGCAGGAGACGGTTGCACCAGCGAAGACGTTTGTCAATCGGGGCGCGTCGCAGACTCGACTGATTGCTGGCGTCAGCGTACCCGATGGTCCGCTTATCACGGCCGTGATTGAGCACGCGCAGCGACTCTCCGAACCGTATCTGTTCAATCACGCGATGCGTTCGTGGCT
>Ga0207665_10001931_pt1 | contig 13946 bp, 10 predicted proteins | sample LARL112metaG_FD_184351 | JGI IMG/M metagenome (GOLD analysis project Ga0207665, IMG submission 184351) | Corn, switchgrass and miscanthus rhizosphere microbial communities from Kellogg Biological Station, Michigan, USA - LAR L11-2 metaG... | ecosystem: Host-associated > Plants > Roots >...
GATCACGTCGCGCACGAAGTCGGCGCAGGCGATGCCGCAGTCGGGATAGGTGAGCTTGAGCGGGCAGCGGTAGCAGTCGGCGTAGGGCGTGGAGTACTGCCCCGGCGTGAAGGGACCCAAGTGGTGCTTGAAGTCGCTGCCGAGGAGGCCCAGCACGCCGCCCGTCTTGCCGTGGAAGCCACCCCAAAAGCCGATGACCTCGTCCTTGCCCGTCGCGGCCTTCGCGAGTCTCAACGCGGCCTCGACGGCCTCGGCGCCTCCCGAGAACATCTGGATGCGCGTCAGCCCCTCGGGCGTCACCGAGGCCACCAGCTCCAGGAAGCGCGCGCGAGTCTCGGTGGTGAAGCTGCCGAATTGGAGCGTCTCCACCTGGCGCTTCAGGGCCTCGACGTAGTGCGGGTGGCAGTGGCCGATGCTGCCCACCGCGATGCCCGCGATGAAGTCGATGTACTCGTTGCCGTCCTCGTCCCACAGCCGGCTGCCGCTGCCGCGCGCCATGGCCAGCTCCGAGTAGAGGGCGAAGGACTGATAGCCGGGCGCGATGTGGCGCGCCTCGCGGGCCACGATCTCGCGCGACCGGGGTCCTGGCTCGCGCGGCACGGTCACTGTCCGGCTCCCGGCCCGGCCCCCGCCGCCCGCGGGGCGAAGCGCAGGGCGAGGTACGCGGCGATCACCGGCGCCGCCTCGTCCCGGTAGAGCGCGAAGCTCGGCCACGCGTTGACGTCGAGGAGGACGAGCCCGCCGTCGGCGGAGGCGATCGCGTCGCCGCCGTAGACCTCGAGCCCGAGCGCGGTGGCGGCCGCGCGCACCAGGCGGGCCAGCCGGGCCGGGTCGAACGGATGGCCGGCCACCCGCTGGTCCCGGTGGTAGAACCAGCGGAACCAGCCGGGCCCGCCGTCGGCGCCGCCGCCCGCGCCCACCCCGTAGAACTTGATCAGGTCGCCCTCGACCGGCGGCTGGAGCACCGCGCGCTCGAAGCCGCGCGCGGCGAGGGCGGCGAGGGCCGCCGCCGCCTCGTCGCGCGTGCGGGCGAAGACCACGTCGCCTTCCTGGGTGTTGTGCACGTCGGGCCGCTTCACCCAGATCGGCGCGCGCAGACTCGCCTCGCCGCCCTGGGTGCTCACCACGCGGCTCTCGATGAACGGCACGTTGGCCTCGCGGAGCTGGGCGATCATGCGCTCGCGGTAGGTGTTGAGCACCGCGAGCGGGGCGTTGACCTGTCGGACCCCGCGCTCCTGCCAGGCGAGCAGCACGCGCAGCGCCTCCATGCGCTCGCACATGAGGAAGATCCCGTCGGGGGGCGTCTCCGCGGCGGTCAGGTCCTCGGGCGCCCGCAGCTCCACCTGCACCCCCAGGCCCTCCAGGTGCTTGCCGGTCAGGCGCAGGATCTCCGCGTCGTCGCTCTCGCGTCCGGGCGAGTGCTCCCGCTCTCGAAACAGGCCCCAGTACGTCCGCTCGCTCACCCCGCTCCTCCTCCCGCTCATGCGCGCCGTTCGCCTCGCGCGAGCGCCTCCGCGGTCGCCACGTCCAGTCCCCGGTCCACGTCCACCACCGTCTCGATGATCTCGCCGTAGAGTAGCTCGCCGCTCGCGTGCAGCCACGCGAGGTAGTCGCGCAGCCGCCCGAGTCGCGGGGCGGCCGCGACCCGCCGCGCCCGCGCCGAGACACGATACACCCCGGCGGTGACCAGGCCGCCGCCCGGCTCGCCGATCGCGTCCACCCGCCCGTCCGCGCCGAGCGTCACCCACAGCGGCTTCTCGTCGTCGACCAGCGGCGTCACCGCGAGCACGGTGGCCTCGTCGGGCCGCGCGGCGGCCTGCCGGGCGAACCGCGCGAAGTCCTCCGGCGCGCACCACGCGTCCACCGTGGACACGAGCATCGGCCCCTCGGGCCCCCGCGCGGTCACCTCGCGGAAGCTCTCCAGCGAGGAGGCGGTGGTCTTCACGATGAACTCGACGTCGAGGTCCGAGCGCCGAGCCCGCACCCATTGGATGCAGTCGAGCTCCTCCTCGTTCACGATGATCGTGATCGCGGTGATCCCGGCTGTCGTGAAATTGCGCAGAACCGCGCCGATGAGCGGCAGCCCCGCGACCTCCACCAGCGGCTTGGCGACCCGCCAGCCGTCCGCGCGCAGGCGGCTCCCCGCGCCCGCCGCGATGATGCCTCCCCGGACCGGTGCCGCCATCAGAGCAGCAATGCCTCCACGTCCGCCAGCGAACGGATCATCGCGTCACCCGGACAACACGGCCCATCGGGCGGCGCGGGCTCTCCGGTCAGCCAGATGTGCCGCATGCCGAGCGCCCGCGCGCCCGCCATGTCCCGGGCCGCCGAATCGCCCACGAAGGTGGCGTCCGCGGGGGCCACCCCGAGCCGCTCCAGCGCCGTCCAGAAGATACGCGGATCGGGCTTCGAGCATCCCACTTGCTCGGAGTCGACGATGACGCCAAAGAACGGCAGGATCGCTACATTATTGCACACGGTATCGAGGTTGCCATAGAAGTTGGACACCACGCCGAGGCGATAGCGCGGCCGCAGCCGCTCGAGCAGCGCCTGGTTGCGGCGCAGGTGACGGTGTGCGTCGGCGAGGAAGCGCCCGGCCACGCGCTCGATCGCGGCCGCGTCGCGCACGTCGAGACCGCGGGCGAGGCCCGCGCTGAGGCGTCGCACGGTGTCCTCGAACGAGAGGGTGCGCGGGATCGCGCCGACGAGGGCGTCGTCGGCCGCGTAGAACACGGGGTCGAACGCGGCGCGCGAGCCCGCCGCGCCCTCCGCCTCCCACAGGCGAAAGAAGCGCTCTTTCCAGGTGAGCCCGTCGGCGTCGAGCGTGCCGCCGAAGTCGAGCAGCACCGCGCGCGGCCGATCAGGCAGGCGCCACCTCCACCGCCGCGTCGAAGGCGGCCTGGCCCGCCGAGAAGCCGAACACGTCGACCGCGCCGTCGGGCAGGCACGCCTCGCCGGCGGTGAGCCGGTTGAGGCCGTCCCAGCCGTCGCGCATCCACACGGTTTGCGCGGGCACCCGGTCGGTGACGCGCGCGCGCGCCGCCATCTCCCCGCGCTGGTTGAACACGCGGATGCGCGCGCCCTCCCCGACCCCGCGCGCGCTCGCGTCGGCGGGCGAGATCCACAGCACCGGCTCCGGCTCGAGGGCGGCCAGCGAGGGCAGCGCCTGCCCGTGGTCGTAGAAGCCGTGGAAGTGCGCGAGGGTCCGCCCCTGGCGCAGCACGAGGGGATACGACGACGCGGGCAGCGGCTCGTACACCGGCAGCGGAGGCAGGCCGAGCTCGCGCGCGCGCGACGAGTAGAGCTCGACCTTCCCCGACGGGGTGGGAAAGACGAGGTCCGGATGGCCCACGTGGGAGACCCGGAGCGCGCGCATGCCGCCCTCCGCGCGCAGCGCGGCCACCGTGGCGTGGCCGGTGGCGGGATGATCGAGGATGGCGTCGATGGGCCCCGCCTCGCTCGCCCACGGAAAGAAGTCGGCGATCTCGAGCCGCCGCGCGAGGTCGCGCAGCACGCGCGGACCGTTGCGCGCCTGGCCCGCCGGCGGCAGGGCGGGCTCCATCAGGTAGAGGTGGGTGTTGGTGGCCTTGCAGCCCAGCTCCTCGACCCACGCGGTGCCGGGCAGCACCACGTCCGCGAAGCGGCGGGCGGTGTCGTTGAGGAAGAGATCGTGGGTGACGATCAGGTCCGTCCCCGCGAGCGCGCGCTCCACCCGCCCGCTGTCCGCGAACGACGAGAGCAGGTCGGTGCCGAAGAGGAGGAGGGCGCGCACGTGGCCGTTCTCGAGGGCCTCGGTGATGCGCGGCATCTGGTTCGGCACGTACCGGCCGGGCGGCCGCCGACCCGCCTCCGCGATATCGGCGAGGCCGTGGCCGTGCCCCTTGCTGCCGTGCCGCGGCCCGAGGCCGCCGCCCGCGATGCCCAGGTTGCCGGTGAGGGCGGGCAGGCACGCGACCGCGCGCGCGCCCTGCCAGCCGTTGGCGCCCTTGTGCATGCTCGAGCCGCCGAGCACGATCATGGCGGGCCGGCTCGCCGCGTAGCGCCGGGCGAGGGCCGCGATCGCGCCCGCGTCGACGCCGGTCACCGCGGCGGCCCACTCGGGAGTGTGCGGCGCGACGTGGGCGGCGAGCGCGTCGAAGCCGACGGTGTGCCGCGCCACGAACTCGCGGTCGTGGAGGCCCTCCGCGATCAGCACGTGCATGATCCCGAGCGCGAGGGCCGCGTCGGTGCCGGGCCGCAGGAGCAGCACCTCGTCGGACTGGGCCGCCGCCTCGGTGCGCCGCACGTCGATCGTGACCACGTGCGCGCCGCGGCGGCGGGCCTCCACCAGGTGCCGCGCGGTGTTCGGCTGGCTCGCGAGGTTGGCCCCCCACAGCACGATCAGGTTCGCGTGGGCCCCCATGTCCTCCTTGGTGTTGGTCTCGAGCGGCCCGGTGAGGCCGATGCCGAAGCCGCCGAGCCCCCAGCAGATCATGGTGGGCGCCCACCACTGGCAGCCCCAGAGGTTGGCGAAGCGGCGCAGCAGCTCGGAGTTCACGCGGACGCCGTAGTTGGTGGCGAAGAAGCCGTGGCCGGACCAGAGACCGACCGCCTCGCGCCCCACCGCTCGCATGCTGCCGACGATGCGGTCGAGCGCCTCGTCCCAGCCGACTTCCCGCAGCGGCGCGTCCCGGCGGTCGCGCATGAGCGGCTGGAGCAGACGCTTCGGGTTGTCCAGGATCTCCCGCGAGGCCCGTCCGCGCACGCACAGGAACCCGCGGCTGTCCGGGTTGTCGGGATCGCCCGCGACCTCCACCAGGCGCCCGTCCTCGACGGTGACGAGCATGCCGCAGAGCGTGGGATGGCAGTTCATCGGGCACATCGTGCGGACCACGCGGCGCGCGGTCGGGTCGTGGTGCTCGGCCATGCCTCGATCTCCCTGGTCGCGCGCGCCCGAGGGCGCGCCGCGGCTCTCAGGCCTGGGCCGCCCGCTCCACCCAGCCGGCCACCGTGGCCAGGGCGTCGTCGAGCTTGGATGGGTCCTTGCCGCCGGCCTGGGCCAGATCCGGGCGCCCGCCGCCGCCGCCGCCCACCACCTTGGCGACCTCCTGCACGAGCCGCCCGGCCGGGAAGCGCTTCATGAGGTCCTTCGACACCGCCGCGACGAGGCTCACCTTGCCGTCGACGGCGCTGCCGAGCACGATCACCCCCGACGGCAGCCGGTCCCGCAGGGTGTCCATCACCGAGCGCAGCCCGTCGGGGTCGAGCCCGTCGAGGCGCGCGGCCAGCACCGGCACCCCCGCGACCTGGCGCGCGGAGGCCACCAGGTCCTGCGCCTGGCTGCGGGCGAGCTTCGACTCGAGCTGGGCCAGCTGCTTCTCGAGGCGCTTCTGGTCCTCGAGCAGCGCGGCGAGGCGGCGCGGCAGCTCGAGCGGCGGGATCTTGAGCAGGCCCGCCGACTCGCGGAGCGCCGCCTCCTCGCGGCCCACGTGGGCGAGCGCGGGCGTGCCGGTGACCGCCTCGATGCGACGCACCCCGGAAGCCACCGCACCCTCGTCGGTGACCTTGAAGAGGCCGATCTGTCCGGTGGCGTCGAGGTGGGTGCCGCCGCAGAGCTCGGTCGAGAAGTCGCCGATGCGGATGACCCGCACCCGGTCGCCGTACTTCTCGCCGAAGAGGGCCATCGCCCCGCTCTTGAGCGCCTCCTGCAGGTCCATCTCGGCCGGGCTCACCACGATGTTGGCCTGCACTTGCTCGTTGACCAGGCCCTCGACGTCCTCCACCTCGCGGTCCTTGACCGACGTGCCGTGGGAGAAGTCGAAGCGCAGGTGGTCGGGCGCCACCAGCGAGCCGGCCTGGGCGACGTGCGTGCCGAGCACCTTGCGGAGGGCCGCGTGCAGCAGGTGGGTGCCGGTGTGGTGCTGGCGCAGCCCCTGCCGCCGCTGCGACTCCACGCTGACCGCCACCTCCTCCCCTTCCCGGAGGTGCCCCTGGGTGACCGCCACCCGGTGCACGATGAGCTGACTGCCGCGATAGTAGGTGTCCTCGATGGCACCCTGCCCCTCGCGCCCCGTGATCAGGCCGGTGTCACCCTGCTGGCCGCCCGACTCCGCGTAGGCGGGCGTGCGGTCGAGGATGATCTCGACGGTCTCGCCCTGTCGCGCCTCCCGCCGACGCTGCCCGTCGCGGACCATGGCGAGGACGCGCGCCGGCGCGGCGAGCGAGCCGTAGCCGAGGAACTGGGGCTTGGCGAGCTCGCGGGAGAGCTGCTGGTAGATCGCCACCGTCGGATCGCCGGTGTCGCCGGCGCCGAACGAGGCCCCCGCGCGGGCGCGCTCGCGCTGCGCCTCCATCTCGGCGTCGAACGTCCGCTGGGTCGCCTCGTTCACGGTGAAGCCCGCGTCCTGCAGGACCTCCTGGGCCAGGTCGAACGGGAAGCCGTGGGTGTCGTAGAGGGTGAACAGGAAGCGGCCGTCCACCACCCGGCTCGCGGCGCCCCGATGGGCCTCCACGTACTCGCGGATCTTGGCGGTGCCGAGGTCGAGTGTCTCCGCGAAGCGCTCCTCTTCCTGGCGCACCGTCTCGGCCACCCGCGCCTGCGCGTCGCGGATCTCCGGGTAGGCGTCGCCCATCACCGCCACCACGGTGGCGGTCATGTCCCAGAGGAAGGGTGACTCGAGCCCGAGCATCCGGCCGTGACGCATGGCCCGCCGCATGATCCGCCGCAGCACGTAGCCGCGCCACTCGTTGGACGGCGTCACCCCGTCGGTGATGAGGAACGCGGCGGTGCGCGCGTGGTCGGCGATGACCCGCATCGAGACGTCGGAGGCCTCGTCGCGGCCGTAGGTCTTGCCGCAGAGCGCCTCCACCCGCGTGATCAGCGGCCGAAACAGGTCGGTGTCGTAGCTCGACTGCTTGCCCTGCAGCACCGCGGCCACCCGCTCGAGGCCCATGCCGGTGTCGATCGAGGGCTTGGGCAGCGGGGTCATCTTCCCGCTCGCGTCGCGGTTGAACTGCATGAACACCAGGTTCCAGATCTCGAGCCAGCGGTCGCAGTCGCACGCCGGGCCCAGGCACGCCCGCCCGGCCTGCTCCTCCGCGCACGGCAGGTGATCGCCCTGGTGGAAGTGGACCTCCGAGCAGGGCCCACACGGGCCGGTGTCGCCCATGGCCCAGAAGTTGTCCTCCTCGCCCAGGCGCAGGATGCGGTCCTCGCCGAGGCCGGCGACCGACTTCCAGAGCGCGAACGCGGCGTCGTCGTCGGTGAAGACGGTGGCCTTCAGCCGGTCCTTGGGCAGCCCGAACTCCTCGGTGAGCAGCTCCCAGCAGAAGCGGATCGCGTCTTCCTTGAAGTAGTCGCCGAACGAGAAGTTGCCCAGCATCTCGAAGAACGTGTGGTGGCGGGCGGTCCGGCCCACGTTCTCGAGGTCGTTGTGCTTGCCCCCCGCCCGGACGCACTTCTGGGCGGTGGTGGCCCGGACGTACTCCCGCCGCTCGTCGCCCAGAAAGACCGACTTGAACTGCACCATGCCCGCGTTGGTGAACAGGAGGGTGGGGTCCTGGGCCGGGACGAGGGGGGACGAGCGCACCACGGTGTGCCCGCGGCGGCGGAAATATTCGAGGAATCGTGTGCGGATCTCGCTCCCGGTCATAGGAGCGATATTATACGCTGCCGTCGTCCTCCTCGGCGGCCGGGAGGTCGCCGGCCTGCTCGGCCAGCAGCGTGCGCACCGCCTGGCGCACCGCCGACGCCGGATAGCCGCGCCGGAGCAGGTAGTCGGCGAGGCGCGGGGCCGCGCGGGCCCTCGAGCCGCGCAAGAGCCCGGGCAGGCGCCGGCGCGCCGCCTCCAGGGCCCGGTCGGACTCGCCGACCTCGTCGAAGGCGGCCGCGATCGCCGCGTCCGCCATCTCGCGCGGGATCCCCTTGGCGGCGAGCTCCTGGCGGAGCCGGCGGCTGCCGATGCGTCGCCCGCGGGCCCTCGCTTCGGCCCACCAGCGCGCGAAGGCCTGGTCGTCGACGTAACCGCGGGTGGTGAGATCGGCCACGACGGCCTGGGCCACGTCGGGGGGCGCGCCGCGGCGGCGGAGGCGGCGGGTCAGCTCCCGCCCGCTCCAGGACTTGCGGGCGAGCAGATCGAAGGCCGCCAGTCTGGCGGCCTTCTCGTCGAGCGTCGGCTGCGGGCGCGGCGCCCCGGGACGGCGGGTGCGGCGCCCCGGCACCGCGTCCTACGCCCGCTTGCCGAAGGGGCTCCGCGCCGCCGGCGCGGCGGACGCGGCGGCCCCGCTGAGACTGGCCGGCTGGGCCGGAGGGGTGTGGGTCGACGCGGTGTTGCTCCCGCCCGGATGCTCCCACGTCATCTCGCCGGTGGAGAAGATGCCCTTCACCTTGAGATCGAAGTCGTCCGGGTTGGTGGCCGCGTCCCGCGCGGTTTCGTACGTGACCAGCTCCTCGCGATAGAGCTGCAGCAGCGACTGGTCGAAGGTCTGCATGCCGTACTGCGCGGTGCCCGCCGCGATCACGCTCGGGATCTGCGGGGTCTTCTCCGCCTCGCGGATGCAGTCCCGGATGAGGCCGGTCGCGATCATGACCTCGACCGCGGGCACGCGGCCGCGCCCGTCGGCGCGCACCACCAGGCGCTGCGAGACGATGCCCTGGATGACCGAGGAGAGCTGACCCCGGATCTGGTCCTCCTGGTGGGGCGGGAACATCGAGATCATGCGGTTGATGGTCTCCGACGCGTTCAGGGTGTGGAGCGTCGAGAGCACGAGGTGACCGGTCTCCGCGGCATGCAGGCCCACTTCCATGGTCTCCACGTCGCGCAGCTCACCGACCAGCATGATGTCGGGATCCTCACGAAGCGCGGCCCGCAGGGCCTGAGCGAAGTTCACCGAGTCGTGGCCGATCTCGCGCTGGCTCATCACGCACTTCTTGTCCTGGTGCACGAACTCGATCGGGTCCTCGATGGTGACGATGTGGTCGTTGCGGCTGCGGTTCATGAAATCGATCATCGACGCGAGGCTCGTCGACTTGCCGGAGCCGGTGATGCCGGTGACCAGGATCATCCCGCGGCGCTCCATGGAGAGCCGCTCGAGGACCTTGGGAAGGTGCAGCTCCTGGAAGGCGGGGATGCGCTCCGGCACGTGCCGGAACACCCCCCGCACCTCCCCCATCGCGAGGAAGAGGTTGCAGCGGAAGCGGCCGATCCCGGGCAGCATGTAGCCCAGGTCCATCTCGCGGCCCTCCATCAGCATGTTGAGACGCCGCTCGCCGAGGAGGCCCTCGGCCATCTTGTCGATGAACTCGCGGGTGACCATCGGGAGGTCGTCCTGCACCTCGAGGTGGCCGTGGATCCGGAGGATCGGCTTCGAGCCCGACTTCAAGTGCAGGTCCGAGGCCTTTCGCTGCGCGGTCTCCGACAAGAGCTGCTGGAGTTCCATCGTGCCCTCGCTCCTACTTGGTCGCCTTCTCGGGGGCCGGCGCCGGCGCCGCCCCTCCTATCGGCCGGAGGCCCAGGGCGTCGCGGACTCTGGCCTCGAGGTCGACCAAGACCTTGGGATTGTCCTTCAGATACCGCTTGGCGTTCTCGCGACCCTGTCCGATCCGCTCACTCTTATAGGTGTACCAAGTGCCGGATTTTTCGACAACATTGTGCTCCGCGGCCAGGTCCAGGACCGACCCCTCCTTGGAGACCCCCTCCCCGTAGATGACGTCGAACTCGGCCTCCCGGAAGGGCGGAGAAAGCTTGTTCTTCACCACTTTGACCTTGGTCCGGACCCCGATCGCCTCGGTGCCGTTCTTGATGGTGTCCTGCCGGCGGATGTCCAGGCGAATCGAGGCGTAGAACTTGAGCGCCCGGCCCCCGGTGGTGGTCTCCGGGGAGCCGAACATGACCCCGATCTTCTCGCGGATCTGGTTGATGAAGATGACCGAGCCGCCCGAGCGGGCGATGGCCGCCGTCAGCTTCCGCAGCGCCTGCGACATCAGGCGGGCCTGGAGGCCCGGCAGGGAGTCGCCCATGTCGCCGTCGAGCTCGGCCCGCGGCACCAGCGCGGCGACCGAGTCGATCACGATGGCGTCGACCGCGTTGGAGCGGACCAGGGTCTCGGCGATCTCGAGCGCCTGCTCGCCGGTGTCGGGCTGGGAGATCAGGAGCTCGTCGGTGTTGACGCCCAGCTTCTTGGCGTAGATCGGGTCGAGCGCGTGCTCGGCGTCGATGAACGCGGCGGTGCCGCCCATGCGCTGGGCCTCCGCGATGACGTGCAACGCCAGCGTGGTCTTGCCGGAGGACTCCGGGCCGTAGATCTCGGTGATGCGGCCACGCGGGATGCCGCCGATCCCGAGGGCCACGTCGAGCTGCATGGCGCCGGTGGGGATGACGGAGATCTCGTCGAAGGCCCCGTTCTGGCCCAGGCGCATGATGGCGCCCTTGCCGAACTGGCGGTCGATCGAGGCAATCGCTAGGTCCAGGGCCTGGCGGCGGTCGGTCTTCACATCAGCCATGCTGATCTCCTCGACTGGGCGTGGAAGGAGCCCGGACGGGCTCGGCCGAACGGGCTCGGGAGGTAAACAGAAACACGTGGTGGCTCAACAAGTTTTCCCATGATACGGGCGGGTCCTGATCAAAGTCAACGCGGGTGCCGGTCGCATCCGAGGAGCCAGTGTGGGATCGCGCGCCCGGCCTGTCAATGTCCGCACTTCGATACGGCCGCCGTTGTCGCCGTGACGTTATCCTGACACGCGACGATCACATTCCCGGTCACGCGGGGCGGTGTCGGAGGCGCGCGAGGCACGCCGGGCGAGCATTTCCACCGCTCGGCGCGTGGCACGCGCGTTGCTCCCCTTCCACGGAGCCTCGCTCCCGCCCATGAAGATCCTCGTCACGAACTACCACCTGAACCACTACGCCGGCACCGAGACGTTCATCTACGCGCTGTCGGTGGAGCTGCGGCGGATCGGCCACGAGGTCATCTGCTTCAGCCCTCGGCTCGGTGCGATGGGGCAGCGCCTGGCCGCGGCCGGGATCGCGGTGACCGGCGACCTGAGCGCCGCGCCCGACGACATCGACGTCATCCACGCCCACCATCGCTACGAGTCGCTCCTCGCCCGCGCCCGCTATCCGCGCTGCCCCATGGTCTTCGCCTGCCACGGCGTCCTGCCCTGGCAGGAGCAGCCGCTCTCGACCGCGCTCGGCATCACCCGCTACGTCGCGGTGAGCGAGGAGACCCGCGACCACCTGGTGCGGCGCCACGGGGTGGCCGAGCGCGAGGTCGCGATCGTGCGCAACGGCATCGACCTGGATCGCTTCCAGGCCCGCGCCCCCGTCGCCGCGCACCCCCGCCGCGCCCTCATCCTCTCCAACTACATGCCGGGCGAGCAGCGCGCCCAGATCCGGCGCGTCTGCCGCGGCCTCGGCATCACGGTCCGCGAGGTGGGGGCCCGGGATGCGCTCTGGGCGGTGGAGGACGAGCTCAACTGGGCCGACCTGGTCTTCGGGCTCGGGCGCAGCGCGCTGGAGGCGCTGGCGTGCCGGCGCCTCGTGGTGGTCTACGACTACAACGGGGGCGACGGGCTCGTCACCCCGGAGCGGTTCGAGCTGCTACGGCGGCGCAACTTCTCGGGCCGCACCCACGCGCGCCACTTCACCGAGGCCGAGCTGACCGCCGAGATCGCGGCCTATGATCCGGCCATCGCGGAGGGCGTGTACGCCTTCATCGCGCGCGATCACGACGTGCGGGTGATGGCGAGCCAGCTCGTCGGCCTCTACGAGGAGGCGCGCGAGCGGGCCGCGCGCTCCCCCGCCACCGCCCGCGCCGGGGCGATCGGGCAGTACCGCGCGCTGACCGCGGTCCTCGCCGACGTGGCGGCGCTGCGCGCGGCCGCCGAGAGCGCGGAGGGCTCGCTGCAGGACATCCGGGGGAGCCGCTCCTGGCAGGTCCTGGGGATGTACCGCACCGCCCGCGCGGGCCTGCGGCGGCTCCGGCGCCGCCGGGCGAAGCCGCCGACGCCGGCCCGGATCCTGGTGGTCGACGACGACCCGCTGGTCGGCCAGTGGCTCACCGACGTCCTCGCCGGCGAGGGCCACGAGGTGGAGGCGGTCGACAGCGGCCGGGCCGGGCTCGAGCGGCTGCGCGGGGCGCCGTTCGATCTCGTGCTCACCGATCTGCGGATGCCGGACGTGGACGGGATCGGGCTCTACGAGGAGCTCGAGCGCACGCAGCCCCGCCTGGCCCAGCGGGTGATCTTCGTCACCGGCAACACCGGCGAGCCGCGCTACCAGCGCTTCCTCGCCAGGCTCGAGGACCGCAAGCTGGCCAAGCCGTTCGACATCAACCAACTCACCCGGCTGGTGCGACGGAAGCTCGAGCACGCCGCCGAGTAACCGCCGCGCGGGCCGCCTCAGGACGGGCCGGGCCCCGCGCCGCCGCCGAGCACGACCGCCCCGCGCACCGTGTAGCGCGCGCCGCGCGGCGAGAGGTCGCTCTGCATCAGGGCCACCTCGGCGATCCGCGCGGTGCCGAACCCGGTGGTCGCGGCCTGGGCCAGCGCCTGGCGCAGCGCGGGGCCGGCCTCACGGCGCCAGCGGCGCTCGTCGTAGACCCGGCCGATCGTGAGATGCGGATGCCACGCGCGGTCCTCTCGCGGGAATCCCTCGCGGGCGAGCGCGACGGCCACCCGCTCCTGCAGCGCGCGGACCTCGAGCGCGCCCAGGGCCAGGCCGACCCAGAGGATGCGCGGCCGCTCGAGCCCGGGGAACGCCCCGATGCCGTGGAGCGTGACCTCGATGGGCGCGCTCACCGCCGCGACGGCGTGGAGCGCCTCGGTCGCGGCGGCGAGGCGCTCCTCGGGCTGGTTACCCAGGAACTGCAGGGTCACGTGGAGGTTCGCGGCGGGCACCCAGGCCACCGACCGCCCCAGCGGCCGCAGGCGATCGACCACCGCGGTCACCGCCTCCCGCACCGCGTCGCCCGGGAGAACGGCGACGAAGGCGCGGATCACGCCCGCGTCAGCAAGGCGCGGCGGAGCATGTCGAGCGCGGCCTGCGAGGACTGCCACTTCACCGCCTCGCGGCCACCCGGGAAGCGGAAGCGACGGACCGCGATGCGCGGGCCCTCCGGGCCGGGCGCGGCCGCCGCGATGAACACGGTGCCGACCGGCTTGGCGAGGGTGCCGCCGTCGGGCCCCGCGATCCCGGTGACCGCGATGCCGCAGGCCGAGCCGGAGATGCGGCAGATGCCGGCCGCCATGGCCTCGGCCACCGGCGCGCTCACCGCGCCGTGGGCGCGCAGCAGCTCGTCGGGCACGCCCAGGAGCTGCTCCTTGGCCTGGTTCGAGTAGACGATGACCCCGCGGTCGACGTAACGCGAGGAGCCCGCGATGTTGGTGAGCCGGTGGCCGACCAGCCCGCCGGTGCAGGACTCGGCCATCGACACCGTGAGGTGCCGGTCCAGCAGCAGGCGCCCCACGACCACCTCCAGCGTGTCCTCGTCCTGGCCCCAGCAATCGGCGCCGAGCGCCTCGCGGACCGCCCGCTCCACTGGCGCCAGCGCGCTCTCGGCGGCGGCGCGGGACTGGGCGCGCGCCCGCAGGCGTACCCACACGTCGCCGTCGACCGGCACGCACGCGACCGTCACCGGCCCGTCCGCGCCGAGCCAGCGGGCGAGCCGCTCCTCGACGTCGGCGGGGGCGAGGCCGCTGGTGTGAAGCGTGCGGAGGACCGTGCTCTCGCCGGCGCCGGCGCGCTGCCGGGCGAGCGGGCGCAGCTGCTGGTCCACCAGGCTGCCGAGCGCGGCCGAGCCGGCGGGCAACACCACCACAGCCGCGCGCTTGCTCTCGAGGACCCACGCGGGCTCGCCCGCGCCCGGCCACAGCAGCGCCCCCTGCGGCAGGAGCGCGAGGCGATCGAGCCGACGCGGCATCGCCTGGCCGCGGCCGGCGAAGTCCTCCTCCAGCAGCGCGAACAGCTTGT
>Ga0207665_10001932_pt1 | contig 13940 bp, 10 predicted proteins | sample LARL112metaG_FD_184351 | JGI IMG/M metagenome (GOLD analysis project Ga0207665, IMG submission 184351) | Corn, switchgrass and miscanthus rhizosphere microbial communities from Kellogg Biological Station, Michigan, USA - LAR L11-2 metaG... | ecosystem: Host-associated > Plants > Roots >...
ACAAGTTTAGCGCAGTCTGCGCAGGCTTGACTGCATGCCGGGCATGACGAAAGAGAGAACCCGGAGAACTGCAGATGCGGATTGATGCATACACACACTTCTTTCCCAAAAAATTCTTCGACAAGATGCAAGAGGTCGCCGGCGACTATAAGGACATGGGCAAGCGCGTGCGCTCGCTGCCGGCGCTGTTCGATCTCGAGCACCGCAAGAAGATGGTGGACGGCTTCAAGGACTATCGGCAGATCCTGTCCTACCCGCAGCCGCCGGTCGAGACCTTCGCCAAGACTCCGGCCCAGATCGACGAGCTGATCCGCCTCATCAACGACGGCTTTGCCGAGTTGTGCGCCAAGGAGCGCGACCATTTTCCCGGTTGGGTCGCGCAGATATCGCTCGATGCACCCGATGCCGGCGTGCGCGAGGCGGAGCGCGCGATCAAGGAGCTCGGCGCGCTTGGCGTGCAGATCTACACCAACGTCGCCGGCAAACCGCTCGACCGGCCGCAATATCTGCCGTTCTGGAAAAAAATGAACGAGCTGGGAAAGCCGGTCTGGATGCACCCCGCCCGCGGCGCGAATATGCCGGACTATATCGACGAGAAGAAGTCACTCTATGAAATCTGGTGGACGTTCGGCTGGTCGTACGAGACGGCAACCGCCATGGCGCGCCTGGTGTTCTCGAAGATCATTGACAACCATCCCAACCTCAAGATCATCACCCACCACTTTGGCGGCATCGTGCCGATGCTCGAGGGGCGCATCGGGCCGGGTTGGGACGTGCTTGGCTCGCGCACGAGCGACGAGGATTACGTCTCGCTGCGCAAGAGCCTCAAGAAACGCCCGCTCGACTACTTCAAGCAGGACTTCTACGCCGACACCGCGGTGTTCGGCGGCAAGCCGGCGACCAAATGCGGCCTGGAGTTCTTCCCGTTGGAGAAGATCGTGTTCGCCTCCGACTGCCCGTTCGATCCGGAAGGCGGCACGATGTATCCTCGCCTTACGCTCGAAATCCTCGATTCGCTCGATATCTCGAAGGCCGACCGCGAGAAGCTCGATTACAAGAATCTGGAAGCCATTACCGGCCGCAAACTGGTAAACTAGGGCGTCGGACTGCGCTGCGCCCGGCGCAAGCGAGGCAGGGACGCCATGACTATTTCCCGCCGTCGCTTTCTGCATCAAGCGGTCGCGGCCGGCGCGGTTTGCGCCGCGGCGCGGGGCGCCCGCGCGGAGGCCTATCCGGCGCGGCCGCTGCGCTGGGTGGTCGGCTTCCCGCCTGGCGGCGGGGCCGACATCGTCTCGCGCATCATGGCGCCATGGTTGGCCGAGCGGCTCGGCCAACCGGTCGTCATCGAAAACAAGCCCGGCGCCAGCAGCAACATCTCCATCCAGGCCGTGGTCAACTCGCCGCCCGACGGCTACACGCTGCTGTTCATTCCCGCGTCCGCCGCGGTCAACGTGTCGCTGTTCGACAATCTGCAATTCAATCTGCTGCGGGACATCGCGCCGGTCTCCGGGCTGATCGATTTTCCGCTGGTGATGGTCGTCAATCCGTCGCTGCCGGCGAAGACGGTCCCCGAATTCATCGCCTACGCCAAGGCCAATCCCGGCAAGATCAGCGTCGGCTCGTTCGGCACCGGCTCGACCTCGCATGTGGCCGGCGAGCTGTTCAAGATGATGACCGGCATCAACATGATCCACGTGCCCTATCGCGGCGGCGCCGCCATGCTCGCCGACGTCGTCGGCGGGCAGGTGCAGGTTGCCTTCGACGTGCTGACGGGCGCGCTGGCGCATATCCGCTCGGGCTCGCTGCGCGCATTGGCCGTGGCCGGCAAGCACCGATCCGAGGCGCTGCCCGACGTGCCGACCATCGGCGAGACGGTCGCCGGCTACGAGGCGAATTCCTGGTGCGGTGTCGGAGTGCCGCGCGGCACGTCAGCCGAGATCGTCGAGCGGCTCAACCGCGAGTTCAATGCGGGGCTGGCGAACCCGACGATCAGGGCGCGGCTCGCCGATGTCGCCACCACGCCGATCGTGTTCACCCCGGCCGAGTTCGGCGCGTACATGGCGGCGGAGGTCGAAAAATGGGGCAAGGTGGTCAAGGCATCCGGCATCAGGCCGGAGTGACGGCACGCGCCTAGCGGCGGCGGGACCACACCGAGTCTATCGGCCGCGCTAATGAAGTCTATGCGCGAAGTCTCATCTGCCTTGTGGCTATCTGCCCGCCCGCCCATGAATCTCGCGGCGCCATCTGCTAGCGTCGCGGCGCCATGGATGCCGCGCGCCCCATCGTTCCGTCCGGCTTCGAGTCTGCTCCATCCGGCGAAGGCGCCCCGCGCGCAACGCCGGTGATGGAGCAGTATATCGAGATCAAGGCTGCCAATCCGGATTGCCTCTTGTTCTACCGGATGGGCGATTTCTACGAACTGTTCTTCGACGACGCCGAAATCGCCGCGCGCGCGCTCGGGATCGTGCTCACCAAGCGCGGCAAGCATCTCGGCCGCGACATCCCGATGTGCGGCGTGCCGGTCCATCGCGCCGACGAGTATCTCAACCGGCTGATCGCCCTCGGCCATCGCGTCGCGGTCTGCGAGCAGCTCGAGGATCCCGCGGAGGCGAGGAAGCGCGGGGGCAAGAGCGTGGTGCGGCGCGACGTCATCCGCGTGGTCACGCCCGGCACCCTCACCGAGGACACGCTGCTCGACGCCAGGCGCAACAACTACCTTCTCGCGATTGCCCGGGCGCGCGCGTCGGTGGGCGAAGAGAGCAACTTCGCGCTCGCCTGGATCGATATTTCCACCGGCGAGTTCCGGATCGCCGAATGCGACCGCGCCGGCCTCGCCGCCGCGATCGCCCGCCTCGAGCCCGGCGAGATCATCGTGTCGGACGCGCTCTATGGCGACGGCGCGCTCGCCCCTTATCTTCGCTCGCTCCCGGCGGTGGCACCGCTCGCGCGCGACGTGTTCGACGGCGCGACCGCCGAACGCCGGCTCGCGGCCTATTTCGCTCTCGCCACGACGGAAAGCTTTGGCGCGCTCTCGCGGCTCGAGCTCACGGCGGCCGCCGCCTGCATCAGCTACATCGAGCGCACCCAGCTCGGCTCGCGCCCGCCGCTCGCACCGCCGGTGCGCGAGGCGCAAGGAACGACGCTCGCGATCGACCAGGCGACGCGCAGCAATCTCGAACTGGTGCGCACGCTCGCCGGCGAGCGCCGCGGCTCGCTGCTCGCCGCCGTCGACCGCACCGTCACCGCGGCGGGTTCGCGCCTCCTCGCCCAGCGCCTCGCCGCTCCGCTCACCGACCCTGCCGCCGTCGGCATGCGCCACGACGCGGTCGAATTCTTCGTGGCCGATGCCACAGCGCGCGCCGAGGTGCGCGAGCGCCTCGAGGCGGCGCCCGATCTCGCCCGCTCAATGGCGCGGCTCGTGGTCGCCCGCGGCGGCCCGCGCGACCTCGCCGCTATCCGCGACGGCATCGTCGCCGCCGCCGCGCTGGCGGCCGAGCTGGAGAAGCGGGCGAACCTTGCCGCCGAGCTCGCGCAGGTCGTGCGCGCGCTGCGCCGGCTCGATCCGGCGCTCGCGCACGAGCTCGACGCCGCGCTGGCCGAGGAGCTTCCCCACCTCAAGCGCGACGGCGGCTTCGTGCGCGATGGCTCCAACGCCGCGCTCGATGAGGCGCGGGCGCTGCGCGATGAATCGCGCCACGTCATCGCCGCGCTGCAGGCGCGCTATGCCGATGCGACTTCCGTGCGCGCGCTCAAGATTCGCCACAACAACGTGCTCGGTTATTTCGTCGAGGTCACCGCGCAGCACGGCGAGCGGCTGATGGCCCCGCCGCTCAACGCGACCTTCATCCATCGCCAGACGCTCGCCGGGCAGGTCCGCTTCACGACGACCGAGTTGGGCGCGCTCGAAGCCAAGATCGCGAGCGCCGCCGACCGCGCGCTCGGCATCGAGCTCGAGACCTTCGACAAGCTCGCTGCGGCGGTGACGGCCGCTGCCGCGAGGATCAAGGAGGCCGCCGAAGCGCTGGCGGTTCTCGACGTCGCCGCCGCATTGGCGCAAGTGGCGGTGGAGCGCCACTACGTGCGCCCTCAGCTCGACGCTTCGCTCGACTTCGTGATCGAGGGCGGACGCCATCCGGTGGTGGAACAGGCGCTCACCGGCGACGGCGGACCGTTCGTGGCCAACGATTGCGATCTCTCTCCGCCGCCATCGGCCGCGCACGGGCGCATCTATCTCGTCACCGGACCGAACATGGCGGGCAAATCCACCTATCTGCGCCAGAACGCGCTGATCGCGATCCTCGCGCAGATGGGCAGCTTCGTGCCCGCGCGCCGCGCCAAGATCGGTGCCGTCGACCAGCTGTTCTCGCGCGTCGGAGCGGCCGACGACATTGCCCGCGGGCGCTCGACCTTCATGGTGGAGATGGTGGAAACGGCGGCCATTCTCAATCAGGCGGGCGAGCGCGCGCTCGTCATCCTCGACGAAATCGGCCGCGGCACGGCGACCTTTGACGGCCTCTCCATCGCCTGGGCCACTATCGAGCATCTGCACGAGACGAACCGCTGCCGCGCATTGTTCGCCACCCATTTCCACGAGCTCACTGCGCTCGCGGCCAACCTGCCGCGCCTGTTCAACGCCACGGTGCGGGTGAAGGAATGGCAGGGCGATGTCGTGTTCCTGCACGAGGTGGTGCCGGGCGCGGCCGATCGCAGCTACGGCATCCAGGTGGCGAAGCTCGCGGGGCTGCCGCTGGCGGTGATCGAGCGCGCGAAGGTGGTCCTCGCCAAGCTCGAAGCCGAGGACCGCGCCTCGCCGCGCGATTTCGACGAACTGCCGCTGTTTGCCGCGACGCCGCGCCCGCCATCGCCGGGCGCCGCGGCGGATACGCTCATCGCCGCGCTCGCAGCGATTCATCCCGATGAGATGTCGCCGCGCGAGGCGCTCGAGGCGCTCTACGCGCTCAAGGCCAAGGCGGCCGAGGACGGCTGACGTGCACAAGTGGCTTGCCGCTCTCGGTTTGCTCGCCGGCCTTGCCGCAGCCACCACGGCGCGCGCGCAATCCTATCCCGCGCGCACCATCACGCTCACCGTGACCGCCGCCGCCGGCGGCGTGACCGACGTGGTGGCGCGCGCGCTCGGCCAGCGCCTCGCCGAGGCGTGGGGCCAGCAGGTCGTGATCGAAAACAAGGGCGGCGCCGCCCACGTCGTCGGCGCGCAATCCGTGGCCAAGGCCGCGCCCGACGGCTATTCGCTGCTGGTGGCGGAGGCCGGCACTTTCACCATCAATCCGACGCTCTATGGCAAAGGCAAGCTCCCTTACGACGAGGCGACGGACTTCATCCCGATCACTGGCGTCGTGCGCATCAACCAGGCGCTGCTCGGCCATCCTTCGCTTGCGGCCGGCACGGTGCGCGAGCTGATCGCGCTCGCCAAAGCGCGGCCGGGCGAACTCACCTACGGCACCGCCGGGATCGGATCGGCGCCGCACATGAACATGGTGCTATTCGAGAGCATGGCCGGCGTGAAGCTGCAGGGCGTGCACTATCGCGGCGCCGCTCCGGCGCTCACCGACGTCATGGCGGGGCACGTGCAGTTGATGTCGGTCAGCGTCAGCCTGGCCTTGCCGGCGTTGCGAGCCGGCCAGGTCACGATCTTCGGCATCGGTAGCAGCGAGCGGCTTGCTGCCGCCGCCGACATCCCGACCGTCGCAGAAAGCGGATTGCCCGGCTATGAGGCCTCGACTTGGTTCGGGCTGTTCGCGACCGCAGGCACGCCGCGCGCCATCGTCGACAAGGTCAACGCCGAGGTGGCCAACATCCTGGCCGATCCGCAGTTCCGCGAAAAATTTTTGGCGCCGCAAATGTTCGAGCCGATGCCGAGCACGCCGGAGGCGTTCGCCGACTTTATCAAGGCGCAGACGCGCAAATGGGCCGAAGTGATCCGCGCGCAGAAGCTAACGATCGAGAAATAACACACGCTGCATGAGCCAAAGCGCGGCGCTCCATGTCATCGTGATGGCGAGCCCGGCGGCGAAGGACCACCACACGCCGATCGCCTCGGCGAGGTAATGCACGCCGAGAAACCCCAGGCAAAGGCCGAGGAGCGGCGGCTGCGCATGGGCGAACACGCTGGCGGCCGCCTTGCCGCCGGCGCGCGGATGCATGATGACGGCGAAACTGCCCATCACGATCGGGAATACTGCGAACACGCCGGAGGCAAACGAGCCGATCCAATGGCTCGCGGTGGTCACCGCGGTGACCACCACCGCCGCCGCTGCCGCCCGCAGCGGAAGATCGTAGCCCGTGCGCTTGACGCGTTCGCGCGTGAGCCGGGCAGTGCGGTAGCGCGCCGACAGCGGGATCGTGACGGCAAAGACGAGCGCATTGAGGACGAGCGCAGTCACTGGCGTCCAGTCGAAGAGTCGCAGAACGGCCGCGACAGCGAACCAGCCGAGAGTTGCCGCCGTTATGCTGAGTACGATGCCATGGCGCTGCGCGAGCGCGGCGTAGCTCAGCGCAAAGACCGCCACCGCCGCGTTTGCGGCCATGCTGCCGACGGCGCTGGCGGCGACGAATGCGGGCGGGTGTTCCAGCGCCAGGATGATGTAGGTCGCGCTGGCGGCGGTCGGCAAGGCCGCGATGAGCGCGGCCATCAACGGCCCGCTCCGCTCGGCGGCAACCGACACGGCGACGACCACTGTGGCGGTCATCACCGCCTTGAAGGCTAGTCCATACCAAAAGAACGGATCGGGAGGCATCCAACTTCCGAAAGCGACATGCCCGTGAAGAAGGATCAAGCGCGATCGAGCTTCACCTCGACGGGCGGGCCGCTCTTGAGCGTCTGATAGACGACGCAGTAGCGTTCGGTGAGCTTGAGGAGCTGGTCGAGCTTGTCCTGCGGCGCGTCGGTGTCCACCTCGAAGCGCAGCCGAATGGCTGCAAAACCAACCGGCGCATCCTTGGCGACCCCGAGCGTGCCGCGGAAGTCGAGGTCGCCCTCGGCGCTGACTTTGGCGGACTTGAGCGGAACCTCGAGCGCGGTCGCGACCGCCTTGAGCGTGACGCCGGCGCAGGCGACCAGCGCCTCGAGCAGCATGTCGCCGGAACAAAGTTCGAGACCGGAGCCGCCCGTTGCGGGGTGCAGCCCGGCGACCGCGAGCGCACGCCCGGTCTCCACCTTGCACGCGATGTGCGCGTCATCGAGCGCGCCCTTCGCCTTCAAGGTGATGAGGGCCGACTTCGGGTCGCCTTTGTAGCGCTCCTTGAGCGGCGCCTGCATGGCGCGCAGCGCGGTGGCATCCATGGGAAATCTCCGTTGCGAACGGCAGAGCACAGACGACAGCGCAGGGGAAAACGCAAGCCCCGCCCGTTCGGAGCTATGCGCCGCGCCTCACCACCACAAGCCGCCGCCAGCCGCTGCGCGCGTCTCGACCTCCTCGGCCATGACCACCGCGCGATCGAGCGAACGGTCGAGCGCCGCCAGCACGCGGCGCTTGACGAAATCGAAGGCGGCGGACTGGCGGTCGCGCGGTCGCGGCAGCTCGCAGGCGATTTCCTCGTACACGCGGCCGGGCTGCGCCCGCATCACCATGATGCGATCGGCGAGCACGATCGCCTCGTCGACGTCGTGGGTTACCATCACCAGCGTCGGCCGGAGGTCGGCCCACAGGTCGAGAAGATGATCCTGCAGGTCGGCGCGGGTGAAGGCATCGAGCGCGGAAAACGGCTCGTCGAGGAGAAGGACCTGCGGCCGCGGCACCAACGCGCGGGCAATGGCGACACGCTGGGCCTGGCCGCCGGAGAGTTCGCGCGGCCACACGCGGGCCTTCTCGGTCAAACCGACGCGCTCGAGCGCGCCCGCCACGCGCATCCGGCGTTCCGTCTTCGGGTAGTCCGCCAAGCCGAAGCCGACATTGTCGGCGACGCGCAGCCACGGCAGCAGCCGCGGCTCCTGGAAAATGATGCCGATCTGCTCGTGCGGCGCGGTGATCACCGTGCCGTCGAGCACAACCCGGCCCTGGGTCGGCGGATCGAGCCCGGAGATCGTGCGCAGCATGGTCGACTTGCCGCATCCCGAGCCGCCGATGACGACGAGAATCTCGCCGGGCGCGACCGCGAGCGAAATGCCGTCGAGCGCGCGCACTCCATTGGGATAGGTCTTGCCGACGCGATCGAGGACGAGCATCGAGATCCTTCAGCGACGTGCGAAGCGGTCTTCCCAACGCAGGAACGGCGACGAGATCAGCACGATGAGCCAATCGGTCGCCTTGCCGAGGATGGCGAAGGCGACGATGGCGGCGACGATCTGCGCCGGTTTGCCCAGCTGCTGGCCGTCGATGAGGAGAAAGCCGAGCCCCGTCGAGGCGCCGAGGAACTCCGCTGCGACCACGAACATCCAGCCGAGCCCCAGCCCGGCGCGCAGCGAGATGACGTAGGCCGGCATCACCGCCGGCAGCAGGATGCGCCGCACCATGGCGGGCCCGGACAAACGAAAGACGCGGCCAACCTCGACGATCTTGCGATCGACCGACATCACCGCGCCCATCACCCCGAGATAAACCGGGAAAAATACGCCGACCGCGATGAGAATGATCTTCGATGCCTCGAAGATGCCGAACCAGAGGATGAACAGCGGCACCCACGCGATCGAAGGAATCGAACGCAACGCCTGCAGGGTCGGATCGACGATGCGGTGCGTCAACGCCGAATAGCCGGTGATGGCGCCGAAGATCGTTCCCGCCATGACCCCTAACACGAATCCCCATGCGACGCGCCAGAGCGTGGCCGCAGCGTGACGCTCAAGTTCGCCGGTTGACGCGAGATCGCTGAACGTATTCCAGATCACCGACGGCGGCGGCACCAGGCGGCCGTTGGAGAGGCCCATGCGCACCGCGAGTTCCCAGAACAAGGCAAGCGCGACCGGCAGCAGCAAGCCGAGCGCGGGACGCAGCACGCGCGCCGCTCCTCCTTTCGAAATTGCCTCCGGCGCCCCGGCCTGTTCCGCGTCCGCGGTCATGGAGACAAAAGACACGGCAGCGCCTTCCAATGCAATATCGCCAATGCCCGATCGCCGAGCCGCTCCGCGCGCGGCGCGTCAGTTCGCAGCCGTCACGTAACGATCGTCGATGAGGTCGTCGACCGACTTCTTGACGTCGACGCTCGGACCGATCACGCCCGCCTTCTGCAGGGCGATACCCGCTTCCAGGATCGATTCCCGTTGCGCCGGGCCGACCTTGTTGTGCGTGAGCTCGGTGCGCTCCTTGAGCTGCTTGTCGACGACGTCGTCGGGGAGCTTGGTGACGGCGATGAAGGTCTTCTTGAGCTCGTCGTAGTGGGCGAGCGAATATTTGCGCGCCTCCTCGTAAGCGGAAATCACCCGCCGCACGATGTCGGGGTGATCCTTGGCGAACTCCTCGCGCACATTGAGGATGCCCCAGGTATTGGCCTCGCGGTTGCGGTAGAACAGCCGCGCGCCGTCCTTGATCTCGTGCTGCGCCATCATCGGGTCAAGGCCGGCCCAGGCGTCGACGTCGCCACGGATCAGCAGGTTGCCGCCGTCGGCGTGCTGTTGCACGAGCACGGGCGTGATGTCCTTGTCGGTGAGTCCGGCCGCGAGCAGCGCGCGTACCGTGAAGATGTGCGGATCGGTGCCGCGCACCATCGCGACCTTCTTGCCTTTGAGATGCGCGACCTTGTTGATGCCGCTGTCCTTGGTGGCGACGAGGGCGGTCCATTCGGGGCGAGAATAGACGTAGACCGACTTGATGGGATTGCCGTTGATGCGCGCGACAAGAGCGGCGGAGCCGGCGGTCGAGCCGAAATTGATCGAGTCGGCGTTGAGGAATTGCAGCGCGTTGCTCGAGCTGTTGGTCTGCACCCAAACGACCTTGATGCCGTCCTTGGCGAACTCCTTCTCGAGGAAGCCTTTATCCTTGAGCAGCATCGACACCGGGTTGTAGGTCGCCCAGTCGACGTAGATCTCTTTGGGATTGTCGGCGGCGCGCAGCTGCGCAGCGGGAAGGAGCGCGAATGCCAGCGCACCGGCCGACAGCAAACGGCGGGAAATTATGGTCATGACGACTCCATGCGTTGAACCTCGCCGCGATGGAGCGGGAGAGGCCGTTGATGAAGGCGGGAGGTTTTGCCCGCCGTCAGCCTGGCGAGGGGCGGGCCCCGCGCTTTAGCTGAATTTGTAGAGCGCCCGCAAGCTGCTTGCTCAAATCGGCGCTAGGTTTATTTCTTAAGAAGCCTAACCAAAGGCGTCAATGAGAATTATTTGTCGCTATTGCAATGCACATTAGCAATTATTTTTGTTTCCATACCAAATCGCGGGATACGGGCGCCGCCCCGCGCCTCCTGCCGTTGCCGGTGACATATCGCCTGCGCTCCGTTATCCCGGTGTGAGCCCATGCTGACCCCGACCGAGACGTCGCCCGAAGCCGAAATTTTCGATGCGGCTGCCATCGCGGCGGAGCTTGCGCGGCTGAGCGAAGTCCATTCCGGCAACGAGCGCGAACTGAGGTTGGAGGTCTCGCGGCACCTGCGCGCGGCGCTGGCGCGCGGCCGCGCGGCGGTCGAGGCCTTGCTCATCGCCGACCGGCACGGGCGGCGGTGCGCCGAGCGGCTCTGCGCCATGCAGGACGAGATCGTGCGCGTTCTCTACGAGTTCGCGATCAAGCACCTCTACCCGGCGCAGAACCCGTCCGAAGCCGAGCACATGGCGGTCGTCGCCACCGGCGGCTATGGCCGCGGCGTGCTCGCTCCCGGGTCCGACATCGATCTCCTGTTCCTGCTTCCGTACAAACAGACCGCCTGGGGCGAATCCGTCGCCGAAACGATCCTGTATTGCCTGTGGGACATGGGACTTAAGGTCGGGCACGCCACACGCTCGGTCAACGAGTGCATTCGCGCGGCCAAGGCCGACATGACCATCCGCACCGCGGTGCTCGAGGCGCGCTTTCTTCTCGGCGACCGCAAACTCTACGACGAACTGGTCGCACGCTTCGACAAAGAGGTGGTGCCAGGAACCACCGCGGAATTCGTCGCCGCCAAGCTCGCTGAGCGGGAGGAACGGCATCGGCGGGCCGGCCAGTCCCGCTATCTCGTCGAGCCTAACGTCAAGGACGGCAAGGGCGGGCTGCGCGACCTGCACACGCTCTACTGGATCGCCAAATACGTCTATCGCGTGCGCGAGCGCGAAGAACTCATCGCGCTCGGCGTCTACGACCCGCGCGAATACCGCCGCTTCCGCCGCTGCGGCGACTTCCTCTGGGCGGTGCGCTGTCACATGCACTTCCTCACCGGCCGGGCGGAGGAGCGGCTGTCGTTCGACATCCAGCGCGAGATCGCGGTGCGGCTCGGCTACACCGAGCATCCGGGGCTGCGCGACGTCGAGCGCTTCATGAAGCACTACTTCCTGATCGCCAAGGACGTCGGCGATCTCACCGCCATTCTCTGCGCCAAGCTCGAGAACAGGCAGGCCAAGGCGATGCCGGTGCTCAGCCGCATGATGGCGAGATTCCTGCCTCGCCACCGGCACACGCTGAGCGAGACCGAGGATTTCGTCGTCGACTACAACCGCATCAATGTCGCCGACGAGAACGTGTTCAAGCGCGATCCCGTCAACCTGATCCGCATCTTCCACCTCGCGCAGAAATACAATCTGGCGTTCCATCCCGACGCCATGCATCTCGCCACGCGCTCGCTCAGGCTGATCGATCAGGGATTGCGCGAGAATGAAGAGGCGAACCGGCTGTTCCTGGAGATCCTCACCTCGAAGAACGACGCGGAAACGGTGCTGCGGCGGATGAACGAAGCGGGGGTGCTCGGCACCTTCGTGCCCGCCTTCGGCCGCATCGTCGCGATGATGCAGTTCAACATGTACCACCATTACACGGTGGACGAGCATCTCGTGCGCTGCATCGGCGCGCTGTCCGACATCGAGGCCGGCCGCGCCGAGGACGCCAAATTCGCCACCGAGCTGATGCGCACCATTCAGCCGCGGCACCGCGACCTGCTCTACGTGGCGATGTTCCTGCACGACATCGCCAAAGGCCGCGTCGAGGATCATTCCATCGCCGGCGCCCGCATCGCGCGCCACTTCTGCCCGCGGCTGGGCTTCACGCCGGCGGAGACCGAAACCGTCGCCTGGCTCATCGAGGTGCACCTGCTGATGTCGACGGTCGCCCAGTCGCGCGACCTTTCCGACCGCATGACGATCGAGCACTTCAGCGCCGTGATCCAGTCGGTCGAGCGGCTCAAGCTCCTCACCATCCTCACCGCCGCCGACATCAAGGCGGTCGGCCCGGGGGTGTGGAACGGCTGGAAGGCGCAGCTCATTCGCACGCTCTACTACGAAACCGAACCGGTGCTCACCGGCGGGTTTTCCGAGGTCAACCGCGCGCAGCGCGTCGCCCTGGCGCAGACCGAATTTCGCGCCGAGCTTGCCGACTGGACAGCGGAGGAGATCGACGCCTACATCGCGCTGCACTATCCCGCCTATTGGCTCAAGGTCGATCTGCCGCACCAAATCGCGCATGCGCGGTTCTTGCGTTCGGCCGCGCAAGCCGGACAGTCGCTCGCGACCTCGGTGGCGTTTCCAGCCGCGCGCGGCGTGACCGAGCTCACCGTGCTGGCGCCCGACCATCCCTGGTTGCTTTCGACCATCGCCGGGGCGTGCGCGGTCGCCGGCGCCAACATCGTCGACGCACAGATCTTCACCACCACCGACGGGCGCGCCCTCGACACCATCTCGGTGTCGCGCGAGTTCGAGCTCGATGCCGACGAAGCGCGCCGCGCGGCGCGCATCATCGATTCGATCGAACGAGCGTTGCGCGGCGATCTCAAGCTGCCGGAGGTGGTGGCGAAACGGGAAACGGCAAAGACGCGCCTCAAGGCCTTCGCGGTGCTGCCCGAGGTGACCATCAACAACGGGTGGTCGACCCGCTACACCATGGTCGAGGTCACCGGCCTCGACCGGCCCGGGCTGCTGTTCGAGCTGACCGCAACGCTCTCGAAGCTCAACCTCAACATCGCTTCCGCGCACGTCGCGACCTTCGGCGAGCGCGTGGTCGACGTGTTCTATGTCACCGATCTCTTTGGGGCGAAGATCACCTCTGCGACGCGCCAGGCCACCATCAAGCGCGCCTTGATCACGCTGCTCTCGCCCGCGCCCGCTGCCGCGGCGCGTCCCGCCAGCGCCGCCGCGACGGGGTGAGTCGGCGCTACGCCGGCTGGCGGTTTGTGCGTGCGATTCCCGTATACACGTTCGAGTTGTGAGGTTCCCTGTAAAGAACAGACAGGGAGCCCTCGTCGGCGCTCGTTTTCTACACCCGCAGGTTTGTGCTTCGCCCGAGCTAAGCACGCGTCCTGCTGCCGGCTCCGTCTCGCCGAAATGCGCCGCCCTCCCCTGCCCTCATGCTGAGGAGCAACGCAGCGCGGGGGCCAAGTCCTTCCACCGCCAAAACCGCGCTGCGATGCGTACGCACGTTCCAGTCTGCCGCACCCATTCTACATACGCGCTCCTCAGGATGAGGACGGACATCGCGTGCTGCAAACCTCATCGTCTTCAACACAGCCCATCTCGTTCCCGCGGCGCGGTTTTGCGCCCGGGCTTTGCATCTTTGCTTCGCCAACCCGAATCGAGGGTGGGCGGAGCGCCGAGAGACGTTCGGGTGCAGCGGCACCCGTTGGGCGTGCGCTCATGCGTCAAAGACGCGCGTGAGCGCGCTTATGACGCCGCACGCCAGGCGCCTAGCGAGGCGCCTTGCGTCCCATGACGCGGGACGCTCGCCTCTCGGCGCTCCACCGTGGCGATTTTGGGCTCCGGGGCCGCGCTTCTCTCACCGGCATTTGCGCCGGATCGGTCACAGCGAGCTCCTCGCACCCAGGTCGTAGTGCCTGGTCGGCGACTTCCCGAGCCTCCCGGGGCGAGCGGTTACGAG
>Ga0207665_10001935_pt1 | contig 13930 bp, 9 predicted proteins | sample LARL112metaG_FD_184351 | JGI IMG/M metagenome (GOLD analysis project Ga0207665, IMG submission 184351) | Corn, switchgrass and miscanthus rhizosphere microbial communities from Kellogg Biological Station, Michigan, USA - LAR L11-2 metaG... | ecosystem: Host-associated > Plants > Roots >...
GCGGATTTGCCGCGCTGGGCCAGGTCAACCGGGCCCCGAACCGACTCGTTCCTTCCATGGAGGGGCTAAATGAACGGGCCCCGGCCGCCGTCAGAAACGGTGGCCCTCGAAGTCGACCCTCGGAGGAGGAGATCATGCGAATTCGGGCACTTGGCCCGGTAGTACTGGTCGGCAGCCTGGTTGCGCTCTTGCTCGCCGCGAGCGCCACGCCGAGCCTGGCGTGGTGGCGAGGCGGCGTGTGGATCGGCCCCGGCGTCGTGGTGGCGCCCCCGGTGGTGGTCGCCCCGCCGCCGGTCTACGTCCCGTCCTACCCCGCGCCGGTCGTGATCGAGCAGCCCGCCCCGGTCTACCAGGAACAGCCCCAGTCCCAGGCCGCGCAGCAGGTCTGGTACTACTGCCAGGACCCGGCGGGCTACTACCCGTACGTCAAGCAGTGCCCGCACGGCTGGCAGCCGGTCAGCCCCACGCCCAAGTGACATGCGCGCGCTGGCGCTCCTGCTCGTCATCGCGCTCGTCGCCGGCTGCGCCTCCGTGCCGGCGGGCCCCAGCGTGTCGGTGCTGCCGGGGCATGGCAAGAGCTTCGAGCAGTTCCAGGATGACGACCTCGCGTGCCGGCAGTGGGCGCGCCAGGAGGCGGGCACGACTCCCGGCGCCTCCGCGGCCCAGTCCACCGTCGGCGGCGCGGCGATCGGCACGCTGCTCGGCGCGGGGCTCGGCGCCGCGCTGGGCGCGGTCACCCATCGGCCCGCGGCCGGGGCCGCGGTCGGGGCGGGCGTCGGCCTGATCGGCGGCACCGCGGTCGGCGCGAGCTCGGGCCAGGCCGCGGGCCAGACCGTGCAGCGCCGCTACGACAACGCCTACGTACAGTGCATGTACGCCAAGGGCGACCAGGTCCCGGGGCGGCCGGCCGCGGCCGTGCCGGTCGTGAGCCCGACCGTCACGCCCCCACCCCCGCCACCGCCCGCGACCGGGCTCACGCCGCCACCGCCGCCGGCGGCCGGGCTCACTGCGCCGCCTCCGCCACCGCCGCCGGCCGCGCTGGCCACTCCGCCGCCGCCGCCCGGCCCGCCGCCCCCACCCCCGTCCGGACTACGCTGAGCGTAGGATTCGGACTACGCTCTGTAAGAGAGGAGCTGCGTGGAACCCGATGATCGATGACTGAGTCACCCCAGGATTCCGAAGGAGGCCAGTCGCCCGCCGCACCAGCTCCCCCACCCCGCCCCCGCGGGTCGCGCCTCGTCTCCCTCGCCTGGGGCGGCGCGGTCGTGCTCCTCCTCGGAGGCGTCGCGTGGTTCGTCCATTCCCGCACACCCCCGGATCCGCGGGCGGGCCGCGGCACCGCCTCGGTATCGGTGGTGACTGCGCCGGTAGTCCAGGGCGATCTCCCGGTCACCCTCAACGCGCTCGGCACAGTCACCCCGCTTGCCACCGTGACCGTGAAGACACAGATCGCCGGGCGCCTGGTGGCGATCGGGTTCCAGGAAGGACAGATCGTGAAGGTGGGCGACTTCCTCGCCGAGGTCGATCCCCGCCCCTACCAGATCGCGCTCGACCAGGCCCAGGGCCAGCTCGTCCGCGACACCGCCCTGCTGCACAACGCCCAGATCGACCTCACCCGCTACCGCACCCTCGCCGAGCAGGACTCGATCCCGCAGCAGCAGGCCGACACCCAGGCCTACCTCGTCCACCAGTACGAGGGCACCGTGAAGTCCGACCAGTCGATGGTCGACAACGCGCGTCTCAACCTCGAGTACTGCCACATCGTGGCGCCGGTCTCGGGTCGCGTGGGCCTGCGTCAGGTGGATCAGGGCAACTACGTCCAGACCAGCGACCCGAACGGCATCGTGGTGATCACCCAGCTCCAGCCGATCTCGGTGATCTTCACCCTGCCCGAGGACAACGTGCCCGCGGTGATGAGCCGGCTCGGCGCGGCCGCGACCCTCCCGGTCACCGCCTACGATCGCGCGCTCGTCACCAAGCTCGCGGAGGGCAAGCTCCGCACCGTCGACAACCAGATCGACACCACCACCGGCATGGTGCGCCTGCGCGCCGAGTTCGACAATCGCGACAACCGCCTCTTTCCGAACCAGTTCGTGACCACCCTGCTGCTGGTCGACACCCTGAAGGGCGCCACCCTCGTGCCGAGCGCGGCGGTGCAGCGGGGCGCGCCCGGCACGTTCGTCTACGTGGTCGACGGCGATCGCGTCGTCCACCTGCAGCCGGTGAAGCTCGGGCCCACCGACGGCGAGCGATTCGCGGTCCTCTCCGGGGCCACGGTGGGGGCGCAGGTGGTGGTCGACGGGGCCGACAAGCTGCGCGACGGGGCCAAGGTCACCCTCGCGAGCGACGCGGGGCGGGCGGGCGGCGCGCCCGACCGCGCCCCGCCCGCCTCGGGCCCCTCGTCCGATGGCGCGCAGCGGGGTCGACGGAAGGGCGGGAGCCCGTGAACCCGTCGCGGATCTTCATCGAGCGCCCGGTCGCGACCTCGCTGCTGATGGTCGCGGTCATGCTCGTGGGAATCGTGGCCTACCAGTTCCTGCCGCTCGCCGCGCTCCCCGAGGTGGACTACCCGACCATCCAGGTCCAGACCCTCTACCCGGGCGCCAGCCCCGAGGTGATGACCTCCGCGGTGACCGCGCCGCTCGAGCGGCAGTTCGGCCAGATGCCGAGCCTCAAGCAGATGTCCTCGACCAGCTCGGCGGGGGCCTCGGTCATCACGCTGCAGTTCGCGCTGAACCTGAGCCTCGACGTGGCCGAGCAGGAAGTGCAGGCCGCGATCAACGCGGCGGGCAACCTGCTCCCCTCGGACCTGCCCGCGCCGCCGATCTACGCCAAGATCAATCCGGCCGACGTGCCGGTGCTCACGCTGGCGCTGACCTCCAAGTCGCTCTCCCTGCCCCAGATCGAGGACGTGGCGGAGAGCCGCCTGGCCCAGAAGGTCTCGCAGCTCCCCGGAGTGGGCCTGGTGCGCGTGGTGGGCGGCCAGCGGCCCGCGGTGCGGGTGCAGGCCCACCTCCGCGCCCTCGCCTCCTACGGGCTCAACATCGACGACCTGCGCACCACCATCAACAACGCCAACGTAAACCTGCCCAAGGGCAACTTCGACGGGCCCACGCGCGCCTACGCGGTCAACGCCAACGACCAGCTCCAGAGCGCGGACGCCTACCGCTCGATCGTGGTGGCGTATCGCAACGGGGCGCCGGTGCGCCTCTCCGACGTGGCCGACGTGCTGGACGGCGCCGAGAACCCCAAGCTCGCGGCCTGGATGAACCGGACTCCCGCGGTGGTGGTCAACATCCAGCGCCAGCCCGGCGCCAACGTCATCGAGGTGGTGGACCGGGTGAAGGCGCTCCTGCCCCAGCTCGAGAGCTCGCTGCCCGCCGCGATCCAGGTGACGGTGCTGACCGATCGCACCAACACCATCCGCGCGTCGGTGCGCGACGTGAACTTCGAGCTGGTGCTCGCGGTGGTGCTGGTGGTGCTGGTGATCTTCCTCTTCCTGGGCAGCCTGCGCGCGACCATCATCCCGAGCCTGGCGGTGCCGCTCTCCCTCGTCGGCACCTTCGGGGTGATGTACCTGGCCGGCTTCAGCCTGAACAACCTCTCGCTGATGGCGCTCACCATCGCGACCGGCTTCGTGGTCGACGACGCGATCGTCATGATCGAGAACATCACCCGCTACATCGAGCAGGGCGAGCGCCCGCTCGCCGCCGCCCTGAAGGGGTCCGCCCAGATCGGGTTCACCATCGTCTCCCTCACCATCTCCCTCATCGCGGTGCTGATCCCGCTGCTCTTCATGGGCGACGTGGTCGGGCGGCTCTTCCACGAGTTCGCGATCACCCTCGCGGTGACGATCCTCATCTCGGCGGGGGTCTCGCTCTCGCTCGCGCCCATGATGTGCGCCAAGATCCTGCGCCCCGAGCGGGCGGAGGACCAGGGCCGCATCGCGCGCTTCACCACCCGGTCCTTCGATCGGCTCATCCGCTACTACGACCGCTCGCTCGAGTGGATCCTCGAGCACCAGCCCGCCACCCTCCTGGTGGCGGTCGCGACCCTCGCCCTGACCGTGTTCCTCTACGTGGTCATCCCCAAGGGCTTCTTCCCGGTGCAGGACACCGGGCTCATCCAGGGCATCTCGGAGGCCTCGCAGGCGGTCTCGTTCGGGCGCATGGCCGAGCTGCAGCAGGCGCTCGCGGCGCGCATCCTGCGCGACCCCGACGTGGTGAGCCTCTCCTCGTTCATCGGGGTGGACGGGACGAACCCGACCCTGAACACCGGGCGCTTCCTGATCAACCTGAAGCCGCGCGAGGATCGCACCGCCACCGCGAGCGACGTGATCCGGCGACTGCGGGGGGACGTGGCCGCGGTGGGCGGGGTCTCGCTCTTCATGCAGCCGGTCCAGGACCTCAGCATCGACACCACCGTGAGCCGCACCCAGTACCAGTTCGTGCTCGTGGACGCCAACCCCGACGAGTTCACGGTGTGGATCCCCCGCCTCATCGACCGCATGAACGCGCTGCCGCACGTGGAGGACGTGGCGAGCGACCTCCAGAACCAGGGCCTCTCGGTCTACGTGGAGGTCGACCGGGCCACCGCGGGCCGCTTCGGCATCACCCCCGCCACGGTGGACAACGCGCTCTACGACTCCTTCGGCCAGCGCATCGTCTCCACCGTCTTCACCCAGTCGAACCAGTACCGCGTCATCCTGGAGGCGGACCCCGCGCTCCAGGAGTCGCTGCAGTCGCTCGGCTCCATCTACCTGCCCTCCTCGGTGGCCGCCGGCGGGCAGGTGCCGCTCTCGGCCATCGCGACGGTGCGCGAGGAGTCGGCGCCGCTCGCGGTCAACCACCTGGGGCAGTTCCCCGCCGCCACCGTCTCCTTCAACCTGGCCCCCGGCGCCTCGCTGGGCGCGGCGGTGGACGCAATCACCGCGGCCGGGCGCGAGATCGGGCTCCCCGCGTCCATGGCGAGCAGCTTCCAGGGCGCCGCGCTCGCGTTCCAGGCCTCGCTCGCCAACGAGCTGTTCCTGATCCTGGCCGCCCTCGCCGCGGTCTACATCATCCTGGGCGTGCTCTACGAGAGCTACGTCCACCCGGTCACGATCCTCTCCACCCTGCCCTCCGCGGGGGTCGGCGCGCTGCTGGCCCTCATGATCTGCCGCGAGGATCTCGGCATCATCGGGATCATCGGGATCATCCTGCTGATCGGCATCGTGAAGAAGAACGCGATCATGATGATCGACTTCGCGCTGGACGCCGAGCGCAGCGAGGGCAAGTCACCCCGTGAGGCGATCCACCAGGCGTGCCTGCTGCGCCTGCGCCCCATCCTCATGACCACGATGGCGGCCTTGCTGAGCGCGCTGCCCTTGATGCTCGGCACCGGCACCGGGGCGGAGCTGCGGCGGCCGCTCGGCATCACGATCGTGGGCGGGCTCATCGTGAGCCAGGTCCTGACCCTCTTCACCACCCCGGTCATCTACCTGGCCTTCGACCGGCTCGGGCGCTGGGCCCGCGGACGCGGGAGCGCAGCGGGGTGAGCCTCTCCGAGCCCTTCGTCCGCCGGCCCATCGCCACCACCCTGCTGACCGTCGGGGTGGCCCTCGCCGGCACCCTCGCCTTCTTCCGCCTGCCGGTCTCGCCGCTCCCCCAGGTGGACTACCCGACGATCTCGGTGCAGGCCTCCCAGCCCGGCGCGAGCCCCGCGGTGATGGCGACCAGCGTGGCCACCCCGCTCGAGCGCCACCTCGGCACCATCGCCAACGTGACCGAGATGACCTCGAGCAGCGCGCTCGGCTCGACCCGCATCACCCTGCAGTTCGGCCTCGACCGCGACATCAACGGGGCGGCCCGCGACGTGCAGGCTGCGATCAACGCGGCGCACGCCGACCTGCCCGCGAGCCTGCGCTCCAATCCGACCTACCGGAAGGTCAACCCGGCCGACGCCCCGATCATGATCCTGGCCCTCACCTCCACCACCCTCAGCCAGGGGCAGCTCTACGACGCGGCCGCCACGATCCTGCAGCAGAAGCTCTCGCAGGTCTCCGGCATCGGCCAGGTGGACCTGGGCGGCAGCTCGCTGCCCGCGGTGCGGGTGGAGCTCGAGCCGCGTGCGCTCTTCCGCTACGGGATCGGGCTCGAGGACGTGCGCGCGGCCATCGCGGCGGCCAACGCCAACAGCCCCAAGGGTTCGATCGAAGTGGGCGGCCGCCACTACCAGATCTACACCAACGACCAGGCGCGGCGGGCCGACCAGTACAAGGGGCTCGTGATCGCCTACCGCAACGGCGCGGCGGTGCGCCTCTCCGACCTCGCCGAGGTGGTGGACTCGGTGGAGGACCTGCGCAACCAGGGCCTCGCCAACGGGCGGCCGTCGGTGCTGGTCATCCTCTCGCGCGAGCCGGGCGCCAACATCATCGACACCGTCGACCGGGTGAAGGACCTGCTGCCGCAGCTGCGCGCGTCGATTCCCGCCGGGGCCGAGCTCGCGGTGGCCTCCGACCGCACCACCACCATCCGGGCCTCGCTGCGGGACGTGGAGTACACCCTGGCCATCGCGATCGCGCTGGTGATCCTGGTGGTGTTCGTGTTCCTGCGCAGCGTGCGGGCCACCATCATTCCCGGGGTCGCGGTGCCGATCTCCCTGATCGGGACCCTCGGGGTCATGTACCTGCTCGGCTACAGCATCAACAACCTCTCGCTGATGGCGCTGACCATCGCCACCGGCTTCGTGGTGGACGACGCGATCGTGGTGATGGAGAACGTGACCCGCTACGTCGAGGCAGGGGTGCCGCGCCTCGAGGCCGCGCTGCGGGGCGCGGCCGAGGTGGGCTTCACCGTGCTCTCGATGAGCCTCTCCCTCATCGCGGTCTTCATCCCGATCCTCCTGATGAGCGGCATCCTGGGCCGTCTCTTCCGCGAGTTCGCGATCACCCTGTCGGTGGCGATCCTGGTGTCGCTCGCGGTCTCGCTCACCACCACCCCGATGATGTGCGCCTACTTCATCCCCGACCGGCCCGAGCGCCGCGGCCGCCTCTACCGCTGGAGCGAGCGCGGCTTCGACTGGCTGGTGGCCGCGTACGGCCGCACCCTCGACTGGGCCCTGCGGCACTCCCTCGCGGTGGTGCTCATCCTGGCCGGGGTGCTGGCCCTCAACGGCTATCTCTACCTCGTCATCCCCAAGGGCTTCTTCCCGCAGCAGGACACCGGCCGGCTCATCGGCCGCATCCAGGGCGACCAGAGCACGTCCTTCCAGCTCATGCGCGGCAAGCTGCGGCAGTTCGTCGACGTGGTGCGGGAGGATCCCGCGGTCGACGCGGTGGTGGGCTTCACCGGCGGCGGCCAGACCAACGGCGGGTCGGTCTTCGTCTCGCTCAAGCCCCGCGCGGAGCGGGGCGTGTCGGTCGACCAGGTGATGGCGCGCCTGCGCGGCAAGCTCGCGCGGGTGCCGGGCGCCACCCTGTTCCTGCAGGCGGTGCAGGACATCCGGGTGGGCGGCCGGCAGAGCAACGCGCTCTACCAGTACACCCTGCAGGGCGACTCCCTCGACGACCTGCGCACCTGGACGCCCCGGCTCGCCGAGGCGCTCGGCCGCGTGCCCGAGATCGTCGACGTCAACTCCGACCAGCAGGACCGCGGGCTCCAGGTCACGGTGCAGATCGACCGGCCCACCGCCTCGCGCCTCGGCATCACCGCGAGCCAGATCGACAACACGCTCTACGACGCCTTCGGCCAGCGCCAGGTCTCCACCATCTACAACCCGCTCAACCAGTACCACGTGGTGATGGAGGTGGCGCCCCGGTACTGGCAGAGCCCGGAGATCCTGCGTGAGCTCTACGTCAGCACCGCGGCGGGCGGGGTGCGCGGCGCCCAGTCCACCAACGCGGTGGCCGGCACCGTGTCGAGCGCGGGCGTCACCGCGTCGGCGGTCGCCGCCGACACCGCGCGCAACCAGTCGGCCAACCAGCTCGCCAACACCGGGCGCGGCAACACCTCGACCGGCGCCGCGGTGGCGACCGTGGCGGAGACCATGGTGCCGCTGGTGGCGTTCAGCTCGTTCGGCCCCGACACCACCCCGCTCGCGGTCAACCACCAGGGGCACTTCGTGGCCTCGACGATCTCCTTCAACCTCGCGCCGGACAAATCGCTGAGCGACGCGGCCCGCGCGATCGCCGAGACCACGGCCCGGCTCGGGGTGCCCGGCTCCATCCACGGCAGCTTCCAGGGCACCGCACGCGTCTTCCAGCAGTCGCTCTCCAACGAGCTGGTGCTGATCCTGGCCGCCCTCGCCGCGATGTACGTGGTGCTCGGCATGCTCTACGAGAGCTACATCCACCCGATCACGATCCTCTCGACGCTGCCCTCCGCGGGGGTGGGGGCCCTGCTGGCCCTCATGATGTTCCGCATCGAGTTCAGCCTCATGGCCATGATCGGGGTGCTGCTGCTGATCGGCATCGTCAAGAAGAACGCGATCATGATGATCGACTTCGCGATCGACGCCGAGCGCCGGGAGGGCAAGGCCCCCGCGGAGGCGATCTACCAGGCGTGCCTGCTCCGCTTCCGTCCCATCATGATGACCACCATGGCCGCGCTGCTCGGCGCGGTCTCCCCCGCCCTCGGCATCGGGGAGGGCGCGGAGCTGCGCCAGCCGCTCGGCATCTCCATCGTGGGCGGCCTGATCCTGAGCCAGATCCTCACCCTCTACACCACCCCGGTCATCTATCTCTACCTCGACCGCTTCCGGCTCTGGTGGCGCGGCCGCGTCACGCGCCGCTCCGCCGCCCTCGAGGGGGCGCGGCCGTGAGCGGCCCCCGCGCGCGCGCCGGCTCTGCCGTCGCGGTGATCGTGGCCGCGGTCGTGGCCGGCTGCTCGGTCGGCCCCGACTACGTGCGGCCGCCGGTGATCGCGCCCGACGCCTACAAGGAGAACGCGGGCTGGAAGGTCGCCGAGCCGCGGGACGACGTCCTGCGCGGCAAGTGGTGGCAGCTCTTCGGCGACCCGACGCTCGACGCGCTGGAGGAGCAGGTCAGCCTCGGCAACCAGGATCTGGTGGTGGCCGAGGCCACCTACCGCCAGGCCCGCGCCCTGGTGCGTCAGGCGCGCGCGGCCTACTTCCCCACCGTGACCGCCGGGGTGGGCTACACGCGCTCCCGGCAGTCGGACACCTTGGGCAGCCCGTCGGGGTCGTCGTCGTCCTCCTCCGGCACGGGCAAGACGATCTCCAACCAGCCGGTCTCGACCTTCCAGCTCCCGATCGAGGTGGCGTGGACCCCCGACTTCTGGGGCCGGGTGCGGCGCGCGGTGGAGTCGGGACGGGCGTCGGCCCAGGCGAGCGCGGGCGATCTGGAGACCGCGCGGCTGAGCTTCCAGGCCGAGCTCGCCCAGGACTACTTCCAGCTCCGCACGCTCGACGCCCAGAAGCGGCTGCTCGACGACACGGTCGCCGCGTTCACCACCGCGCTGCAGCTCACCCGCAACCGCCGGGCGAGCGGAGTGGCTTCCCGCGTCGACGTCGTGCAGGCCGAGACCCAGCTCAAGACGACGCAGGCGCTCGCCATCGACGTGGGGGTGGCCCGGGCGCAGACCGAGCACGCGATCGCCCTGCTCCTCGGACAGCCCGCGTCCACCTTCTCGCTGCCCGTCGCCCCGCTCGCCATCACGCCCCCGCCGATCCCGGTCGGCGTACCGTCTGCGCTGCTCGAGCGCCGGCCAGACATCGCGGCGGCGGAGCGTCGCATGGCCGCCGCCAACGCCCAGATCGGCATCGCGGTCGCGGCCTACTACCCGACGGTGACTCTCAGCTTCTCGGGAGGCCTCGAGAGCAGCAGCGTCTCGCAGTGGTTCACCTGGCCGAGCCGCTTCTGGTCGGTGGGGCCGTCCATCACCGAGACCGTCTACGACGGCGGGCTCCGCAAGGCCCAGACCGACCAGGCGCGCGCCGCCTTCGACGGCAGCGTGGCCGCCTACCGTCAGGCGGTGCTCACCGCCTTCCAGGGGGTGGAGGACAACCTGGCCGCGCTGCGCATTCTCGAGGAAGAGGCGCGGGTGCAGGACGAGGCGGTGCAGGCGGCGCAGGAGTCGGTGACGCTGACCACCAACCAGTACAAGGCGGGCGTGGTGAGCTACCTCAACGTGATCACGGTGCAGACCATCGCGCTGAACGATGAGATCACCGCGGTGCAGCTCCACGGCCGGCGCATGGCCGCGGCGGTGCTCCTGATCCAGGCCCTCGGCGGCGGGTGGACCGCCGACGACCTGCCGTCCGCAAACGCCGCCTCCGCGCCCTGACCGGGCCGCAGCGCGGCCGCATTTCCACCTGACAACGGCGGCGCGAGGGTTTATCGTAGCCGCCGTGATCTCGGTCTACGCCCTCTGCAGCGGCTACCTCGAGCTGGACCGCGCGAGCATGCTCGACGATCTCCCCGCCGGACAGCCGTGGACGGTCCCGGTCATGAGCTTCCTGGTCGTGCACCCGCGCGGGCGGCTCCTCTTCGACACCGGCGTCCACTGCCAGACCCGCGTCGACCCGATCGGCCGCATGGGCCCCGAGCGCGCGAAGCGGCTCGTGGACAAGTCGAAGGCGGGCGAGGACGTCGTGCCCCAGCTCCGGCTTCTCGGGCTCGGGCCGGACGACGTCCGCTACGTGGCCAACTCGCACCTGCACTTCGACCACTGCGGCGGCAACGAGTTCTTCCCGCGCTCGACCTTCCTGGTGCAGAAGGCGGAGATGGAGGCGGCGCGGCGGCCCGGCTTCGCCCCCGGCTACAATCCGAGCCCGCTCGACTTCGACCATCCGCTCGATTACCGCCTGGTCGACGGCGAGCACGACGTGTGGGGCGACGGCAGCGTGATCCTCCTCCCCACCTTCGGCCACACCCCGGGGCACCAGTCGCTGCGGGTGCGCGCGGGCAAGGGGCAGGATCTGGTCTGCGCGGCCGACGCCTGCTACACCCGGGAGAACATGGATCGCGACGTGCTGCCCCGCATCCTGTGGAACGGCCCGACCATGCGCGAGTCGCTCGCCACCCTGCGCCGGCTGCGCGACCAGGCCGGGGCCACCGTCTTCTACGGCCACGACCCCGAGCAGTGGCGCGCCACTCCGCACGCGCCCGCCGCCGTCGTCTAGCCGCCCCGCCCCGTGCTCACCCCGCTGCTCGACGGGCTCACCTTCACCGAGGGCCCGCGCTGGCACGACGGCCGTCTCTGGTTCTCGGACTTCTACACCCAGCGCGTCCTCGCCACGACTCCGGACGGCAAGGTCGAGACCATCGTGGAGGTCCCGTCGCGCCCGTCCGGCCTCGGCTGGCTCCCCGACGGCACGCTGCTCGTGGTCTCGATGCTCGACCGCCGGCTCCTGCGCCTGGAGGGCGGCGCGCCGCGCCCGCACGCCGATCTCTCCGCCATCGCCACCGCGCCCTGCAACGACATGGTCGTCGACGCGCGCGGGCGCGCCTACGTCGGCAACTTCGGGTTCGACCGCCACCGCGGCGAGCCGCCCCGCGCCGCCGCCCTCGCGCGCGTGGACCCCGACGGCACCGTGACCCGCGCCGCGGAGGACCTCGAGTTCCCCAACGGCACCGTGATCACCCCCGACGGGCGGACCCTCGTGGTGGCCGAGACCATGGGGCAGCGGCTCACCGCCTTCGACGTGGCCGCCGACGGAGCACTCGGCCGGCGTCGGATCTGGGCGGCGCTCGACGGGGTGTTCCCCGACGGCATCTGCCTGGACGCGGACGGCGCGATCTGGGTCAGCGACGCGCGCGGCCCGGATCTGCTGCGGGTCCGCGAGGGCGGCGCGATCGAGCGGCGCATCCCCACCGGGCCGGGCCGCCACGCCTTCGCGTGCATGCTGGGCGGCGCCGATCGCCGCACCCTCTACGTCTGCACCTGTACCGGCAGCGGGCCCGCCATGGCCGACAAGCGCGACGGCCGTATCGAGACCGTGCGCGTGGACGTGCCCGGCGCGGGACTCCCCTGACCTACCGACGAAAGGCATCCCCATGAGCGCAACGACGGCGACGACGCGGCCCGAGGACGACCAGGGACTGGCGGGACGAGTAGCCATCGTGACCGGCGGCGGCGCGGCCGGCGACGGCATCGGCAACGGGCGCGCCGCGTGCATCCTGCTCGCGCGCAGCGGCACCGCGGTGCTGGTCGTCGACCGCGACGAGGGCCTCGCCAAGCGCACGGTGGAGATGATCACCGCCGAGGGCGGGAAGGCCTCCGCGCTGTCGGTCGACGTGACCGACGAGGCGCAGTGCGCGGCGATGGCCCGCGAGGCGGTGAGCCGCTACGGCCGCCTCGACTTCCTGATCAACAACGTGGGCATCGGCAGCAAGGGCACCGTGCTAGAGGAGAAGGCCGAGACCTGGCGGCGGGTCATGCAGGTCAACGTCGAGACCATGTTCCTCGCCTCCAAGGCCGCGATCCCCGAGATGATCCGCACCGCCCAGGGCGGGGCCATCGTGAACATCTCCTCGATCTCGGCGCTGCGTCCGCGCGGCCTCACCACCTACTCCGCCTCCAAGGGCGCGGTGATCGCGCTGAGCCGGGCCATGGCGGTGGACCACGGCCCCGACGGCATCCGCGTCAACTGCATCGCCCCCGGCCCGGTCTACACCCCGATGGTCTACGCCCGCGGCATGACGCCCGCGGCCCGCGACCAGCGCCGGCGCGCGTCGGTGCTCGCCCGCGAGGGCACCGGCTGGGACATCGGCCAGGCCGCGCGCTTCCTGCTGTCGGGCCACGCCCGCTACATCACCGGCCATGTGCTGGTGGTGGACGGCGGCGCCACCCTGGTAGGCCCCGCCCGCGAGTCCCAGACCGAGCACTGATCGCCACGAATCACATGGAGCACAGCCGATCACGTGACTGAAACGCGCGCGAGGTGGCCGGGGGCCGGTGCGGTGGGGGGTACCCGCCCGGGCGCGCGGAGTGGGCCCCCCGAGTCCGGTACGCCGCCCGGAGGGCGGCGAATCCGGCGAGCGGGTGACGGAGCCGACCGGGCGGGTGCCCCCCGCCGGGCCGGGCCCCGGTCACCTCGGGAACGACCTCGCGCCACGATCGCGCACGACTAGACGCCGCCAGACCTTCGAGGAGGGAGAGCGCATGAAGTTCGGCATCTTCACGAGCATGGGCAACCAGACGTGGCCGGCGGTCCTCGAGCTGTGGAAGCACACCGAGGCGACCCGGTGGGATGTGGCCTGCGTGACCGACCATTTCATGCCCAACACCAAGGAGCGCGAGGGCGCGATGCTCGAAGGCTGGAGCACGCTCACCGCGCTCGCCGCGCTGGTGCCGCGCATCCAGGTCGGCACCATCGTGCTCGGCAACACCTACCGGCATCCGGCGGTGGTGGCCAAGATGGCGGCGCAGGTCGACATCATCTCGGGCGGACGGCTCCTGCTCGGGCTCGGGGCGGGCTGGCAGGAGAACGAGCACGAGGCCTACGGCATCCCGTTCTACACGATGCGCGAGCGCCTGGAGCGGCTCGACGAGGCCTGCCAGGTGATGAAGGCCCTGTGGACGCAGAACCGCTCCACCTTCAAGGGCCGCTACTACCAGCTCTCGGACGCCCCGCTCCAGCCGAAGGCGGTGCAGACCCCGCACCCCGAGCTGATGATCGGCGGCGGCGGCGAGAAGGTCACGCTGCGCACGGTGGCGCGCTACGCGGATCACTGGAACGTGTGGGGTGGGCCCAAGGTCCTCGCCCACAAGGGCCGCATCCTCGACGAGCACTGCGGCAGCGTCGGGCGCGATGCCAAGGCCATCCGCCGCTCGGCCAACATGGCGCTCCTGATCACCGACAAGAAGGCGGAGGTGGACGCGCTCGCCGAGACCATCGGCAGCCGGATGGGGCGCCACGCCGCCGACGCCCGCGACACCTGCCTGGCCGGCACCCCCGAGCAGATCCGGGAGACCCTGGCCGAGCTGCG
>Ga0207665_10001936_pt1 | contig 13930 bp, 13 predicted proteins | sample LARL112metaG_FD_184351 | JGI IMG/M metagenome (GOLD analysis project Ga0207665, IMG submission 184351) | Corn, switchgrass and miscanthus rhizosphere microbial communities from Kellogg Biological Station, Michigan, USA - LAR L11-2 metaG... | ecosystem: Host-associated > Plants > Roots >...
AACCAAGACTTTCAGGATGATTCAATTTACTACTATGTTAGAAATTCGATCTCGACTTGAATCACCTTTTTGATTTGAGAAGAACCTATCATTATTCGAGGTGCTGTAATCGCATTGCTTTGTTGTTGTTGCCTTTGTTTTATAGTATCTAGGGTAATAGTGCTTTCATTAATAGTATTGTTTATTTGACCCGCTCCAATCATAACCATATTTTACTCCCTTTGGCTCATCTGCTTAGCAGCATTACTTCTATCTTGATCATTCATTGAAACAAATTTTTGATAGTCGTGTAATGCTGTATTATTACTTATATTAGCGGCAGTCGATGGTAAGGATTCATTTACCGTGTTGCTTGTAAATAATGGAGAAATAGCGTATAGACCAAGAGGGATTACTATTGCAGCTATTAATATAGTGATAATTATTAGTATCTTTTTGTTCATAGTTGGTTGAGATTATAATTACATATAAAAGAACTTTTAATAGTTATAGCTCTGTTGTATAAATCATTTTATCTCCCTAGTACATTATCTGTATCTCTCTACATCATGGTAGCAAACATGTTATACAGTGACGCTTTTAGAATCAATTCCTTGTTCATGTTGGGAAATTTTCTATCGGCTATATGTTCACCAAACGTTCTTTTATTGGATGAAAAGACAGTTTCTACTATCCACCTGTACCCATAGCTCACGCTACATTTCGATCTTTTGAGATTTTTTGTTGTCTTGTTACAGATATATTCCTAGCATGACAGTTAGTTGACCTGACTTTGGAATTGCTTCTTGTCCTTTTACCTGGTTTAATATGGTTTTTTGATAGGTATCTAAATTCTTATTACTGTCATACATACCATCTGCTAACGCCCCCTTTACACTATTATTTTCAAAAGCATTATCTACTAACTTATTTAACATCCTACCATCATGTATCTCTTCACTTGTTACCTCAAGAGAAATGATTTTCTTGTTCTTGCCGTTGACCTATCATTTCCTCGCTTCCAATACCAGCATGACCGAGGGATTTAAAGATAGTATATTCTATCGCTAACAGTCTTTGATGATAGTAAAGATTCTTTTGCAATATCATCAACTGGCATTCTAGGATCTGATAACAAAGATTTCATAATTATTAAATCAGAAGTAAGAATTCGCATGGTTAATGATTCGGATCCTACCAATGAAAAGAATCACTGCACCGAATTCGAGACTAGTTACACAGTTGAAAGAACACTCCAGTTTTGAGCTGGGTTATTAATAAAAGTAAAGGTTAGCCGAAGTTGCTCTGCCATTATTATTATTATTATCTTTATTATTATTACTACTACCTGCAAAACCACATGTTATAATCTAATCCAATATTCCGATTACTATTACAATAACCAATTATTTGTATGTGAGTTACATTCAGAATTTTCTTATAGAATTCGTATTTTCAAGGACCAATATTTCTTACGTTCAGTACTTTTTTCCAAAAGCATAGATTATAATATATCAAATACAGATACAGTTATCAATTAAGCTCATTTTCTAACGTGCATAGAATTAGACTATCATGGTTTCTTGGTCCATCCTTTCTTGTCCCCTCTGAAAGTAGTAGGATCGGCTTATGATGTAGAATGATAAGAGTAGGACAGGTGATGAACTTGATTATTGGTAAAAATGTGTTGGTCTTTTTGTCAAGCCATATATAATATACGCAGTGTTGCTATACAATGGCAAAGAAATTACTAGCCATGAGCGTGGCTCTTATTGTCGGTGGATTAGGATTAGTAATTACGGTAGGAACACAGGCAGCACACTCTGCAGCAGCATTGAATGGTTTTAATGACTGGAATGCGCTGGTAAACACAGATCAGCCGCAGACACTAGCCGCACGAACATTCCATGTATCACATGAAATGACGATTAATGATGTAAGGCAAGCCCGATTAGTGCTTCTTGAAGGTATCGATAATGCTATCCTGAGACTTATCAAGTCAGAACCAAAGGCTATGATGGATGAGCCAAGAGGAATGTTTGATACAACTCACATAGCGCAGCTGCTCAAAACAGATCAGTTAGACGAGGCAATTGTAGAACTTGATAAACTACAGGCAAAAGTAATTAAAGTATTTGACCAAGAAGCGGCAGATAAAGAAGTTGTACCTCAGATTCAGAACCTGATAGCGTCGCTAAAACAGGAGTAAACTTGTCTATGTCCACTCCTCCCCTACCTCAAAAATCTGTCACATAATATATTTAGAGATAAGGCAAATAAAGTGCCAGACAAATATATCGTTGTTGTGGGTGCTGACGGAGCGGCTGCGCACAAGATAAGGATCACCTGAACGATGGCGACAGTCGTCATCCATAACTATTTTTTATTTATTAACCAGACTTTCTTTTATCAATAGACGACTAACTAGCTAAATAGTGGCGCGCCAAATAAATAGAAAAAGTATGATGTACACGCTGATAGATAGTTAGTAACAATAACACTATGGATCGAATTCGGTCTGGTCTCTATAATATTCCTTATACGGAAGAAATGATAATGATTGGTCCACATTATAATGTGGCAATAGACACCTGAGAGGTAACGATATACGATATAATGACAGTAGTAGAGTTATTGTTTATCCTCGCCGTATTGCTCCTAGTGAATGTATGATGGCAATGGTGTATTCGTAGTGATTACATAGGTATTGATAAACAACTCTAGTCTATGCTAATAAAGGGATATTAAATATCATTGCTATACTTATCGAGATAGCAAATAATAACCCTATCTACTGATGTTAGAATAAACTGGACATTATCGATATATTCCTCTTCTAGGGTTTTAACCAAAGATTCTCAATCCCCTTTGAATTTATAATGGTTATGAAATTCTTCGTGTATTCAAGTAATCTGTCATGTCCATCTTTATATGGCTAAGATACACAATCTGAAACTACTACAGAATAGAATCCTCTGTTGAAGGCATCCCTAGCACTAGACTCTATTCCAAATTCTGTAGCAGTGCTTGTAAACACTATCGTAATAATACCAGCATTTCTAAGCATGCGCTCAAAACCTGTGCCTATGAATATACTTGCTTTATGTTTGTTTATTACTAATTCATTTTGTTTGGGTTTTATTGTAAAATCCAATCTTCAGCCGTAAACCGCTCGAATAGGCGGTCAAACCCTAGTTTATTAAGAGTGTATTCGATTGCTGAAGATTCAAATCGTTTTAATGATTTTTGAATTGTAAAGAATATTGGGATTTTTGATTGGCGTGCTAATTCTACAACTGAATTCAGATTCCTACTAAATTCTTCTTTATTAATAATCAATTAATAAATGCGCGTTGTACATCTCATACTACCAATGCTGTATGCAAAGGATCTAGGATTTCTTCAACAGTATTATAGGCTATTTTATCTCCAATCTTTTGCATGTTATGGTGCGCATCATAAATGGAATGGGTAATCAAGGTATTTATCGATAGTGAAAGTCTATCTGCACAAATCAGCTAGAAATTTTTAACCAATATATAGTCGTAATATTTACTATGCAGTTCAGAGTAAGGATATATACATACTTGCAGCCATGTATTATACTAAAATTTATTCAATACAAACTGACTCTTACTAATTCTCAAGATAGTATAGATAGATAGGAAAGTCTATGACTTGATATACAATCATCGCCGGCCTGACATCAAATTATTACTTATTATCAATCAAAATCTACAATTTATAGAAATCCATTATTGGAATGTTCTCTGCACATTTGTAAACTGAGACTCACGATGCCGGCGATGTCAATTACTCAACTTTACTAAACATGCTATATTATACTAGCATTCAATAGATTTAATCATGATAAAATGTATCCGCATAATCTATTTTTCAGTTTTATTAGCCGTTATCAAATAATTGCATGCCTGACTTAATCAAATAGCTCAATTATTATAGGAGGATTATTACATATGCAGTAATCATGATTTCTGAAAATCGACACGACAATGACAACGAATTTCTTTTTTCAGATCACGAAATGAAGGCTGTTTATAAGGCAATATTCTCAAGACGAGATGTTCGCTCTCATTTTATGAGCGATAAAGCCATTCCAAATGAGGTTCTTTTAAGAATCCTTAATGCTGCACATCATGCACCATCAGTAGGTTTTTCACAACCTTGGAATTTTATCCTCATAAGAAATAGCTCAATCAAAGAGCAAGTTAAGAAGTCGTTCTTAAAAGAATATAAGAAGTCTGTTTCCATGCTTGATAACGATAAACAAAGACAGGATAAATACATTTCATTAAGATTGGAAGGAATAATGGAGTCATCCGTAAACATATGTGTCACATATGATCCAACAAGGTTTGGGCCTTTTGTTCTTGGCAGGACATCGATAGAGGAAACCGGAGTATATAGTGTATGCTGCGCCATTCAAAATCTATGGTTAGCTGCTAGGGTTGAAGGTATAGGAGTTGGTTGGGTCAGCATACTTGCAAATGAAGACCTACATCAAATTCTGGGAATACCAAAGCATATCAGACCAATAGCATACCTATGTCTAGGGTATGTTGAAAAATTTTCATCGAAACCAGACTTAGAAGTATTAGGCTGGATATCTAGATTGGGTTTATCTGACGTTATCTGTTTAGAGCAATGGGGAGTAACCAATTCAGATAATTGGCAAGATTTTTGTACTGTACTTAACAGAATAGAAAAGTCCTAATTGGTTGGCTGATGATGATGTTCGTTGTACTATTGTTAACCAACCAACTTGGTACTCAGGTATGGTAAATATACGTAGATAATCTTAACTTTATTGCTCACAAATGGCATGTCTTAATTTACCTTAAATGTTGTGTCGGTGTACATACATATAAAGGAACAAAAGATATCACAAGATAAGTGCTAGATTCAAATAATATAGAAGTAAATCTATCTGAGAGTAGATGTGTGTATTCTGACACATTTAGATTCTGTAATCAAAATCATCAAAAAATACACAACAATATCGATCACTATTGCACATCAGTCAATCATCCGTTTCTACTACTAAAAGTACAAAATACTCCAGTCGCGTGATATGCGTCTCTGCGACTTCTTTTTATAGTGTCATGAATCAAAATAGAAATTCGAAAATGTGTCCACTATAATAGCAGTTAACTTACCGTTAACATTCTCTTGTAGGAGATACCGCCTGTATCCTAGAAAATACGATATTGCAAAAATGACAGTACAATTCACGTGAAGGATAATATCTCTTCATAATACTTTTTGTAAGTACTAGATAATTTGAACTTTGGCATTTTGGACAACCAAACAATCTTTTATTCAGCCCTTTACTAAAGTTAGTCTTATTTTCGAAATTTATTTGCATATGAATGATTTTTACTTAGCTATATTTTAGATGATGAGATTATATTTATAGTTTAATTCTTATTATAATATCACATTGAGTAATAAATTGAACAATTGTACATTCTCAATCTCTTGGATGTCATATCCTGTATGAAGATAGAGATTCTATTTCTCTTTATTGATATTATAAGACGATCCTTTGACTATGATATGATACAGTGTATTTTTTTATAGTAGCCTTGATATTATGTGTAATAGCCCGCACTTACAGCAACAAATACACCGTAAACCTACCTGATGTATTAATCGGTCTATAAACATCTTTCTTTTCGGATGATTTATCCAGTCATAATCAAAGCATTCTCACTTTAGTTTTTGATTAGATCAAGCTGATCGATTAGTCAGCCGTAAATCGATTTTTGCTGCTCTTGTTGTTCTTGGTTAACTTGATGATCTGCTTGCTGTTGCTGATCTTGTACAGATCTTATGATCTCTTGCATACGGAGCTTTAATGAAGCACCTTCATCTCTAAGCTTCTTTACATCTATTTTCAAATCCTCATTATCAGTGATCTTACTAATTGCTTCAATCATAATCGCAGCCCCTTCTGGATCAGGGATCCCACTGGGAGCAGGAATAAGTACCGCTGTACACTGGATCCCGTTTGATAAACATGATGATAATAATCCACCTGAAATTCCTCCGATGAATGCAGTATGTTCATTGGTTTTTCCGTTAGTAATTTTATTACCTTTGCCTACTTGTTGATCTTGGAATTGAATCGTGTTACCACTAATATCACCATTATTATTGTCATCAACTCTGGCACTAGTCACATTTTCATCTTCTTCATTACCAGATAATACTATTGGTTCTCTATCCGAATTCGGCAAACCTTGAACAGGGATACCTTCGAGGACTAGCACTTCCTTGACATGATTATTTATAGACCATCTAATAACAGTATCCAATAGGGAATATATGCCGTGTATAAGTATTGGCGCTTCACATACTAGTACACAAACATTGTGGTGAACATTAGCATATAAACGGAATGGGTGTCTTAATTTTCCATCAACATAGATCACACCAGGCGAAATGAATTGGGATTCAACGCACGCTATTTGTTGCATATTTAGTTTGTCAATAATGTAACTGGTAGCAATTGAGCCTACAAAGCCAGGTCCAGGAAATCCCGCAATAAGAATTGGGTTATTATTTTTTAATTTTGTTTTGTTATTCTTAAAGGCTTTTGTAAGTTTTATAGTCGTCTTTCCATCAACTGCCGCTATGTCTGTAAAATCCTCAATGATTTTAGTATGGTTATCACGGCGCCGCTCTTCTAGCAACTTGCTATTTGCATGCTTGATACCTCTTGATTCAATATTTTCAATATTCGTTGCCAATAATATCACTTTAGCTGTTAATACTGATAATACTTTCTGACTTAACTTTATGCTATTATCGAATTTTTCTTCTTTCCTGACAGATATAGGTTAATGATGCGTGTTTGAAAACTTAAACGTATAAAATAACAGATGCTGCCAAAAAGTAATCAAACCTTTGATACGATATTGTAACTATCTGTCAGAACTCTATCTCTTTTGCATAACTGGAATATAATATCATATATAATTTGATTTGATTTGATTTGATTTGACTATAATATAATACAAAGATTTACTCTTTATGCACATTATGTAGCTCTAGTACACTATATTGTGATCATAGGATAACATTGATCATAGGATAACATTAGTTCATGACGAACAGGTTTTATTCTTACTTTTGTGCATCATGATGTAAAAGAATTTACATGAAGGTCAATAAACACGTACACGAATATCTGGGGAGCACCTTGACATTCAAGTATATGGAATGTGAAAATTGCAAATATAGGACTCAGTTTGGTTGCACAATATGTGGTTATTGTTGGAGCTGTCATTACCAGAAAGAGCAATCAGAAAGACAGTGGCTGAAAAAGTTATTTACAATTAGAGATTTATCTCCGATATCTTACCATTTGCGGTACGACGAATTAGAGGATACAGAACGATTAGGAAACGAGAATCATTACGAAAAAATAACAGTAGTCGATGTATTTGGGAAAGTGTCAGAACCGAGTTGCAACTACCTTGGATGCCATCACAAATTTTCGGTACATGGAGATGAATCTCATATTTGTAAGTGTAGGCATCCACAAAATCGAATTATAGGAATGTCAGGTAGCATTTAGAAGACATCTAGTTCTATTCGTAAACTTTTAACATTAATCTGCTTCCAAGAAGGCATTTGTAGGATTGGCTGTCAAAATTTGATTAAATTAACCAGATTAACTTTCTTCATCCATTTGAAGCCAACGTTTGCATACCTGTATTAGGATCTAGGAATAGTTTACTAGCATGAGCGCCATCGCTGAAATCCATCATGTTATCAATTTTTCCAGCCTTTGCATCAAATGATAGATTTCCAAGTCTACCTAATCCCCAGTTGTCTTCAATAAACCGTATAATAGATGTCTGGTCAGTAATAGAATGATCTACAAAGGTTGTCGAGTATGGTGAAATTACTAACAATGGAAGACGTGGACCGTATCCGCAACGATCTTGATACGCATCTCGAGAAACATGTCCACATAGGTCAGATCCTAATAGTTTATCATATTTCGGATCGTTAGATTGACTAATTATGGGCGGCATCACATGATCGTACCACCCATCAGAATCATCATATGAGATTATGATTGCAATATCACTCCATTCCGGAAGCTGCTCGATACGATTGATTGTTGAGACAAGAAAATGTTGTTCGTCTATTGGGTCAGAGTATCCCGCATGCCCATTTTGGTACTTGGGTGCTTTTAGGAAACTTACCGCAGGTAGGTTTCCATTTTCAGCTGCGTTCCAGAAATCGCTCAAATCATATTGGTGATGTGCTTGATCTGTATTTCCTATCATCGCAACCTTAGTTGGAGGCAAATGATGAGGATTAGCTGTCATGCTATAATACATAAAGGGTTCATGATGTGGAACATAATCTTTCTCTTCAGTGCCATTTATGTTCTTATGTACAGAGCCACATACTGCCCTACCATCGGCAGTCTTGCTAGTTGGTTTAAATCCTCCTTGGAACCATCCCCAAGTTATATCTTTCGAGTTAAGAATAGTACCGATATTTCTTCCACTCATAGCTATTTTTGTACCACTTGAACAATCATCAAACCGAGGATCTGGATCAGCTATTACCGTCCCATTAGCTACAGTATCAGCTATATTGGCAGGGGTTGCGCCGTGAGTTTGACCAGATATGAGATTTAAAGCTCCAGGAGTAGATGGGCCAAATGTGGTAGCAAAAGAATTATCGCTCATGGCAAAATGTTGTGCATAATTCCACAAAGCTGTAACAGTATTTCCATCGAAGTAACCCATAACCTGCTTCTTGTGAGCTGCATCGGTACAATTCGAATCAGTTGAGCTAGCAAATTCTATAAATTTGTCTAACAGTCCACCATGGTAAGCTTGTTGTTCTGCGGGATATTCATGATCCATATCGCAGGTTATTGCCTGAGATCTGTCTAATCGAAATGGATTCACTGAATAGTTGCCATTAGGATTATTTACCAGAAGATGGGAGGACAATCCGTTCACAGATGGTGTAGCAGGACTAGACGTAAACTTTGGTTCTCCTGAGGGATTTGTAGCATTAGGATAAGTGGCAAAGTAATGATCAAAGGATACATTTTCTTGGAATATAACTACAAGATGTTTAATGGAAGTATTTGTCTTGGATATCGATGCGACTGCAGCTTCTATGGTTGCAGCGTTTATGGATAATAAAATAATGCTTGAAACGAGAAGCCAAGTCCCAGAAATAGACATGATCAATGTTATTAATTTATTCATAAACAATAATTGAAAGTCGTTGTCCTCTTATTTGCTTTATCCAAGTATTTCTTATTGAACATATTGAACTACGCCATCTATATAGATATCAGCGTGACCGATATCATCCTAACATGAGGTTATTTTCATACCAAGGCTAAGTAACTCCCAGTAAGATACACTTTATGTCATCAGCTGAATTCCAGGAATAAGAATTGTGAAATGATATCTGATGTAAGGAAGATGCCATATTACTATATATTAAATTCAATTGAATCTATTCTGAAATGCTTCAAATATCGTCAAGTGTAAGTCAAATGCCTGTCAAATCGTCGTCAAACATCCGTCAAGCTAAGGGAAGTTGGCCTAAACCTCGTAAACAGAGGTATGAAGGTAGAATCATTTGCAGCCTTGATTAGGCTGAGAGAAATTCTTGAAGAAAAGGAATAGGTGTTAGATGTTAGACCGGGAGAGGAGGAGGAGGAGAAAAAGATGATATCTACGATCTAGACCAAGAAAGTGAAAAGAAAATGGAGTCCTTGATAGTAAGCCTGGAAGTATTTTGCTTTAAACAGAACCTATTCATAAAGCAGTTTTTTGATAGTATTTATAGTATGTACTGGGCAGCAGAGAAGCTCAACATCCCTCTTGAGAATTTTCCAGAGTATATTGAACAATTGAAAGTTAAAAAAGATAATCTAATAGATCAAATACAACAACTAGAGTCAGAAAAGCAAACTTCATTGGAAAGTTATCATACAACTAAAGAAGATTTGAAGAGTACCGGAATGAAGGCCATTATTTGAAAAAAACCAACAATTAAAACAGAAACTACAAAAAGCAAAACAAGAAGGAGACAGATACAAAACAGAGCTAGAACATATGAGAATTTGGAAACGTAAAGAAGAAGAAAGGATGTGGCAGATCCCAGAATGAGAGCTAGACAGAGCTCGTAAGGATCTGAATTATTCAGAAAAAATGTTAAGCCCTAAAAAATCTAAAAAAAATAGTGATGGACGTTTACTCCCATCCAAGTAAATACACTGAAGTAATTAGACTAATGATAGAACGCTATCGTTTGGAACATATAGAGAAAAGCTGATGAGCGACAGCAAACCAGTAGAATTTAGTTGCTTGCACAGAATAACAATTTGAAAGCTTAGAGGGTAGTTCGCTATCGATAATCATCTCTATAGATGATCCATTACTTAAAAGATCCCGAATTTTCCCCACATTGAATAATTGAGCTTCTTTCCAAATGAAGACATTCTCACTAAAGACTAGCAATCAATTGAAATTGATCACACAAAATTCAACCGTATAATAAAGGAATACATTAATTACTAATGGTAGGTATCGCGTTGTGAGATACCGAGTGCTGTTCCATATTGTAGTTGCATGTATTTTTTAGATGTAACAAAATGTCATACTCATTATCTTTCACCCGGAACTCGGGAAAATAAGTATCTTGCAGCGTAATTTTACAAAGTCTACAAATTTATTTTCCAGTAGTTTGTGTTATGACTAGAACTGTGAAAGTATGATAGTAGCAACTTATTTAGACTAACCATATCTTATGTTGACGACATTTCCTATACCACAATGTATACATTTTGCGGCTTACGATAATTACTATAATTTAATGGAGTTGATGGAGTATTAATTATGAAAGCTGCAATATTCAAGAATAAAGGCGTCATTGAGCTTAGTGAACGACCGGTTCCCATAATCAAAGAACCAGCCGATGTTGGTCTATCTTTGTGATATTGTGTAGATTAAATAAAATTCTGCGTTTGTAAATCTTTCCCGAAAGTCTCCATCGTATCTTCCTTTGGTCCCAGGCTAACGCTGATCTTCAAACTATAAACCTTTTTGTCAAGCACTATTAGATATTTGACCTCAAAAAATTATGATATCGTACAGAATTTATTGTAAGAGTTTTCTCTAAGCTTCATTTTTCTGCGGATTTAAAAATAATGAGACAATGACTCTAAATTTAATTACTTTTATTAGTAATGATCATTTATATTATATTTGAAATTTGGCAGATCCAGATACATTTGAAGAGAAATTGGAGGAGGTCAATGTATTGATCGAAATCCCAAAAGATAGTTCTGTTAAATACGAAATGGATCCAAAAACGGGAGTAATTGTCGTAGATAGAGTCCTAGTAGTGAGCATGGTATATCCATGCAATTATGGATATATCCTAGGTACTAGAGAACAAGATGGTGATTATATGGACGCATTTGTGCTAGCAAACTATCCATTAACTCCTGGTTCCGTTATAAAGTCACGTCCTATAGGAATAGTGTTAACCCAAGATCAGAATGGTACAGATTCAAAAGTTATCGCAGTGCCTGTAACAAAGGTGGATCCTAGTTTCTCAAATATAGATGACATAAATAATATCCCAAACTATATGCGCAATAAACTTCAACACTTCATTGAACATCATAAGGACTTGGAAAAAGAAAAATACGTAAAGATTGTGGGATGGAAATGTAAGGAATCAGCAAAGAAGATTATAATAGATGCAGCTAAAAGTTATAATTCTAAACGGTAAATCCGGGCTCAATTTGAATTAGATGCTTCTAAATGTTTTCCCTTTAGTCGGCTCAACTCAGACGCAGACCGCTAAAATAATTTCCAGTACCTTAAAATATGGACAAAATATCCTCATAACTTGTAGCTAAAACCTCACAATTGTCCAAATACTTTGAATCAGAATAGACTGTACTCACAGTTGGAGATGAGTCATACCTTATGTGCATAATAGATGATGTCCTTTCTCGACAAAGGAAAAAAGATCGCACACGGGGGGTGAGTAAACAAATAGAGCAAGCAGGAAGGGAACTTGATCGAAAGAAATATGGTCGTGAAGAAAGGTGGATCGGTAAAATAAGGATAGTTTCAACTACTCCTGAACTAAGAGGAGAGTTAAGATGGTTATTTTCACCAAGAATTCTAAAATCCTTATCTGAAGAGTCATACAGGCGAAAAAACCAGACAGAAAAATGAAAATCAAGCGATTGAAAAAGTTTTGTAAAGATATTTGTAAATTATATAAAGCTAAAAGGAATCACGCATCATCAAGTTATTACAATTTCTGATGTAAGCGCTGTACAGAATGTGAGATATTTCTCAGATATGACGGTATGAGATGTCCTTGCTGCGATCGTATCTTACGAATCAAGCCACACAACAATATATCAAAAGGAATTGCTTCAAACTGTCCATTACATATCAAACTAACGACAAGAAATAGGTTCAAGGTAAATAAATAGCATATCAACAGCAAGATATCGTGGCCAGGCCATGGTAACAGAATGGGACCAAGTAGTCATTGAAAATACATTGTTAGCAGCAATAATAGTAAGATCGATTTACTTAGAACAATGGGCTCATGATAGGTCTCATGTAAAGGAGGAAAAACAGACTAAAAAAAGGATCCTCCTTTTCACCGCGGATGATTTGCAAAAAAAGCCTGACTTTATCAAAGAAACATATCAGTACAACGATTATAAGCCCTTCTTCACAGATATGTAGGATGCGGTCATATTTACAGGCAAACAAGCACTGCTCCCATTTGAATTGTTTCAAAATCTTCAGCGTACATACTCATGGATAAAGTACTATAACAGTGAAATAGAAAGATGAAGAGGTATGACACTTGATGAAAAGTCTTAAAAGATCTCTTAGGAAATGTACAAAAAATATAAAACAATTTTTATCGGGCTTCTTCTAATATCTATATTCGAATATTGCTGCAGAATTAGAGTTAAATACAAGTTTATCGCTCTCATTTATCGACTTTTATTGTATACTATCTAATATCAGGATGAGTAGAGTGCTGCCAACATTCCAAACAATAATCCCCGCTATCGTGAAATATATGTGCAGTCTTGGTTTTACATTTAATACATATATCCATGTTATTATTAGCCATTTGTACTACTAACATAAGACTAAGCCCATAACAATTCATGTCAAGTTATTTTCACCGGTATCATAATCATTAACATTCGGCGACAACACGATAGGTTTCAATTTTCTCGTTTTATTATTTTTATTGTGATTATCTTTATTCTTACCCTCTTTACAGCCAATCTCATCAGTAGTCATCTTTTGCATAATAGATCTACTAACAATTCTAAAGTATATATATAAACCTAATGTATGTGAAATATTTTGACTAAAATGATCACATTGTATGGTACACTATCTACATATTAGATTGTCTGCAGTCTTATTTGAGATAAACCTTTCATCATAAATAAGTAAAAAATCGATCTTGTTCTCATAAGTCATCTATAGTTATAGATGATTGGAAATTGAATTTCATTTCAATAAATAATGTTTCAGCATTATATTCTAATTTACATCTCTCATTCTGAAAAACAGTAATGAATCATTAAATCTCTGAGGAGCTGCCTTTCCTGAACCTTGTGAAGTATCTCTGGTAAGGTACAACTAATTTTATTCACATGTTCATACGCTTTGGTTCTAAAATGGCCATTATTTACAGTCTTAAGCAGAATCAATTTATCATCCGAAGTTACCTCCATATCGATTGGCTGTGGGCTAACGCGACCAACTATTATCGAGTTAATATCACTATTATGATGTCTACTGTTATTACCACCTTATGATACCCCTTATGATACCCCTTATGATACCCCTTATGATACCCCTTATGATAC
>Ga0207665_10001937_pt1 | contig 13921 bp, 13 predicted proteins | sample LARL112metaG_FD_184351 | JGI IMG/M metagenome (GOLD analysis project Ga0207665, IMG submission 184351) | Corn, switchgrass and miscanthus rhizosphere microbial communities from Kellogg Biological Station, Michigan, USA - LAR L11-2 metaG... | ecosystem: Host-associated > Plants > Roots >...
ATTACACAATTACCAAATTTCCCAATTATCAAATTTTCTAAATGCCTGACGTAACGCTAACTGTCGACGAAAAAAAAATCACGGCCCCCGCCGGGACGCTGCTGATCGAAGCCTGCAAGTCCGCGGGCATCGAAGTCCCTTCGTTCTGCTACTACCCCAACCTCTCGCTGCAGGGCGCCTGCCGCATGTGTCTCGTGAAAATCGAGAAGATGCCCAAACTCCAGACCGCCTGCACCACCGTTGTCTCCGAAGGCATGGTCGTCATCAGCGACAACGAGGAAGTTCGCCAGGCTCGCAAGTCGATGGTCGAGATGCTGCTCGGGAACCATCCGCTGGACTGCCCGGTGTGCGATGCGGGCGGCGAATGCGAACTGCAGGACATGACGTTCTCCTACGGCGCCGCCGAATCGAAGTACATGGAGGCGAAGAACCACAAGGAGGAGCAGCAGTGGTCGCCGGTGGTGTTTTTCGACCGGCCGCGCTGCATCCTATGCTACCGCTGCGTGCGCGTATGCGGCGAAGGCATGGACGTTTGGGCGCTGGGCGTACAGAACCGCGGCGTCTCGTCGATCATCGCTCCCAATAAGGAAGATCATCTGGAGTGCGAAGAGTGCGGCATGTGCATCGACATCTGCCCCGTAGGCGCACTGACCTCGGGAGCGTACCGCTACAAGACGCGCCCCTGGGAGATGAAGCATGTCGGCACCATCTGCACGCATTGCGGCGATGGCTGCAAGACAACCTTGGGCGTGCGCCGGTCCGACACCGGGATGGAAATTGTTCGCGGCGACAATCGCGACAAGAGCGGAATCAACAACGACTTCCTGTGCATGAAGGGCCGCTACGCCTTCGACTTCGCCGACAATCCGGAGCGCATCCGCCAGCCGCTCATCCGCAAGCACGGCAAACTGACGCCTTCCACCTGGGACGAAGCGTTTGAGTTGATTGGCAAGCGTTTCGCCGAAGTCCGTGACCGCGATGGCGGCCAAGCGATCGGCGTGGTCGGCTCGAACCGCACGACGAACGAAGAGAACTACCTGCTCTCGAAGTTTGCCCGTGTCGTGCTGCAGACCAACAACATCGATCACCACCGCACGGCGGACTTCCCTGCATTCGCGGCAGCTTTGAGCGGCAAGCCCGAAGCGACCGCAACCATGCGCGAGATCTATGACGCGCCGGCGATTCTCGTCATCGGAAACAATCCGACCGAGCAGCATCCGCTGCTCGCGTGGCAGATGCGCAATAACGTGCGGCTGCACCGCTCCCGGCTCTACCTGATCAACTCACAGGCAATCAAGCTGGGTCGGCAAGCGGCAGGATTCACCCAGGTCGCGGCGGGCACAGAGGGAAAAGCCGCGGCGTTTCTGGCCGGAGACGATTCGGCAGCCGACGCGATCGGGAACGAAAAGACCAATCGCGAGGCGTGGGTTGCGCTGCGCGACAAACTCCGCGGCGAGCAAAATCTGGTCATCATCTTTGGCTCAGAGATCCGCGGCAATGACGTTGTCGCCCTGGTGAAATTTGGGTCTGCGATCCCGGGCGCAAAGTTCGTCTGCCTCGCGGACTACGCGAACTCGCGCGGCGCGGCGGATATGGGCCTCTATCCGGACCTGCTACCCGGCTATCATGGCGTCGCCGATAAGACCAAATTCCATGACGAGTGGGGCAACGTACCCACCGCGCAGGGGCTGACCTTGCCGGAAATGATGGAGAGCGCCAAGGTCGGGAAACTGAAAGCGCTGTACGTCGTAGGCGCGAATCCCGTAGGAGGTCTGTCGGTCGATCCCTTCGCTTTTTCAAAAACCTTCATGGTCGTACAGGAAATGTTCCTGACCGAGACGGCCTTCATGGCCGACATCGTTCTGCCGGCGGCCAACGCTTACGAGAAGTCGGGCACGTACACCAACACGTGCGGCGATCTACAGGTCGTCAAGAAGGCCGGCGAAATTACGGGCACCAAGGGCGATTTCGAGATGATCGTGCGCGTCGCCGACGCGATGGGATTCGATATCCGCAAGCTGGTACCGTTCGGCGCGGGTGAGCAAACCGACATGGGCCAATCACGCGGAGCACAGTCCGGCGAAGCCGACCGGCACGCGGTGTGGCTCGAAGCGCACGGGTTGGAGCCCAAGATGAGCCCGTTTGAGCCGACCGCGATTCTCGACGAGATTCAACGGCTGGTGCCGGGATACGATGTCTCGCGCATCAATCTGCTGGCGGGCAACGATCAGCACACGACATTGTCGGGCAGCGGTCCGGGTGCGGTGCACAAGCCAGAGTTGATCGATCCGGCCAAAGACACGCTGTTCAGTTCAGGAACACTCGGCCGATACTCGAAGGCGCTCAACTCGGTCATCGAAAATCACCAGGCAGTGCCGTCGGAAGTCGCGGCGGACTAGGCCGTTCACGCAAACGCAGTCCCAGGTTGTTCGTTCTTAACGGTCTCACGAACAAGGAAAAGCATTGTCCAGTCTCCAGGTGTTCATCCTCGCGTCAGTCATCAAGATCGTGCTGGTGATCTTCATACTGCTGACGGCGGTCGCGTACACGGTGTGGCTCGAACGCAAAGTCGTGGGCCACATGCAGAACCGCTGGGGACCGTCGCGCGTCGGGCCATTCGGACTGCTGCAGCCCCTGGCTGACGGCATCAAGTTTCTGGTGAAAGAAGATCTGACACCCCCGCACGTTTATAAGCCGTTGTTCATTGCGGCGCCGATGATCGCCGTGATTTGCGCGCTGACTTCGATTTCGGTGATTCCGTTTGGCACGGCGATCGTAGTGAGAGGCTACACAATTCCGCTGCAGATCACCGATCTGAACGTCGGCTTGCTGGTGATTTTGGGAATCACTTCAGTAGGCGTGTACGGTGTGGCGCTCGCCGGATGGTCGTCGAACAGCAAGTATTCCCTGCTGGGCGGCCTGCGCGCGAGCGCGCAAATGGTCAGCTACGAGATTTGTCTCGGACTGTCGCTGGTCGGTGTGCTAATTGTTTCGGGCAGCTTCAGCTTGCGGGAAATTGTCGAGTCACAGAGCGGGCACTTCTGGGGATTCATTCCCAAGTGGAATATTTTCTACGGATGCCAGTTTGTCGCCTTCTTTATTTACCTGATGGCGGCCTACGCGGAGACGAATCGCATTCCCTTCGATCTGCCGGAAGCCGAGACCGAACTCGTTGCGGGCTATCACACCGAGTACAGCGCAATGAAGTTCGCCATGTTCTTCATGGCGGAGTACGCGAACATGATTACGGTCGCGTGCCTGGCCACGTTGCTGTTTTTGGGCGGATGGAGTGGGCCGGTGTTCGGGCCTCCGTTGCTGCAGGTAATTTTGCCGACATTCTGGTTCGTCGCCAAGATTTTCGTATTTCTCTTTATCTATATCTGGGTGCGAGGCACTTTGCCGCGCTTCCGGTATGACCAACTGATGGCGTTTGGCTGGAAGTTTTTGTTCCCGCTGGCGATTGCGAATCTGGTAATCACGGCTCTAGTGGTGGCGTACCGCTCGTGAGGCGAGCGATTTCAGATTGTGGCTTTTTGATTTCAGATTTTCGTTTTTCAGGGTTGGACAGTCGACGATGCTGCACTTAGTCCTATTTCTTGTGTTCGCGGCGATCTGCGTGGCGGGGGCCGTGAACCTGCTGGTGCAGAAGCATCCCATCAGCAGCGCGCTGTCGCTGGTGGTGGTGATGGCTTCGCTCGCGGTCGAGTACTTGCTGCTGGGCGCTGAGTTTGTGGCCGCAGTGCAGGTGATCGTTTACGCGGGCGCGGTCATGGTGTTGTTCGTATTCGTCATCATGCTGCTGAACGCAGGCGAGGAAGAAACGACCAAGGGTAGTCGGGTGGCACTGGTGTTGGGAGTACCGGGCGCGCTGGCCGGTGGACTTCTGGTGGCGTGGGTGCTGATCCGGCATTCCGGCGACACGGCACTCAGTTTGGGCGCGCTGCCCGGATATCCGAAGACGATTGGCTGGCTGCTGTTTCACGAATTCCTGCTGCCGTTCGAAGTGACGTCGATCCTGGTCCTGATCGCAATTCTGGGCGCGGTGTTTCTGGCGGCGAAGCCCGAGACGCCTCCTGCGCCTACCGGGAGGAAGGGCTGATGGTCCCCATCTCCTATTACCTGATTCTGAGTGGAATTCTGTTTGCGTGCGGCGTGATCGGATTTCTGATCAAGCGCAACATCATCACCATCTTCATGTCGATTGAGCTGATGCTCAATGGCGTGAACCTCTCGTTCGTCGCCTTCGCGGCGCAGTGGGGCCATTTGAGCGGCCAGATTTTTGTGTTCTTCGTGATGGTCGTGGCCGCGGCGGAAACGGCTGTGGGATTGGCCATCATTATCGCGGTGTTCCGCACACGCGAGACCTTGAACGTCGACCAGGTAAACCTGCTGAAACTATGACGCCTTCTCTGCATTTATGGCTGATTCCGGCGCTGCCGCTGCTGGGCGCCGCGATCAACGGATTTTTCGGACGCCGGTTCTCGCGCCAGGCGGTATCGGGCGTCGCCCTGACGTTCGCGGGCGCGGCGTTCCTGATGGCGTTGTACGTGGCGGCGCGCTTCTCCTCGCTTGAGTTGCCGTACACCGAGTTCCTGGCGCACTGGATTCGCTCCGGCAGCGGGCCGCACATGTTCGTCGCGGAGTTCGAGTTCTATCTCGACCAGCTCACGCTGGTGATGCTGCTGGTCGTGACCGGCGTCGGATTCCTGATTCACATTTATTCGGTGGGCTACATGTGGGAGGAAGGGGGCTTCTACCGTTTCTTCGCCTACCTGAACCTGTTCATGTTCTTCATGCTCACCCTGGTGCTGGCCGGCAACTACCTGCAGATGTTCATCGGGTGGGAAGGCGTGGGACTGGCGTCGTACCTGCTGATCGGATTCTGGTTTACGAAGGACTCGGCGGCGTCGGCCGGGAAGAAAGCGTTCATCGTCAACCGCATTGGCGATTTTGGATTCCTGATCGCGCTGTTCTTATTGATCAAGCATTTCGGATCGCTGAATTTCGGGCAGGTGTTCACCTCGATTTCGCAGAAGCCGGGCGAGAGTACGGGCTTCGGACTGCTGACCTCGATCGGGCTCTTGCTGATGGTGGGCGCGGCCGGCAAGTCAGCGCAGATTCCCCTTTACGTTTGGCTGCCGGACGCCATGGAAGGTCCCACTCCGGTTTCCGCCCTGATTCACGCAGCCACCATGGTGACGGCAGGCGTTTACATGGTGGCGCGCTCGCACGTGATTTTCGATCGCGCTCCCAATGCATTGACCGTGGTGGCAATCATTGGCACGCTGACGGCGCTGTTCGCGGCCACCATCGGCATCGCACAAACCGATATCAAGAAAGTTCTGGCCTACTCGACCGTGTCGCAGCTGGGCTACATGTTCATGGCCTGCGGCGTGGCGGCATATTCAGCCGGCATCTTCCACCTGATGACGCATGCGTTCTTTAAGGGCTTGCTGTTTCTGGGCGCGGGCTCGGTAATTCACGCCGTGGGCGGCGAGCAGGACATGCGCAAGATGGGCGGGCTGAGACAGTACATCCCGATCACCTTCATCACCATGTCGGTGGCGACGTTCGCGATTGCGGGCATTTGGCCCTTTGCCGGATTTTTCAGCAAGGATGAAATTCTGGCGCGCGCTTACCAGGCCAACCCTGCGTACTGGTTCATCGGTGTCACCACGGCATTCATCACTTCCTTCTATATGTTCCGGCTGTGGTACATGACTTTTTGGGGTGACTACCGCGGACGCGACAGCGCCGGGCATGGTCACGCCGATCCTCACGGACATCAAGGCCACGGAGATCCGCACGAGAGTCCGATGGTGATGCTGGTGCCGTTGATGATCCTGGCCGTGCTGTCGTTCACGGGCGGATGGGTCGGGATTGGCGGGCGCTTCGAACATTTCCTGGCGCCGGTGTTTGGGGAAGGAGCGTCGACGGGTGCGACCGAGGCTTTGAGCCACGGCACCGAGATCATCCTCGTAACAATCTCCCTGTCGGCGGCGGTTCTGGGCTGGATTCTCGCCTACCAGCTGTATCTGAAGCGTCCTGAGCTTCCGCAGAAAATCGCCGACATGCTGGGCGGCTTGTACCAGGCAGTCGTCCACAAGTACTACATCGACGAAATCTATGCGACCCTGTTCGTGAAGCCGCTGGTCGATGGATCGACGCGCATTCTGTGGCATGGCGTGGATCAAGGCGTGATTGACGCCGCCGTCAACGACGCGGCCGACGGGGCGCGGCACGTCTCGGACGCGGCGCGGCATATGCAGTCCGGAAATTTGCGTTCCTATGCCGGTTGGGTCGCAGCCGGCGGGGCGGTGGTGATCGCTTACATGATCTGGATGGGGGTGCGATGAACACCAGCTTCCTCGACCCGATCATCCTGACGCTGGTGACGTTCACTCCGGCTATTGGCGGCCTGCTTCTGCTCATCATTCCGCGGCGCGATCGCGACATTCGCATTTTTGCGCTGATCATCTCGCTGTTCACATTTGGAGCGTCGCTGCACTTGGTGGCTCGCGCGCACCGCATGCTGCCCGGCTTCCAGTATGAAATCGACAAGTCGTGGATCTCGACGCCGAACATTCACTACCACATGGGCGTCGACGGCATCTCGATGTGGCTGGTGCTGCTGACCACCTTCCTGACGCCGCTGTGCGTGCTGATTTCGTGGAACTCGATTCACGAACGCGTGAAGGAATTCTTCATCCTGCTGCTCGTGCTCGAGACGGCGCTGATCGGCGTGTTCACGTCGCTGGACCTGTTCCTGTTCTACTTCTTCTGGGAATCGACGCTGATTCCGATGGCGCTGCTGATCGGGATTTACGGTCACGGCCGCAAAGTGTACGCAGCGGTGAAGTTCTTTCTGTACACGATGATCGCATCGATGTTCATGCTGGCCGCAATCTTGTGGCTCTATGCGAAGGTGGGCAGCTTCGACTTCGTCACCATCCAGAATGCGATTCTTGCGGGCCACGTGCCGGGTTTCGCTACCGCGGCGCCCTGGCTTTTCCTCGGATTCTTCATTGCGTTTGCAGTGAAAGTGCCGCTGTTCCCCTTCCACACCTGGCTGCCCGACGCGCACGTGGAGGCTCCGACCGCAGGGTCCGTGCTGCTGGCGGGCGTCTTGTTGAAGATGGGCACGTACGGCCTGCTGCGCTTCAACCTCGGTCTGTTTCCGGAACAGTCGCGGCAGAATGCGCCCTGGGTCTGCGCGCTGGCGCTGATCGGAATCGTGTACGGCGCGCTGGTAGCGATGGTGCAGCCGAACTTGAAAAAGGTAATTGCCTACTCTTCGGTGAGCCACCTGGGATTCGTGGTGCTGGGTACCTTCAGCTTCACGCAGGCCGGCATCAATGGAGCGATGTTCGTGATGCTGGCGCACGGCGTCTCGACCGGGGCACTGTTCATGCTGGCGGGCATCATTTACGAACGCAAGCACACGTATGAGATCGCCGACATGGGAGGACTCGCCACGCCCATGCCGAAATACGCCACGTTCTTTCTGTTCGTGACGCTAGCCTCGGTGGGATTGCCGCTGCTGAATGGCTTTGTTGGCGAGTTCCTGGTGCTAAGCGGAGCGTTTCAGGCGAACCCGTGGTATGGCGCGATCGGCGCCACAGGCGTGATCTGGAGCGCCTGTTACCTGCTGTGGATGTATCAACGCGTTTTCTTCGGCAAGGTAACGCACGTAGAGAACAATTCCCTGCCCGACCTTTCCGCCCGCGAACAACTGGCGCTGTGGCCGACAGCCATAGCCGCGCTGGTCATGGGCTTCGCGCCACTGTTGTGGCTGAACATTATCGATCCGGCGGTGCAGAACGCGCTGACCATCACGCAGGCTGCATCCATACGGACCCACCAATCCTATGGAGCGACGGGCGAGACGCCCGTCCCTCCACTGAACGTTTCTCCGTCGAGCGATAGCAAGGCGGTGGGCCAGTGATCCCCCAGGCTATACCGGTCGCTGCCGACTACATTCGCGTGCTCCCGGAAATCGTGCTGTCGATCTTCGGCATGGTCATCATGGTGCTCGATCCGCTGATGGACGAGGAAAACAGCCGGAAGACGCTGGGCGCGATCGGACTGGCGGGCGTGTTGAGCGCGCTGGTCTCCACCTGGTTCATGGCGCGGTCGCCGGGCCTGGCTTTCTGGAGCATGGTGCGGGTCGATGGCTTCAGCACCTTTTTCCACGTGCTGGTACTCGCGATCGGCGTCGTGCTGATTCTCACTTCGTATGAGTACATGGCGGTACAGAAAATCCGGGTCGGGGAGTACTACAGCCTGATCTTATTCGGACTAGTCGGCATGTGCCTGATGTCGTCGGCAGTCGAACTGGTCCTGATCTTCATCGCACTGGAGATTTCGTCGATCTCTACCTACATCCTGGCGGGGTTTCGACGCCAGTCCGCGACCAGCAGCGAGTCTTCCCTGAAATATTTCCTGCTGGGCTCGTTCGCAACGGCATTCTTCCTGTATGGCGTGGCCATGATGTTCGGCGCCACGGGATCGACCAACATCGACGTGATCAGCGCGGCTCTAGCGTCCGCCAACGTGCCGGTGCTGGCCTACCTGGCGGTTGCGTTGATGTTTATCGGCATCGGCTTCAAAGTAGCCGCGGCTCCATTCCACATCTGGACGCCAGACGTCTATGAAGGTGCTCCCGCGCCGGTCGTTGGATTCATGTCGACCGCGCCCAAAGCGGCAGCCTTCGCCGTGTTGCTGCGCATTCTGTTTGAGACCAACGCTCCGGGCCGCTTCTGGCTCATTTGGATTTCAGCAGCGCTCTCGATGACTTTGGGCAACGTCGCCGCCCTGGTGCAGGACAACGTCAAGCGTCTGCTGGCGTATTCCTCGATTGCACACGCGGGATACATGCTCGTGGCCTTCGCCGCTCGTCCCGACCTGGGTGCGCCTGCGGTGATGTTCTACACGGCTTCATACGCGGCGATGAATGTTGGCGCGTTTGCGGTCGTCAGTCATTTCGCAAACGCCGGTGAGCGCTATGTGTCGGTGCGCGACTACTCCGGCCTGGGAAGAAAGTCACCGATCCTGGCGGGCGCTCTGGGCGTGTTCCTGATTTCGTTGATCGGCATTCCGATCACGGGTGGCTTCTTCGCGAAGTTTTACGTCTTCAGCGCAGCTCTGCAATCCGGACTGGTGTGGCTGACGATCATCGGCGTGATGAACAGCGCCATCGGCGCGTACTACTACCTGAAGCTGATCGTCGTGATGTACATGCGCGAGCCGCAAGAGGAAGTTCCACTTCTTCCGGTTTCGTATCCACTCGGCCTCGCCATCGGGATTGCGCTCGCCGCCACCATCTATCTGGGAGTGCTTCCCGATCGGGTGCTGGGCTATGTGCAAGAGTCCGGCAAGCGGCTCGTCCAACCAGAAAATCTGCCGGCGCAGGCGAACGGCCCGGCACTTCCGGAGCCTCCCAAGTAAAGGCCATTTTTACATTCGCAGTCGATTGTCCCGAAGTGGGAAGAATTCGTGCTGCTAAACGCCTCAATTGACAGGCTTTTTCCCCATTTGACTTCCGACGGTTGAGTCGGCATCATAGGGAACCAATTCGAGACCTGATACACGAGGATGGCCTATTAGGGAGGCTGGTATGTCCAAGATGTTTCTTAGATTGTGGTCTGATGATTCAGGTCAGGATATCGCGGAGTACGCGGTGATGCTGGCCGTGATTCTGGTCCTGGTGGTCGGTACGGTAAGGCTGATCGGTTCGAACGCAAACAACGCATTTTCACAGGCTGCCAGTTCGATTCAGTAGCACTGATGGCGAACGCCTGAACGAGGTCTTGGCGCCCACGGGCGTGCGGGTGTGCTTCCGTTCAAGTTGACGGAGGCCGGGTGAGCAGTTAACATTCATGGCCATGACGCGATTTACCTACTGCTTCGCATTTTTCCGCTACTGGTTTACGAGAGTAGCGGCCGGGGCGGAGTTCGTAGGTGAGGCGTATCGGCAATAGTCACCTAAGATCTCAAAAAGTTCCAAGGCCGCGATTCTCAGGAATCGCGGCCTTTTCGTTTTTCCGGCCAAAGGGGGGCCAATCGCATGATCGTCAACATGGCTGACGGAGCTACCGAGGAGCAGATCAACCACATCATCGACCGCATCCGCGAGGCGGGTTACCAGCCGCACGTGACGCGTGGTACGGAGCGCACGATCGTTGCGGCGGTGGGCAGCGGGCGGCGGCACGAGATCGAAGCGTTGCAGGTCGCTCCCGGCGTGGACAACGTGGTCGCGATTGCCCAGCCCTTCAAACTGGTCAGCAAGCAAGTGAAGCCGCAGCGCACGGTGGTGACCGTGGGCGGAGTTCCGATCGGGGGCGAGGACGTAGTCGTGATCGCTGGGCCCTGCTCGGTGGAGTCGCGCGAGCAGATGGTTTCGACTGCGCACGCCGTGAAGAAGGCCGGGGCCAGCTTGCTGCGCGGCGGAGCCTACAAGCCGAGGACCTCTCCCTACGACTTTCAGGGGCTGGGCGAGGAAGCGCTAAAGATCCTGCGCGAGGCCAGCGAAGAGACCGGCCTGCCGATCGTCACGGAAGTGATGAGCACCGAGGATGTCGAATTGCTTTGCGAGTACGCCGACATGCTGCAGGTGGGGGCGCGCAACATGCAGAACTTCGCGCTCCTGCGCAAGCTGGCAACGATTCGCAAGCCGGTGCTGCTGAAGCGCGGGCCGTCGGCAACCGTGAAGGAGTGGCTGCTGGCCGCAGAGTACCTGCTGGCGGGCGGAAACAAGGACGTGGTGCTGTGCGAGCGAGGCATCAAGACGTTCGAGACCGAAATGCGGAACACCATGGACCTAGCCGCGGTGGCTTTGGCCCGGGATCTGTCGCACTTGCCTGTGATCGCCGATCCCTCGCACGGGACCGGCAAGCAGAGCCTCATCGGAGCGATGTCGCGGGCGGCGGTGGCGGTCGGGGCAGATGGTCTGATTATCGAAGTGCATCCGTGCCCGGAGCGAGCATTGTCAGACGGGCCGCAGTCGCTCGATTTCGCTGCTTTCGAGAAAGTGATGAAGGGGTTATCGGATCCACTGCGCGGGATTGCGAGGCTGGAGGCGGCTCGAGCCTGAGCAGTGTCCGCGTCCCGTTGCCCCGATCGCTGGCCAGAACCGGTGCACAGGTCCTTCGCTGCGCTCAGGATGACAATTTGGTGAGAGTGAGGGTAGGTTCCGGGGTGGCCCGGAAAGGTTGAGCGCAAAACAAAACGCCCCAAACTCTGGTTAGAGTCTTGGGACGCTCGTTGAACAGCCCTCCCCCGAGTACTGCTCAATCACAAGGTAAAACGCATCGGGAAAACTGGGAATGGCACGGGTGTGCTATTCGTTGGCACGAACGTGCCGGGGTTCCGGAAAGCTTTTCTCCATGCGCACGATAGGCAGCGATTCGCCATTGGCCAGCGGGACCGCCAGGTTCTCCAGCGACACGTAGCCGCGAGCCGCATACAGGGGGACGCCGCTCAGGGTCGCGCCCATCTCCAGGCGACGAAAACCGGCGACGAGAGCGGCCTGCTCGCAGGCATCGAGCAAAATGGTTCCGATTCCGCGCCGAACCCAGGCAGGATGAACGAAAAACGCACGGATTTTGGCGGCGTCTTTCCTGGGATCCAGAAGACTATCCTCGCGTCCCGTCCAGCGATCGCCTCCGTAGAGTGTCTTGCGGCGGCTCCATCCCCCACAGGCGACGATTTTCTTTTCCGGCTCGGCCGACTCCACGACGAAATAAGTTCCGTCGGCAATCAACTGGCTGTCCACTCCATACACGGACGCCAAGGCGCTCTCAATCTGCGTCGGAGAGTAGTCCGCAGATTGCAGCCCGCGGACCGAAGCGTCGATCAACTCGCGCAAGATACGGACGTCTTGCTCGGCGGCTTTGCGAATGGAGAAAGTCATGGGTCCGGGGAACTCTCGCGAATGATTATTGTAGCGTTGCGCCAAGAGAGTCGACAACGCACGCATCGGACAACGCTAGCGTTTGTAACGTTCCGGATTCGCCGGCGTCAGTCTGCCCATCGGGCCGACCGGGATGGATCGGGCTTGCGGCTGATGATCTCGGTAATCTGCGCGCGCTCCTCGGAGGTCATTCCGAGAAATTCGAAGCCACAACGCACATTGCTGGTGTGGCGTACGATGGCCACCGCGTTTAACACTTGACCATCTAAGTGCATATCTACTTCGACGGCTTCGCCCATCTGAAGATTACCCTGCACGAGCGCGCCCATTCCACCCTCGCTGACGTCAAGCGTGATGCCCCGCAACTTGTGCACGCCACCCGCACCCAGGTGCCGCAGCGTGAGAGGGGCGGTGAAGATCGATCGTGGGTAGCGCCGGATGGAGCGGTCTGGAGCGGGCGAAGGCGCCGACGAAAATAACTTCATGACAAGACGGCTCTTTCGTTCCGTCCTGTGGAGTACATCGGCTCAGGCCAGCAAGGTCTTTAACCGCTGTACGGTGACAAGATATTTACAAAAGGCGCCTGTTTTCCGGTGATGACAACCTCGCGGCGGGCACCTGCCATCATTTATGATGACTCGCGATTTTGAAAGGAAGCGTTATGAAATACTTCGCTGCGTTTGTGTCGTTGTTCGCTTTGACTTGCGTGCTCGCCCGGGCAGTGGATCAGGCTCCGCCCGCAGCCGGCAGCCCGGCCCCGGCGTTCAGCTTGCCGTCTCAGGAAGGCGCACAGGTTTCGCTCGATCAGCTCAAAGGGAAATGGGTAGTGCTCTACTTCTATCCGAAAGACTTCACTTCGGGATGCACGGTCGAAGCGCATAACTTCCAGCGCGACATCGACAAATACACGCAGAAGAACGCGGTGATTGTCGGCGTGAGCGTCGATAACGTGGATTCGCACAAGGGCTTCTGCGCCAAAGAAGGTCTGAACTTCAAGCTGCTCGCGGATCCGGATCACGCCGTGGTGCAGAAGTACGGATCGGTGATGGAATACAACGGCATAACGCTGGCTGCACGCAACACGTTCCTGATAGACCCGACCGGCGTGATCCGCAAGGTCTACCTGAAGGTAAACCCGCAGGGTCACAGCGAAGAAGTGCTCGCCGACCTCGATCAACTGCAGGCCGCGAAGTAAGAGCCGACGGCGCGGGACCAATCAGCTCATCGCGTGCCGGGAACTCCAGCGACGAATTAGGCGACGGCGGAGCGCTGAGGCTCCGCCGCCGGCGTCTGCGTGGTCTGCGCATGCACGAGCGCAAGGATGGAGTCGATCGCATCCATGCCGCTGTGCTTTGATTCGTACGCGATGTACCCGTCGGGCCGAACCAGCGTAGTGCCCTCCTGCTGGGCGGGACGTAGCGCGAGGACGTCGGGCTGCGACGCCACGAGCTCCTGTGCCGCATCGACCACAATGGGTTTGGCATCATTGCCGAGCATCAAGAGAAAACGACTCCGAATTCCATTGCCGCCACGGATGGAATCGTCGAAGTAGCGCTTCCCTGCTCCCTCCACAATCGGACTGCCCTCATACGCGACGCCCAACTCGGAGAGGCGCTGCACAAAGGCATGCTGGAATGGGGCTAGCCGTGACACCATTGGAATCACACGATCACGGACGGCTTGTGCGAACTTGTTGGGTGTACCCATCGCCTTGGTGAGAAGATGCGTGGTCTCGATCACTTGCTTGATCACGGGACGGCGCTCGGCACTGTAGCTGTTGAGCAAAGCCTCGCTGGCATGGCCACGCAGGGCGAAGTCCAGGTGGCCTGGATCGCGTTGGCCACGACCAATCCAGAGTGCGTAGGTGGCGTTGAAGCCGACAGCGACGATGGCGAAGAAGATGTGAAAGAACTTGATGGCAACGTAGAACCAGGACATCTGAATGCTCCTTTTCGCATACTGGCCTCAGCCACTCGACATGCCTTTATATGCAGGCCGACTTTGGGCCGA
>Ga0207665_10001938_pt1 | contig 13918 bp, 10 predicted proteins | sample LARL112metaG_FD_184351 | JGI IMG/M metagenome (GOLD analysis project Ga0207665, IMG submission 184351) | Corn, switchgrass and miscanthus rhizosphere microbial communities from Kellogg Biological Station, Michigan, USA - LAR L11-2 metaG... | ecosystem: Host-associated > Plants > Roots >...
CGCCGTAGAGGTCGACCAGATCGACCCGCAAGCACACGAGGGGTGGATCGTGCTGGCGCGGGGAGCAGCACATCATCTGGATACCGAGGCCGAGCGCGCGCCGTTCATCGATGCCGGGCTCGAGCCGTGGGTCGAGAATGTACCTGTGCACTTCATCCGGGTGAGTCACACGACTCTCTTTGGCGTACGCGTCCGCCCGGCATGATGTCAGCAACGGTGTAACCCCTCATCCGCCGGCCGTCCGCTTTTCAGCGGCGAGCTGGTAGCGGGTGCCGCTGCTGCCTTGGACCCAGCTGTCGGGTGGATCAGCGGGTCGGGTTCCCACGTTGTGCCGGTCCAGTGCTGGTGTGCTGGGGGCATGCCGTGTTCGAAGTCGGTGGTGCGGTCGACCTCACCGGTGATCAGGATTGAGCCGTCGACGAGCAGGGACGGCTGGCGGCGCTCGATCACGTCGAAGCCCTCGCCGGTCAGCGCACGTTTGCTGAGCGTCGGCCAGTCGTCGGCCCCACCGCCGGGCCGGGCGAGGCGGCGGCGGGTCCACACCAGCGGATGGACAACCATCGGCAAGGACCGGGTACCGCGCCGCCCGGCGAGGCCGGCCAGGCCGCCGACGTGGTCGAAGTGGCCGTGGCTCAGCACTACGGCGTGCACGCCGGACAGGTCGAGGCCGAGCCGGTCGGCGTTGGTGACCATCGCATCCGGGGACAGCCCGGTGTCGAACAGCACGGACGTCGTGGTGTCGCCGCGGCGGACGGTGACCAGCGCGGAGAAGCCGTGCTCGGCCATCAGCCCGACGTTGGTGAACCCCGGCTCGAACTGGGGCGCTTGGGCGGTTCCGGCTGCCAACGGCGCTCGGGTGATGGTGTTGTCGCCGGTGAGCAGGGCGTCGTAGACGTTGTCGACCAGCGTGGTGACGACGACGTCGTCCACCGGCTCCAATGCGATCGGGTCGGCCGCGCTGCCCGCGACCGGGTGCGGCATCGCGGCGCGGACGTCGTCGGCGGTGGCCGATTCCTTGCACACCGCTGCTACTCGTGGGTGGCCGGGTCGACGATCTCGATGAGCCCGGTGTTGACGTCGTAGACCAGGCCGGACACGAGCCGGCTCGGCGGCAGAGTATGCCGGGCGATGGCGGCGTCGACCCGCACCGCCGCGTACGGGTCGTCGACCGCCTTGCTCTCCAGCTCGTCTGCCGGGATCTCGAAGAACGCGGCGAGCTGCTCAGGGAAGGCCGCGAGGCGGCGGATGCCGCAGTCGGTGTGGTGCAGGATCACCAGGTGCCCGCTCCTGGGGGGCTGGCCCTGGCCAAGCCGGCCCAGCAGGGCCCATGAGCGCAGCGTCGCCGGGGTGATCCGTCCGCCGATGTTGCGCATCACGACACCTTCGCCGAGCTCGAGACCGAGCACATCACTCGGGTCGACCCGGGAGTCGACGCAGCCGAGCACCTGCAGGGTGTCGCTGGTCGGAAAGGGAAGGCCGGCGAACGCCCCCGTCGCGGCGAACGCCGCGTTGCGCCGAACCAGCTCGGCGGAAGAAATGGTCATGTCTGCGGTCGTACCCGCCCCGCCACGTTTGAGCCTTCACCCCCTGCCGCTGGATCGCCGCGTCTGACCGCATCTGGCGGCGTTTCGCTGCTCCCATTCCGCTCCCAGTGCCGCAAGGCCAGGACTGCTGCCCCCTCAGCGTCGCTCGGCCCGGCTCCGCTTCGCCGAGTGCCTCGATGAGCTGGTCCCCTTCGCCGTCGGCCTTTGTGCATCAGGTGCAGCGGATTGTGCCAAGCTCTGGTTCTCTGCGGTGTCAATCTGGTCAAGGGCGTATGTAATCGCTTCGTCGTCGTTCATGGCCGCACCTTGCGCTACGGCGCGCTCGTATGCGGTGCGCCTCAGGAGCGTTCGCACACGTTCGAGGAGAACCGCGCGGTCGGCCCGTTCGGCCTGCGGCAGGATACTCAGGACGGCAAGCGGGCCGTGAAGTGCCACTCCGGCCAGGACGGCCGCGGGTTCGGCGAGGCCGAGGGAATCGAAGACAATGACGCCACGGTCGAACGCCGCCATCAGCATGACCTTGTCGCCTTTGCCGTGGCTGTAGGTGATGGCTTCGCAAAGGTCGCGCACCGCACCGGGTACGTCGCCGTCGCGTGCCCGCAGCTGGGCCCGGATAGGGAGTACGTGCCCAAGTACCGAGCCGCTCGCGCCCGCCCGGGTGAGCGCGATTGACTGCTCCGCGAAGGCGAGCGCCTGATCTGGATCGTCGCGGACCCTGGTCAGGCCCGCCCAGCACAAGGCGGAGGCCAGGCTGGAGGGATTGCCAACCTTCCGCGTCAGTGCCAGGCAGGCATCAGCGCTCTCCCGCGCATCTTCTATGTCTCCCATGAGGGCACGCGCTGCGGCCGCGGTTCCCAGTACCCCTGCGCGATCGTAGTCGCTCACCCCGGCCAGCTCGGTTGCCTGCAGCGCTTCACGCAGCGTCGCGAGTGCCTCGGGTCGCCGGCCGGTGAAAGTCTGGCTCATGACCAAGGCGGTATATGCACGAATACCAGGATTGCCGGGGGTGACGCCATCGCGCAGAGCGTCACGTGCCAGTTGCTCGGCGAGCTTAACGTCGCCGCGGTTTTGGAAGGCATCGAAGGCGGCGGCCCCGAGAATGGCGATCCGCTGCTCGAGTGACGATGCCCGCGCCCGATCGACGGTCTGCGCCACCAAGTTGGCGATCCCCCCGGCAGCCTCGAAGGCGGCGTACGCGGCCAGCGAAGCCACAATGTCCACGGCCATCTTGCTGTCGTCGGATGAGTCCGAGCCGAGCGCCCACTGCACGGCTGCGCGGATATTGTCCCGCTCGGCGCGCGACCTCGGCCGCCATGCCAGTTCGTCGGGCCCGAGCAACGCGGTTCCGGCCTGCTTGGCAAACGCCGCGAAATGCCGGGCGTGGCGGCGCCGTACCGCTTCGAGTTCGCCGCGCTGCCGCAATCGTTCGAGCCCATACTGGCGGAGGGTCTCCAGGAGCCGGTACCGCGCTTCGGGCCCATGGACCTGATCGGTTATCACCATGGATTTCGACACCAATGCCGCCACCGTGTCCAGAACCCCCCACGCCCCGGTCTTTGCCCCGGTGACAGCCGCTACCGCGTCAAGGTCAAACGAGCCCGGAAACACCCCCAGGCAATCAAAGACCCGCTGCTCCTCGCCGGTCAGCAGGCCGAAGGACCAGTCGATAGTGGCGCGCAGGGTCTGCTGACGCTCCGGCGAGGTCCGTCGGCCCCCGGTAAGCAGCTGGAACCGCTCGTCCAGCAAGGCGGCGATGCGGGGAACCGGCAACACCGCCACGCGCGCCGCCGCCAGCTCTATCGCCAGAGGGATGCCATCCAGCCGCCGGGTGATCTCGGCAGCAGCCTGCGCACTGCCAGCATTGAGCTGGAACCCCCGCTGGACAGCGGCCGCGCGGTCGGCAAACAGCCGCACCGCGTCGCTCATCGCGATGCCTTCGGCTGTCATGGCAGGCTCGGGCACCGAAAGCGACCCCACCGCGAAGACCTGCTCGCCGTCGACATCAAGCGCCTGCCGGCTCGTCGCCAGGACGCGGACTCCCGGGCATTCCCGGAGCAAGGTTCCCGCGATGCGCGCAGCAGCATCGAGCACCTGCTCACAGTTGTCGAGTATCACGAGCATCTGGCGCGACTGGCAGTGTTCGGTGATGCTCGCCTCAAGAGATGCCCCCGGGCGCCGGGCGGCCCCCACCGACGACGCGATGATGCGCACCACCGTGTCCCCGTCACGTGCGGGCGCCAGATCGCAGAACCAGCAGCCGTCGGGATAGTCGCCCACCGCCTGACTCGCAGCCTCGACCGACAGACGCGTCTTGCCCACCCCGCCCACCCCGGTGAGCGTCACCAGCCGGGACTGCGCCAGCGCTTGCGCTATTCCGCGGAGCTCCTCGGCGCGCCCCACGAAAGACGTGGCCTGCAGCGGGATATTGCCGACATGGATGGTCTTGAGGGGCGGGAAGTCGGCAGAAAGATCAGCGTGAGTGAGCTGATAGATCAGCTCTGGCTCAGTCAGGTCGCGCAGCCGGAACTCGCCGAGCCGCTGCAGGGCGAACCCGCCGCCCAGCCGCCCGCCGACGAGGTCGCGGGTGGTCTTGGTCACCAGCACCTGGCCACCGTGCGCGGCACCCTTCAACCGTGCGCAGCGGTTGATCGGCCCGTGGTCGATGCGGTCGCTTCCGCGGGCACGTGCTTCCCCGGTGTGCAGCCCCATCCGCACCCGCAGCACGGCACCCTCCGGCCACGGCTCGGCATGAAGGGCGAGTTGACAGGCGCCGGCCGCCTCGACCGCGGCCACCGCGCTGGGAAACACTGCGAAGAAACTGTCCCCCTCCCCCCGAGAAGTGACCACCACCCCGCCGTGCCCCTCGATTAGCTCGGTAAGAAGCCGGTTGTGCTGTTCCAGCGCCACCTCCATCGCGTCCGGCACGCTCTCCCACAGCCGCGTCGACCCCTCGATATCGGTGAAGAGGAATGTCACCGTCCCCGCCGGCAGGTCCGCCTCACCGGGCTCGCCGGGGCTAGTTGGCGACGCCTGGGTGCCGAGCACCGTGCCCTCGAAGCTCTCGCTTAGCAACACCGCAAGGTCGTCGGCCAGCAGCCGCTCCAGCTCCCGCGGCGTGCCGAACGCCCGGTACGACGCCGTCCCCGCGGCGCGGATCGTGTCGATCATCGCCGCCAGCCGCGGCTCCTGATCCGGGGCCGGGCGCTTGAGATAGAGCAGCATCGGCTTGCCCGCCGCCAGCCGGAACTCATCCTCCAGCCCCGAGATCTCCATCCCCGGCGCCACCCACCCGTACCGCTGCCAGTAAATCCCGACAAACACCTGGCTTTGCGCCAGGTACGCGGAGTACATGGCCCGCGGCGGATGCGGTCGTGCGCCGGACTCATACCACACCGGAACCAGGTGCAGCCGGGCGATCGCCCGCCGGGCGGCCGCCCGCTCGGCGGCCAGTTCTCCGAGGGTCGAGGAGATGAACACCCGCACCCGCTGATCGGGCGTCAAGATCTTCTCGGCCCGGGCCGCAGCCGATCCCTGACGCGGCGAAACGGCCGCACCCGCCTGTCCCGGCTCGCTCATATCCCCGCCCCACTCGCCGCCGAACCCAGCGACAGAATGAGGCGATAATAACCGGCAGATGCCCGCGAGAGACCAGGTCACGCGGTCGAAACAGGAGCATTACCGCTGGTCAGCGAGGTGGGCTGGACAAGGCCCGCTCCTGTTCACTCCCAACAGCCCCAGACCAGCTGATCTCGTCAACCGAAATTGATTACGAAACCGGGCTGCTACGTGCAGCTCTATGGTCGGTGGCCGGATTTGAACCGGCGGCCTCTTCGTCCCGAACGCATCGCCGGCCTGGCCATCATCGCCGCCGCTCTGATCGTCACGCCGACCCTGGCGATAGCGCCGCACCGGGCTAGGCGCTGGGCAAGCACAACCGCACCCTCTACCGCGCTGCTCCGGTCGGCCGCCGCGTACGTCGACACGGGCTGGGGGACAGTCCCGCCCAGCCACCGCTGGCGGGCAGTCGCACGACACCCACGAGACAGTGATCGGGCCTGGCCCCACTTGTGCTCCCGTTCGCGCACTGCTCCGGGTAACACCACAAGGCCGGTCGCCGAGGTCCACTTCCGGCTGCCCAGTTTTGTCGGGCACTTGGAATCTCAGCGGATAATCCAGGCATGACGTCCAGGTGCAGGACGTGCGGCCGGTTCGTGGGTGCCTGCCGGGAATGTGGCGCACGTTACTGCAAGCGCTGCCAGCCGATGCAGCATGAGCACGGCTGGGAACCTGAGCGCAAGCATGGGCAGGTCAGGCGACGGACCCTCAGACGGCTGCTGGGAGGGCGTCTCCGGCAGTGATGGCTTCCCAACGGCAAACCGCAACTGCATGCCCTGCTGGTGGTAGCAGACGAGTTGCGGGACGTCCGAAATTAGCTGACAGAGATACGTGTCATGCTCGCCCGGAATGCCTGACATACGCGCCACCCGCTGGCGAGTGGCAGCCTCAGCAGTTTGCGGGTCATGCGTAGCCAGGTGCAGTCAGACGCAGCGACCCAAGTCAGCAGTGTCGGTGGCCAGCCATGGTGGCCCTTACGATGACGCCTGACCAGGCGCCGGGGCCTCTTCGGCCGCCGTCTCATCGGCCGGGATGTCGGTGACGTGAGTGGTGCCGTACCCTTCGGCTGCCGGGTCCCCGTGCTGGCCTCTTGTGAGGGCGAACTCCTCCTCCGGTGAGAGCACCAGGCGGTGCCGGCCCGCGATGGCGAAATAGGCGATGCCGATCAGGAAGTAGATCAGCGTCCCGTACACCCCCGGCCGGTAGCTGGAGTTCGAGTACAGGGAGATCAGCGCGACGATGGCGATGATGCCGGCGATCGCGGCCCCGGGGATCCCGACCAGGCTCCGGTAGGGCCGCTCGATGTTGGGCAGCCTCAGCCGGAGGAGGATGAACGACAGGCACTGCATGGTGTAGGAGATGACCGCGCCGAACACCGCCATGTACAGCAGCGCGCCCACGATCTGCCCCGCGAGGAAGCCGCTCGCCTTCCCTAGCTCGTAGATCAGCACCGCGAGGGCGTACCCGACGACCCCGCCCGCGATGAGGGCGACATGTGGGGTCTTGCGCTTGCGATCAGTGAGGGACAGCCACTTGGGGAAGTAACCGGCGCGCGACAGTGAGTACGTATTCCGCCCGTAGGCGTAGATGATCGTGAAGAAGCTGGCGATCAAGCCCACCAGGCCGATCAGGGCGAGCAGGTCCGCCGCCGTCCCGGCACCGAACACGCCCTTGAAGCCGTCGAACAGCGGCGTGGCGGATACGCCGATCTTGGCCGCTCCGCCGTCCACCCCGGGGTTGAGGACGAGCGTCAGCGCACCGAAGAGAACGAGGGTCGTGAGCCCCCAGATGGTCGCACGCGGGACGTCGCGTTTCGGGTTGTGCGACTCCTCGGCGGCGAGCGGCAGTTCCTCGATCGCGAGATAGAACCAGATGGCGAAGGGAATGGCGGGGAAGATCCCGCCGATCCCGTGAGGCAGGAAGCTCGTCTGGCCGGGATCTGGCTTGATGTTGAGGAGCAGGCTCGCGTCGAACTTCCCGGAGAAGATGACCGAGAGGAAGAAGAAGGCGAGGATCCCCAGGGCGAGGATGTTGATTATGACCGTGAACCGCATCGTGATCTTGATCCCGATGTAGTTGATCCCGACAAAGACCACGTAGAACACGGCCCACCAGGTGATGGGGCTGTTCCACCACGGCGAGCCGGTGACGTTGAACAGCGAGATCACGATGCTCTGCATCAGGAAGCCCATCGCCCCGACCACCACGGCCGGGGTGATCACGTACTCCATGTTCTCGGCGAGCCCGGTGATGAAGCCGCCCCACGGGCCCATCGCCGAGCGGGCGAACGAGTACGCACCGCCGGTGTGGGGCAGCGCGGGCGACATCTCGGCGATGCTGAAGCACAGGCCGTAGTACATGACCGCGATGAAGACCGTGGCGATCAGCAGGCCGCCGAAGCCGCCGGCGTCCAGGCCGAGGTTCCAGCCGTAGAAGTCACCGGAGATCACCGCGGCTACCCCGAGGGACCACAGCGACCAGAACGCGGCGTGGCGCTTGAGGCCTCGTTTCGCGAAGTAGTCGGCGCCAGCTTCCTGATAGCGGACCGAGCCGACCTTGCGTCCCTCCATGCTCATGGCGGGCCTCCCTTCTGCCATGCCGCCCGCACACCAGGTCATTGCCTGATGGGCAATTTGTCTGACAGGTTCAGCCTTTGCGCGGATATTACGGGAGCTTTGCAAAGTGCGTCAAGACCGTCATCTATGGCTATGACCAGTCCATCTGCGCGATCAATGAGCTGCTCGCCCGGGCGGTCCTCCAGGTTTCAGGCCTCAGGCGGACAGTCACCGTTCGCGTCCGGCTTGCTTGACGCTCGAAGTTGTCTGACGAATACTCACGGCATGGACCGGGAACGGCAGGCATCAGGACAGCGTTCAAGGTTGCGGTCGGTTTCGGTCCAGGGCGAGCTGGCCGAGCGGATCGGCCAGGGCCAGCTGGCGGCCGGGACCCGTCTGCCGTCGGAACCCGAGCTTGCGGCCGAGTTCGGCGTGTCCCGCGCCACCCTTCGCGAGGCGCTGCGGGCGCTGGAGGGGCAGGGGCTGGTCCACCGGCGCTGGGGATCGGGAACGTACGTGACCGAGCGGACGCGGGTCGCCAACAGCCTGGAGGAGAACTTCGGTGTCTCCGACGCGATCCGCGCCGCCGGGATGCAGGCCGGCATCGAGCAGGGACGGAAGTGGACCGGGCCGGCGTCGGCCAGCGAGGCCGAACGCCTGGAGCTTGACCCGGGCCAGGATGTGCTGGTTGTCGAGCGGGTCCGGACGGCGGACGGCAGGCCGGTGGTCTTCTCCCGTGACATCTTGCCCGGCAAGATCATCGGTGACCGTACCGATATCGCGGACCAGATGCTCCGCCGGTCAATCTACGAAGTGCTCGAGCGCGACCTGGGCATCGTGATCAATCACGGGGTCGCGAGCTTCCGCCCGGTCACGGCGGACCGCACCGTCGCCCGGCTGCTGGGCACCCGCGCCGGAGAGCTGCTGCTGTACCTGTGGCAGGTTGACTACGCCCAGGGGGGAGCGGCCGTGCTCTCCTCCCACGAGTACCACCTCGCGGACGCCTTTGACTTCTCGGTCGTCCGGCGAGGCCCCGGAAGGAGATTCTCATGACCGCCGCAGTGGGCAAGGCCATGCGCCTCAAGCGCGTGATCGACCCCAAGGGGGTGTCGGTCATCTGCGCCCTGGACCACGGGATGACGTCACCGTCCTTCCTCGAGCCGCTGTCGGACATCGCCGCCCGCACCGCCGAGGCGGTGCGGGGCGGGGCGAACGTCATCATGATGTCCAAGGGCATGATCCGCGTCGCTGAGCCCGCCTTCTCACCCACGACGTCGCTGGCCCTGCTGCTGTCCGCCTCGGCCAACCCCGAGGGGACGCAGCCCGCGGTGGTGCAGATCGCCGAGGTGGAGGAGGCGGCGCGGCTGGGCGCCGACGCGGTGGTGCTGTTCACCGCTCTCAGCGGCGGCAGCGAGCCTGGCATGATCCGCACACTGGCCGGGGTGGGACGCGAATGCGCCTCGCTCGGCGTGCCGTTCATCGCCGAGGCCGAGTTCCCGACTACATACGCCTCGGTCGAGGAACTCACCGAGCAGTACGGCTTCGGCTACCTCCAGCGCAACGTCCGGCTCTGCGCGGAGCTGGGTGCCGACATCGTGAAGACGAACTGGCCCGGCGACGCCGAGGCCTTCGGCCGGTTGGTGGCCGCCGCGAACGGTGTCCCGGTGGTGCTGGCCGGCGGCTCACGCCTGACCGACCAGGAGCTGCTCGGGCGGATGGAGGCGGCCATGGCGGCGGGGGCGATCGGCTGCTCGGTGGGCCGGAACATCTTCATGCACGCCTCGCCCGAGGCCATCACCCGGGCGCTCTCCAGGGTGATCAGGGAGCGGTGGACGGCGGACAAGGCCGGACAGGCGCTCGAGGATGAGCTGGCCCAGGGAGCGGGCGCATGAAAGCGGCGTTTATGACCGGCGTGGACGCCGCCGAGGTGCGGGAGAGCGCCGATCCCGCCCTGGAGCCGGCCGGCGCGATCCTCCGCGTCGAGGCCTGCGGCATCTGCGGCACCGACGCCAGGACGTTCTTCAACGGCGATCCCCGGGCGCCGGCGCCGTGGGTCCTCGGTCACGAGCCGGTAGGCATCCTTGAGCAGGTCGGCCCCGCAGCGGTCCTTCCCCCGGGGATGAAGGAGGGTGACCGCGTGTTCCTCGGGTCGATCCTCACCTGCGGCGACTGCCAGTGGTGCGCGGACGGCTTCCAGAACCTCTGCGACCGTCACCTGCTGTACGGCTACGAGCCGTTCCCCGGGGCTTACGCGGAGTACGCCGCGGTCCCGCCCATCGCCACCAAGAACCTGATCCCCCTCCCCCCGGACCTCCCGTCGGACCTCGCCACCGTGGCTGATCCGTTCGCTTGCGCGTTGAACGGCATCGAGCAGCTCGGGGTGGGCCTCGGCGACACCGTGGTGATCATCGGTGCCGGCCCGATCGGCTGCTGGCAGGCGGTCATGGCCCGCGACCGTGGGGCGGGCCGCGTGCTCCTCACCGACGTCAACCGGCAGCGCCTGGAGCTCGCCCTGCGGGTGGTGGGGGCCTTCGTGGACGACGCCTGGGTCGCCGGTGATGACAACGGCGTGGCCGACGCCCTGAGCCGCACCGGCGGCACCGGGGCCGAGCGGGTGAGCGTGGCCGCGCCCTCGAAGCAGGCCCAGCAGGCCGCCCTGGAGATCGCCGCCAAGCGGGCGCGGGTCGTCTACTTCGCCGGCCTGCCGAAACATGACCCGATCAGCGCGCTCGACATGAACCAGCTGCACTACAAAGAGCTTGCCGTACTCGGCGCCTACGGGGCCACCCGCCGCCAGTACCGCCTGACCATGGACTACCTGAACCGCCGCCGCGATGAGCTCGGCGCGGTGGTCACCCACCGCTTCCCCCTGGCACACATCGCCGAGGCCTTTGACACGATCCGCTCCGGCGCCGGCCTGAAGATGGTCATCCTGCCGTGAGCGGCCCGTACGTCATCGGCTGCGATGTCGGGAGCCAGGGCACGAACGCGGCCCTGTACTCCGTTGATGGCACGTTGGTCGGCTCTGCGTACGAACAGCACCGGCTCTCCTATCCCCGGCCCGGCTGGGCGGAGCAGGACCCGGAGGACTGGACCCGGGCGCTTCACGCCACGATCGCCAGGCTGCTCAAGGCACTCCCGGAAGGGCCGTCCGCGGTGAAGGCACTGTCCTTCGGATCACAGCTCGACGGGATCGTGGTGTGCGACTCCCGGGGCCGGCCGCTGCGCCCCGCCCTGATCTGGATGGACCGCCGGGCGGAGGCGGAGGCCGCCGCGCTCGCCGAGCGGATACCGCCCACAGACTTCTACCGCCATACCGGGGTGAACCTCGACTCGTCCCATGCCGTGTTCAAGGCGGTCTGGGTCCGAGAGGAGGAGCCGGAGATCTTCGCGCGGGCCGCCCACGTCATGCCGCCGGGATCGTACGTCCTCAGCAAGGCGGCCGGGGTGCTGGCCGTGGACTTCTCGAACGCGTCTTCGCTGGCCCTGCTCGACCCTCGGTCCCGCACCTGGTCCCAGCCCGTGCTCGATCACATCGGCCTTGACGAGGGCCTGCTGCCCGAACTCGCCCCCAGCACCCAGCCCGTGGGGAAGGTGGACCCCGCCTTCGCCGATGCCACCGGGCTGTCCCCGGACACCATCGTGGTCGTGGGGTGCGGGGACGAGATGGCGGCGACGCTCGGCGCCGGCGTGCACACTGAGGGCGAGGTCTGCGACGTCGCGGGCACGGCCGAGCCGGTGTGCGCGGCGTGCGGGCAGCCCAGCGAGGACCCGACGATGCTCGTCGAGTGCCACCCACACGCCGACCCCAGCGGCTGGCTGCTCGAAAATCCGGGATTCGTCTCCGGCGGGAGCCTGCGATGGTGGCGCGACCAGTTCGGCATCCCCGAGAAGCAGGCGGAAGCGTGCGGGACCGGTGACGCCTACACCCTGCTCACCGAGGCGGCAGCCCGCATCCCGGCGGGCTCCGAAGGGCTTGTTTTCCTCCCGTGCCTGCAGGGAGCGATGGCCCCGGAATGGAACGGCGCGGCGCGGGGGGTGTTCTACGGCCTTTCCCTCGCACACACACGGGCCCACCTGCTCCGGGCGCTGCTGGAGGGGAGCGCCTTCGCCCTCCGCGACATCCTGGAGGCGATGCGCGGCGCTGGCCTCGGGGTCCAGCGCATCACGATCGTCGGAGGGGGGGCCAAGGGACCACTCTGGCGCCAGATCAAGGCTGATGTGACCGGCCTGCCCGTCCGCGTGCCCACCAACGTGGAAACCACCGCCGCGGGAGCAGCGATCCTCGCCACCGTCGGCTCAGGCGAGCGCCCGGGCATCGGCCAGGCGGTGCAATCCTTCGTGACCTTCGAACCGGACGAGCACCAGCCGGATCCGGAATGCCGCGACGCCTACGAGGACGCATACCAGCTGTACCGCGACGTCTATTTCGCCCTCAAGCCGGTCTTCGCCCGCAGCCAGGAGCACATGGCTCGTGCGCCCGGAGCCGGCGGCCGGTAGCGGACGCGCCGTACCGGCGCCGCGCCCATTTGGCTGGGCCATGGCAGACATGACGAACGCAAATCCGTTAGGCACCATTTACGCGGAACGATTGCCGCTGCCTGTCACTGCCGTGCCTGGCAGCCTGCCCGAGGGCGCGACCGCGTCTTGCCGCACCGCGATACCCTCTCGGCGCCATCATGGTCTAGGTGGAAGCTGTGCCACGGTCGCGGAGGACACGGTCCGGAGTCAGTGTGCGGTGCCAGAACGCCCACCACAGCGGGCCACGACCGGCATGCGGGGACGCGTCAGCCGGCGGGACCGTCAGCACCGGGCACTGGGCATGAGCGAGGCAGTAACGGCTCACCCGGCGGGAGAAGACCCGGGTCAGCGAGCCGCGACGGCCCGTCCCGACGACAAGCAGATCGGCAGGGTCGCTGGCGATAATGGTGAGCACGCGGCCGGGGGCGCCGCGCTCGACCATAGGCCGGACCGGCAGATCAGCGGGGAGCTGTCCCCATGCCGCGTCAATTGCGTACCACAATCGCTGCCAGGCGTCTTCGGTCCAGAGGCAGCGCAGCTGTACGCAGGGACTGCGCCGTTCGGCGATCTCGCCGCCCGGCGGCGTCCAGCTATGAACGGGTATCAGGACGGCGTCATAGGCGCGGGCAAGGTGTTCTGCATAGCGCAGCGCACAGAGGTTGCCCGGTGAGCCGCTCGCGCCGACGATGACCCGGCGTGGGCCCGACATGGCATTGCCCTTACCCTTCGATGGTGAGTTCTTTACCGTCTAGATAACGCCCGCACGGGGCGAGACGCAAGATGGGTAGCCGCCGTGCGCTGGGCGGAGGGGGCGACGACGGAGCGTGGTGACTGCGGGGGGGAGTGGCTGCGTTGCACGGCGTGGTGGAGCAGGTGGGCGGGTGAGCGGTGGAGTACGCCTGGCCACTTTATGAACAACACGGCTGGAGGGCTGTGCTTCCTCCTTGGGGCCGTGCCGCGCCCGGGACGCTGTTGCCAGTGCGGGTCTGGCGGAGTTGGATTGGGGGAGCAGGACACCGGAGGCAGGCGAGAGGGATCATCGGTGGCGGCGGGACACCGGCGGGTCATCGCCGGGGTGAGCGGCTCGTTGCGGAGCCTGGGAGCGCTGCGGGTTGCCGTGGCCGAAGCACGCTCAGCCGGAGCGGCGCTGCAGGCAGTGCTCGCCTGGGCTCCCGCGGGTGGGGAGATCGCGTACATGCGGGCCCCCTGCCCCGTGCTGCTGAGGCTGTGGGAACAGGAGGCCAGCGAGCGCCTGCGTGATGCCTTTGACGAGGCGTTCGGCGGCGTGCCCGACGGCGTGGCGGTCCAATCGATGGTGGTGCGGGCTCCGCCGGGGCCGGCGCTCGTCGAGCTGGCCGATCAGCACGATGACCTCCTGGTGGTGGGTTACGGGGGACGGAGCCGGCTGGGATATACGGTCCACGGCACTGTCACCCGTTACTGCATGGCTCACGCGCGCTGCCCGGTGCTGACCGTGCCGCCGCCCGAGCTGATCAGAGAACTGCGGCCCCGGCGCCATCATTGGCGCCCCGAAGACTTCGCCATCCCCCTGGCCGGATAACCGCGTCATGCGGTAGCGCCGCATGAGCAGCGAAACTAGCTGCCATCGCGTGGCGGCTGATGTGGACCCACGCTGGACCCAATCGCACACCGGGCACATCTCAGGGGTCTTGTCTCACCTGT
>Ga0207665_10001940_pt1 | contig 13915 bp, 13 predicted proteins | sample LARL112metaG_FD_184351 | JGI IMG/M metagenome (GOLD analysis project Ga0207665, IMG submission 184351) | Corn, switchgrass and miscanthus rhizosphere microbial communities from Kellogg Biological Station, Michigan, USA - LAR L11-2 metaG... | ecosystem: Host-associated > Plants > Roots >...
GCCTACGCTGCGGTGCTGGCCGGCCCCCCGGGCCAGCCGCCCCGGGGCAACCCGCTGCGGCACCGCATCGAGCATGGCGGCGCCATGTACCCGGCGCTGATCGCGCGCGCCGCCGAACTCGGGATTGTGATCGCCAGCCAGCCGGGCTTGCTGTCCACGCTGGGCGATGGGTTCGCCGCCGCGTTCCCCGAGCAGCGCGACCAGCTGTACCCGTTCGGGTCGTGGCGGCGCGCGGGCATCACCGTGGCCGGGTCGTCCGACGCCCCGGTCATCACCGCCGACCCGCTGCTGGGGATCCGTGATGCGATGCTGCGGCGCACCGGCGACGGCCAGGTACTCGGCCCGGGCGAGCGCCTCGCGGCCCAGGACGCGCTCGCCCTGTACACCACGCAGGCCGCGCTGGCCGCCCGCCAGGAAACCGAGATCGGCTCGCTGGAACCGGGCAAGCACGCGGACTTCACCGTGCTGAGCGCCAGCCCGCTGGACACCGGTCCCGAGCAGATCAGCGGCATCCAGGTGCTGGCCACCGTGGTCGGCGGGACCCCGGTCTACCAGTCGGTGAGCCTGCTGCCCACCGGCTGACCCGTCACGCCCCGCAGGCCTGGGCGGCCGCGCCGAACAGCAGCCGCTTGTGCTCGGCCAGCGTCCGCCGGTCCTTGCCCGCCAGGCCGGCCGCCAGTTCCACGGCCCGCGCCAGCACCTGATCCTCGGGCACGGCCTGGTGCACGATGCCCGCGGCCGCCGCGGCCGCGCCGCCGTACCGGCGCCCGGTGAGGATCGCTTCCTGCCCGCCGCGCGCGGGCAGCTTGGCCGCGACCACCGCGAACAGCGCCGGGGTCAGCGGCAGGCCCAGGTCGGCCTCGGGCAGGCACCAGTAGCCCCGGTCTTCCCGCATGACCAGGAAATCGTGCGCGACCGCCAGCACCGCGCCCGCCCCGAACGCATGACCGTTGACCGCGGCCACCGTCGGCACCGGGAACGTGACCAGCCGGCCGAGCAGCCGGGTCAGGCCGGCCAGGAACCGGGCGGCCGCGTCGCCGCGGGCGGCCAGCCAGTCCAGGTCCAGGCCGTTGGTGTAGAACCGGCCCTGCCCGGTGGTAACCAGCGCGGCCGGCCCCGGCGCCGCCTCGACCTGGTCCAGCGCGGCGCGCACCGCGTCCAGCCAGTCCTGGGTGAAGCGGTTCTCCCCGGCCGTCATGCGCAGGATCCAGACGTCGCCGTCCCGGCCCAGATCGATCACCGGTCATCTCCTGTCCGCGGGCCGGGCGCACCAGCCGGCCGCCGCCGGGCCAACGCGCGCCCGCCACTGGCCGTTGCCGCCCGCCCCAACCTTAGCCAGCCCCGGCCCGCACCCCCGTTGATCTGCCCGCCCGGCCGAGAGAGGCTAGCAGGCAGGGTCAGCCAGTTCAGCGGGGAGGCGCCATGGCCGAGCCAGCGTCCGCGGCGGTCGAGGACAGTGGCGCCGGCGCCCCCGAAGTCAGCGTCGGCACCGACGCCGCGTACGCGCCGGCCGGGTCGGCCGGCGCCCGGCCGCTGCGCAACATCTCGGAGATGCGGCATTTCTTCCGCACCAACACGGTCCCGATCTACTTCGTCGGCGCCACCCCGTTCAACCTGCTCGGCCTGGACCGGTGGATCCGGAACTTCAGCTACATCACCTACTACGACGGGTGGGACGGCGCGCACCCGCGCATGTTCACCCCGCGGCACAAGCCCTACATCGAGTTCTCCAGCGGCGAGGAGATCAACAACTGGCTGCTGGAAAACGCCGAGGTGCGCGCGTTCATCCAGCAGCGGAGAACCACCTCCGCCCGGCCGAAGATCGCGATGGTGTTCTTCGACGAGGAGACCGAACGCATCTGTGACGAGCTCGGCTACGACCTGATCCTGCCGTCCGCGCAGCTGCGCAGCCATCTCGACTCCAAGCTGGTCACCACCCGGCTGGGCAACGAGGTCGGCGTGGCCAGCGTGCCGAACGTGCTGACCACGGTGACCGACTGGGCCGAGCTGGCCACGGCGGCCGGCCGCGCCGGGCTCGGCTCGGACCTGGTCATCCAGACCCCGTACGGTGACTCCGGCAAGACCACGTTCTTCATCTCGTCCGAGGCCGACTGGAAGCGGCACCGCCCGGACATCGCCGGCCACGAGGTCAAGGTGATGAAACGGATCAACCACCGCCCGGTAGCGGTGGAGGCCGTGCTGACCAGGCACGGCACGGTGGTCGGCCCATTCATGTCCGAGCTCACCGGGCACCCCCGGCTCACCCCGTACCGGGGCGGCTGGTGCGGCAACGAGATGTACCCCGGGGTGATCACCGGCCCGCTGCGAGCTGAGGCCGCGGCGATGATCCGCCGGCTCGGCGACCGGCTGGGCGCCGCCGGGTACCGCGGGTTCTTCGAGGTCGACGTGCTGGTCGACACGGACGCCGACGAGGTGTACCTGGGTGAGCTGAACCCCCGGATCAGCGGCGCGTCGGCGATCACCAACGTGACCGCGGGCGCCTACGCGGACATCCCGCTGTTCGCGTTCCACCTGCTGGAGTTCATGGACGTCGAGTTCAGCTTCGACCTGGGCGAGGTCAACGAGCGCTGGGAGCAACTGGCCGCGGACGACGTCTGGAGCCAGATGATCATCAAGGAGACCCGGCCGGTGGTGGAGCGGCTGGATGCGGCCGCGCTCACCGGGCAGTACTCCCTGGACGGCGCCGGGGCCCTGGTCTTCCGCCGGGCGGCCCTGGACTGGCACCAGCTGCAGAACGAGTCCGAGGCCTTCTTCCTGCGCATCTACGGGGCTGGCGACTACCGCTGGAAAGGCGCTGACCTCGGCGTCCTGGTGACCAAGGGGCGGCTGCAGCGCGGTAAGCCGGGCGGCGGCGCGGCCCTGACCATCCGGGCCAAGCAGTTCATCGACGCGATCCGCGGGCAGTACTCCGGTGTCCCGCTGGTTCCCCCATCGGGACGGCCCGGCGGCGTCCAGCCGGGCAGCAAGCCGCTGTAATCACCGGCCCGCCACCCGGCCGCTAGACTCCCGGTTGACCGGCGATGCAGCCGACCACGATTTCCCGGAGAGGCGCAGTGATCGGCGAGAACGCGAGCCGGCCCGTCAGCGGCGTCACGCTGGACAACTGGCAGACGGCGCCGCAGCTCGCCTGGTCCTTCCAGCACATCGAGGACCTGTTCCCGACCGCGCCGATCTCCCGGGGCAGCGGGCCGCCCAGCCCGCTCGCTGCCGAACCGCAGCCGCTCGCGGGCCTGCGCGTGAACCTGCCCGACGGCACCGGGTCGACCGTGGCCGAGGTGATGGCGGCCACGCACACCGATGGATGGCTGGTCGCCCGGGGCGGCTCGCTGCTGGCCGAGGAGTACCCGCGCGGCATGCTGCCGGGCACCCGGCATCTGCTCATGTCGGTCAGCAAGTCCCTGGTCGGCATGGTGATCGGCGCGCTGGCCGCGGACGGCACCCTGGAGCTGGACCGGCCGGTCTCGGCGTACGTGCCCGAGCTCGCGGAGTCCGGCTACGCCGGGGCGACCATCCGGCACCTGCTGGACATGCGCTCGGGCATCGCGTTCTCCGAGGACTACCTGGACTCCGAGGCCGGGGTGCGGCTGCTGGAGCAGGCCATCGGGTGGGCGCCGCGGCGGCATCCGGGCGTGCCCGCCACCATGTACGACTTCCTGCTGACGCTGCGCCAGCAGCGCCCGCATGGCGGCCGGTTCGAGTACCGCAGCTGCGAGACGGACGTGCTCGGCTGGGTGTGCGAGGCCGCGGCCGGCACCCGGATGCCCGAGCTGATGTCCCAGCGGCTGTGGAGCCGGCTGGGCGCGGAACGGGACGCGGCGATCGCGGTCGACGCCGCCGGCACCGGCATGTTCGACGGCGGTATCTGCGCCACCCTGCGCGACCTGGCCCGGTTCGGGCTGACGGTGCTGGCCGAGGGCACCTCACCGGCGGGCGAGCAGGTGGTCCCGGCGGCCTGGATCGCTGACATCGTGACCGGCGGCCCGGACTCGCGGGCCGCGTTCGCGGACTGCCCAGTGGACAACGGCATGCCCGGCGGCATGTACCGCAACCAGTTCTGGATCCCCTACCCGGACTCCAGCGTCCTGCTCTGCCTGGGTATCCACGGCCAGATGATCTACATCAACCGGCCCGCGCAGCTGGTCGCGGTGAAGCTGTCCAGCTGGCCGCTGCCGCAGGACGCGTGGAAATACTTCGCCACGATCCGCGCGTTCGACGCGATCGCGTCCTGGTCCGGCTGACGCCAGCCAGACCGGAACGCGCCAGCACGCCCGGAATCCAGCGCCGGACGGTGAACCAGCCGGCCGAACCGGCCGTCAAGGTGGAGGTAAGGGAACGCATAGCTGGCACCATCACGGGCCTGTACGGTACGGAGACGGATATATGCCGTACAGGGGGAAGTGGGGGACATGGGTGTTGCGGCCCTGATCACCTGGATTGCCGCAGTTCTGGCCGGCCTGTACATGGCGGCCATCTGGCTGATCGAGAACGACGTCACCGGGCCGGGCGCGGCGCCCAGCCGGCTGCCCGCGCCGGTAGTGTTCGCTCACCTGCTGCTGGCCATCGCCGGCCTGGTGCTGTGGGCCGGCTACCTGATCTCTGACCGGGACAACCTGGGCTGGGCCGCGCTCGGCGCGCTGGGGCTGATCGCGGCGCTCGGATTCACCATGTTCGCCCGGTGGATCCCGGTCTACCGGGGGCCACCGATGCCGGCCGCCGATGGCACCATCGCGATCCCGGCCGAGGGCAACTTCCCGGCCGTCGTCGTGTTCACCCACGGCCTGCTGGCCGTGACCACGCTCACCCTGGTCGTGCTCACCATGCTGGGCCTGTCGGGTGGCGCGAGCTGACGGGTCACCCGGACGTGGTGACCTCGTGCCAGAGGCCGCCGTTGAGGTTCAGGTTGTTGCCGTGGGCCTGGCCCTTGCCGCTGTCGCCCACGTAGGTGTACAGCGGGTGGCCGTTGAACGTCGCCTGGACCGTGCCGTCGGTCCGCTTGATCGTGGCGAACGTGCCCGACACCCCGGACGGAGCGGTCAGCGGGCCTTTCACCGGCGGCCAGTACTGGGCGCACGAGCCGTAGCACACCGACTTGTTGGCGGGGTCCGGGGCGAACGTGTACAGGGTCAGGCCCTTGCTGTTGGCCAGCACGCTCGCCCCGCTGATCGTGACCACCTGCACGTTGCCACCTGCGGTGGCGGCGGGCGCCGTCGTGCTGCCCGCCCCTGCCACCGCGATGCCCAGCAGCAGCAGCGCGACCACGGCGATCGCGCCCACCCCGACGGCCGCGCCCGGGACGCCGTCCTGCAGCCGGTCCAGCAGCGGGCTATGTGGCTGCTGGGCGCGGTGCCGCGCCGCACCGGGCAGCGCGGCCAGCATGGCCAGGGCCACGAACGCCACGACCTCGATGATTCCCGCGACGATGCCCGCGGTCGTGCGGACTTCCTTGAACCCGAACAGCCCGACCCATATCGACAGCAGGTAACCGCCCAGCGTGGCCAGGGCGAAGCCCGCGCCCGCGGCCGCGACCAGCCGGCTGCCGGTGGCCAGCACGGCCAGCCCGAGCGCGAAACCGGTGATCACCTGGAGCAGGAACAGCCAGCCGATCGTCGGGATCGTGTTGTACCCGGTCAGGTACAGGTCGAGATGGATGCCCCCGGTGGCTATCAGCAGCCCGGCACCAACCACCCGCAGCCCGAGCTGCTGCACCCGGCTGAGTTCGGCAGTGTGTGTGATCGCCATGTCACTGTGCCCCCTTCTGGACACTCCTCAACACGGAGCGCACGGCAACTCCGTTCAGGATCAGTAATTCAGCTGGTCTGGGGTGGTGGCAAGCCGAGGGCCTGCCGGATGAACCGCACCTGGACCTCCACGGCCGCATCCGCGGCGTGGTGACGGCGGTCGAACGACCGCAGCCGGGCCAGCGAGGACGACCGCGCCTGCTGGCTGGTCAGCCCGATCCGGGTCTGGTTCGCCGCGATCAGGGCCTGGGCTGTGGCCGCGATCGGCAGCGGGAACGGGATCCGGCTCAGCTGGCGGTCGAACTGGAGCTCGGTGGCCGCCTCGGCGCGCAGCTCGGCCTCAGCCGCGGCCAGGTCGTGGCGGGACTCGTCCTGGTAGCCGTCGACCTCGTGGTCCAGCCGTTCGTTGGCGGGCCCGGCGATGGCCAGGTACCGGGCGGCGAGCTGGTGCAGCTGGGCGGCGGAGACCGGGCTGGCCGTCCTGACCTGCTGGGCCGGGGCCGCCGCCGTCGCCGGGTGGCTCCCGGCGCAGCCCGCCACCAGCACCGCGGTGGCGCACAGCGCCGCAGCGCCGCCGCTGACCCTGGACATTCCGCCTCCGCTGAGCCGCTCACCTCACAACATCACGTGGCGGCCGGCCTGATCCGTTCACCCCAGTGAGCTGGCTCAGGCCAGACCGCTCTCGATGAAGGCGAAGGTGAGCTCCGCAAGGCGATGCCGGGTGGCCGCCGGGACGTCGCGCAGCGGACCTGGCCCGGCCAGCATGGCCAGCCCGTGCACCGCCGACCAGATGGGGTACTCGATGCCATCGCGGCGCTGCTCGGGCAGCACACCCGCGTCGACCAGCTCGTCGAGCGCGGCGCGGAGCTGACCCAGCGGCGTGCGGTCCGGCCCGGTCCGATAGCCCGGATCGTCGTAGGAGTGCTGGTGCGGCAGAGCGAACGCGGTGGCGAACAGGCCCGGTTCCTGGTCAGCGAACTCCAGATACGCGACACCGATCGCGCGCAGCCGGAGGCGGGCGGCGGCCGGATCGCCGTGCGGGCCGCGTACCCGGGCGACGCCCGCGGCCATCCGGTCAGCTAGCTCGCGCATAGCCGCCACGGAGACCGCAGCGAGGAGCTCGTCCCGGTCGGCGAAGTGCCGGTACGCGGCGTTGGGCACGACACCCACCATCCGGGTCGCCTCGCGGAGCACCACGGCGTCCGGGCCGCCGGTCCGGGCCAGCTCGAGCCCGGCGGAGACCAGGCCGTCCCGGACCGCGCCCCGCGGACGGCGCCGCCGCTCCGCCTGCCCTGTCTCCCCGGCGGATCGGCTGGTCATCACGACGGCAGGATAACAAAGTGGACAGCGTCCACAAGGCTCGTTAAAGTGGACGGTGTCCACCAATTGACCGGAGGCACCCATGATCATGAGCGTGACGGCTGGACCGCCGAAGCGGGCGCTGGTGACGGCAGCGGACTGGTTCGCCGGCGGGCACCGGATCCCATATGACCCGGTATCCGCACGCGTACTGCCCGAACGGGAGGCCGCCGGCCCAGGCGCGCTCCGGGTCTTCGAACGGGTCACGCAGCATGATGCGGGCACCGTCTGGCTCACGATGCTGCCCGGGTTCCCGGACGGCTCCTACGGCTGGGCGCAGGTGGACCGTGAGCTTGGCGGCACCTTCGGCCCGCGGCTATACGTGGAGCCGGTCGGGCAGGGCGACTCAGACAAACCGCAGGGCTACCCGTACTCCACGATCGAGCGCGCGGATCTGGTCGAAGCGTTGTGGCGGCACCACGGGACCCGGCGCACGGTCATCGTCACCTTCGACTACACGTCGCTGGCGCTGCTCGAACTGCTGCGCCGCCGGCTAGCGCGAACCGCCTCCGGCGAGGACGCCGGGCCAATGATCACGGCCGTGTTCATGATGAACGGCGGCCTGTTCGCCGACGCGCACACGCATCCGTGGCAGACCACGCCGCTGCTGCGCACCCCGCTGGGCGCGCTGGGGATGCGGCGCGCACAGCGCTCCGCGCGGGTTTTCGACACGACCATGCTGCAGGCCCGCCTCTACTCCCCCGGCTACCATCCCACTCCGGAGGAGCTGGCCCAGCTCCGGGCGGCAATCACCCGGCGGAACGGAGCGGCGTTCCTGCACAACGCGGCCGGATTCGTCGCCGAACACCGCCGCCACGCGCAGCGCTGGGATCTCGCCGCGATCGCCCGCGACCTGGACGGCACGATCCCCCTCTACGTTGGCGGCAGCGACGAGGATCCCTACGAGCACCGGCAGATCGCTGCCACCCGCGAGCGCGTGCCCGAGGCCAGAATCCTGACCTTCCCCGGCGGCCACCTGACCACCAGCGAGCACCATGACCTCCTGGCCGCCGCGATCCACGACATCGCGGCCCGCCACGGCGTCGGCACCGCGGCCACCACTGCCCAGCTAGCCCCCTGAAACGGAATGGAACCCGCCATGACCAGGATGACTCCCCTGCTTGAGCGCAATGATCAGTTCGCCCGTAACTACACCCCCATGCCCCTCGGCCTGCCCGCGGCCCAGGTGCTCGTCGTCACCTGCCTCGACCACCGAGTCGACCCAGCGATCATCCTCGGGCTTCGGCTCGGGGACGCCCCGGTGATCCGCAACGCCGGCGGACGCGTCACTCCCGCCGTCATCGACGACATCGCCTTCCTCGCCTACCTGGCCGAGCAGCTGTTCAGCGGGCAGACCGCGGCCGACCGGCTCTTCGAAGTCGCGGTCATCCAGCACACCCAATGCGGAACCGGCCTGCTCGCCGACCCCAGCTTCCGGCATCAGGCCGCCGCGGCGACCGGCCTGTCCGAGGCAGCGCTGGAAGCCTCCGCGGTCGCCGACCCGTTCATCACCGTCAAGGCCGACGTCGAACGCCTGCTCAGCTCCCCCTCGCTCACACCGAAGGTGAGCGTGTCCGGCCACGTATACGACATCGGCACCGGTCGCGTCACCACCACGGTTGACGCTCGGCATCCACAGCGGCTCATCCCGCCGCCCTAGGTCAGGAGGTGCGGGTGGGCGCGGCCGTGGCTATGCCAAAGTCAGGCCGGGTCCGGACCGTCGGCCCGGCTTGAGCCGGGTCCCGGCTCAGCGGGCGGCGCTGATCAGCGGGCGGCGCTGATCAGCGGCCAGATCACCTGGGCATGCCGGATATCACTGTGCGCACCGCTGAACGCGGACTGGTCGGCTCTGATGACGGCGTTGGCGTCGAGCAGGTAGAAGCCGCCCGGCTGGAAGTGGTAGGCCGTGCCGGGCGCGGCCAGCTTGACCGTGGTTCCCGGGGGCGACTGCTGGTAGCCGTCGTGGCCCATCGCGCCCCACTCGTAGCTGAGGTCGATGAGGGATTCCGCGTTCTGCTGGGCCAGCATGCTGGCCGCCGGGTACCACCAGCCCAGGGCCCGGTCCGCGGCGCTGAACGTGGCCAGCAGCGGGCCGTTGACATTGCAGGCGAACGCGGCCAGCGCCCCCGGGCCGCTGACCGCCGCGCAGGGCACCGGGTCGGCGAATGAGAAGTGCGAGAACGCGCCCTGGATCAGCAGCAGGCAGCGTACCGGGCTGTTCGCGCCGGCCGCCGCCGGCGGCAGGCCGGACAGGGCGTAGGCGGCCAGCCGGGCGCCGAAGCTGTGCCCCATCAGGTGGACGCGCAGGCCGGGGGCGGCCGCGGCCAGCCGCCCGAGCAGCGGGCCCAGGCCAGCCCGGCCGATGACCCCGGCCCGGTTCTTCATCTCGTAGTAAGACATGTCACGCAGCACTTCGCGGGCGCCGTGCCACAGGGTGCTGAACGGGTCCAGGATGCCCTGCGCGCTGCTGGCCGGGTCGGCCGACATGGCGGCCGCGTGGCCGAGCACGGCGGCGGTGGCGCCCTCGACGCTGGCCTGCTGGCCCGCGTCCTCGGCGGCCAGTGGCGGCGTGGTGACCAGGCCGGCCGCGAGCGAGTGGAACTGGTCGAGGCGGGCGGCGTCCGGCGGCTGGGTGTCCAGCAGCTGGCCGAGCGTGGCCAGGTTGCCCGGCTGCTGGGGGAACGCGGGGCTGAGCGCGGCGGCCAGCTGCTGGCCGGTGGACGGCTGGGGCGGGGCGGTGGCCGGGTCGTCGTCTGGGAACACTACCGACGGCCAGATGATCCCGACGGCAGCGCTGTGGCCGATCTCGCTCGGGATCATCCCGGCCAGCAGCGTGAACATGGCCTGGTAGAGCGACCGGGCGCTGGCCGGAGTGCTGTTCCAGCCGTGTGACAGCAGGTACAGGTCCTGGATGCTACCGGCCGCCGTGGCGGCCAGCAGCCCGCCGTCGGAGGTCAGCGTGCCAGTGGCACTGAAGTCGAGCTCGTAGTAGTCCAGCCCGGCGATCTGGGCGGCCATGTCGCCTCCTGGCGGTGGTCAGACGTTGGACAGGATGTTAGGCCTCGCGGGTCACCGTGGCCGGGTCCTTGTCGGTGCGCAGGCCCTTGTAGGCGGCGGCGCGCATCCGGCCGGCGCTGGTCCAGCCGGTGAATTTCACCTCGGCCACCAGGCGGGGCTGCACCCAGATCACGTCCCGGGCGTGCTCGGCCGGCACCGGCGTGGCGAACGGGGAACTGTCGCGGCGCAGCGGGGCCAGCAGCCGGAGCAGCCGGGCCAGGGTGCTGGCGGTGAATCCGGTGCCGACGTGCCCGGCGTAGTCCAGCCCACCGTCCTCGCCGTACACGCCGATGAGCAGCGAGCCGATCTGCCCGCTGCGGGCGCCCTCGCCCGGCTTCCAGCCGCCGACCACCACCTCCTGGCGGCGGATGTTCTTGATCTTGCGCCAGGCTGGTGACCGGGCGCCCGGTTCGTACCGGGAGTCCAGCCGCTTGGCCACCAGTCCTTCCAGGCCGTGCTCCCGGGAGGCGGCCAGCACGTCGGCGCCCCGATGCCCGGTGAACGCGGGCGGCACCTGCCAGCGCGGGCCGGGCAGGCCCAGCGCGGCCAGCGCCTGGCGGCGCTCGGCGTAAGGCCGGTCCAGCAACGGCTGCCCGTCGAGGACGAGCAGGTCAAACGCCAGGTAGCTGACGGGCAGCCGGGCGGCCAGCCCGGCCGCCCGGGCCGGCGAGCTGACGTGCATCCGCTGCTGGAGCATCTCGAAGCTGGGCCGCCCGGCCGCGTCGAACGCGACGATCTCCCCGTCCAGCACCGCTGGTGACCATCCTGGGGCCGGGTCCAGGTGGTCCAGCTCGGGATAGGTGCGGCTGAAGTCCCGGCCCAGCCGCGACACCAGCCGCACCCGGCCGCCGGTGACGTAGCCGAGCGCGCGTATCCCGTCCCATTTCAGCTCGTATGCCCAGCCCTGGTCATCGGCGGGCAGCGTGCCCGCGATGGCCAGCATCGGCCGCAGGTCCGCGGCCAGGCCTGGATCCCCCGCCATCACGTAGCGTTACTACCCAGCCGGGTTCGCCGGCTTGCGGTGCATCCGGTAGTGCAGGATGAGGAACGGCAGCCCGAACACGGCGAACGCGTGCTCCGCGCGCACCTGGCCATCCTGGACGTAGACGTCGAGTTGCTCGGCGAACCCGTGCACGGCCAGTGCGGTGAGGTCCCGGCTGTCCGGGTCGATGTAGGCCAGGTAGTGGCCGGCCTGGCCGTCCCCGGCCCGGCTGGTCAGTATCAGGCCGCCGTCCGGGCGCGCACGGGGCAGCAGGGTCGCGGTGAAGCTGCCCTGCGGGACCGGGAAGCCGACGCTGACATACCCGCGGCCGCCATGCCGGTAGGTGGTGTAGATGCCGACGTAGATGGGCTCGTCGGTGTCGGCGAACGATCTGATCCAGCCGCGGATGGCCAGCGCGTCGCCGCCCGGCACGGTGATCGTGTCGATCCGGCTGCGGATGCCCCGCTGGGTCTCCCGCTGGTTCATCGGCACGTTGGCCTGCCCCAGCGGGCGCGCTACCGCGGTCCGGTAGAGCAGGTAGCCCGGGCGCACCCACAGGCGCCACTCCGGCACGATATCGAGGGTGAACCGGGTGGTGTGCTCGTAGAACTCGCGCACCTGCGGGTCGACGCCGGCCGGGTCGAAGCCCGGGCCGGCCAGCTCGTCCACGGAGCCGACGATTCCGACGTCGGGCGCGCCGGCCACGTAGGTCCCGCCGAGCACCCCGGCCAGCTCGCGGACGTAGCTGGTGCCCACATACCGGGACCGGGCCTCCCGCGGCACCACGAACGGCAGGTCCGCGGCGGGCACGCGGTCGGCCAGCAGGCTCACCTGGGCGTCACGGAAGATCAGCGCCGACGCCACCCGGTAGGCCAGCATCGTGGTGCTGGCCACCACGGCGGCCGGCACCGGGCGGTGCCGGGCACCCAGCGCGCCGCCGACCGCGGCCCCCAGCACCGGCCCGAACACGACCTTCTGCGGGCGGACGCCGAGCAGGCCGCCGAGCGCCCCGGTGGCCGTGCCCACCGCGACCGGCCCGCCGCGGGCCAGCCGCCCGGCCGCCCAGCCGAGCGGGGCGACCAGCGCGGCAGTGGTCGCGATCCGCGACCACAGCGGCGGGATCTCGCCGGGACGCTGCCGGGCCCGGGCCACCGCCTCGGTCGCCGCCAGCACCGCCGCCCCGGTGACCGCGCCCAGGCCGGCCGCCCGGTAGCCCCGATGGCCGGCCAGCGCCGCCCCGGCCACGCCGCCGATCAGGCTGGCCGTGAGGATCTGCCCGGCTCGGCCTGGCCCGTCCCGCCCCGTCCCGCTGTGGCCTGGCCCGGCCAGGGCTGGTTCCCCGGCGCCCGCCGCTGCCCGCCGCCCGTCCGCTGCCATAATCAGAACGTACCGCCCCCGGCTACCCGGGCCGGGCTCGCGGTGGCAAGCTGTGGGCTTGGCGGCCCTGGCGGGCGCGCGCCGGCCCGGCCGGGCCGGCTGGTGAACCCCCCACCGAGGAGAATCGATGCCCACTCGTAGCGCCCGGACGACCTGGACTGGCGGCCTGCAGGACGGAACCGGCCAGGTGGCGCTGGTCAGCTCGGGAGTCGGCAACTATGAGGTCAGCTTCCCCAAGCGGGCGGCCGAGAATGCGGACGGCACGACCAGCCCGGAGGAGCTGATCGCGGCGGCCCACACGGCCTGCTTCGCTATGCAGTTCGCGGCGCTGCTCGGCTCGGCCGGCGGCTCCGGGCAGTCGCTGGACGTCGGCGCGGACGTCACGCTCAGCCCGGACCCGGCGGGCGGCTTCCGGATCAGCGACATCACCCTGACGGTGACCGGGTCCGCGCAGGGGGTCAGCGCCGAGGACTTCGCCAAGATCGCGCAGGACGCGAAGAACACCTGCCCGGTCAGCAAGGCGCTGGCCGGCACCACCATCTCGTTGCAGGTCAACCCGGGCTGAGCCCCGGGCCGCTGGTCAGTCCCGGGCGGCCGGCCGCGAGTGCTCCCAGTCGGACAGCAGCGTGCGGATCCCGGTGACCAAGGCAATCGGCTGGTCGAGCATGACGTGATGCCCGGCCGCCGGGATCTCGATCACCGGGGCCTGGCGGCCCAGCCGGTCGTACATGACCTCGCTGATCTGGGCCGACACGATGCCATGCTCGGCCCGGAACAGCGCGACCCGGCTGTCCAGCCGGGTGAGCAGCGCCGGGGTGAGCTGGTGCCGGGCGAAGATACGCGGGTCGAACTTCCAGCTCCACCCGCCGCCGGCGGCGCGGATCGACGTGGCCGCGATGTGCTCGGCGATGTAGGGCAGCACCGGCTGGTCGGGGATGGGGCGGAACCGGGCTATCGCGGCGGCCCGGGACGGGTACACGAGCAGCGGCCCGAACGCCCGCTGCTCGCGCGCGGCCCGTTCCTCCGGGGTCATGTCCCGCACCGGCGAGTCGATGGCCACCACCCCGGCCAGCTGCCGGCCATACAGGCCGGCCGCGCGCAGCGCGACGAAACCGCCCATGCTGTGCCCGATGACGATAGGCGGCCCGCCGATCCCGGCGGCCGCGGCCACGGCCATTACCTCGGCCGCCCACTCATCCAGGCGGTAGCCGTCCCGGCGGCCGCTGTCGCCGTGCCCGGACAGGTCGAGGGCGGCCACCCGGTGGCCCGCCGCCAGCAGCGGGCCGATGTGGTCCCACCAGTGCCGGTGCGCCGCGCCGCCGTGCACCAGCACGATGCCGTCCTGGCCCGGCTCGCCCCAGGCCTGGTAGGCGATCGTGGT
>Ga0207665_10001941_pt1 | contig 13915 bp, 9 predicted proteins | sample LARL112metaG_FD_184351 | JGI IMG/M metagenome (GOLD analysis project Ga0207665, IMG submission 184351) | Corn, switchgrass and miscanthus rhizosphere microbial communities from Kellogg Biological Station, Michigan, USA - LAR L11-2 metaG... | ecosystem: Host-associated > Plants > Roots >...
GTCCCATTCCGGATCGATCTTGTACGGATCATCTTTGAACGAGCGCAGATACTGAATGGGGCGACGCGAATCGGCGAGCAGCGCCGCGTCGGCGCTGACGGCGGCATGCATTCGGGCCCGCCGCAGCAGCATCGTGATGACCCAGAACGCGGCGATTGCGACGACCGAGGCCAAGAGTATTGGGTTGACCCGATCGCCGGCGGCCATCAACCGCAAAACCAGCATGGTGGCGGCGACGCCTACGGCCGCTGCGAACACGCGGTAGGCAATGACTACCGGCTTCTTGTTCTTGGAAAGCGGGACTGCAACGTTGCTGTCCCTCTGCGGAAGTGGCGACGCGAGCACTTTCGGAAGCGGTGTGTCGTCGGGCGGCACTCGGATGGCCTGCAGGCGCAGCGCCGCGACCGTCGGCGATAGCAAGACCCAGTAGATCCCTGCCGCGAACATGATTGCCCAGGGCACGACGAAAAACCATGCCACCGCCGATGCCTCTTGCGCGACAATCGTTCCCAGTGCCACCACAAGCGCGGCGCCGCCGATTGCAAGCAAGGTGAGGCTCCCGATGAGAACCCAAAGATACGGCGCTGTCATTCGAGCTATGCCGAAATTTGCGACAAAGAGCCCAGCGGGCGTGAGCGCGACCAATATCCAGATTACCGGCGAGCGCAGTGGTGCGGCACCGAGCAGTTCGCGGAACAGCGGGAGAATCAGCATCACCAGGACGAAGGCAGGCCCCCAACAGAGCATGATGAACCCCCGCGTCACCAGCACCGCATCGGCGCGGATCTTGTTGATCGAAACCGTCTGAGCTTGCGCCATCGTGATCCGCTTAAGGTGCCGGGTTGAACAGCGCGTGCGCGGACATGGCATTTAGTTTCGGCCATCAGCCACGGCGGTCGATAGCGTAGTGCGCTACTTGTCTTGCGAGGCGGACGAATTGGCCCTGTGGGCCGACGCAAACAAAACTCCCCCGGCGCCAAGGGGGTCGCCGGGGGAGCTTGCGTCGGTTCAGCCGACGACTAGCGGTAGTCGATGACGACGCGCCCGTCGATCTGACCGCGTTCCATCCGGCCGAACACCTCGTTGACGTCGTCCAGGCTGGTGCTCTCCACGGTCGGGTGGATCAGGCCGCGGGCGTAGAAGTCCAGCGCCTCGGCCATGTCCTGGCGGGTGCCGACGATCGACCCGCGGATCGTCAGACCCTTGAGCACGATGTCGAAGATCGGCGCCGGGAAGTCGCCGGGCGGCAGCCCGTTGAACACGATCGTCCCGCCGCGACGCGCCAGCCCGATGGCCTGGCCGAAGGCCTGCGGGTGCACGGCTGTGACGAGGACCCCGTGCACCCCGCCGGTGGCCTTCTGCACCTCGGCGACGACGTCGGAGGTGCGGGCGTTGACGGCGACCTCCGCGCCGAGGCGGGTGGCCAGGGCGAGTTTGGAGTCGTCGATGTCGATGGCCACCACGCGCAGGCCCATCGCGCGGGCGTACTGCACGGCGACGTGGCCGAGCCCGCCGATACCGGAGATCGCCACCCACTGCCCGGGCCGGGTGTCGGTCACCTTGAGGCCCTTGTAGACGGTGACGCCCGCGCACAGGATCGGCGCGACCTCCAGGGGGTCGGCGTTCTCGGGGATCCGCGCCGCGTAGGCGGCGTTGACCAGCATGTAGGTGCCGAAGCTGCCGTTGACGCTGTAGCCCCCGTTCTTCTGGCTCTCGCACAGCGTTTCCCAGCCGGTGCGGCAGTACTCGCAGGTGCCGCACGCCGACCACAGCCAGGCGTTGCCGACCTTGTCGCCGACCTTCAGGTCGTCGACGCCCTCGCCGAGCGCTACGACGGTGCCGTAGCCCTCATGGCCGGGAATAAACGGCGGTTGCGGCTTGACGGGCCAATCTCCATGTGCGGCATGGAGATCCGTGTGGCACACGCCGGAGGTCTCGAGTTTGACAAGCGCCTCGCCGTAGCCAGGCGAAGGCAGTTCGAGCTCTTCGACTTGTAGGGGGCCACCGAATTCGGTGACGACGGCGGCGCGCATGGTGTCGGTGGTGTCGGACGCCCCGGGGGCGCCAAGGGTCTGGGTCATTTTCATCATTCCAATCGTGAAAGTGTTTTGGTTGAAGGGTCTTTGGTCCCGGCTCAGGGTTACTTGCTTCTCCCCTGCGCTACGCGCGGGTGGTACCCCCACGCGCGCGCGCTCGTCAGAAAAACCCTTGGGCCTTGTTGCCGTAGGAGACGAGCAGGTTCTTGGTCTGCTGGTAGTGGTCCAGCATCATCTTGTGGGTCTCACGGCCGATGCCCGACTGCTTGTAGCCGCCGAACGCCGCGTGCGCGGGATACGCGTGGTAGCAGTTGGTCCACACGCGGCCGGCCTTGATGTCCCGGCCGGCCCGGTAGGCGACGTTGCCGTCACGGCTCCACACACCTGCGCCCAGGCCGAAGAGCGTGTCGTTGGCGATGCTGATCGCGTCGTCGTAGTCGGTGAAGGATGTCACCGCCACCACCGGCCCGAAGATCTCCTCCTGGAAGATGCGCATCTTGTTATTACCAGTGAAAACCGTTGGGGCGATGTAATATCCGCCGCTCAAATCACCGCCGAGCTCGGCGCGTTGGCCGCCGGTGATGAGCTTTGCTCCATCCCTCCTGCCGATGTCGATGTAGGAGAGGATCTTTTCCAGCTGGTCCTCGGATGCCTGGGCACCGATCATCGTCTCGGTGTCCAGCGGATCCCCCTGCCGGACGGCCTTGGTGCGGATCGCGGCCAATTCGAGGAACTCGTCGAAGATTTCGGCCTGGATCAATGACCGCGACGGGCAGGTGCAGACCTCGCCCTGGTTGAGGGCGAACATCGTGAAGCCTTCGAGCGCCTTGTCCTGGTAGTCATCGTGGGCGGCGAGCACATCTTTGAAGAAGATGTTCGGGCTCTTGCCGCCCAGCTCCAGCGTGACCGGGATCAGGTTCTGCGACGCGTATTGCATGATCAGCCGGCCGGTCGTGGTCTCTCCCGTGAACGCGATCTTGGCAATCCGTTTCGACGACGCGAGCGGCTTGCCCGCCTCGAGGCCGAACCCGTTGACGATGTTCACCACGCCGGGCGGCAGCAGGTCACCGATCAAGGAGAAGAGGTACAGAATGGACGCTGGCGTCTGCTCAGCGGGCTTGAGCACCACGGCATTTCCGGCCGCGATAGCCGGCGCCAGTTTCCAGGTGGCCATCAGGATCGGGAAGTTCCACGGGATGATCTGGCCCACCACACCGAGTGGTTCGTGGAAGTGATAGGCGACGGTTTCGTCGTCGATCTGGGACAGCGAGCCTTCCTGCGCGCGGATCGCACCGGCGAAGTACCGGAAATGATCGATGGCCAACGGGATGTCGGCGTTGAGCGTCTCGCGCACCGGCTTGCCGTTGTCCCACGATTCGGCGACGGCGATGGATTCGAGGTTCTCCTCGATGCGGTCGGCGATCTTGTTGAGGATCACCGCCCGTTCCGCGGCCGTCGTCTTGCCCCAGGCCGGCGCGGCCGCGTGCGCGGCGTCGAGCGCCTTCTCGATGTCGGTTTCATCGGAGCGGGGGATCTCGCAGAACGGCTGACCGTTGACCGGGCTGGCGTTCTCGAAATAGCGGCCGGCCGCGGGTGCGACCCACTCCCCGCCGATGTAGTTCCCGTACCGGGGCTGGAAGGTCATCAGCGAGCCCTCGGCACCCGGTCGTGCATATACGGTCATGGCGTTTCTCCTGCCTTATGTCGCCGCCGTGGCGGCTCCGTCCGCCTTCGCGACGTAAATGTGTCGGACGTCACTGAAGGTAGATTTCGGACCGTTGCAACACGGTTGCACGACGTTGCAACCGTCGACGGCGCTAGGCCAGGTCGAGATCCAGCCCGGCGAGGTGGCCGCGGGCCTGGGCACGCATGACCGAGCCCGGCGCGGCGTGGTTGTACAGCACCCGCCAGCAGTCCCGATCGTCGCGGCCCTCAGGCAGGTCGAGCCAACGACGAAGCAGCGCAAGGTTTCCCGACGACAGCACGGCGCCTCGCACGCTCGCGCTGAGCTCCGTGCGGAGCCGCGCGATGCCGGGCGACACCGACTGCGGAAGCAGCTCTCCGGTGTAGTGCGTCAGTGTGCGGTTGACGTCGCCGGCCTGCAGGGCGTCGAAGACGTCGCCGACGTCGCTGGCGATCGGCGACAGCAGCCGGTAGGGGCGGGAGTCGATGTACTCGGCGCCGATGACGCGGCGCAGCCGGGACATCTCGGCGCGGATCGTCACCACGTCGAGGTCCTTGTCGTCGAGGAGCATCGCAAGGTGGTCGGCGCTCAGGCCTTCGGGGTGGCGGCTGAGCAGCACCAGGATGTCGGCGTGCCGGCCGGTCAGAGTGCTGGCCTGAGGCTCGCCACGGTCATCGGTCATCTGCCAGCGGGGCCGGTCGGCACCGAGCACCGTTAGACGTGCGCCCTTGGTCAGCTCGGCGGTGGCAGGCTGGCTGAGCTGTAAAAACGCGAGGTGGTTCTCGACGGCGACGGCGGTTGCGCGGACCAGCGCCAGTGTCTGCGGCAACGCGACCTGGGTGCCGCCCGTGAGATCGATGGCGCCGATGAGGGCCCCGGTGGCGGGGTCGTGCACCGGCACAGCGGTGCAGCTCCAGGGCTGGACGATCCGGGAGAAGTGCTCGGTCCCGCGGATCTGTAATTCGGCGTCGAGGGCGAGCGCCGTGCCGGGTGCATTGGTTCCTGCGCCGCGCTCACTCCAGTCGGCGCCGGGCACGAAGTTCATCCGTTCGGCCTTGCGGCAAGCGTTGCGATCGCCCTCGACCCAGAGCAGCGTGCCGTCGGCCGCGGTTACGGCGACGACGACGCCGGCGTCGGTGGCGTCATCAACGAGCAGGCGGCGGATGACGGGCAGGGCGGACGCCAACGGATGAGAGGCGCGCATGCGATCCAGGGCAGCCACCGCCGCGGCCTGGGCTCCGCCGAGGTCGGGGTCGACGCCGGTGGCCAGGCTGCGCCGCCAGCTCTCGGCCACCACACGACGCAGCGGGGTGGAGTCCAGATCAACCTGTCCGGCGACGAAGAGCTCATGAACTGCGCGCAGCCTCGAAGACGACAGCCGGGCCGTTGCCCGGCCGCCCGAGGTCTTCGAGATTCCCACCGGCGATCACGCTCCTAGCACGCACCCAATTTGTGCAGGTTGACGTGCGTGGCCGCCACAATAGCTCAATCTCGCCGGTGTCAGGCAGGGACTTTTGGCCTCCTCACGCCGAATTCTGCACGAGGGCTGCCGTCGCTGCCCGATCACGACCGTGGTGCAGAACTCGGCGCGCGCAAACGATGCCCGCCATGACATCCCGAAGGGCGACCCGGACTACTGGCCAGCGGGCGACCGGGATAAGGACGGCGTCGCAGGCGAGTCCTGACAGGACTGTGCGGTCCCGTTGGCTCCCCTCCAAGCGGGACCGCACAGGGTCCTGGCCCGGGGGTTAGACGCCCCAGGCGTTCGCGGCGGTGCGATCGGTGGCCGCCACATCGTCAGCGCCATCACGAACTGCATTGCCGAGACTGAACAAGATCTCGTTGAGCGCGGTGGCCGCCTGCTCCCAACGCGTCTGCTCCACGCGGTAGGCCTCTGCCGCCTCCCGCGTCCAGACATGTTGGAGTGGGGCGATCTGCGCCCGTAGATCGTCAAGCGCCGCGTTCAACCGCGCGGAGGTCGCGTGAATGTCTTGCCGCACCGTGTACTCAATTTCGTCGAAGTTGTAGGACAGCACGTGATCCATGACCAAGCTCCTTAAAGATTGGTGGCGACCGAACCGATTTGATGCGAATGGCTTTCGCCGGCCTCACGCAGCGTTCGCTCGTTGTAGCGGATGGTCTCCGCTATCCGCTCCAACGCGGCGTGGAGTTTTATCGACTCCCCATTCCATCGCTCGACGACGTCTCGGAAGCGAGCCGCGGCGACGCCACCCCACACCGACGGCGGCACACCGCCCATCCGGCCGATGAAGGACTGCAGCATCGCGCGGATCTCCTCATTGCGGGCATCCGTCTTGCCGGCGGCAGCCGCCATGAGGTCGAAATCTGTGGTGAGCGCGCCGCCCCCGGGTGTCGTCATCAGCTTCCTTCCGTGTTGTCCGTGCGCGATATGAAGGTTGGACGCGATGCCGTCGGGTTCGGTTCCATTGGCGGCGAAGTTCTTCAGAACACGGCGTGCGCGGACCGAATCGCTTGATCACACACGTCACCTACCGCCTCTTCGTGTCCTGGCGCGCTCTGGCACCCGATGGCAATCCGCAGCGACTCATCGACGAGCACCACCCACGCGATGTGATGGTCCGCGCGGATCTCGCGATACGTCACCACGGGTTGGTCCGCTCGCCGGCCGGACGGGTTGAACTCGACGAAGACACCGTCAGGCTCGACGCTCAGCGCGCGTCGCAGTGACTCTGCCACCTGGTCCCGCGACTCATGAGGTGGCAGCGACGACTGCGTGATGTGCACGGCGATGTCGGCGTCATTAGGCGAAACGACCTGCACCCGTGCCGATCCAGGCCCCGACGTAACCCGCTGGACCACCCAGTGCGCCGGCACCATCACACCGACACGTCCTTCGACCAACAGCGTCATCGGCATGCCGGCGGCAGACGGGCGCACCTCGTGTCTCGCCGCGAATCCACCGCAGACGACCGCAGCCGATAGCACCGCGCTGGCCAAAACGGCAACTCGCCGTCCGCCCCGATTGGTCGACGGACGAGCCACAGGCGCGCGGGCCTCGTCCTCCGACGGTAGCGCCTCGACGCTGCGTCGCACCCAATCTCGATCGCAGATCGTGACGGCAACCCCATTGGCCCGCAAGCGGTGAGCGATCTCTGCGGCGAGCCGACCGACCCCCTCGACACCCTCGGGACCATCCACCACAACCGCTATCGACGCCGGAATCTTCGTAACCACCCCGTCGGCGTCTCCATGCGCCACCACCTGGATGTCGCCTCCGGGCAACGACACAACAACGAACTCCGGTGCTATCTCCACTACCGTCAACGGTCGATCAGACAGTCCGTCGCGCAGCGCCTGTGCCCGTCGCAGCACCACAACGTCGTTCGCCACCGCGCCCGCGGCATCGCGCACACGGTCCACGCGCGACGATGCCCACCAGGTCGGACAAACGAGCGCGATCGTATCGGCAGAGCCGCCGACGACATCGTGCATAACGGTTCGCCACACGTCCGCGACGGTTACTGGACACTCGTCGATCAATGTCAGCTCGTCGTCAATGCCGTCGATACCGGCCGAAATCCACTCCGCGTCCGCATGGTTGGGGCCTCGGATTGTTGCCGGGCCGACCTCGACGACGATGCCGGTCATGGCGGAGAGGTCCAGGCCACCTGGATCAGCTGATCGGGGTGTCCGCGCGTAATGAGTGTTCCGCGCCCCGGCGGTTGTGCGGACGGCCGGACAGCACCCAAGAGAATCCCTTCGTCTGGGCTGGCGCTCATCATCAAACCCATACAGCCCAAATCGCGCAGCCGCGCCAGAACTGGATCGAACATCGCCCGCGCTGCCCCGCCCGAGCGACGGGCCACGATGACATGCAGTCCGAGGTCTTTGGCGTGCGGCAGGTAGTCGACCAGGGGTGTCAAAGGGTTACCAGTGGCGCCGGCGACCAAATCGTAGTCGTCGACGACGAGATATATCTCGGGACCAAACCACCACGAGCGACTGCGCAACTGCTGCTGCGTCACATTCTCGCCGGGCATCCGCGCCTGCAACTGTTCGAGAAGAAGGGGTACACGCGCCGTCAGCGTGGCGGCCGACAACGCATAGCCGCCGAGGTGTGCCGATTCGACAACACCGAGCAGCGTCCGGCGAAAGTCGACGATCTCGATCTGCACCGAGTCGGAGGCGTTCGTCCGGACGATTTCCCGACACAGCAGACGCAAGGCCGAGGTCTTGCCACATTCGCCTTCACCCAGCACGACTAGATGCGGCTGTTCGGCGAAATCCAGTACAACTGGCTGCAATTCGCGCTCGCCGAGGCCGATGACAATCTGCGTTTCAGTGCGCGTGATGCCGACTCTGGCCACGTTGTCATGAGGGACTTGAAACGGGAGAAGTTCGATCGGCGGCGCACAACGCCCGGCCCGCCGGGCCGGCGTCGGCTTGCCGTCCAACCGTGGCAGTGCGACCACCAGCTCTTTCCCGTCGCGCGTGATACCCCGTCCCGGCGGGATGTGGCCCAGCTGGCGCGCGCGCCTGCGGTCCATCTCGGAGTCGGCGGGGTCGCCGAGCCGCAGTTCGACGCGAGTGCCGATCTGGTCCTTCAGTGCCGGCCGTATCTCCGCCCAGCGAGAGGCGGTCACCACGACGTGAACCCCGAACGAAAGACCCTGAGCGGCAATGGCAATGAGACTCGGCTCGAGAGGTTCGAATTCCTGGCGCAGGGTGGCCAAGCCATCGATGACCAGGAAGACATCGCCGAACGGATCGTCAGCGACCGCGGCATCACCGTCGGCACGTAGTCTGCGGTAATCAGCCATCGAGTCGATGCCTAAGCGGCGGAAACGCGCCTCCCGCGCCTGTAACACTGATTCGATTTCCGCGACCGTGCGCCGGCACAAGTCTGCATCGGACCGTCCGGCCACCGATCCCACATGCGGTACGTGCCTCAACGACGACAACGCACCGCCGCCGAAGTCCAGACAATAGAACTGGGCCGCGGACACGTCATGAGTGGCCGCGACAGCCATCACCAGTGTGCGCAGGGCCGTCGACTTGCCCGATTGCGGTGCGCCCACGATCGCGACATTGCCTGCTGCTCCGGCTAAGTCGACGGTCAATACGTCGCGGCGCTGATCGTATGGACAGTCGACCAAACCGATCGGTGCCGATAGCGGCCGATCCCCCCTGGCATCGGAGATGAGGACGTCGAGTGTCGGCGACTCCTTCAACGGCGGCAGCCACACCCGGTGCGCCGGCGTTCCGTGTCCCGCCAATCGGTTCAGCACGACGTCCATCAGCTTCGCCCCACGGGTTTCGCCGGGTGGCTGTTGTGGACACTCGGTCACCCGGCCGGTGGCCGCAGCGGTGAACGCTCTCGGCGCGCCCAGTGCATCGGCGTGCACCATCGGCGGCCTCTCGTGCGGCGCCGACACGAAGGCGGTCTGGAACCGCATCAACTCCCCAGACGCGGTCTTCAAATACGCGGCGCCGGGCGAATTTGGCAGATGATATGCATCGGGCACTCCGAGTACCGCTCGGGATTCACTGGCGGAGAACGTCTTCAGGCATATTCGGTAGGACAGATGGGTCTCCAACCCGCGCAGCCGCCCCTCATCGAGCCGTTGGCTGGCCAGCAACAGATGCATGCCCAGCGAGCGCCCCAGCCGGCCGATCGCGACAAAGAGTTCGGCGAACTCGGGGTGCTGACTGAGCAATTCGGAGAACTCATCTACCACGATGAACAGCGCGGGGAGGGGTGGCATGGTGCGGCCCTGCGATCGGGCGTGTTCATAATCGGCCACGCTCGCGAAGCGGCCTGCGGCCCTCAGCAATTCCTGCCGACGGTTCATCTCACCGGCAAGTGCATCACGCATCCGCGCCACGAGGTGCGCCTCGTCGGCCAAGTTTGTGATGATCGCCGACACATGGCGTATCCGGTCAAGTCCGGGAAACGTCGCACCGCCCTTGAAGTCGACCAGCACCAGGTTGAGCACTTCCGGAGGATGGGTCGTAATCATGCCGAGGATCAACGTCCGCAGAAACTCTGACTTGCCAGACCCGGTGGCGCCTACACATAAGCCATGCGGGCCCATGCCGTTTCGCGCGGCCTCGTTGATGTCGAGTTCGACAGCATCGCCATGTTCGGACAAACCGATGGGCACCCGCAGAGGCCGGCGGCCCTGCCGGGTACCCCATTGCAGCGCGGGGTCGATGCTCGCGAGAACATCGATGCCCATCAGCTCAAGCCACCCGATCGTCGCCGACGGGTGTCTGGCTGCGGCATTGCAGGCGGGTCGGTAAGGGGCCAACCGTCGGGCGCACACCGCGGCTTGAGACGGTGTCAAACTATCCGGGCGCATGTCGCCGTCCAGACGCAGCTTCAGGCGCCGCCCAGCGGTGAAGGGCTGTTCGATCACAGGTGGCGAGCCGTCATCGACGACGATGACCACATGCGGTGACCGATTGTCGTCAAGCGGCCTGCAGCCGGCGATCGCCTCTCCGAGGCTGCGATAGGTCATCCGGAATGGCCCGACAGCGTCGAGCCACCGCGGATGCTGATGGTGCGGGAGCCACTTCAGCCAGTCCCATTCGGCGCCCGACGAGGGACCGACCACGGCGGCGATCCGGACATCGTCAGGGCCATGCAGGACCGCCAGCTGACAAACGATGGCGCGCAACAGCGCCCGCGCGACAGTTGGATCTGCGTCGACGGTGAGCGCCGAAATTGTCCGCAGCCCTACCACGCCCGGAACGTCGGCGACCATCGCCCTGCGTCGGATCAACCGCTGCAACGCCGACGAAGTGACCGGATCCAGCCCCTCGACCGGGCCGAGTTCAGGCGTTACGAGCGTGGTGCTGAGCGGCTGATCACCGCGGCCGACTCGGACGTGACAGAAGTCGGGATCGTCGATTCCGCGTTCCCACATCCGCGGGCCACCTGGCAGTGTCCACAACGCGTCCGGGTCGGGATGAATCCAGTGCAGCGAGCGATGCTGGTTGACCGCGGAGATGGCAATGGCCTGATCCACCGCATCGAGGTAGCTGAGGTAGGCGCACCGATCCTCGTTCAGCTGGGCGGTCTGGTTGGCACCCCGCGTTCCGTATGCGAGCGAACCGAGGACCGACGCCAGCATCATGATGGGGAAGAACATAAAGATGGGACCACGGGCCGTCGTCGCGGCGCCGGAAGTGAAGTACAGCGCCATCATGCCGCCGGTGGCGACGAGCATGGCCACCGGCAGCAGACGAGCAAGTGGATTGGCGGGCGAGGCTTTCTGGACCTCGGGCGGGGCATCCAGTGTGATGTCGCCCTCAGCCACTGGCGGTGGCTGAAGTCGCGGTTCGCGGGAGAAGTCCATCGGCTGAAGGACGTTGCGCCCATCCGGTTGGTTCCATCCACAGGCGGCGACATTGCCGCGCAGCCATACGCCAAGGCGGAGCTACGGTGAATGCGCAGGGCGTCAAAAGGGGGGATGCAATGCCCGGTCCACTGTGCCGGCTATTGATTCAGCACGGACCAGACTCCGTGGACCTCGCACTACCGAGGGATGCGCTCATCGGCGCGCTGCTGCCGTCGATCGTCGACCTCGTCCACCGCGGCCCCGTCGCCGCAGTCGAGGGCCGGCAGTGGTATTTGTCCCGCGTGGGTCAGGAGCACTTCGACGAGGCAACGAGCCTTTACGACAACGCTATCCGCGATGGCGAGCTGTTGTTGCTCACGACCGCCCCCGCCCCAGTGCCGCAATGGACGCGAAGCGATGCATGGCAGACGGCGATCGAAACCGTTGACGCCGACCGTGTTCCAGCGCGGTTCGCGGCGATGGCAGCATGCCTGTGCACCGCCGTGCTCGGTGCGGCGGCGTTGCTCTGGTCCGGCGTCGTCACCCACGGAGCGGCCGATGTCATCACTGGCGGCGGCATTGCCACGGCAGCCGCGGCCGGCGCAATCGTCATGCGACGCGCCCACCCTGACCCGATTCTCTGTGTCACGCTGTGCGTCATCGCTGTCATGTTCGTCGCGGTGGCGGGCTTTCTCGCCGTGCCCGGCGGTCCGTCGACACCCAACTCGTTGCTCGCGGCCGCGGCGGCGTGCTCGACGTCGATCCTGTTGTTTCGCATCACCGGCTGCGGTGCAATCTGTTTGACGGCCCTGGCTACGCTCAGCGCGTTGACGAGTGCGGCTTCGGCCTGCGGTGTCGCGTGGACGTTGCCCGCATCCACAACAGGCGCGGCGCTTACCGTGCTGGCCTTGGGCGCACTCGGCGCGGGTGCGAGATTGTCCATCGCATTGGCTGGTTCGGCGCCCGCCATGCCGGGTTCGGACCATGGCGCAGAAGATGATCCCACGGTGGAAACGCGACGCGCTGTCACGGCTCATCACTTCTTGACCGGACTCGTGATCGGGTCGGCGAGTGCCGCCGCGCTCGGCGCACTTGTGGTGGTATCCAGCTGTGCCCACAATGGGCGCCACTGGCTGACTTGTGCGGTCTTCGCGGCCGTGGTCGGACAGGTGTTGCTGCTGCGCGCCCGCACCCACATCGACATGCGCCGCCGCGTTGCCCTTGTCGTCGCGGGCACTGCAGCCACTGCGGCGGGTTCCGCACTGGTGGTGATTTCGGCGCCAGGACATGCCAATTGGGTCTGTCTACTCGCCATCGCGGTCGGCCTGAGCATGCTGGGTACAGCATTTGGTGCGACAGTCGGTCCACTTGCACGCCGCGCGGTCGAAGTGCTGGAGTATCTCGCGCTCGCGGCGGTAGTGCCGCTGGCGTGCTGGGTTAGCGGCCTCTACGGGCTGGTCCGCGGTCTGAGCCTGCCATGACGGCTCACATCGCGCGGATCGTGAGGCTCTGCGCCGCTGGTGTTCTGGCTACCTTTCCGTTCTGCGCTGCGCCGGCCGCGTTCGCGGTCATGCCTCCGGCGGTCGACGATTCGATGTTGCCCAAACCGCGCCCACCTGCTCCACCGCGACCGACCAAGCAGCAAGAGCGTTGCGTCGCAACACCTCCCACACGCGTAGGCGCAGCCGATGGCGGACAGCTGAAGGGCCTCGATCTGAAGCAAGTCTGGAAGTTCACGCGCGGAACCGGACAGACTGTCGCCGTCATCGATACCGGGGTGGCACGTCATCGACTGCTTCCGCATCTCGTTCCCGGCGGCGACTACGTGTACACCGCGGACGGTACCGACGACTGCGACGGTCACGGCACAGTGGTCGCGGGGATTATTGGCGCAGAGTCGGATTCAGACGGATCGACGTTCAGCGGCATCGCACCCGACGCCACGATCGTCAGCATTCGTCAATCGAGCAACAAATTCCGCGCCGCCGACGATCCGTCCGGAGCTGGCTTCGGAGATGTGGATACGCTTGCCGGCGCCGTCCGCACTGCTGCGGACATGGGCGCGACCGTGATCAATGTGTCCTCGGTCGCGTGCCTGCCTGCCGACGGTGGATTGGACGACCGTCCGCTCGGCGCCGCGCTGGCCTACGCCGTTGACGTCAAGAACGCTGTTGTAGTGGCTGCAGCGGGAAACGTCGGCGGGCCCGGCCAGTGCCCCGAGCAGAATCCCGCGGCCGATCCTGCCCGGCCTGGCCAACCGGATTGGGACCATGTCAGCGTCGTCGTCAGTCCAGCCTGGTACGACGACTACGTGCTGACCGTGGGGTCGGTCGATGTGCGCGGGGCGCCGTCATCGTTCAGTCTGGCCGGGCCGTGGGTGGATGTCGCCGCCCCGGGCGAAGGCGTCGTGTCGTTGGATCCCGACGGTGAAGGCCTTGTGAGCAGCCTGCCGTCGTCCGGCGACCCGATACCCATCTCGGGTACGAGTTACGCGGCGCCAGTGGTGAGCGGCATCGTCGCGCTGGTGCGGTCGCGATGGCCTGAACTGACGGCGCGACAGGTGATGCGTCGCATCGAGGAAACAGCACACCGCCCGGCCACCGCGTGGGATCCGGTTGTGGGGCATGGTGTCGTCGACGCGTTGGCCGCGGTGAGCGGTGATGCGACGACGGCACCGATCCCTGGGGTTACGCACTCGCGGCCCGTGTCGTACCCGGACGCGACGCCCACAGACGGTGGGGCCCACCGGTTCGCGGTCGGCGGGGCCGCGGTCTGTCTGGCCGTGTCCGTGGCGACTGTCGCCATGACTGCGTCGGCGGCGCGGCTACGACGGTCCCGCGACGCCATCGCTCGCGATTGACGCGGCGTCC
>Ga0207665_10001943_pt1 | contig 13906 bp, 12 predicted proteins | sample LARL112metaG_FD_184351 | JGI IMG/M metagenome (GOLD analysis project Ga0207665, IMG submission 184351) | Corn, switchgrass and miscanthus rhizosphere microbial communities from Kellogg Biological Station, Michigan, USA - LAR L11-2 metaG... | ecosystem: Host-associated > Plants > Roots >...
GTGGTCGCGATCCCGGTCTACGAGCGGCATCCCATCACTCGCGGAATGGCCCTGACCTTCTTCCCGGGCATCCGCTCCCTGACCCTGCAGCCTCCGCCGCCCGGCGTGACCGGCACCGCGCTCTTCTCGAGCAGCCCCCAGAGCTTCACCCAGGCGGTCCGGGTCGTGGCCGAACCCGAGGCCGGCCGGAGCGGCGAGGCCGGCCGCCCGGCGTCCCCCGGGCGGCCGGGCCGACGCGCCCTCGCGGCCGCCTTCGAGGGGACCTGGCCGGGCCTGCCGCCGGGACCCCGGCCGTTTCGCCTGGTGGTCGTGGGCGACGGCGACTTCGCCAGCAACTCGTTCCTGCCCTACATGTCCAACGGCGATCTGTCGCTCGCGATGATCCGCTGGGCGGCCCATGAGGAGCAGACCCCGACCGTCACCACGCGCATGCCGGTCCCGCCCCTGGTGCTCCTGACCAAATCCCAGATGCAGCGGGTCTTCCTCTCGATCGAGGTCTTGCTCCCCCTCTCGGTCGTCGCGGTCGGGATGGTGGTCTGGTGGAGACGGCGATAGGGCGGGCGCGACGTGCGCTGGCCCCGGCCGGGGCGCTGGTGGCGGTGGGCGTCCTCGCGGCCATGGTCGTCTCGGGACAACTGCGAGAGAGCAAGCAGTTCGTCAGGTTCCAGCCGGCGGGCCTCATGTCGGAGGAGCCGGCCGCCATCGACGCCGTCGAGCTGCGCACCGCCGAGGGTCGCTGGCGGTTCGTGCGCGGCGCGGATGGCTGGCGAGTGGCCGCCGGGGCCCGCCCGCTGTCTCCGTCCCTGGCCGCTCATCTCGACGCCTCCATCAAGTTCATGCACGTCTCGGCGCCGGTCCGCGTGATGGAGGCGGCCGAGTGGAGGCCCCTCGGCCTGCGGGAGTTCGGGCTGGATCCTCCGACATTCGTGGCGACGCTCTATCGCGGAAACGGCCGGGTGCTGGAGGCGGAGTTCGGGGCTGCGAATCCGCAGCAAGTCCTGCAGTACATGAAGCTGCAGGGCGGCGACCAGATCTACCTGATGTCGCGCTTCATTGGGACGGAGTGGGAGGCATGCATCCGCGAGTCCGCGGGCGGATGAGTCGGGCCGACATCCTGCGGGCGCTCGGCACCCTCCTCCTCGTCGCCGCGCCCACGGTCGGATCGGCGCATAGCGGGGGCAGCACCGGCTACGCGGTGATCACGATCAGCCGGGGCACCGTCCGCTACGAGGTCACCCTCCCGGTCGCCGTCTTGCCGTCGGACCTGGCCGAAGCCCTTCGGCTCGCCCAGAGCGGCCGGGCCCAGAGCCGCGAGACGCTGCTCGACCTCGTGCGCACCCGCATCGTGCTCCGCGCCGGCGAGACCCGCTGCGAGCCGGGTCCGGGCGAGGTCTTTCCCGGGGCCTTCCCGGCGCCGACCTTCACGATGCGCGTCGACTTCGCCTGTGGGCACGTCCCGCGCGAGCTGACCGTCGAGGACGACGTCTTCGACGTCCTGGGCCCGGACCATCACACTCTCGCCCGGATCGAGGGACCCGGAGGCACGCAGCAGTTCGCGTTCGCCCCCGACGCGCGGCGAGCCCGCTTCCCCATCGAGACGCCGGCCGCCGGCTCCCGGGCCACCGGTAGCTTCGTGCTCCTCGGCATCCACCACATCCTGAGCGGCTACGACCACCTGCTCTTCGTGATCGGGCTGCTCCTGCCGGGCGGGGGCCTCCTCTCGCTGGCCAAGATCATCACCGCGTTCACCATCGCGCACAGCGTGACCCTCTCCCTCGCGGTGCTGCAGGTGGTCACCCTGCCCGACCGCCTGATCGAGGCGGTGATCGCGCTGTCGATCGCCTACGTCGCGGCCGAGAATATCCTCGGGAAGCCCGCGGTCTCCCGGCGCTGGCTGGTGAGCTTCTGCTTCGGTCTGGTCCACGGCTTTGGCTTCTCCTCCGCGCTCCGGGAGCTCGGGCTACCCGCCCACGGTCTGCTGCTCTCGCTCCTCGGCTTCAACGTTGGCGTCGAGGTCGGGCAGGCCCTCGTGGTGGCGCTCTGCCTGCCCCTCCTGTTCCTGATTCGTCGAACCCGGTGGGCGCACCCGGCCGTCGTCACCTCGTCGGTCGCGATCCTCGTGGTCGGCCTCGTCCTCTTCCTGGAGCGCGCGTTCCTCTGATCCGGCCGCGGGGCGTTTCCGAATTGGCGCTCTCTGTGCCACGCTGAGACGGTGACGGCCGCTCTCCGATTCCTGGCCCCGCTCGCGTGGTCCGCCCTGATCGCGTGGTTCTCCCGCGACGCCTGGGGCGCGGGCGCGACCGCCTCGCTCTTCGAGCCGTGGCTGCGGGCGCTCCTGCCCTGGGCCGCGCCGGAGCAGCTCGCCGCGCTGCACTGGCTCGCCCGCAAGGCCGGCCACGTGGGCGAGTACGCGGTGCTGGCCCTGCTCTGGCGCCGCGCGCTCGCGCCCGCCGGCTGGCGCGCGCCCCTCGCCCTCGCGGTGCTCACCGCCGCGCTGGACGAGGCCCACCAGGCCACCACCCTGACCCGCGAGGGCAGCGTCGCCGACGTGCTGCTCGACTCGGCGGCGGCGGCGGGCGCCCTCGCGGTGGCCGCCATCGGCGTCCGCCCGAGCGCCGATCGTCTCGCGTGGCTCCTGCTCTGGGTCGCCGCCGCTGGCGGCACCGCGCTGCTCGCGATCGACGTCGCGGCCGCCGCGCCCTCCGGCTGGCTGTGGCTCTCGGTGCCGGCCGCCTGGCTCACGCTCTGGGTCTGGCGACGGGGACGCGCCCGCGCGTGAGCGATCTGCCCGCGTGGCGGCAGGGCGACCTGCCGCACGCGCCCGCGTACAACCCGATCAACCTGGTCCGCGTCATCGGGCCGGGCGCGATTCTGCTCGGCCTCTCCCTCGGCGCGGGCGACTGGCTGCTCGGTCCCGCGATCGCGGCCGCGTACGGGCCGAGCCTGCTCTGGATCTGCACCCTCTCGATCCTCTTCCAGGGCGTGCTCAACACCGAGATGGCCCGCTACACCCTCGCCACCGGCGAGCCGCTGTTCACCGGCTTCATGCGCCAGCGTCCCGGGCCGCGCACGTGGGCCGTCGTCTACTCCCTGCTCCATCTCGCCCAGGTGGGCGGGGCCGGCTGGGCCCTCGCCGGCGGCTCTGCGCTCGCCGCGCTGCTGCTCGGGCGGATGCCGCGCGAGGAGGACCGCGCGATCGTGCTCGGCCTCGGCTACCTCGTCTTCCTCGGCGCGGTGGCCCTCGTGCTCGCGGGCCGCCACCTCCATCGCGCGTTCGAGATCGTGGAGTGGATCATGATGGGCTGGATGCTCGTGTTCCTCGCCACTCTCGCCGGTCTCTACCTGCCGCGGTCGGTGTGGAGCGCCCTCGGCGGGGGCTTCGCGGGGCGCGCGATCTGGGAGCCGGGGTGGCCCCTCGCCCCGCCGCTCGATCGCCCGCTCGACTGGCTGCTCATCGCCGCCTTCGCGGCCTACTCGGGGGCGGGCGGCACCGTCAACGCCATGCTCACCTACTGGCTGCGCGACAAGGGCTTCGGCATGGCGGGCACGGTGGGCGTGCAGCCGACCGCGGTCGGGGCCCAGGTGATCCTGCTGCCCCGCGAGGGCGCGATCTTCCCGCCGAGCGAGGCGAACCTGGCCAAGTGGCGCGAGTGGTGGCGCTACCTGCGCGCCGATCTCTTCTCGCTCTGGACGGTGGTGTGCCTCATCGGCATGGCCTTGCCGGTGGTGCTGGCCCTCGACGCGGTGCCGCGCCACACCGACGTGAGCGGCCTCGGGGCGGGCGCGGTCTTCTCGCGCGAGCTGGCGCGGCGCTACGGGGCGGTGCTCTGGCTCCCCGCCCTGCTCACCGCGCTCTGGATCTTCTTCTCGAGCCAGGTCGGGATCGCGGAGGGCTTCGCCCGCCACGTGACCGAGATGCTGTGGACCGCGGGGGCCCGGCCCGGCGCCGGGAACCCGGGGTGGATCTTCTATCCGGTCCTCGCCCTCTTCGTGGTGACCGGCGTCCTCGCCATGACGCGAGCCGCGCCCTTCACCCTCATCCTGGTGGGGGCCAACGTGGCCGCGCTCAACTTCGCGGTCCTGTCCTTCCACACGCTCCGCCTCAACCGCGCGCTCCTCCCGGAGCCGCTGCGGCCGCCGCGCTGGCGGGAGGCGGTGGTGGCGCTGGGCGGGCTCGGGTTCGCGCTGCTGACCGCGCGCGTCCTCGTCCGCCTCCTGCTCGGCCTCTAGGCCTCCGCCTCCTCCGCCGCCGGTGTCTCCCCGGCGGACGACCGCGCGAGGAGGGCGTAGACCGCGGGGAGCACCAGCAGGGTCAGGATCGTGGAGGAGATCAGCCCCCCGATGACCACCCGGGCGAGAGGCCGCTGGATCTCGGCGCCGATGCCGTGGGACAGGGCCGCGGGCAGGAAGCCGATCACCGCCACGATCGCCGACACCACGATGGGGCGGAAGCGGATCTCGCAGCCGCGCGCGATGGCCTCGCCCAGGGGCCGCCCCTCCTCGCGCGCCTGACGAATGGACGACACCAGGACCACCCCGTTGAGGACGCTCACCCCGAAGACCGCGATGTAGCCCACCGCGCCCGAGATGTTGAAGTTCGTGCCCCAGAGGTAGAGGGCGAGGGTGCCGCCGATCAGGGCGAAGGGCAGGTTCAGCATGATGATGAGCGCGTCGCGCACCGAGCTGAACGCCCCGAACAGGAGCACGAAGATGATGAAGAACACCAGCGGCACGATGACCGCGAGGCGGCCCAGCGCCCGCTGCTGGTCCTCGAAGCGCCCGCTCCACACCATCTGGTAGCCCTCGGGCAGCCGCACCGCGGCCCCGACCTTCTGCATCGCCTCGGTCACCAGCCCGCCCATGTCCCGCTCCCGGACGCTCCACTTGATCGCGACGCGCCGGACGTTGCCCTCGCGCCAGATCTCGGCGAGTCCGTCGGTCCGCACGAACTCGGCGAGCTGGCTGAGCGGGATCCGCTCCCCGCTCGGCGCGCTGATCGTCACCGCGCGCAGCGCCGCGATCGGATCGCCGGGGGTGGCGAGCCGCACCGCGACGCCGAAGCGACGCTCCCGCTCGAAGACCTCGGTCACCACCCGCCCCTTGGTGGCCGCCTCGATGACGTCCTGGATGTCCTGCACGTTGATGCCGTAGCGGGCCGCCGCACGCCGGTCGACCACGATCTGCAGCTGCGGCTGGCCGGGGGCGTGGTCGTAGTCGAGGTCGGCGACCCCGCGGATTTCCCGCAGCACCGCCGCGATCTCCTTGGCCTTCGCGTCCATCATGAAGAAGTCGGGGCCGTAGAGCTTGATGGCCAGCTCACCCTTGGTTCCCGCGAGCGCCTCGTCCACGTTGTCCTTGATCGGCTGCGAGAAGTTGGTGGTGATCCCCGGAATGCTCGCCAGCGCCTCGGTCATCGCCTCCACCAGCTTCTCCTTGTCCGGGTTCGCCCACTCCTCGCGCGGGCGGAGCCCGACGTAGAACTCCACGTTGTCGGGAGCCTCCGGGTCGGTGCCGTCGTCCGGCGCCCCGAGCTGGGAGACCACCACCCGTACCTCGGGGAACTTGAGCAGCCGCTCGCGGATCTCGTGCACGTAGGGGCGCACCGCCTCGATCGAGATCCCGATGGGGAACTGGGTGCGCACCCAGAGATCGCCCTCGTCCAGCTCGGGCAGGAACTCCTTGCCGAGCAGCGAGAACACGAAGAGGGCGGCGACCACGCCGACCGCGGCGCCCAGCACCGGCAGTCGCGGCCGCGCGAGGCACCAGCGGAGCGCGGGGAGATACGGGCGGCGCAGCCAGCGGAGCAGCGGGCTCTCCCGCTCGGAGGGCGGCCGGCGGAACAGCAGCGTCGCGAGCACCGGGATCAAGGTGAGGGTCAGGACGAGGGCCCCGATCACGGCCAGGGAGATGGTCACCGCCATGGGCCGGAACAGCTTGCCCTCGATGCGCTGGAAGGTGAGGATCGGCACGTACACCGTCATGATGATCAGCACCGCGAAGGTGAGCGGCCGCGCCACCTCCACCGCGGCGTGCTGCACCTCCCGGGCGATCCGGGCCCCGCGCGGCCGGCGGTCGGCCAGGCGGCGCACGATGTTCTCGGTCATGATCACCGCGCCGTCCACGATGATCCCGAAGTCGATCGCGCCCAGCGAGAGCAGGTTGGCCGGGATCCCCCGCAGATCCATGAAGATGAACGCGAACAGCAGCGAGAGGGGGATGGTCACCGCCACGATGAGGGCGGCGCGGATGTTGTAGAGGAAGAGCGAGAGCAGGATGACCACGAGGGCGGCGCCCTCGATCAGGTTGCGCAGCACGGTGTGCACGGTGGTCTGCACGAGCCGGTCGCGGCTGTAGTACGGCCGCAGCTCGACCCCCGGGGGCAGGAGCTTCTGCACCGCGGCCGCGCGGGCCTTCACCCCCTCGATGACCTGGCCCGGATTCTCGCCCTTGCGCATCAGCACGATGCCCTGCACCAGGTCGTCGTCGTGGTCGCGCCCGAGCACGCCCAGGCGGATCGCGGTGCCGATGGCCACCTCCCCGATGTCGCGCACCCGCACCGGCGTGCCCTTCTGGGCCGCCACCACGATCCCCTCGATGTCGGCCACCGACTGCACGAGGCCGATGCCGCGCACCGGGATGCGGTAGTCGCCCTGCGCGATGTAGCCGCTCCCCGCGTTGGAGTTGTTGCTCGCCACCGCGTCGAACACCTGCTTGAGGGTGAGGTGGTAGGCGCGCAGGCGTCCCGGATCCACGATCACCTGGTACTGCTTGGTGCCGCCGCCCCACGACACCACGTCCGCCACCCCGGGCACCTTCTTGAACTCGCGCTCGAGGACCCAGTCCTGGATCGCCTTGACCTCGTAGAGCGGCATCGTCTTCGACTCGAGGGTGTAGCGGAAGATCTCCCCGATCACCCCGGAGAGAGGACCGAGCTGGGGCTTGGCGTCCGACGGGATCTCCGCCCCCGCGAGCCGCTCCTGCACCTGCTGGCGCGCCCAGTAGTCGTCGACCCCGTCCGCGAAGAGGACCCGGATGTTGGAGAGCCCGAAGAGGGTGTCGGAGCGGAGGAAGGTGACGTTGGCGATGCCGTTCAGCTCGTTCTCCAGCGGGATCGTGATGAGGCGCTCGACCTCCTCGGCGGCGTGGCCCGGCCAGAGGGTGATGATCTCGACCTTCACGTCGCCCACGTCGGGGTAGGCCTCGATCGGCAGGTGACCGTACGAGACCAGACCCCCCACCGTGAGGATGAGGGCGAGCGCCACCACCACGAAGCGCTGGTGGAGCGCGAACGCGACGATCCGCTCGATCATCGCGCCGCGCGCTTCAGGAGGATGCCGCCCGAGCTGACCACCGAGTCCGCGGGCGTCACCCCGCTCACGATCTCGACCGTCCCGTCGGCCTCCGCCCCGATCGTCACCGGCCGGCGCTCGTACTCGCCCGGCGCCTTCTCCACCAGCACGAACGTGGCGGTGCCGTCGCGGTGGATCGCGCCCAGCGGCACCACCAGGGCCTGGCGCGCCCCGGTGTCGATGCTGACCCGCGCGAACATCTCGCCCTTGAGCGCGCGGCTGCGGTTCGGCACCACCGCCCGCACCTTGAGGGTTCGCGACTCGCGGTCGATGGCGTCGCCGATGCCGGCCACCCGCCCCTGGTAGCGCTCTCCCGGACAGCACGGCAGCGTCACGGTCACGATCTGGCCGATGCGCACCCGCGGCACGTCGGGCTCGTAGACGTCGGCGAGCACCCACATGGTGGAGAGATCCGCGATCACCAGCAGGCTCGCGGGCGCGTCCGACTGCCCGTAGGCCACCACCTGTCCCGGGCTGACGTTGCGCTCGACCACCACCCCGCTGCGCGGCGCGGTCAGCGCCACCGTGGTAGGGCCGTCGTCGCTCCGCTCCGGGTCCATCCCCAGGGTGCGGAGGCGCGCGGCCGCGCGGTCCCGCTCCGCGGTCGCCTTGCGGTACTCGCTCTCCGCGTCCCGCACCTCCTTCTGGGCCATCGCCCGGACCTCGAAGAGGTCGCGCGCGAGCCGGAGGGCGTGATCGGCGCGCTCCGCGTCCGCGGTGGCCTTGGCGTAGTCGGACCGGGCGAGGCCCACGTCGGGGCTGTCGAGCACGAGGAGGCGGCGCCCGGACTCCACCACGTCGCCGGGCCGCACCAGCACCTCCACCACGCGGCCGGTCACCGGCGCGGTGAGCCGCACCAGATGCTCCTCGTCGAACACCACCTTGCCGGTGGTCTCGAGGGTGGTCGCCCGGGTGCGGTACTCGGGCCGCGCGAGCTTCACCTCCTCGGTGGGCGGGGCGGCGGCGCCCGCCTTGACCGCCGGCTCGGCGGGCGGGGCCTTGCTCGCGTCGGGGTCGCCGCAGGCAGCGCCGAGGGCGACGAGCGAGAGCAGGAGCGGGGCGAGGCGCATGCTAATTCTCCCCGAGCGAGCCGCCGACCGCGGCCTCGAGCTGGTAGTACGCGGTCCAGTAGCTGCCGAGCGAGCGCACGAACTCGGTGGTGGTGTCCCGGTAGGTGCGCTGCGCGTCCAGGTAGTCGAGCAGGCTCACCCCGCCCCGCCGGTACGCGAACTCCACCGTGTCGCGCGCCCGGCGGGCCTTGGGCAGGTACACGTCGCGGAGCAGGTCGAGCTTCTGCCGCTCGGTGCGGAGCGACGCGAGCGCGCCGTCGACCTCGGCCAGGATCAGCACCGCCATCGCCTCGCGGGCCGCGTCGACCCGCTGGGTCTCGGCGCGGGTCCGCGCGATCTCGCCCTGGTTACGGTCGAAGATCTTGATCGGCACGCTGATGCCGAAGCCGATGGTGTTGTCGGGGCCGATGCGCTGGTACTCCACCTGCGGGGTGACGTCCCACCACGCGTTGGCGCGGGCCAGCCCGACGTCGGCGCGCGCCTTGGCCCGCGCCGCCTCGGCCGCCCGCAGGTCCGGCCGGCGGTCGAGCGCCCGCCGGTAGAGATCGACCGCCGCGGGCGCCACGTCGCGGTCCGCGAGGGCGCCGACCACCTCGAAGTCCTCCGGGACCTGGGTGGGATCGGTGGTCGCGCGCAGCGCGATCCGGGCGATCCGCAGGGCCTGGCGCGCGTCCGCCGCGTCCCGCTCGAGGGCGAAGCGCTGCACCTCGATGCGCAGCAGCTCGAGCTCGGAGATGTCGCCCCGCTCGGCCCGGAAGCGCTGGATCCGCTCCAGGTCGTCGAGGCTGCGCACGTTCTCCTCCACGAGCCCGAGCTCCTGGCGCGCGACGAGCGCGTCGGTGAAGGCCTTCTTGACCTGGAAGACGACCTGCCGCCGCACGTCCTCCAGCTCGTGGCCGCTGACTCGCGTGGCGGCCCGCGCGCTCTCCAGGCGCCTCTGCCGCTTGCCGCCGAGCTCGATGGGCTGGCCGATCGAGAAGGTGTGCTGCACCAGGGCCGCGCTGCCGCCGCCGAACTGTTCGGCGAGGTAGGTCGCGGTCGGGTTGGGGCGCAGGCCCGCGGTGATCTCGTTGGCTCCGACCGCCTGGAACTCGAACCGCTTGGCCCGCAGCACCGGGTTGGCGCGGGCCGCGAGCGCGACCGCGTCCTCGAGGGTCAGCCGGCTGAGCGCGGCCTGCGCCCCCGCCGGGCCGGGCGCGGCGGCGAGGAGCAGGGCGAGCGCGGCCGCGCTCACCGCGTGGCTCAGGTGCACGGGGAGGTCTCCCCGTCGGGCGCGGGGTCGACCGCGACCCGCGCCTCCAGCACGTTGCTCCAGCGGCCCGATCGGTCGGCGACCTGGACCTGGTAGGAGTAGACCCCGCGGCGCCCGGGGGCGAGCGACACCACCGCGTCGCCCGACGGCGCGAGCACGATCGCCTCGACCTCGTGCCCGTGGCCCCCGGCCCGGCGGTCGAGGCGCACCCAGCCGATGCCGGCCAGCATCCGATCGTCGGCGCCGGCGTCGAGGTGCAGCCGGAAGCGCACCGGGCACCCCGCCACCGGGCGGGCCGTCGCGATCTCGAGCCCGGAGATCCGCGGACCATCCGCGGCGGCGGGCTCCATCTTCACGAGCGATCCGCACGCGGCCAGGGCCACGCTCACGATCGCCAGCCGCAGCGGCCCCGCCGTGCGGCGCCTCCTCACCCCTCGAACCCTCGTCATGGATCTGCTCGCTCCCGGGCAGCGAACATCGCGGGGGCGGAGAAGCCGCGCCTCCCGGATGCGGACGCACCCGTCTCGGGACGTGCCGTGTGACCAGTGCTTCGACCGCGGCGGCGCCGCGGTCAGTCGACCGAGTCGGAGAGCTAGGCGGTGGGCGGAGCGCGGGGGGTGCTGCCGGACGGCGCGGGGCGCGCCGGGATCGACGGGGACTCTCCGGGGCGGAGGCGATCGGCGCGTGCGGGGGCGGTCCACTCCCCCTGGAGCGGGAAAGGATCGATGGCGCCGCCCGCCGAGGTGACGAGAACGACGACGTCGTCGTGGTCGCCGTCGTCGAAGAAGCCCGAGACCCAGACCGGATCCGGCGGGCTCGCGTAGGCCAGCGGGGTGAGCGCGACCAGCGCGGGCAGGAGGGCCGCGAGCACCAGCAGGCCGAGGAGCCGCGCCCTCATCAGGCCCGAACCATACGTGCGGGGGTGGTCGGTGTCAACGTGAGCGCGCCGATCAGCTCGGGGCGTCGCGCCGGATCGTCCGGCCGTTGACGAGCACCAGGCGCAGGTCGTTCAGGGCCTGCAGCCGCTCCGCCGGATCTCCCGCCACCGCGATGAGGTCGGCCGCGTAGCCTGGAGCGACGCGCCCAGTCACCGCGCCCAGGCCGAGGCAGTCGGCCGCGACGGTGGTGGCGGAGCGGATGGCCTCGAGCGGGGTCATGCCGTACTTCACCATCAGCTCGAGCTCGGGCAGCAGCGAGCCGTGGAGGTTCAGCGGGGTGCCCGAGTCGGCCCCCGCCGCGATCCGCACCCCCGCTTTGTGCGCGAGCTGGAAGCTCGCCACGTGGGCCGGCATCACCAGCTCCGACTTGCGCACCATGAACTCGGGGATGCCGGCCGCGAGGCCGCCCGAGGCGATCGCCACCGGCGCGTTCAGGGTGGGGACCAGGAACGTCCCGTCGCGGCGCATGTGGGCGACGATCTCGTCGGTGAGGTAGATGCCGTGCTCGATCGAGGTGATCCCCGCCGCGATCGCGTCGCTGATGCCGGAGGCGGCCATCGCGTGGGCGGCGGTGCGGCGACCGGCCTTGCGCGCCTCCTCGATGGCCGCGCGCATCTCCTCGAGGGTCAGCTGCGGGGAGCCGGGCTCCACCCCCGGGGTCATGACCCCGCCGGTGGCGATGATCTTGATCACGTCGGCGCCGGCCTTGAGCTGCTCGCGCACCGCCTTGCGCGCGTCGTCGGGACCGTCGGCCTCCCGGGCCAGGAAGTGCCCGTGGCCGCCGGTCATGCACACCGGCCGCCCCGCGGCCACGATGCGGGGGCCGTGCACCCACCCCTCCTGGATCGCCCGCCGCACCGCGATCTCGGCGTACTCGCGGCCGCCCAGGTCGCGCACCGTGGTCACTCCCGCCTCCGCGGTCTGCTGGGCACGCATCAGCGCCTTCAGCGCGGTGAGGGCGAGGGGCTCCTCCCGCATCGGCCGCACCGGGTCGGCCTCCGCCCCCAAGCAGAGGTGCACGTGGCAGTTGATGAGGCCCGGCAGCAAGGTGTGGCCCGCGAGGTCGATCCCGGTGCCGCGCGGGGCGCGCGCCTCGTCGACCACCGCGGTGATCGTCCCGCGCTCCACCACCACCGCGCGCCCGCGGACCGGCTCGGCGCCGGTGCCGTCAATGATGCGGGCGCCGCTCAGGACCAGGGTGTCGTCGCTCATGGGCTAGACCTTCAGGCGGGGATCCAGGGTGTCGCGAAGGCCGTCGCCGAAGAGATTGATCCCGAGGACCGTGATCAGGATCGCGAGGCCGGGGAAGGTGGCGAGCCACCACGCGGTGGAGAGGTAGACCCGCCCGTCGGCGAGCATGCCGCCCCAGGTGGGCGTGGGCGGCTGCACCCCGAGCCCCAGGAACGAGAGCGCGGACTCGATCACGATCACGCGCGCCATATCGAGGGTGGCCACCACCAGCCACGGGGTGAAGGTGTTGGGCAGCACGTGGTGGCGCAGCACGCGCCAGTGCTGGCTGCCCAGCGCGATGGCGGCCTGCACGTACTCGCGCTCGCGGATGGAGAGCACCTCGCCGCGCACCACCCGGGCGTAGACCACCCACGACGACACCCCGATGACGATGATGATGTTGCGCAGGCTCGGGCCCAGCACCCCGATCACCGCGATCGCGAGCAGGATGAACGGGAAGGCGAGCTGGATGTCGGCCAGGCGCATCAGGAAGTCGTCCACCCGCCCGCCGAAGTAGCCGGCCAGGAGCCCGATGAGCATCCCGAGGACCCCCGAGATCAGCACCGCGGCCAGCCCGACCACCAGCGCGATGCGCGCGCCGAAGACGATGCGCGAGAGGATGTCGCGGCCCAGGTGATCGGTGCCGAGCGGGTGCACGCGCCCCTGCGCGTCCTGCCAGCCCGGCTCCTTGAGCCGCTGGCCGATGTCCTGCTCGAGCGGATCGAAGGGCGCCACCAGCGGGGCGAGCGCGGCGGCGAGCACCACGCCCAGGACCACGATCGCCCCGAAGAGCGCGGTGCGCCGCCGCACCAGGCGGCGGAGCAGGGTCACCCACTCGCGCTCGGCCGCGCTCCGGGGGGGCGTCGCGAGCGCGACCGCCTCGCCGGCGACAGACGGGGGCAGCGCGGCCATCAGCGGAATCGGATGCGCGGGTCGAGGTAGGTGTAGACCACGTCGACCAGGAAGTTCACGATCACGAAGGTGCTCGCGAGCAGGAACACCGCCGACTGCACCACCGGGTAGTCCCGGTTGAAGATGGCCTGGACCGACAGGCGTCCCACCCCCGGCCACGCGAAGATGGTCTCGGTGATGACCGAGCCGCCCAGCAGCGTGCCGAGCTCGATGCCCACGATGGTGACGATCGGGATCGACGCGTTCTTGAGCGCGTGCTTCCAGACCACCGGCGGCTCCGCCACCCCCTTGGCCCGCGCGGTGCGGACGTAGTCCTGGCCGAGCACCTCGAGCATGCCGGAGCGGGTGAGCCGGGTGATGCGCGCGGTGGTGAAGAGCCCCAGCGTGATCGCGGGCAGGATCAGGTGCTCGAGGCCGCCGCGGCCCGAGGACGGCAGCCAGTTGAGCCGCACCGAGAAGACCAGGATCAGCATGATGCCGAGCCAGAAGGTGGGCATCGCCTGGCCGAGGAGGGCCACCACGGTGGAGACGTAGTCTACCGAGGTGTTGCGGCGGACCGCGGAGACGATGCCGGCGGGAATCGCGAGGCCGAGCGCGATCAGCAGGCCCGCCCCGGCCAGCTCGAAGGTGGCGGGCAGGCGCTCGAGCACCAGGCCCATCGCGGGCTCCCCGTGACGCAGCGACTCGCCGAAGTCGCCCCGCACCGCGCCCTTCAGGAAGCGCAGGTACTGGACCGCCACCGGATCGTCGAACCCCATCGCGGTCCGGAACTTGGCGATGTCCTCCGCGGTGGCGTCGGGGGGCAGCAGGAGCGCGGCGGGATCGCCGGTGAGGTGCAGGATGAGGAAGACCACCACCGAGACGCCGAAGAGCACCAGCAGCGACTGCCACAAGCGGCGCCGCAGGTACGCCGTCACGAGGCGACGCGCTCCAGACGGGCCACCGCCTCGATGTGCGGGGTGTGGGGGAACATGTCGACCGGCTGGACCCACTCCAGGCGATAGCCGCCCCGCACCAGCTCGCCCAGGTCGCGCGCCAGCGTGGTGGGGTTGCACGAGACGTAGACGACGCGGCGGGCCCCGAGGGTGATCAGGGCGTGGAGCGCTTTGGGATGGAAGCCGGCCCGCGGCGGATCCGCGACCACGACCTCCGCGG
>Ga0207665_10001947_pt1 | contig 13898 bp, 13 predicted proteins | sample LARL112metaG_FD_184351 | JGI IMG/M metagenome (GOLD analysis project Ga0207665, IMG submission 184351) | Corn, switchgrass and miscanthus rhizosphere microbial communities from Kellogg Biological Station, Michigan, USA - LAR L11-2 metaG... | ecosystem: Host-associated > Plants > Roots >...
GCCCGGCCTGCGCGTGCACGCCGCCGGAGCCGAGGAACGCCTTGTCGGCGTAGAACTCGGCGAAGAACGCCTCGGCGTGAGCGCCCGCGCAGGCGCCGTCGCCGTGCCGCACCTGCCCGCCGCACAGCAGCAACTCGATCTCGCGGCGCCCGGCCAGTTCCATCGCCACCGGGACCGAGTTGGTGAGCACCCGGCCCTCGAACGTGGCGGGCAGCGCGCGGGCCACCTCGAGCGCGGTGGTGCCGACGTCGATGATGACCGTGTCCCCGGGCTCGACGAACGAGGCGGCCAGCCTCGCGATGGCCCGCTTGGCGGCCATCCGGCGCACGCTGCGCGCGGCGAAGCTGCCCTCGCTGGACCGCCCGGCCGGGCGGGTGGCTCCCCCGTACACCCGGTCAAGCAGCCCCTTGTCGCCCAGCCTGCGCAGGTCGCGGCGGATCGTCTCGACCGACACACCGAACTGCCTGGCCAGGTCGTCGGCGGACACGGCGCTGTGCTTGCGCACCTGGGCCAGGATCGCCTGGCGCCGCTGAGTCGGCAACATCCCGGCAACCTCCTCTGCCCATCACGCCTGACCGGCGGGGCCGCAGGCCAGCGGGGTTCCAGGGGTCGTCCCCTGGGCTAACACTGTGCCCGTTATTGACCGATCTTGTTGTGATGATGACCGGTTGTCAAGGGTTCGCGCCGGGCACCGGCCGGCCTCCCGCTTGGCGCGCGGACCCGCTAATGTCGCAGTGATCACCTCTGCCCTGGCTCTAGCGGGAGGCTTGCCATGGATCACCAGGTCAAATACCTGCTCGACGAGTCCGAAATGCCGCGCCAGTGGTACAACGTGATCCCCGACCTGCCATCACCCCCGCCGCCGCCCCTGCACCCGGGCACCGGGCAGCCGGTCGGCCCCGAGGCCCTGGCCCCGTTGTTCCCCATGGCGCTGATCGCCCAGGAAGTGTCGCCGGATCGATTTATCGACATTCCGGAGGCGGTCACCGACGTCTACCGGTTGTGGCGGCCCACCCCGCTGTTCCGCGCGCGGCGGCTGGAGAAGGATCTCGGCACGCCGGCCCGGATCTACTACAAGTACGAGGGCCTGTCCCCGGCGGGCTCCCACAAGCCCAACACAGCCGTACCGCAGGCGTACTACAACGCCGCGGAGGGCGTGACCAAGCTCACCACCGAGACCGGCGCGGGCCAGTGGGGCAGCGCGCTCGCCTTCGCCTCGGCCGTGTACGGGCTTGCCTGCGAGGTGTGGATGGTCCGGGCCTCTTATGACCAGAAGCCGTACCGCCGGCTGCTGATGGAGGCGTACGGGGCCACGGTGCACCCCAGCCCGTCGGACCTGACCGCGGCCGGGCGGGCCGTGCTCGCCGACAACCCCGACTCCACCGGCAGCCTGGGCATCGCGATCAGCGAGGCGGTCGAGGTCGCGGCGCCCGATCCGGCAACCAGGTACGCGCTGGGCAGCGTGCTCAACCACGTGCTGCTGCACCAGACGGTCATCGGTGAGGAGGCGATCAAGCAGCTCGCCATGGCCGGGGACACCCCCGACCTGATCGTCGGCTGCACGGGCGGCGGGTCCAATTTCGCCGGGCTGGTGTTCCCGTTCCTCCGGGAGAAGCTCGCCGGGCGGATCAACCCGGTGCTGCGGGCCGTTGAGCCGGCCGCGTGCCCGTCGTTCACCCGGGGCGTGTACGCCTATGACTTCGGCGACACGGCGGGGACCACCCCGCTGTTCAAGATGCACACGCTCGGGCACGAGTTCGTGCCGGACCCGATCCACGCGGGCGGGCTGCGCTACCACGGGATGTCGCCGCTGCTGTCCCACATCTACGAACTGGGCCTGATCGAGGCGGTGGCCAAGCCGCAGTCGGAGTGCTTCGAGGCCGGGCTGCGTTTCGCCCGAGCGGAGGGCATCCTGCCCGCCCCGGAGCCCACGCACGCGATCGCCGCCTGCATCGAGGAGGCGCTGCGGTGCAAGGAGACGGGCGAGGAGAAGGTCATCCTGACCGCCCTGTGCGGGCACGGTCTGCTGGACCTGACCGCGTACGCCAACTTCCAGTCCGGCGAGATGAGGGACTTCGACCTGCCCGAGCAGGCGGTGCAGGACGCGCTGAGCCACCTGCCCGCGGGCGTTTAGGGCCTGTTGCTCGCCGCCCAGCCGGTCCAGCGCTCGACCTCGATCACGATCACCGGGCCGGCGGGCGGGTTCACCTGGTACTGCCGGTAGCGCGCGGCCAGCAGGTCCAGCGGGCCGGCCATGTCCGCGGGGTGGCGCAGGATGGTCGCGAGCCCGTCGGCACGGGCCCACCACAGGGCGTCCCAGTCGTCGGAGTACTGGTCGGCGAGCACGGCGACCCTCGGGTCCGCCGCGATGTTGCGCAGGCGGCGCAGGTCCGTGGTCGTCTTCGGCTTGCCGTCCACGACCGTGTAGATACGGTCGCCGTCCAGTGCGAACGTGACCGGGACGAGGTGGGGACGGCCGGCCGGGCCAGTGGTCGCCAGGCGCGCCACGCGGACCGTTGCGAACCGGTGCCGGGCCTCGCTCGCGGTGAGCTTCAGCGCTTCGGCCTCCTTATCCGTGGCTTGTGTGACACCAGTCCGCTTCTGACTGACCCACTCATGGCCGGGGTTTAGTCTTGTCTTGACGGTCTTCCCAGCCTTGGTGGGAAAGCCATGCCCGTTCTGTCCGTGCTTACGTACAAAGTCCGCGCCGCGGCCATCGGTACTGTTGGCGCGCTCATGTTCATCATCCCGGTAGCACCGGGCCCCCCGGGGGCACTGGGTGGCACCGGTCTTGACCATCACGAGGCCACGGCGGTCCGGCCCCCCGCGAGCACGCGCATGGTCGCGAGCGCCGGCCTGTCCTCGGTCGCGTGCACCGCCGACGGGGCGTGCACCGCGGGCGGCAACTACCAGGCCGCCGGGCGGCAGATCGAGCCGATGGTCGCCACCCAGTCCCACGGCCGCTGGTCGCGGGGCATGCCCCTCGCGCTGCCAGCGGGTGCCGCTACACAGCCCTATGCGCAGGTCAACGGCATTGCTTGCCGCAGCGCGGGGAACTGCGTGGCGGTCGGCGACTACGAGTACGGCAAGGCATGGGACCTGCAGGCGTTCATCGCCACCGAGTCCCACGGGAGATGGGCCAGGGCGTTCACGCCACGCCTCCCGGCGAACGCCGGCTCCCCCGCGTCGGCGGAACTCCAGGCGGTCGCCTGTACCCCCGACGGATCATGCGCCGCGGCCGGCAGCTATCAGGACTCCTCCGGCAACGCGCAGACCATGGTGCTGTCCAAACCGCCGGCCGGGCCGTGGCGGCAGGCCACCGAGATCGCGTCCCCGCCGAACGCGGCCGCCAACCCGGACGCGTTCATGACCGGGATCTCCTGCTCCGCGCCCGGCACGTGCGTGGCGGTGGGGAACTACAGCGTGTCCCCTACCCAGTTCGAGGCGATGGGCGCCGTCGAGTTGCGCGGCACCTGGCACCGGGCCACGCAGATCGCCGCCCCGCGCGGCGCCATCGCCAGCACGTTCACCGCGATCACCTCGGTCTCGTGCCTGGCGGCGGGCCCGTGCCTGGGCGCGGGCCAGTACGCCGTCTCGGCGACGCAGAGCCGCGCGATGGTGGTGATCGAGTCCAAGGGCCGGTTCGGCCGGGCCATGGCGATCACCGCGGTGCCGCCGGGCGCCAGCGCGCGTCCGAGCAGTTATCTGCTCGGCGTCTCCTGCCCGCCCTCCGGCGTGTGCGTCGCGGTCGGTGGCGGGCGGAACCGGGCGGGCCATTCGGTGGCCATGTACCTGGTCAGGTCGGGCGGCGGCTGGCGGGCGTCATTCCTCACCCCGCCGGACGGGGCCACGGCCGGCCAACGGCAACTGTCCGCCCTGAGCGCGGTGTCGTGTACCGGAACGGCGCACTGCAGCGCGGTCGGCTACTACCACGGCCAGCGGGGTGCCAGCCGCGCCGAGGCAGCCTCCACGCGCTGACCGGCGCGGTTACCCTGGGGTGCCGCTCAGGTGACGGCGACGATCTGAGCCCGGACCAGGCGGCCATCGGCGATGTCAAGGAGGCCGAGGGTGCCGTGCGGCTGTCGCCGCCGGTCGGTGGGCGATCCGGGGTTGAAGATCCGCTGGCCGCCCTCTGCGTGGTCGATCGGGATGTGGGAGTGCCCGAACACCACCAGGTCCGCACCGGGGAACCAGCGGCGCAGCCGGGCAGGGCGGCCGCTGGCCGGGCCGGAGTCGTGCACCATCGCCACGCCGACGCCGTCGATCTCGGTTTCCAGCCGGTCCGGTGCGCCCCAGGCGGCCACGTCCCGGCCGTCGTTGTTGCCCCGGACCACCAGCACCGGTGCGTAGCCGGCCAGTTCGTCGAGCACCTCCGCGGTGCACACGTCGCCGGCGTGCAGGATCAGGCCCGCCCCGCGCAGGTACGCCGCCACCGCGGGCGGGCAGGTCTTCCACCGGCGCGGCGCATGCGTGTCCGCGAGCACGACCACCCTCACGCCGCCATTGTTCCGCGCTCCGCGCCGGGCTAGGGGAACTGGCCGAGGGCGAACCGGATGCCCTGGTCGTCGGTGCACTCAGCCATCAGGCCGTACGGCTCGCGGTGCGGCCCGGTGGACGTGCCGCCCGCCGCCCTGACCCGGGCCACGGCCGCGGCAACGTCGGTTACCTGCCACACCGGCACCGTGGCCGGCGCGGAATGCCCGCCGCTGACCCCGATCATCGGCGTGGTGCCCTCGACCTGCCAGCCGCCTTGTGTCCGTCCCTGATGGACCCGCCAGCCCAGCACGGAACAGTAGAACCCCAGAGTCCTGGCCGCGTCGGGCACCTCCAGGGTCACGTAGACCAGGTCACCGTCGCGCCCCGCGGTGGTGCTGGCCGGCCGGCCCGCGCTACCGGGCGCGCTGCCCGGCGGCTGGTGCAGCGCGAACCGCACGCCGTCGGTGTCCACGCAGTCGGCGGCCAGCCCGTACGCCCGCGGCACCGGCCCCTCGGCCTGGCCGCCAGCGGCGCGCACCCGGGCCACCGCTGCCGCGATGTCGTCCACGACGTACGAGCAGAACAGCGCCGACACCGCCGGGTGCTCCCACAGCCCCTGCGGCGGCGCCAGGCCGGGAGCCTGCCTGCCGCGGTTGTCGTGCGCGGGCACGTACTCCACGCCGAGCACGGCGCCATAAAACGCGGCGGCGCGCGCCACGTCGCGCACCCACAGGGACGCGTAGCTGATGTCCCCTTGTTGCACCGGCGCCGTCCCGGCCGGCTCGGCCGTGGCACCGGGCAGCGGTGCCTGCAGCAGCCACCGGTGCCCGTAGGGGTCGGTCACCGTGGCGTTGCGGTGGCCGTAGGCCTCGTAGGGCCGCCGGTCGAGCCGTGCCCCGGCCTCCACCGCCGCCGCGATGACGGCGTCCACGTCGGCGACGTCGAGGACCAGGCTCACCGGGACACCGCCCGGGTCCGGTGCGGTCACCCCGATCTCTGGATGCTCGTCGGCGAGGTAGAGCACCCCGCTCGCCAGTTCCAGTTCGGCGTGGCCCACCCGCCCGTCCGGCATGACGATGGGCTCGCCGCGCAGGCGCGCGCCGAGCACCCGGGCGTACCAGTCCAGGGCGTCTCTGGCGCCGCGCACCGCGAGGTAGGGAATGGCGGCACCGCGGTCTTCGGCCGGGGCCGGAGGTTCGCGCCCGGCCAGGGTCAAGGTTGTCTCGCTCACGGCGACTCCTTCGGGTAGACGGAGGGCACGCTCCAGGCGGGCCCGCAGGCGGGCGGCAAAGGCGGGATCCGGGGCGGCCGGCGTGACCGGCGCCCGCAGCGCGTCCAGCGGATCAGTCATCGCGGTCCTCCCCTCCCCCTTCGGCATAGGCGGCACGGAACGCCGACCGGGCCCGCACCAGCAGCGCCTCGGTGGCGTGCACGGTACGGCCGAGGATCGCGGCGACCTCGGGGACCGGCAGGTCGTCCACGTACCGCAGGGTGAGCGCGGCGCGGTGATGCGGGCCCAGGCGGCCGAGCACCGCCTGCGCCGTCACCGCGTCGATGGTCTCGTCCCACGGGTCGGCCGGGGCCGGCCCGGGCTCGGCCGCCACGGCGCGCAGCGTACGTTCCTCCCGGGCCTGGCGCCGCCAGTGATCGCTCAGTTTGTGTCTGGCCACGCCGATCAGCCACCCGGTGGACAGCGGCACGGGCGCCTGGCCGCCACGCACGCCCCGGACCGCGTCCACCGCGGCGAGGAACGTCTCCGCGGTCAGGTCCTCGGCCACCGCCCGCTGCCCGCACCGGGACAGCAGGTAGCCGTAGACCTGGGGCAGCGCCCGGTCGTAGAGGTCGAGGAAGGGCCCGGCAGGGTCCTCCCGCGCCAGCCGCTGACCGCTCACACCCCTATCGTCGTCCGGGCGGGCGGAACTCCGACGGGCGGACCCGTCCGACAAAGTTGAACGTGTTCAGAATCACAGCGCCGCCCGATGGACACCGAGCCCCGCTCCGAGCAGACTTGAACACGTTCAAGTAAGCCGGGCCTTCGTCCCGAGGAGAGCCGCCATGGGCATCGCCTTCGTCTACGCCGCCTACCTCGCCGTCAGCATCGGGCTCACCGTGATCGTTGCGTCGGCCCTGTCCCGCAGCGGCCGGGTCTATCTCGCCGAGGTGTTCGGCGGGGACGACGGGATGGCCGCGGCGGTCAACCGCATGCTGGTGGTCGGCTTCTGCCTGCTCAGCCTGGGTTACGCGGCGCTGACTCTGCGTACCTCGGCGGACATTCACGGCCCGGGGCAGGCGATCGGCGTGCTGTCGGTGAAGGTTGGCGAGGAGTTGCTCGTGCTCGGCGCGCTGCACCTGGTGAACATGATGTTCTTCACCCGGCTCCGGCGCCGCCAGGACGCGGGCGCCGGGCCGGGTGCGCCCGCAGCCGGGCGCCGGGGCACCGACTGGCCCCCTGCCGGCGCGGTCCCTGCACGCCCGGCCACTGTGGACCGCCCGGGCGCTGCCACCCGCACCGCGCGGCCAGGCGTCGCGGACGGGCCCACCGCCGCCGCGGCCGGCGGAGACCCGGCCACGGCCGGGCCGGGCGAGCTGGCTGCCGCGTGGCCGGCTCCTCCGGCGGCCCACGAGGTCCTACATTGACCTGCATGGCAGAGGCTGCGCTGACCCCACGGGCCGAGCAGACCAGGGCGGCGATCATCGAGGCGGCCCTGGGCCTGTTCCGTGAGGTCGGTTACGAGGCGACCACGATGCGCGCGATCGCGCGCCAGGCCGGGGTGTCCACCGGCAACGCCTACTACTACTTCGGCTCCAAGGAGGAGCTGATCCAGGAGTTCTACGCCCGCAATACCGCCGAGCACGCGGCCGCCGCCAGAACGGTCCTCGACACCGAGACGGCCTTCGCGGCCCGGCTGCGCGGCACGCTGCGTGCGCTGATCGATGTGATGAGCCCCTACCACGAGTTCGCCGCCAAGTACTTCAAGCACGCGGCCGAACCCACCAACCCGCTCAGCCCGTTCAGCTCCGAATCCAGTGCCCCCCGCGACGCGTCGATCGGCCTGTACCGCGAGGTCGTGGAGGGCTCGGCGGTGCGCATCGACCCGGGCCTGCGCGCCCGGCTGCCCGAGCTGCTGTGGCTGTACTCGCTGGGCGTCGTGCTGTACTGGGTGCACGACACCTCGCCGGGCTGCGCCCGCACCTACTTCCTCATCGACCGCACGGTGCCGCTCGTGGACCGGCTGATCCGGATGTCGCGGCTGCCCGTGCTCCGCTCCACTTTGACCGACATCGTCTCGCTCGTGGACGACCTGCGGCCCTAGGAGCGCTGGCCCGGTAGCGGCCCGGAACCCCCTATCGCCCAGGAGCCCCGTTCCTTCGTCCCAGGTCCTGGCCGCCAGCCACGGGCCGGGCCCGCGGGGGGACGGTGGGCGCCCCGGGGCGTCGTATGGCATGTCCTGAGGATGCCCGGCCGGAACCCGCCCGGTTACTGTTGCGTCATGCCTGATGGGAAGCAAAGCCTGGACATCGGGGGCACGATCGTCCAGGTCTCGAACCCGGGCAAGGTGTATTTCCCGCACACCGGGCACACCAAGCTCGACCTGGTCCGGTATTACCTGGCCGTGGCCGACGGCGCGCTGCGCGGCGCTGGCGGGCGGCCGAATGTGCTCAAGCGGTTCGTGAACGGCGCCGAGGGCGAGCCGTTCTTCCAGAAGCGCGCCCCGGACAAGCGCCCGGACTGGATCGAGACGGTGCTGCTCAGCTTCCCGTCCGGGCGCACCGCCGAGGAGGTGGTCCCCCGCGACGCGGCGGCCCTGGCCTGGATGGCGAACCTGGGCTGCATCGACCTCAACCCGCACCCGGTCCGCGCCGAAGACCTCGACCATCCCGACGAACTCCGGGTCGACCTGGATCCGGTGCCCGGCGTGGAATGGCCGCAGATCCTCCAGGTGGCACTGGTCGTCAGGGATGTGCTCACGGATTTCGGACTCACTGGGTGGCCGAAGACGTCAGGCTCCCGCGGCTTCCACATCTACACGAGGATCGAGCCGCGCTGGGGCTTCAGCGACGTGCGCCGCGCCGCCGTGGCGCTGGCCAGGGAGGTCGAGCGGCGCGCCCCGGACCTGGCCACCGCGCAATGGTGGAAGGAAGAGCGGCACGGCGTCTTCGTGGACTACAACCAGAACGCCAAGGACCGCACGGTGGCCTCCGCGTACTCGGTCAGGCCCACCCGCGATGCCCGGGTGTCCACGCCGCTGACCTGGCCGGAGGTGCCCGGCTGCGATCCCGCGGCGTTCACCGTCGACACCGTGCCCGCCCGGTTCGCCGAGATCGGCGACCCCTGGGAGGGCATCGACGAGACGGCCGCCTCGCTGGAGCCGCTGCTCGCCCTCGCGGCCGAGCACGAGGCGGCCGGCCTGGGCGACGCTCCCTGGCCACCGCACTACGACAAGCAGGCCGGCGAGCCGCCCCGCGTCCAGCCGTCCAAGCGCAGGATGGCGGAGGGTACCGGGGCGCCAGGAACCGTGGCCCCGCCCGCACCGGGCAAGTCGAGCGGCCCGACCGGGCGGCGCCGGTCCACGATGCCGCTGATCGAGGTGGCCCGCGCGGCGACCAAGGACGAGGCGATGACCGGCCTGGAGTTGTGGAAGCAGCGGCACCCGAAGGTCTGGGAGTACCTGGAGCCCGCGGACGTGCTGGTGGACTCGATGCGTGGGCGCAGCTACAGCTGGACCAGGATCCGGCTGAACCTTCGGCACGTGCCCGAGGCCGAGCGGCCGCCGCAGGAACCGCTGGTGATCGACTACGACCCGTGGACGCAGGGCGAGGGGCCGCGGCGCCGCGGCTGACCCGGGCGCGCGAGCGGCGCCGGCCCTCCCGGCCGGGCCACGATAGCCTCGCTCACGGCAATCGTTCGCCGACCGGGAGGAGATGCCGGTGCGCTTCGCGATCAAGACCAGGCCCGAGCACCAGACATGGGCGCAGCTCCGTGACGTGTGGGTGGCCGCCGACGAGGTCGAACTGTTCGAGTCGGCCTGGAACTGGGACCACTTCTACCCGCTGACCGAGCCCTACGACGGGCCCAACTTCGAGGCCTGGACGATGATCGCCGCCCTCGCTCAGGCGACCCGGAGGATCCGGCTCGGCTGCCAGGTCACCGGCATGGTCTACCGGCACCCGGCGGTGCTCGCCAACATGGTGGCGACCACCGACATCATCTCCGGCGGCCGGCTGGAACTCGGTGTGGGCGCCGGGTGGAACCAGATGGAGTGCGACGCCTACGGCATCGAGCTGCCGCCGCTGCGGGAGCGGTTCGACCGGTTCGACGAGGGCGTCGAGGCGATCATCGCCCTGCTCAGCCAGGAGACCTCGACGCTCGACGGCCGTTACGTCAAGCTCACCGACGCGCGGTGCGAGCCCAAGCCGGTGCAGCGCCCGCACCCGCCCATCACGATCGGCGGACGTGGCCGGCGAAGGACCCTGCGGACCGCCGCGCGCCTGGCACAGCAGTGGAACGCGATCACCCCGGACCCGCAGGACTGGCTGAGCCTCAAGGAGACGCTGGTCGAGCACTGCGCCAGCGTCGGCAGGGATCCGGGCGAGATCACCTGCTCGGTCAACGTCCGGGTCGAGGGCGCGGACGCGATCGAGCACGCCGCCGAGCAGGCCGCGGCCTACCGGGACGCCGGGGCCGACCTGGTCATCATGAACCTGCCGGTGCCCGCGGCACCCGCCATGCTCGAACCGCTGGCCCGGGCCCTCGCGCCCTTGGCCTGACCGGGCGCCGGGCCCGCTGGGGCCACACCCGCATTCGCCGCGCCGCGGCTGTGGGTCATGACCTGCTGAAGTCCAGCAGGAACTCGAGCACGCCGTGGTTCTCGGTGGTGACGAAGCTGCCGAAGCTCGGGTTGCCGATGCCGTAGTCGGCGAACTTCACCGGTATCGAGCCGGAGATCTCGATCTTGCTGCCCACACGTTCCGCCTGCACCGCAAACGTGACCTGGCGGGTGTGGCCGTGCAGGGTGAGCCTGCCGGTGGCCGTATAGTGCTTGATCTTCCCGGCCGCGGGCACCGGTGCGAGGCTGATCGGGCGGGTGAGGGTGAAGCTGCCCACCGGGTAGGTGGCCACGTCCATGATCCGGCCGTCGAACTGGGCGTCGCGCTGGCTCTGATCGCTGTGGATGGTGGCCATCGGCACCCGGAAGCTGGCCGCGGTCACGGTGCTGCCCTTGATCACCAGGTTCCCGGTGACGTGGCTGGTCCGGCCCACGGCGGTGTTGTTCTGCCCGAGGAGGACCTCCTTCACCCGGTAACCGGCCTGTGAGCCGGCGGCCACCTGCCAGGTCCCGGCCAGCGGCGTGGCCGCGGCGGCGGCCTGGGACGCCTGCGCGGGCGTGGCGGACGGGCTCGCCGTGGCCCGCCCCAGGCCCAGCGGCGCCGGTGCCGGTCCCTCGATGAAGTGGATGTAGACGAACGTGCCGCCCACCGCGAGCACCACGACGGCGGCCACGGCCGCGAGCAACCACCGCAGCCAGCGCACGGTCTACCTCCTCCATACCCCGCCGCGATCAGCGGCGGAGCACCGGGGTTTCCGGGCCGCCCGGGTTGCGGACGGCATGATCACCGCCAGACATGAGCATGCTGCAGTGCGCTGCGCCCACGCTTGGGTTTTCTTCTGAAACGGCTCTGAGGCCGCGGGGCGCTCACCATTACGCGGCCGGCACGGCGCTCATCCCGGTGCCCGTTCCGGGGTGAGCGCCGCGACGCACTCCACGTGGTGGGTCATGGGGAAGATGTCGAACGCCCGGAGCCCGTCCAGCCGCCAGCCAAGCCCCATGAACACCGCGATGTCGCGGGCCAGGGTGGCCGGGTCGCACGACACATAGGCCACCGCGCGCAGGCTGCTGCCGTCGGCCCCTGACCCACGGCCGCCGGGCGCCAGCAGCCGCTCGATGACCAGGCGGGGCACCCCGGTACGCGGCGGGTCGAGGACGGCCAGCGCCGGTGGCGGCCAGCCGCCCCGGGCCAGCGCGGCCGCCGCGTCCGCCGCGTGTACCCGGGCCCAGGGGGTGCCGCGCAGGTTGTGCCGGGCATCCCGGACCGCCGTCCGGTCGGTGTCCACAGCGACGACCATGCCATCCGGCCCGACCGCGGCGGCGAGCGCGCCGGCGAACAGCCCGGCGCCGCAGAACAGGTCCAGCGCCACCTCTCCCGGCCGCGGCTCGAGCGTGTCCAGCACCGCCGCGCTGAGCGCATCCGCGGCGCCCGGGTGCACCTGCCAGAACGCGCCCGCGCTGACCCGCCAGGACCGCCCGGCCGCGTGCTGGCGCAGGGAGCCGCGGCCGCTCAGCGTGGTGAGCCGGCCGCCACGCCCGGCCGCAAGCACCGTGTCCGCCTCACCGGCGAGGCCACCGCCGGCCGCCCCCGCCGCCCCAGGGGTACCCCGAGCGCCGGGGCCAGGCGGCGCGGGGGCGACGATCACCGCCCGCTCCTCCGACGCCGGGGACACCACGACCTCCACGGACCGGGCCGGTGCCCAGTCCCGCCCGGTGACGGCGCGCGCCCGTACCAGCGGATGGGCGATCGGGCAGTCACCGACCTCGACCACGTCGTGGGAACGGTGTGCCAGCAGCCCTGCCGTGCCGCCGGGACCGACGGAGAACCTGACCCTGGTCCGCCAGCCGAGCCCGTCGTCGTCACCGGCCACCGGCTCCACGGTCACCTCGCGATCGAGCCCGGCGATGCGCCGCAACTGGTCGCGGACCACCTCGGCCTTGAGGCGGCGCTGGGCCGCGAGGTCCGCGTGCTGCCAGTCACACCCGCCGCAGCCGCCCGGATGGGCATGCGGGCACCGGGGCGCCACCCGGTCCGCCGAGGCACGCAGCACCTCTACCACCTCCGCCCGGGCGAACGAGGCCGTGGCATCGGTTACCCTGGCCCGGACCCGTTCCCCCGGCAGCGCGTGCCGGACGAACACGACCCGGCCGCCGCTGTCCCTGGCCACGCACCAGCCGCCGTGAGCAACCCCGGTGACGTCCAGATCCAGCACTTCCACAGTGGCGCCTGTATCCATCGCCCTCCCGCCGTCGGAGCCAGTATGCCGGCCTGGCGTGATGTGTGCGCAGCGGGGGGATTACCGTGTCGGGCAGTGGATTGACTGGAGGCGACCGTGCACATCGTGATCATGGGATGCGGGCGGGTCGGATCCACGCTCGCACACATCCTCGAAGACCGTGGCCACTCGATCGCGGTGATCGACCAGGACCCTGAGGCGTTCCGCCGGCTGGGCTCGTCCTTCAAGGGCAAGAAGGTCACCGGCATCGGCTTCGACCAGACCGTCCTGGAAACGGCAGGGATCCGGGAGGCCGCCGCGTTCGCCGCGGTGAGCAGCGGCGACAACTCCAACGTGATCGCCGCCCGGGTGGTGCGGGAGTCGTTCGGCGTGGAACGGGTCGCGGCCCGCATATACGACCCGCGCCGTGCCGAGGTGTACCAGCGGCTCGGCATCCCGACGGTGGCCACCGTGCGCTGGACGGCGGACCAGATGCTGCGGCGGCTGCTCCCCGAGGGGGCCGAGGAACTCTGGCGCGATCCCACCGGGGAGGTGGTGCTCGCCGAGGTGACCTACGACCCCGCGTGGGTGGGCGAGAAGGTGCACGCACTGGAGGAGGCGACCGGGGCCCGGGTGGCCTTCGTCACCCGGCTGGGCGAGGCGATGCTGCCCGGGCCGGGAATGGTGCTCCAAGAGGGGGACGTCCTGCATGTGATGGCGGCGCAACACGACCTGGACGATCTCCAGGCCGTGCTCAGCACGCGTGACGGCACCAGCCGGCGCGTGCAGGAGAAAAGAGCACATGATCGCAAGCCGCAGCAGAAGGGTGCGCAGTGATGCGGGTCGCCATCGCAGGCGCTGGCGCGGTTGGCCGTTCCATCGCGCGTGAACTGCTCGACAACGGGCACGAGGTACTGCTCATAGACAAGAACCCGCGGTCCATCAAGGTGGACAGCCTGCCGCGGGCCGAGTGGCTGCTCGCCGACGCCGCCGAGATCACCTCGCTGGACGAGGCCGGCCTGGAGCGGTGCAACGTGGTCATCTGCGCGACCGGGGACGACAAGGTGAACCTGGTCGTATCGCTGCTGGCCAAGACCGAGTACGGGGTGCCGCGGGTGGTCGCGCGGATCAACCACCCCAACAACGAGTGGCTGTTCAACGAGTCCTGGGGGGTGGACGTCGCGGTGTCCACCCCACGGCTGCTTTCGGCCCTGGTGGAAGAGGCGGTCAGCGTCGGCGACCTGGTACGGCTGATGACGTTCCGGCAGAGCGAGGCGAGCCTGGTGGAGCTGACCATGCCCGACGACGCGCCGCTGGCCGGGTCCCGGATCGGCGACATCTCCTGGCCCGCCGACACCGCGCTGGTGGCGATCCTGCG
>Ga0207665_10001949_pt1 | contig 13896 bp, 14 predicted proteins | sample LARL112metaG_FD_184351 | JGI IMG/M metagenome (GOLD analysis project Ga0207665, IMG submission 184351) | Corn, switchgrass and miscanthus rhizosphere microbial communities from Kellogg Biological Station, Michigan, USA - LAR L11-2 metaG... | ecosystem: Host-associated > Plants > Roots >...
AGACCGGTAGCTTCAGCTTTGGTGCGGCCCGCGCATGAGCTTCATGGCGTCTTCGATATGCCGCCAAGTTCTGGCCAGCTCGATCTCGCCTTTTGATTCTAGTTCGATGGCATTCTGGGCGGCTTCCGCGATGGCCCGGGCGCCGTGGGCCTCCAGCAACTGCCGCGCATACGAATGGATTTCGATTTCTTGCATGGCGTCATCCTCTTATTGTTCGGCTCGACCGCGATATGTCGCGCCAAGAACTGCAGATGTTGACACCTGTCACGCGCCAACAGTCTGCATCCTGGCGCGAGGTATTTGCAAGAGCCTCCTTTGGGACACGGGCTGCCAAAGTCGAATGCTGGCAAGCATTTCCCGATCGACTGGCGCGATCTTGCTCAAACGCGTTGAGTAAGGCCGTTTCAGTTGGTGGGCCTTCTTCATGATAGCTTTGAAAACGGGCCACGCGGTGCATGGCCTTTCCCACCCGTCAGATGATCTTCAATGTTATCGGCGATCTCGTCGCAGACCGACGCCAACGCAAGCAGTTCGGTTTTAATGAAAGGATCGTCAGCCCGCCCGACAAGTTTCCGATAGCTGGCCGCCTGATCCCTTAGATAGGTAAGCCAATCATGTATGTCGAACACAGTGCCGTTGAGCTTGGAGTTGTGCCAATCCATAGCCGAGCTTTCACTAGAACACCGAACGGGTGTAGTTAATGTAGGTTCGCAATCTGCCGACACCATTAAATTGGACTTCAGTTCGTGCTCGGGGCGAAAACAAAACGTGAGCGCGGACCTGAGCCAGCGCCCTTTCTTGTTACTGTTGCAACCTCCTGCCGTGCGTCATCAAGCTTGCGCGCATTGCCCGAGCGTGTTGCTCGTTCGCTTTTCAGCGACACCGCGAATGATGGAAAGAGCCGTTTCGCTAAATCGTGAATTAGGCATTCCGAATACTGAGAAATTATTTAACGGCAGACCTCCGACTGCTGCCTTAGATTCATGCTATGACGCCTCGCCTCGTTCTTTAGCGATAGCGCTAAATACAGCTTCCGCCGCTTCCTGCATCAGTATGCCCCTGGGGCAGGGGCGGTGGAACGTCTCCCTGCCCGAAACGCCATGGGACGGTCGATCCGCGAGCGACCGAGGGGAATTCGGGCGGGGAGCTCCGTTCACTTGCCGCCTGGTTTCGGCGTGAGGTGGATTTGTCCGCCGGCACCAGGTGGGCGCCCCGCTCCGGTTTTTGGTGCTCATTGGCCGGAGCGGGGATCCATTCGCCACTCGACCACCGATCCGCCCGAGGTCGGGCGTACTAGAAAAGTCCGGGCAGGGAGGCGGGCTTTTGGGCGAAATAGCGCCTTAGCGATATAGCGATGATTAACTCATGAAAAACAAGAAGTGATTCCACAAAAAAACCGGGCCTGCCGCTATCAGCAAGGGCGAGCCTGATGTGGTCCGCATCCATCCGCCGCAGCTGGATGCTTGAATTGCTGAGCAAGAGCCGCCGTTTCCGTCGCGGCCTGAGGCCATCCGCCGCCTGCTCGAGATCGGGCTCATCGCAAAGACGAATCTTAGACAGCCATCCGCCGCACTCGCCATCGCGCCAAAGAGCTCGCTATCAAAGCCGTCGAAAGGATCATTGACCCGTCGCGGTGCCAATCGAAGAACGCGCCAGACGGCGAAGTCAGCTGACCAAAGGGCCGGCCGAGTGACGACCATCGCAGCATCGCCATGAAAGCGCGGCCAGATAAGTGCTGCGCGTAGTGCGGCCCAGGCGCGACACCCACAAAAATTGCAGCTACGGACGGCCGGAAAAGGTCGTCCTCTTGGGGACATCGACTCGCCCGCTAGCCCGGAAGATGCATGTAAGCGCGGCCAGGGGTTTGCGCCAAGCCACTGGCTTCCGCTGAGCATCGGACCAACTAACGGCAGCCCTCACATCGGGCCACGCCTCTAATGTGCCGTCACCATCGCAGCGCAGCGGTGTGCACGGGCGCGTCCCAAAGCGCAGTAAGTCTGTCGTCGAGCATGCTCAGCGTGATTGAACAACCGGCCATATCGAGGGAAGTCACATAGGAGCCGACCAGCGAGCGCGAAACTGCAAGGCCGCGCTTCTGCAGGATTTGACGCGCTTCCTGATAAACGAGATAGAGCTCCAGCGAAGGCGTACCGCCGAAGCCATTCACGAACAGCAAAGCAGGGCCGGACGCGCTACTCTCGTAGTCGCTCATGATCGCGCCGACCATTTGCTCGACGGTCTCGTGGGCTTTGGTCAGCTTGACGCGCCTCCGACCGGGCTCGCCGTGAATGCCGACGCCCATCTCCATCTCGTCCTCGCCCAATGCAAAGGTGGGCGTGCCGGCGGCCGGCACCGTGCAGCTGGTCAGCGCCACGCCGATGGATTTTGTTCTGGCGTTGACCTCGTTGGCGAGCTCGACACAGCCTTGCAAGTCCATGCCTTTCTCGGCCGCGGCGCCGACGATCTTTTCCACGACCAGCGTGCCTGCCACCCCGCGCCGGCCAGCGCTGTAAGTCGATTTGTCGACGGCGACGTCATCATTGGTAATGACGCTCGCCGCCAGGCCCTCGAAGATTTCCGCGGCCATCTCGAAATTCATGCGGTCGCCGGCGTAATTCTTGACGACGAAAAGTACACCCGGATTGCCGCCCACGGCTGTGGCGGCCTCCACGATCTGATCTGGCGTCGGTGACGTGAATATCTGCCCAGGACAGGCAGCGTCCAGCATGCCCTCGCCGACAAAACCGGCATGCAATGGCTCATGACCGCTGCCACCGCCGGAGACAAGTGCGACCTTCTGCGCGTTGGGTTTGCGGCGGCGCACGAATTTTCGTTCCGCGCCAAGCGTCACGATATCGGAATGGGCGGCGGTAAAGCCATCGAGGCTTTCCCCCAGCATGCTATCGACGGAATTGATGAATTTCTTCACGCGTCCCTCCCGATTCCCGATTATTTTTCGTCCTGCATGATGGCGACCAGCCTCCGCGTAAACTCCTGCAGCAGGGAGTCCAGCTGCGCGTTTCGCTTCCGGCTGCCGAGATCAGGCAGATGCAGCGTCAGCATCCGCTCATGCGAACCCTCAGCGAGCCGGCCGATCCGGCGTGGGTGGGCGCGGGCGTAGGCGCGCAAGAAAGCGGTCTTTGCCTGCGGCGGAAAATGGCACAGGTCGAAGATTGTGTTGAGATGCTGCACCGGGATCGGCACAGGATACGCCGGATTGGAGATCTGACTGACAAAGCTGCGGTTTTTACCCATGGCGTGCGCGAGTCGGATGCGCATGCCCGACGGCCGGCTGTCCAGGACATCCCTGAAGATGCGCTTATAGGCCGCAACCGCGCCGGTGTCGCCTTCTCTGTCCAACGCCGCGTCAGCCACCGCCGCCTCCGTGGCCTAACCGGTCTATGGTCTGCTTGATTTGCGCGAGCGAGGACGCGTTGACCGAAAGTTCGCGCAACCCGCAATGCAACAGCGCCGGAATGCAGCGAGGGTCGCTCGCCATATCACCGCACAAGCTCACGCTGACGCCGGCACGCCGACCATGCTCGGCGGCTCGCGCGATCAATTCCAGAACGGCCGGATGCAAAGGGTCGATCAAATTGCCAAGAGCTCCGTTTGAGCGGTCGCATGCAAGCACATATTGCGCCAGGTCGTTTGAGCCGATCGAGAAGAACGCACACTTGAAATCGCCGATCGCCATTGCCGCCGCCGGCACCTCGACCATGATTCCAAGCTCCGGCAGGATGGCGGCGATACCCCTCGCCTGCAAGTCCGCAACGATTTCCGTAAACACCGTGCGCGCTGTCTCCAGCTCAGCGGCCATCGTGACCATCGGAAACATCACTTTGAGATTTCCGCGAACCGCCGCGCGCGCAAGCGCACGCAGCTGCACCTCGAAGACATCGGGCCGGGCCAAGCAAAGCCGCAAGCCACGGAGCCCAAGAAACGGATTGGCCTCACCTTCCGGCGTGAAGCCGGAAACGGGTTTGTCACCGCCAGCATCAAAAGTGCGAATGGTGACCGGCCTTTTGTCCGCCCAGCGCAGCACATCATCATATGTCCGATACTGGGTCTCCTCGTCCGGCATGCCTTCCGGACCGGACAACAAGAACTCCGTCCGCATCAACCCGATGCCGTCGGCATATTGCGCGTCAGCGTGTTCGAGGTCTTCCACGCGCTGGATATTGATCAGAAGCCTGATCCGCTCGCCGCGCCAGGTGGCCGCCGGCCGGCGCAGGATGGCCCGCGCCGACGCCCGGCTCCTGCGATGAATCTCGCGCCGCCGCTCGAACAGACCGATTTGCTCCGCGTTGGGATTGAGCTCGAGCGTTGCCCCCTCGCCGTCGAGCAGCGCTATCGCGGCATCGGGTACCGACCCGAGCTGTACCACCATGGGAATCCCGCGCGCGCGCGCCAGCATCGCCACGTGGCTGGTCGGGCTGCCGCGCAGCAGCGCAAGGCCTCCACCACCGGACCAGTCGATCTCCAGGAAGCGCGAGGGCGGCAGGTCATCGGCGCAGATTACGGCACCGCTTGGAATCTCAGGCACCAGACCCTCACCTCCGTTCAAGATCCGCAGCACGCGGTCGCGCAGGTCTGCAAGATCCGACGAGCGCGCCTTCAGATATTCATCGGAAGCGGTATCGTAATCCGCGATCTGTTCGTCGAGCGCCGACGACCATGCGGTGTCCGCCGGCGTCCCATGCACGAGCGATGTGAAGATCGGATCGATGAAATCCTGGTCCTCCAACAGCGCCACCTGAAATTCCAGGATCTGGGCGGCCTCGCCGCCGGCCGCAGCGGCGAGTTCGGCGATCTGCTCGCTCGAAGACTGGATGGCGCCACGAAGCGCTAAGGCTTCATCCTGAGGAGAACCCGGGGTGCGCGCGCTGTTCTCGCGTGCGCTCAGGCGGATGAAAGGCCCGCGCGCAAAACCGATCGAGGCGGTTCTGCCGCGATAGGCCGGGCCTGCAACATCCGCACGCATCGTCACGGATCCCTATCGGGAAAGTCAGCGGAAACGAGGTCGATCAGGGCAGCCACCGCCGCGTCCGCGTCCTCGCCGAACGCCTTGATCTCAATGGTGGAGTTAGGCGGTGCGCGGAGTGCCATCACCTTGGCGACGCTCTTGGCATTGATCCAATCGGCAGTCTCCGACGCGCGGATGGAGATCTGAGCTTGAAACCGCTTGGCCAGCTTGGTCAACTTCACCGCCGGGCGCGCGTGCATGCCGACGGCATGCACCAACGCCACCTTGCCGCTGACGAATGGCCCGTTTGCGGAGGTCTCAAGCATATTCATATCCAATCATCGGTTCAGTCAGCTCTCAGCCGGCAGTCAATTCCTCAGCGACCGCTCTCACCTGTTCCAGCGAGCTGCCGCCAGCCGCCTCGGTTGCCGCCATGACGGCGCCCTCGACGATCGGCGCGTTGCAGACGACAACCAGTTTCCGACGCTCTGGCTCCAGCATTTCGACGGCCATCTCGCTGTTGGTCTCGGCACCGCCAAGATCGACCAGGATCGCAACACCCTTAGAGGACCAAGCGTCGTTGATGGCGTCGATGATCAGCGAGACGTTGGTGCCCAATCCACCGTCGGGATTGCCGCCGCAAAAGGATACTTTGACCTCACTGCCCACCATCTGCCGCACCATGTCGGCGGTGCCTTTGGCGATATCCCTGGAATGCGAGACGATCACAATGCCGACCGTGTCCTTCATTGCTTGCCCTCCAGGCCCTCGCAGACCGCGTGCAGGAGCACGCAGCTCGATCGTGCGCCGGGATCGATGTGCCCGACACTGCGCGGGCCGAGAAATGACGCCCGGCCCTTGGTAGCCTGCATCGGGGCCGTTCGTGCCACCGCTTCGTTCGCAGTCGCTCGCACGCGCTCGATCAAATCGGCGCGGCCGGCGTTCGCTCTTAATGTCTCAAGCACCGGGACGAGGACGTCGAGCATTGTCTTCTCACCTGCCTGCGAACGGCCGCGCGCGCTCACCGCATCGACGCCGCTGCCGAACACCTCAGCTAGATCCTCCGGCAGCGTCTTGCGCGAAAGGGCTTCGCCGGCAGCGAGAAAGAAGCTGCCGTAAAGCGGGCCGGACGCACCACCTACCGTCATCACCAGCGTCCTGCCGACGGTCTTGACGGCCTCGGCCAGCGGCTGGCTGCCGATCGCATCAAGCTTGCTCAGCACCGCTTCGAAACCGCGCTTCATATTGGTGCCATGGTCACCGTCCCCGATCGCCTGATCGAGCGCGGTCAATTCGGGCGCGCTGGCGATCACCTGCTCAGCGGCGACCTTGACAAGTGACTTGAACGTATCAGGCCGAAGCGTCATCAGATCAAACCTCATCGCATCGCCGCTGGAATCCGTCGTCCTGCCGCGTCAAAATAAAGCGGATGCAGCAAATGGAGCTCGACATCCTCTCCGGCATCGAGCGGACGATGGGGATCGGCGAGCGTAACCAGCATGTTGCCCCTATACTCGAGATGAACGTGATTCTGCTCGCCAAGGTGCTCGACGCGATGCACGCGGCCGACCAGCCGGCCGCCGTTGCGCTTTCCTATCTGCAGATGCTCGGTGCGGATGCCGAGCATCTCGGTCCCTGCCGGCAGCGCGACCTCCGGAACAAGACGCGCGGGCAGAAAATTAATCGGCGGCGCTCCGATCCTGGATGCCACATAGCTGTCGGCCGGGTTTTCGTAGATTTCCCGCGGCGAACCGAGCTGAAGCAACCGCCCGTCCCTGATCACGCCGATCCGGGACGCCATGGTCATGGCCTCGACCTGATCATGGGTGACATAGAGGATGGTCGCGCCGAGCTCGAGCTGAATCCGCTTCAGCTCCAGTCTGAGTTCAGCGCGCAATTTGGCATCCAGCGAGGACAGCGGCTCGTCCATGAGATAGATCGCGGGATCGCGCACCAATGCGCGTCCAATCGCGACCCGCTGCATTTCGCCGCCAGAGAGCCGCGTCGCGGGGTTCCTCAGCTTGCCAGAGATGTGCAACAGCTCGGCCGTCTGCTCGACCCGCTTCTTGATCAGTGGCTCAGGAACGCGGCGAGCCGGCGACCGCAGCGGAAACGCCAAGTTGTCGTAGACGGTCAGATGCGGATAGAGCGAGTACTGCTGGAAAACGAAGGCGATATCGCGCACGCCGGGCGGATCATGCGTGACCTCGCGGCCACCGATCAGAATCGAGCCCGCATCCGGTTGCTCAAGGCCCGTGATCAGTCGTAACGTTGTGGTCTTGCCGGCGCCGCTCGGCCCCAACAGGACGACAAATTCGCCGTCATTGACTGCAAGGCACAAGTCGCGCACAGCCTCCACATTGCCGAAGCGCTTGCTGATATTGCGCAGGATCACGTCAGCCATGGCCGGCGTCTCCAAAGTTCGCAGTGCGGATCGCCGAGCCGCTTGCCGCGTCGAACAACGCCAGCCGCTCCGAGCGGAAGCTGAGGCCAACGGATTCACCGATCTGCACGCTCAGGCTCGATGGCAGCCGTGCCGCCACCCGGCCGTAAGCTGTGTCGACGGTGACGATCTGGGTCGTCCCCAAGTATTCGGCGCCGAACACTCTTCCTCGCACCGGCGCGCTGTTGGAAAAGCGGATATGCTCCGGACGCACGCCAAGCACCAAGGGCCCCGGAGCGCGCTCCTCGCGGACCTCAGGCACCGCGAGAGTCAAGTCGCGAAAGCTGACGCTCCGCTCGCCCGCGCGCAGGCCGCTCTCGAACTTGAGGAAATTCATCGACGGGGAGCCAATGAAATCAGCTACGAACATGCTGGCCGGCCGGTCATAGATTTGCTGCGGCGAACCGATCTGCTCGATGCGGCCGCTGTTCATGACCGCGATGGTATCCGCCATCGACATCGCCTCGAGCTGGTCGTGCGTGACATAAATCGTGGTTGCATTGATGCGATCGTGCAGGTCGCGCAGCTCACTGCACATCAAGTGGCGGAACTCGGCGTCAAGCGCTCCCAAAGGCTCGTCCATTAGAAAAGCCTTGGGCCGCCTGACCATGGCGCGGCCGAGCGCGACGCGCTGCCGGTCGCCGCCAGACAGTTTCGAGACCTTGCTCGACAGCAAATGCTCGATACGCAAGAGCCGCGCAGTCTCGGCGACGCGCTCGTGTATCTCCCGCCGTCGCATGCCCTGGCATTTCAAGGGGAAGCCGATATTTCCTGCAACGTTCATGTGCGGATAGAGTGCAAACAACTGGAAGACAAACGCGATATCGCGCGCCGCCGCCCGTCGGAAGGTGACGTCCTCACCGTCGAGCAGCACCTGTCCGTCGGTCGGCAGTTCGAGACCGGCGATCATGCGCAAGGTCGTCGTCTTGCCGCAGCCCGACGGCCCCAGCATGGCAAAGAAGCTGCCGTCCGGAACGGTGAAGTTCGAACGCTCCACAGCAGTGAACTGGTCGAACGATTTTCGCAGATTTTCGACGCGGATTTCTGCCATCGCCCTACTCCGGAAAATGGCTCACGACGACAAAGCCGAGCGTGCCAGCGAGGATCACGACAAAGGAATAGCTGTAGAGATCGATCGACCAGGGCTGCACCATCATGACGATGCCGCCGGCGATCAGGGTCATGGCGAGGGCCTCCCAGGGTTCGCGGTGAAACCAGCGCCCCGATTTGCTGTTGTCGATTGCCGACCGGCTCATTTGCGTACCGCCCCGAAGGTGATTCCACGCAACAGATGTTTGCGTAGGAGAATGGTGAACATGACGATCGGGACCACAAACAGCGTAGTTGCGGCCGCCACCGCCGGCCAATCCTGGCCGCCCTCGCCGATGATAAAGGGAATGAACGGCGGCATGGTCTGGGCTTCACCGCTGGTGAGCAGCACCGCAAAAGCGTATTCGTTCCAGGAAAAGATCAGGCAGAAGATCGCGGTCGCCGCAATCCCCGTCACCGCCTGTGGCAGCACCACCTTACGTAACGCCTGTAGCCGCGTGTAGCCGTCGACAAGCGCGGCCTCCTCATATTCGCGCGGTATCTCGTCGATAAATCCCTTCAGCAGCCAGACCGCGAGCGAGACATTGACCGCCGTGTACAGCAGGATCATGCCGAGCTTGGTGTCGGTCAGATTGAGCTGCCGGTACATCAGATAGATCGGAATGGCGACCGCGACCGGCGGCATCATTCGCGTCGACAGAATGAAGAACAGGAGATCGTCAGCCAGGGGAATCCGAAAACGCGAGAAAGCATAGCCGGCAAGCGTGCCCAGGAACACCGCAAGAAACGTTGAGCCAAAGCCGATAATCAGGGAATTGATGAAGCGCGGTACCACCTTCGAGGGCCCGGCGATGACCATGTCATGCTGGCGCACCAACTTGTCATACCAGGTGGTTGCCGGTGGCAGTTTTGCGATGAAGTCCGGCGTTTGACGCGTCCGCACTGTAAACAGGTTGACGTAACCCTCCAGAGTCGGCTGGAAAATCACCTTCGGCGGATAGGCGATGGCGTCGCTCTGCGACTTGAAGGCGGTTGCCGCAATCCACAGCAGCGGCAGGATCGAGATCACGGCATATAGGATGACGATGGTGCCGGCGACGGCCTTTGCGCGCGGCGAGGCCTCGACAATGGAATGCGCGGTGGAATTGGCGATCGCGGTCATCGTTGCTTAACCCGGTTGAGCGCCTTGACGTAAATATTAGCCGCACCGAATACTGTCACGAACAGGATGATGGCGAGCGCGGAGGAGTAGCCGGTGCGCCACTTCTCGAATGCAGCACGCTTGAGGGTGATCGACACAAGCTCGGTGGTCGAGCCCGGCCCGCCCGAAGTAAGAAGATTGACCATATCGAACATCTTGAAATTCTCGATGGCGCGGAACAACACCGCGAGCATCAGGAACGGCACCGTCATCGGCAGCGTAATCGACCAAAATTGCCGCCAGGACGACGCGCGGTCGACCTCGGCCGCCTCGTAGATGTAATCCGGGATCGAGCGTAGACCCGCGAGACAGATCAGCATTACGTAAGGTGCCCACATCCAGGTATCGACCAGCACGATGGTCCAGGGCGCGAGCGCGACCTCGCCCGTCATACTGAACGAGCTCGGCGGCACGCCGGTGAAGAGGCTAACAAGATAGTTGAACGGCCCGATCTGCGGCTGAAACAGCAGCGTCCAGAAATTGCCGACCACGGCCGGCGACAGCATCATCGGCAACAGAATGATGGTGGTCCAAAAACTGTGGCCGCGAAACCGGCGGTTGATCAACAGCGCCAGCCCAAACCCGACGACGACCTGGAGCGCTACCGACGCAATCACGAATTGCGCCGTGGTCTGCAGCCGGACCCAGATATCTTCGTCAGACAGAATGTCGCTAAAATTGTCGAGGCCGACGAACCGCAGCGGCAGATAAGACATGCTGAGGTTAAGGCTAGTGAAGGAAAGCCGGATCATCCAGACCAGCGGAAAGATATTGATCGCCAGCAAGAGCGCGATCGTTGGCGCAACGAACAACCACGCCATCGTCCGGTCCGACAGGCCGCGCGCGCGCTTCGCGGCGCGAGTCCTGCTGCGAACCTTGCCAGGCTCACCCATGCCGGCAATCCTGGCCTGATCGGTATGAGGGATCGTGGTCATTTTGTCCATCGGCTGGCCGGCTCAACTTCCCCGGGCACAGCTCCGGGGAAGCCGATTCATCTCGAGTGCGTTGAGTGCGAACGCCGCATTTACTGGGAGGCGACCTGCTTGCCCTGCTCCTTAAAGACCTTGGTCCAGTCCTTCACCAGAAGATCGAGCGCCTGCTGCGACGTTCCCTTGTCGGCGACGACGTAGTCATGCACTCGCTTTTGCATGTCGAGCAAGAGTTGGGCATAAGACGGCTCGGCCCAGAAGTCCTTCACGATCGCCATCGACTCCAGGAATTGCGGAGCGAACGGCGCACTCCCAGGGAAATCAGGCGCATCGACAACTGCCTTCAGGGCCGAATAGCCACCAATCTGCCACCATTTCTGCTGCACGGAGGGCTGCGCAAACCACTTGATGTAAGTGAGTGCATCATCCTTGTGGTCCGACGTCGCGACTACTGAGATGCCTTGGCCGCCGAGCTGGGTAAAATGTCCCTTGGGACCGGCCGGATTGACGAAGAAGCCGATCTTGTCGCCGCCGACGTTCGGATCCTTGTAAAGGCCGGGGAAGAAGGCGAACCAATTCATCTGTATCGCCACCTGGCCGGACTTGAAGGCATCTAGGCCCTCCTGCATGTAGGCGTTGGTCAATCCTGGCGCCGTACAGCACTTGTAGAGCTCCTTGTAGAACTCGAGCCCCTTTGCCGCATCCGGCGAGTTGACAAAGCCTTGCATCTGGTAGGGCTTCTTCGGATTCTCGTAGTTGAAGCCGTAATTGTAGAGAACGTTTGTTACGCCCATCGTGATGCCTTCCGAGCCGCGCTCGGTGAAGATATAGGCGCCATAGACCTTTTTGCCGTCGATCTCACGCCCCTGGAAAAACTCCGCGATCTGCTTCAACTCATCATAAGTCTTCGGCGGCGTCAGATCGCGGCCATACTTGGCCTTGAACGCAGACTGAATTTCCGGCCTCGCGAACCAATCCTTGCGATAGGTCCAGCCCACCGCATCGGCCATCGCCGGCAGCGCCCAATAGTTCGGCGTGTTCTTCGGCCACTGCGAATAGCCGACGACCGTCGCCGGCACGAAATCGTCCATCGAGATGTGCTCTTTGGCGAAGAAGTCGTTCAGTTTGACGTACCAGTTGTTTTCGGCGGCGCCGCCTATCCACTGGCTGTCGCCGATGATGAGGTCGCACAGCTTCCCGTGGGAGTTGAGCTCATTGAGGAAGCGATCGGCATAGCTCGTCCAGGGCACGAATTCGTATTTCATCTCGATGCCGGACTGCTTGGTAAAGTCCTTGCCAAGCTCGACCAGCGCGTTGGCCGGATCCCACGCTGCCCAACACAGCGTGAGCTGCTTGCCTTCTGCCAGAGCCGGCCCGCTTGCGACGGCCGACAATGTGACACCTGCGAAGAGAGCAAGCGCTCCGCCTGCCCGCTTCGACCACCCTTCAGTCGCAGATTTTCGCATGTGCATTCCCTCTCCTGACGCTTTCCCACGCTGCACCGGAAGCGCCCTTATCCGGAAGCGGCCGACATCATTGAAGCCCGGGCGGGCTTGAGGCGGACAGGATCAAGGGGGAGCAATCGATCATGCTTCACGAGCGATCGCGATAGTCCTCGGGTCGCCTCCAGGCGCGATGTTCAGTTTAGTTTAGTATTAAACATTTGATACCCGTTCGCCGACGTCGTCAAGGAGGAATCCGAAAACGTTCGTATGCTCGCAGAATGAAAAATATGGCTGCTATCCTGACGTAAGCCTGCCCTGACGCACGCGCCGACACCAGCCAAATAACCCAGCCGCGACGTCCAACCTTTGATTTATCTATTGTTTATTAAATCAGAGAACTAAACACATCCGCGTGGTCAGGCCACTAACACATCCTTTTGCCAGCGACGTTAGAGATCGCGCGCGTTGCAATATCCGTGGAGATGACGGTGTCTAACTCTTTCGAGAGTCAGCCAGCAATCACCCCTCGCGCGGGAACCGCCATGCCATCAATAGGTTCTCCTGTTCGAGCCCCATCGCACGAGAGGTTCGAATGAAGCGCGCTGTAGTGCTTTTTGTAGTGTTGCTATCTCTACTCCCTGCATTCGGTCAGAGTCCGAAACTAGACGTCAAGGCGATATGCGAGGCTAGATCGGCCGACGCAAAAAAGGTGGGGTCACCGCCTGATCAGAACATTACGGACTGTATGCGTGATGAGGAAAGTGCAAAGCAGCAGCTAAATGCCCTTTGGGCGTCAACTCCGGTCGCGATACGGAAACGATGTGAAAGTGACGCTCGCTCCCTAGGTACGACGAGCTATCTCGATCTCCTCAGCTGCATACAAATAGCCCAGGACACGAAGTCGCCCCCCAGGAAAGGGCGCGGAAAGCAGTGAAGGCACCGCTCAAGGGCCTCGAGAAATCGATCTCTCGAAAGCGGACTTGTTTGAACTCTTCAAGGATGGAAATTCAGCCAACGGTACCGTCAACCAAATTCCCCGCAGACCGAACGGGCGGGCCTTGCCGCCAGTCGATGTCCGTTTCTCTCTGAAAGCGACCTAATTGTTGCGCGCACGAAATGACGCGATGAGCCATGTGTGGAAACGGCTATTCGGGCAGTCCAACCGCAGTCGTCGTCATCTCTTCCCGTTTGCAAGCATCCTGGCGCGGATCTCGGATTTCAGCACCTTACCGACTTTTGAGCGCGGAAGGTCATCCCAGACTTCAATCTGCTTGGGCGTTTTGACGCTCCCGACCAATTGTTTCACGAAGCGAGATACCTCGGCGACGTCGACGGTGCGTCCTGGTCGCGCCTGCACCACCGCGACGACGCGTTCGCCCCACTTCTCGTCTGGCAAACCTATGACGGCGCAATCTTGAATCGCATCGTGGGCATGAAGGGCGTTCTCGACTTCGACGGAATAGACGTTAAAGCCGCCCGTAATGATCATGTCCTTTGCGCGGTCGACAATATAAAGGAAATTCTCCGCGTCGAGGTATCCGATATCACCGGTGTGATGCCAGCCGTGTCTGGAGGCGTCCGCCGTTGCTTCGGCGTTCTTGTAGTAACCGTCCATCACCAACGAACCGCGGACCACGATTTCACCGCGTTCTCCGGTTGGCATCAGATTGCCGTCGCCGTCCATGATGCCGACGCGAACGAGCGGCCCGACACGGCCCGCCGACGATAAACGTCTGATCGCGATCGAACCGTCGGGGTCGTAGTGGTCCTCGGGTGGCATCATGGAGATCATCATCGGTGCTTCGGTCTGCCCAAAGAGCTGTGCCATCGGGCCGATCTTTTCCAGCGCCTCGGCAAGGCGC
>Ga0207665_10001951_pt1 | contig 13881 bp, 12 predicted proteins | sample LARL112metaG_FD_184351 | JGI IMG/M metagenome (GOLD analysis project Ga0207665, IMG submission 184351) | Corn, switchgrass and miscanthus rhizosphere microbial communities from Kellogg Biological Station, Michigan, USA - LAR L11-2 metaG... | ecosystem: Host-associated > Plants > Roots >...
GCGGGCCGCTGCCCGAAGACGCGGCCGCCATGCTGCGCGCGCACCTCGATGCGCATCCGCGGCACCTGATCCCCGCGCGCAGCCGGCTGGACCGGCCGGGCCAGGTCGCGCTGTTCATCCGCAACGTGGAGAAGGAGTTCGGCACCGTCGCCCGGCGCATCGGGCTCGACCGTCCCCGGGTCGTGGTCCCCGGCAACCCCCGCGGCCGGCTGCGCGCCTTGCTGGACGAACGTGACCCCGTCTACGCCGGGCTCGCCGCGGTCACCGTCCCCACCGACGACCTGGATCCGGACGAGCTCGCCGACCAGATCGCAGCCGAGATCACGCACAAATGACCGCTACCAGGATCGACGTCACGCCGTCCGACGGCAGCCGCCCGTACCAGGTGATCGTCGGGGTCGGCGTGCTCAGCGAGCTGCCCGGCCTGATCCCCGACGGCACCCGCACCGTCGTCGTCATCCACGCCGAGGGCCTCGGCGAGCTCGCCCGTCCCGCCTGCGGCGCGCTCACCGCGGCCGGCTACCAGGTCCACGCCGAGCCCGTGCCCGACGGCGAGGCGGCCAAGACCGCCGCGGTCGCGGCGGGCCTGTGGTCCAGGCTCGCGCAGCACAACGTGACCCGGTCGGACTGCATCGTCGGCCTCGGCGGGGGAGCGACCACCGACCTGGCCGGCTTCGTCGCCGCGACCTGGCTGCGCGGCGTCCGGGTCGTCCTGGTCCCGACCACGCTGCTCGGCATGGCCGACGCCGCGGTGGGCGGGAAGACCGCGATCGACATCGACGAGGGCAAGAACCTGGTCGGCGCGTTCCACTCGCCAGCCGGGGTGCTGGCCGACCTGGTCACGCTCGAGACGCTGCCGCGCGACGACTACATCAGCGGCCTGGCCGAGGTCATCAAGACCGGCTTCATCGCCGACCCGGTCATCCTCGACCTGGTGAACGCCGACCCCGAGGGGGCCACCGTCCCGCACGGCACGCACGCGCGCGAGCTGATCGAGCGCGCCATCGCCGTCAAGGCCGAGGTGGTCTCCAAGGACCTGAACGAGACGGGCCTGCGGGAGATCCTGAACTACGGGCACACGCTCGGCCACGCCATCGAGCGGGTCGAGGGATACCGGTTCAAGCACGGCCACGCAGTGGCCATCGGCATGGTCTACGTCGCCGAGCTGGCCCGGCTGGCCGGCCGCCTCGATCCGCGGGTCGCGGCACTGCACCGGGAGGTCCTGGCCAGCGTCGGGCTGCCGACCGCGTACCCGGCCGGGACCTGGCCGTCGCTGCGTGAGGCCATGTCCGTGGACAAGAAGGCCAGGGGCGCCCGGCTGCGGCTGGTGGTCCTCGACGGCCTGGGCCGCCCGGGCATCCTCGACGACCCGTCCGAGGACCTCCTGCGCGAGGCCTACCGCGCCGTAGCCGCCGATTAGGCCGAACGGGTCATTACTTCGCGCCCCGGTACTGGCGGGTAGCCGCGCGGCGGTTACGCTCCCTACATGCGGATAGGGATGTTTCTCAGCTACGCGGGCGGCTTCGCCGAGACCGTGGAAGAACTCGCCGACTTCGAGAAGGCCGGAGTCGACATCGTGTTCGTGCCCGAGGCCTACAGCTTCGACGCGGTCAGCCAGCTCGGCTTCATCGCGGCGAAGACGCAGCGGATGCAGCTCGCCTCCGGGATCTTCCAGCTGTACTCGCGCACGCCCGCGCTGACCGCGATGACCGCGGCCGGGCTCGACTACGTGTCGGGCGGCCGGTTCATGCTGGGCCTGGGCGCCTCAGGCCCGCAGGTGATCGAGGGCTGGCACGGGGTGCCGTACGACGCGCCCATCGGCCGGGCCCGCGAGGTCATCGAGATCTGCCGGATGGTCTGGCGCCGCGAGCGGCTGTCCTACCAGGGCAAGCACTACACGCTGCCGCTGGAGGGCGGCACCGGCCTGGGCAAGCCGCTGAAGCTGATCAACCACCCGGTCCGCGAGCGGATCCCGATCGCGCTGGCCGCCATCGGCCCGAAGAACGTGGCCCTCGCGGCCGAGCTGGCCGAGTCCTGGATGCCCATCTTCTACCTGCCGGAGAAGGCGGCCGACGTGTGGGGCGGCGCCGTGGCCGAGGGCACGGCCAGGCGCGATCCCTCGCTCGGCGTGCTCGACGTGATCGCCAGCGCCGGCCTGGCCATCGGCGACGACGTGGCGCACCTGCGCGACCACGGTCGCCCCCAGCTCGCCCTGTACATCGGCGGGATGGGCGCGCGGGGCCGCAACTTCTACAACGACCTGGCCTGCCGGTTCGGCTACGAGGCCGAGGCCAAGGCGATCCAGGACGCCTACCTGGACGGCCGCAAGGACGAGGCCGCCGCCCTGGTGCCCGCGGAACTGGTCGAGCACACCTCGCTGATCGGGCCGGAATCCTACGTAGCCGAGCGCATCGCCGCGTACCGCGCGGCCGGGGTGAGCACCCTGCTGATCACCCCCATGGCGCCCGACCACGAGGGCCGGGTCCGCCTCATCGAGCGGTTCCGGGCCCTCGCGGACGCGGCCGGCTAGCGGGCCTCCGGCTAGCGGCCCTTGTCTGGCGGGTAGCGTGGCCGGATGACTGATCTGACTGGCCGGGTGGCCCTGGTGACCGGCGCGTCGAGGGGGATCGGGGCCGCGATCGCGATCAGGCTGGCCGAGGCGGGCGCCGACGTGGCCGTCGGCTGCGGGCAGCACCGCGAGGCCGCGGAGGAGGTCGCCGGGAAGATCTCCGGGCTGGGCCGGCGCGCCGTGGTGGTGCCGGGCGACCTGGCCGGCCCGGACGTGCCGCGGCGGGTCGTGGCCGACACCTCCGAGCGCCTCGGGCCGGTCGACATACTGGTCGCCAACGCGGGCGTCGGCACCAGGGGAGACCTGGACGGCGTGGACGCGGCGGCCTGGGACCACGTCATGGCCGTCAACGTGCGCGCGCCGTTCCTGCTGGCTCAGGCGGCCGTGCCGCACATGCGCGAGCAGCGCTTCGGGCGCATCGTGTTCCTGTCCTCGGTGGCCGCGTTTCTCGGCGGTATCCTCTCCCCGCAGTACACGGCGTCCAAGGCGGCCCTGATCGGCCTGACGCACAACCTGGCCGCCACGCTGGCGCCGCACGGAATCACGGTCAACGCGATCTCTCCCGGCCTGATCGCGACCGACATGCTGACCGGTGACCCGAGGCTGGACGCGCTCGAGCGCAGCGTCCCCGTCGGCCGCCTGGGCCAGCCCGCCGAGGTCGCGGACCTGACCGTAGCCGTGATCGGGAACGCGTACATGACCGCGCAGACCGTCTCCGTCGACGGCGGCCGGTACCCGCGCTGAGCCGGGCGCGGGACGCGTAGAGTTCTGGCCATGCCCGAGATTCACGCCGCCCGGCGTCGCCGCGCCCAGGAGAAGATCACCGAGGCCGGCGCCGACGCGGCGCTGATCACCTCAGGTCCCAACGTCCGCTACCTCACCGGCCTGGCCAGCTCCAACGCGGCGCTGCTGCTGGCCGCCGACGGCACGGCGGTGCTGGCCACGGACTCGCGGTACACGCTGGCCGCCCGGCGGGACTGCCCCGACCTCGAACTGCTCACCGAGCGCTTCATCGAGGCCCGGCTGGCCGCCGAGCTGACCGCCCGCGGGCTGCGCACGGTGGCGTTCGAGGCGCACGAGATGTCCGTCGAACGCCACGCCGAGCTGGTGGCCAAGACCGAGGGCGTGACGGTCATCCCGTTCGGCCGGAAGATCGAGGAGCTGCGGACGGTCAAGGATCCGTCCGAGATCGAGCTGCTCGCCACCGCCTGCCGGATTACCTGCCAGGCCATCGCGGACACCTTCTCCATGATCAGGCCCGGCCTGACCGAACGCCAGCTGGCGGCGGCGCTGGACGCGCGGATGGCCGCGCTCGGGGCCGAGCGGCCGGCCTTCGACACCATCGTGGCCAGCGGGCCGAACGGTGCCATCCCCCACCACGCGCCGACCGACCGGCCGCTGCGCCGCGGCGACCTGATCACGATGGACTTCGGCGCGCTGTACGCCGGCTACCACGCGGACATGACCAGGACCGTGGCGCTCGGCGAGCCGGCCGGCTGGCAGCGCGAGATCTACGAACTGGTCGCGGCCGCGCAGCGGTCCGGCCTGGAGGCGGCCAGGCCGGACGCCGACGTAGCCGATGTGGACGCGGCCGCCCGCGACCTGATCCGCGACGCCGGGCACGGCGACCATTTCCAGCACGGCCTCGGTCACGGCGTCGGGCTAGAGATCCACGAGGCGCCGGCGATCGGGTACGGCAGAACGGGTAAACTCGGCTCCCGGGTCCCAGTCACCGTCGAGCCTGGTGTCTACCTACCCGGCCGGGGCGGTGTCCGGATCGAGGACGTCCTGGTCGTAGGAGCCGGCGGGACGGGCCTGCTCACGACGACGACCCGGGAACTTCTCGTTCTCTGACCTTGGAGATACAACGTGGCGACCACGAACGACCTGAAGAACGGCATGACGCTGAACCTCGACGGCCAGCTCTGGACCGTTGTCGAGTTCCAGCATGTCAAGCCGGGCAAGGGCGGCGCCTTCGTGCGCAGCAAGCTGAAGAACATCATGTCGGGCAAGGTCGTCGACCGCACCTTCAACGCCGGCGTCAAGGTGGACGTGGCCAACGTCGACCGGCGCGAGATGCAGTACCTGTACCGCGAGGGCGCCGACTTCGTCTTCATGGACATGCAGGACTACGACCAGCCGCGGGTGCCCGCGGCCGTGGTCGGTGACGCGGCCAACTACCTGCTCGAGGAGCAGACCGTCACGGTGGCGTTCAACGACAGCACCCCGCTGTACGTCGACCTGCCGGCCGCGGTCGAGCTCACCATCAGCCAGACCGACCCCGGCGTCCAGGGCGACCGGTCCACCGGCGGCACCAAGCCGGCCACCCTCGAGACCGGCGCCACCATCCAGGTGCCGCTGTTCATCTCGACCGGGGAGAAGGTCAAGGTCGACACCAGGACCGGCCAGTACCTCGGCCGGGCGTAAGGTGCCGCCTGCCCGCAGCAAGGCCCGCAAGCGGGCCCTGGACATCCTCTTCGAGGCCGAACTGCGCGACGCGCCCGTCCTCGACCTGCTCGCCGAGCGGATTACCCAGGGCAGCCCGCCCGTCTCCCCCTACGCCGCAGACCTGGTCCGCGGCGTCACGGTGCACAAGGTCAGGATCGACAAGCTGATCGAGGAGTTCGCCGAGGGCTGGACCCTGGACCGGATGCCCGCGGTGGACCGCAACGTGCTCAGGATCGGCATCTACGAACTGCTGTGGGCGGACGACGTCCCCGACGGCGTGGCCATCAGCGAAGCCGTGCTGCTGGCCCGTGACCTGTCCACTGACGCCTCACCCGCCTTCGTCAACGGCCTCCTGGCCGGCATCGCCGAGGTGAAGCCCTCCCTCCAGCCCCAGCCTGCCGAGGAACCCGCCCCGGTTCCCCCGGCTCACCCCGAGGACTGATCCCCGCATCGCCCCGGCCCGCTACCCCGGCGGCGTCAACCGGCGCAATGTGGCATTAATACGGTTATAACCGGCGCAATGTCACAACGCGCCGGTTGCGGACGAGGGCGGCGCGGGACTGGCGGGAGTATTGGGGTACCCGTGAAGCCTGAGGCGCGCGCCGTCGCTGAACGTCCTGGATCGAGGCGGCGGAGCGTCCCGGATCGGGCGGCGTCAGGCCTGCAAGCGGCGTCAGGCCTGGGCGAAGCGGACGCGGAGGCCGGAACGGCGCAGCACGCGGACGAACCAGACCGCCGACAGGAACGAGCCGGCGACCACGCCGCCGATCGTGACGGCGGTGGTGAGTAGCAGGAAGACCTTGACGGTCTCGGTGTACATCAGCACGGCCAGGCCCACCGTGGACACGAAGAAGATGCCCGCCCACAGCCAGGTCGCCCCCTGGAAGAAGCGGTGCAGCCCAGGGTGGTGCGCCGACGGCTGGCGGAGCGCCACGACCTCGGCGGCGAGCTGGGCGACCAGCGGCTTGCGGGTCGGCGCGGTCCGCGCGAACAGGACGCACAGGCCCAGGTTGGCCAGCGGGAACTGGAGCAGGAAGAAGAGCATGCTGCCGGTGACGATCACCACGGCCGTCTGCAGCGTGAGCACTAGGGCCGAGATCGTGAGCAGGCCGGGAACGGTGCGGGTGAAGATCTTGCGGCCGAGCGCGGTCAGCCACACCACGGCGGTCGCGGTCACCATGCCGGCGCCTCTGCCGCCCAGCTGGGCGCCGATGTAGTAACCGGCGACGGGCAGAGCCAGGCTTTCCGCCAGGTTCCAGCCTGCTGTCAGCATCAGCCGCCAGGGGCGCGGCAGCTCGAGGTGCTCAGCCATGGCGAAGAGCATACGGTGGCCGGCTGGAGCCGCGCTGGAATTGCCGGCAGGTGGCGCAAAGAAGAATCTGAGAGTTCCGCACGGCCTGTATAACGTAGGTCCGGTCACCGAAGTTCACTTACCTAAAACGCAAAGTAATCGGCGTTACCGGGAGTAGCGGGCGCCGCTGTCGGTGGCCGGCACTAGATTGGATGCTGAAGAAGGAGGCTCGCGTGGCGGCAGACTTCAGGCGCGACGGCGTCCGCTTCTCGCTGGTCTGGGACGTGCTGCGGAACGCCGTATCCGCCCGGGCGGCGGAGGCCGGCCGGGCATCGCTGGACATCGTCGACGTGGGCGGGGGGACCGGCGGCCTCGCGGTGCCGTTCGCCGCCCTCGGGCATAACGTCACCGTGATCGACCCGAGCCCGGACGCGCTCGCGGCCGCGCAGCGGCGGGCCGCCGAGGCGGGCGCCAGGCTGACCGCCGTCCAGGGCGAGGCGGCCAGCCTGGACAGCGTGGTCGGCCCGAAATCCGCGGACCTCGTCATCTGCCACAACGTGCTCGAGTACGTGGACTCGCCGGCCGACGCGATGACCGCGATCGCCGCGGTGCTCCGGCCGTCCGCCACGGTGAGCGTGCTGGCGGCCAACACCGTGGCCGCGGTGCTGCACCGGGCCCTGGCCGGGCGGTTCACCGAGGCGCGCCAGCTGCTCGGAGGCGAGGCGGCGGGGGCGGCGGGGGCGGCGGGGGCGCCCGCCGCGGCGGGCGCCGGCGCGGGGCAGCCGCGGCGGTTCACCCTGCCCGAGCTGACCGCGCTGATCGAGGCGGCCGGGCTGCGGGCGGGGGAGTCGCACGGGCTGCGCATCTTCAGCGGCCTGGTCCCCGGCGCCCTGCTCGACGCGGACCCCGGCGGGACCGAGGCGCTGCGCGCCCTCGAGGCGGCCGCGGCGGCCGCCCCGCCGCTGCGGGACATCGCCGCGCAGCTGCACCTGCTCGGTCACCGCTGACGCCGCCATGAAAGACGCCGCCATGAAGGCAGTGTTATGCAGGAACTGGGCAGCCCGGATCCGGACGACACCGGCTGCCACATCCTGCACGTGGACATGGACGCGTTCTACGCGAGTGTGGAGGTCAGGGAACGCCCGGAGCTCGCGGGCCTGCCGGTCATCGTGGGCGGGACCAGCGGCCGCGGCGTGGTGCTCTCGGCTACCTACCAGGCCCGGGCGTTCGGCGTCCGGTCGGCGATGCCGGTCGGCCGGGCGGCGCGGCTGTGCCCGCGGGCGATATTCGTCCCGCCCCAGCACCGGCTGTACGCCGCCGTGTCCAAGGAGGTCATGGCGATCTTCGGCACGGTCACGCCCGAGGTGGAGCCGCTCGCCCTCGACGAGGCCTTCCTCGACGTCTCGGGCGCGCTCAGGCGCCTCGGGCCGCCCGCCGCCATCGCCAGGCACATCCGGGCTGAGGTCGCCGCCCAGCAGGGCATCACCTGCTCGGTCGGGGTCGCGCCGACCAAGTTCGTGGCCAAGATCGCGTCCGCGGGCTGCAAGCCGGACGGGCTGCTCGTGGTGCCGCGCGCGGACGTGCTCCGCTTCCTGCACGCCCTGCCCGTCTCAGCGCTGTGGGGGGTGGGGGAGCGGACCGGGGAGGCGCTGGCCCGGCTGGGCCTGCGCACGGTGGCGGACATCGCGCACACCCCGCTGGCCACGCTCCAGAACGAGCTCGGCGTCGCCCACGGCTCGCACCTGGCCGCGCTGGCCAGCGGCCGGGACGAGCGCCGGGTGACCCCGCATACCGCGGAGAAGAGCATCGGCGCCGAGGAGACCTTCGCCACCGACATCGACGACCCTGAGCGGATCAGGCGGGAGCTGCTCAAGTTGTCCGGGCGGACCGCGCACAGCCTGCGCGCGAGCGGCTACGCGGCCCGCACGATATCGGTCAAGCTGCGGCTGGCCAGCTTCAAGACGCTGACGCGCTCGCGGACGCTCGCGTACCCGACCGACGTAGCCCATGAGATTTACGCCACAGCCTGCGCCCTGTACCAGTCGGCCGGTCTCGACCGTGGTGCGGCGCTCCGCCTGGTGGGTGTCCGGGTATCCGGGCTGGTCCCGGCGTCGGGGGCGAATGCCCAGCTGACGTTCGATGACCGGCCTGTCGGCTGGCGCGAGGCGGAGCGGGCGATGGACAAGATCACGAACCGGTTCGGGGCCAGCGCGGTGCGGCCGGCGGCCCTGGTAGAGGACCCGGACCGCCCAGCTGAGGGTGGTTTCTGACCTGCTGCGGGGTCCACCCTACCCAGCGGCGTGTCAACGCTCGTATTCTGGAAATTGAACCGGGTATGTGAGGTGAAGACCACCGCACACGTGCCGGGCGCAAGGTTTTTATGGGAGGCGTCGTGCCGCTCTCTGAACACGAGCAGCGCCAGCTGGAACAGATCGAGCAAGCGCTCTACAGACAGGACCCGAAGTTCGGGCGTCTCGTGCGCGCCAGCGACCCGCGCGTGCACTATAAGCGCAAGCTGGCACAAGGACTCGTCGGCGTCGTCGCCGGTGCTGGCCTGCTCGCGGCCGGAGTGGTAACCCACCGTGTGTACCTCGAGGCCGCTGGCGCGGCGCTCGCGGTGCTGTCCCTGGTCTGGGCGGTGGTCAGCTGGCGGCGGCATGTAGCCAGGGTCCGGCCCGCGCGGCTCAAGGCGGTCCAGGGACAGGGGAGCCCAGGGACCCGGGCAGGCTCCGGGCGGCCGCGGCAGACCAGGCGGGCCCGGATGATGGAACGGATGGAAGAGCGGTGGCGCCGCCGGCAGGAGAACGACCGCCGGATGTAGCGGCCCGCCCTCCCGGCCACGGGCCCAGCGACCCACGGGCTCAGCGACCCATCTGCCCGGGCATCGCGCGATGCCCGGGCGGATCGCGTTACCTTCGGCGCCGCCAGAACCTGAGCACCCCGCGATCCGGCATGCGGGCGGCCGTCTCGGCGATGGCGGTCATCATCGAGGCGGGGAAGACGGCAGCCCGCCAGCGGGTCGAGCGCCTGGCGGTCGCGGACAGCCCCCGGCGCGCGGCGGTCCCGTCCCGGCGCAGCTGCTCTGACTCGGCGGGGTGCGGCGCGTAGCTGGCGCGTTCTTCCGCCATCGCCAGGCGGGCGACCGCCTCGGCGGCCGGGGCCGGCAGCGTCGCGGTGACCCGGGCGGCGAGGCTGCGGGGCGGCTCGCTCGGGCGGCTGCTGACGCCGAAATCCGCCAGGTCGTCGTGGAACTCGCGCCAGGCGGCGTGCGCGCGGCCGATGTCGTCGGCGGCTCGCATCCACCGCCAGCGGCGCAGGACCAGGCGGAACACGGCGGGGACGATCAGCGCGACGGCCGCGGTGGCGCCGAACGCGATGCCGACGGTGGCCCAGCCAACGCCGAGGTTCAGGCCCGAGGTCCTGGCCATCAGCCGGTACAGGGCCAGGGCGACCAGCGCCGCCGCGGCGGCGATCCCCGCGACCGCGGTCGCCGCGTGGGGGCTGCGCCGGCGGATGACGTCCGGCTGGCCGGCCACCCGCTGGATCGGCGGCGCCACGATCGCGACCAGGGCGAAGGCCAGCACCAGCGCCGCGATCACGGCCAGCGCGATCGCGGCCCACGGCGTGTCGGACGGCCCGTGCGCGCCCGCCCCCGTCCCGCCCGCGCCATCCGGCCGGGTGATCCGGCCGGGCAGGGTCGACGACGGGGGCTTGCCGCCGCGCGGCGACTGGGTCTGCGAGATGATCGGGTTGGACCCGCCGAGCTGGCCCTGCCCCGTCCCGCTGGTCATGTAGCTGGGGGCGTTCGCGGTGCCCTGCCCGGCCGGGGTCGGCTCGAACCGGACCCAGCCCAGGGTCGGGAAGTACACCTCGGTCCACGCGTGCGCGTCGATGTTCCGCACCTGGTAGCTGCCGTCGGCCAGGCGAGTGCCGCCGGTATAGCCGACCACGAACCTGGCCGGGATATTGAGCAGGCGGGTCAGCACGGTCATCGCGTACGCGTACTGCACGCAGAAACCGCTCTTGACCTTGGTCAGGAAGCTGACCAGGCTGGCCGCGCTGGTGATGTTCCGCGCGTCCAGGCTGTAGATGAACTGCGGCCCGGACAGCCAGGTGGCCAGCGCGTTCACCTTGCCGAACTCGGTGGTCTGGCCCGCCACCTGGGTATCCGCCAGCTTCTTCAGCGCCGTCGTGCGGTACGACGAGGGCAGTTGCAGCTCCGGGGCCAGGGCCGGTACCCTCGCCACCCGCGGCACCGCGGCCAGTTGGGCCCTGGTCGGGGCCACCCGGGCGCTGACCACCGAGTAGGACCGCCCCGCGACGGGTTCGCTGGAATACACCATGAGGTCGGGATCGGACTTCCACTTCCCGCTCACGTCGACCTGGATGGCCGGGTAGGGCAGCGGCAGGAACACCGGCTGCGAACCGGGCGCCGGGAAATCCTGACCGGGGAGCACCGTCGTGGTCACCGTCTGGACCGACGTGGTGTCGGTCAGGCCCTGGGGCGACGGGAGCGAGTTGAGCGTGAGCGGCACCGCGTGGGCCGTGTAGTCGTCGACCAGCCAGCCGCCGCTGCCCAGGGTGTCGAACACGTACTGCCTGAAGTACTCCGCGTCGCTGGCCTGCTGGGACGCGGTGGCGTTGGTCCGGTAGGTGAAGATCGTGCGCGGGTGGTTCTCGTGGATCTGGCTGACGGCCTGGGACAGAGCGCTCGGCAGCCCCAGCGCGTCACCCCCGCTGCCATCACCGCGGCCGCCGATGCCGGGGCCCGAGGAGAACAGCTTGCTCGGGTGCAGGCCGGGGACGATCAGCGGGACGGCCAGGGCCAGCACGATCGAGGCGAGGCCGACCCGGCGGCCGGCCGCGGCCAGCGCCCGGGTGTCGGGGCCGGGGAGCCTGATCCCGCGCCCGCCTTCCCGGCGCCGGCGCCCGCCGAGGGATCCGGGCTCGTCGAACCCGGCCTCGTCGTCGCCCAGGGGCCGCGGGAGGCCCCCGTAGCGGGGGGCCGGGCGCCACAGTGAGATCAGCCTCCCCCAGACCCGGATCCGTTCCCGCCCGTCCGCGCTGAGCATGGCCAGGTAGCCCGCCCCGCCCAGGCAGAAGCCGAGGCCCGTGGTGAGCTGGTCGTGCGGCGCGTTCATCATGACCGGCACGGTGAACAGGACGAGCAGGCACAGGCCGGCCAGCGCGGCGGACCGCAGCCGGACCGCGATCCAGTCGGCGAACACCGCGGTGAGGCCCACCCCGCCCGCGGCCAGCAGCAGCAGGCCAGGCCGGTGCGGCGCCGGCGGGGCGTACCTGTTCGCGTCGTGTATCCCGGTGCCGATCAGGTCCCAGAGCCGGCTGACCGAGCCCGGCGTGGGGATCACCAGCGCCCACGAGTGCCTGACCTCGAAGATCAGGTTCAGGTACAGCAGCAGGGCCACGATCCCGGCCGCCAGGCAGGCCTCGGAGGGGAGCGGGCGCAGCCGGGTCAGCGTCCCGGCCGCCCCGACCACGATCACCGCCCCGATCGCGATCACGAACCACAGGGTGTCGTCGAACAGCGGCAGCAGGTCGATCGCGGCCAGCAGGCAGGCCACCCCCGTCACCACGGTCATCCGGACGTTCACGGTCACGGCTGGTCACCCCCATAGGGCGTCAGGGTTTCCACGGGACGGTGCAGCTGCTGCCAGGCGGCCGCGAGCGGCGTGCCCGAGGTGGCCACCGCGACCCGCCAGCCCGCCGCCGACAGGACCTCCGCCGTCTGCGCGGTGTCGTCGCCGGCCCGGCCCTCAGGACCGGCGGCCCAGCCGGAGACGGCGAGCACCAGCGCCATCGCGGGCGCGTTCCCGCGCCTGCTCGCCGCCAGCTGGCGGGCGTCCTCCGCGGTCAGCCGGCCGACCACCGCGATCAGCTGGCCGCCCGCGTTAGCCAGCGCCGAGGTGCCCGAGCGCAGGCCCGCGACGTGCGACGGGGTGATGACCGCGAGCATGTCGAGCAAGGTGTCCTGGAAGGTGCCGCGCGGGGCGATCTCGCCCGCCTCGGTGATGAGCCTGGCCCGGAACCCCTCGCCGGACAGGTGCGCGCCGATCGAGGCGGCCGCGCTGACCGCGAACTCGAAGGTCGAGGCGGGGCCGCCGCCCGCGTGGGCCGTGCGCCTGGTGTCCAGGAACACCGACGCGCTGTTGCGCCACTGGTGTTCCTCGCGGCGCACCATCAGCTCGCCGTACCTGGCCGTCGACCGCCAGTGCACCCGGTGCAGGCTGTCCCCGTCCTGGTACAGCCGCGGCGCCGCGTCGTCCTCGCCGACGGCCGAGATCGTCCGCATCCCGCCGTCGCCCTCGCCGAGCCAGCTGCTCTGCGCGGTGACCCGCGGCAGCGGGAAGATCCTGGGCGTGACCACCAGCGTGCTGCTGGTGCTGAACGACCGGCTGATCTCCACCAGGCCGAACGCGTCGGCGACCCGGACCCGGAGCGGGCCGATGGTGAACTTGCCCCGGCTGTCCGAGCGGATCTGGTAGCTGAGCTCCCGGTGGCCGCCCGGCTCGATCTCGTCGAGCACGAACCGCGGCCTGCTGCCCAGCGTGTACGGGGTGACGTCCTCGGCCAGCAGCACGCCGGTGCGCAGCCGCGAGACGTTCTCCACCCGCGCGGTCACGGTGGTGGGCTGCCCGGCCGGGATCCGCGGCGGATCCAGCCGGCGGGCGCAGGACAGCCGGTACCGGGACCGGCGGGCGGTCAGGGCCGACACGGCGGGCAGGATGACCAGCAGGGCGCCGACGCGGACCAGGTCCGGCTCCGGTATGGCCAGCCCGCAGACCATGGCCGCGCCTCCGGCGGCCATGAACGACCGGCCCCGCGTGGTCAGCGAGCTGAAGAGCCCTCGCATGACCTTCCTCTCAGTCGCTCAGCGCCTCGGGAGCGGCAGCTGGGCGACGATCCGGTCCACCACCTGCTCGGGCTGGTGCCGTTCCACGATGGCCTCGGCCGTGGGCAGCAGCCGGTGCGCCAGCACCGGCCGGGCCAGCCGCTGCACGTCGTCGGGGATCACGTAGTCCCGCCCGTCGAGCGCGGCCCAGGCGCGGCTGGCGCGGAGCAGGTGCAGCGTGGCCCGCGGCGACGCGCCCAGGCGCAGCTCCGGCGACGTCCTGGTCGCGTTGGCGAGGCTGATGATGTAGTCCTTGACCTGGTCGGACACGTGCACCCGGCGCACCGCGACGACCAGTTCCTGCACGTCGCTTGCCCGGGCGACCGGGGTGAGCTGGTCCAGCGGCGAGGTGGTGCCGTGCGAGTCGAGCATGTCCCGTTCGGCCGCGGGCGTCGGGTAGCCGAGGGAGATGCGCGCGGTGAACCGGTCCCGCTGCGCCTCCGGCAGCGGGTACGTGCCCTCCATCTCCACCGGGTTCTGGGTGGCGATGACCATGAACGGCTCCTGGAGCGCGTAGGTGGTGCCGTCCACCGTCACCTGGCGCTCCTCCATGGACTCGAGCAGCGCCGACTGGGTCTTGGGCGAGGCCCGGTTGATCTCGTCGCCGAGCACGATGTTGGCGAACACCGGCCCGGGCTTGAACTCGAACTCGTCCCGGGCCCG
>Ga0207665_10001952_pt1 | contig 13874 bp, 9 predicted proteins | sample LARL112metaG_FD_184351 | JGI IMG/M metagenome (GOLD analysis project Ga0207665, IMG submission 184351) | Corn, switchgrass and miscanthus rhizosphere microbial communities from Kellogg Biological Station, Michigan, USA - LAR L11-2 metaG... | ecosystem: Host-associated > Plants > Roots >...
ATCGCGTTGGCGTCGTCGACGACCGCTGCCCGGCGCGCGTCGTAGCGCCCGATCGCCAGCGTCAGGCCGAAAGCGAGGATCAGGCCGACAAGCGCGAAAAAGGCCCCTTGCACGATCCCGACCGGCTCGCGCAGCGTGTCGGCCTGCCGGCGCAACACCCAGCCGGCCAGGTAGCCGAGGGCCACGAATCCCAGGACGAGCCCGGCAACGATCAGCCAGAGCTCCCAGGTGCTTAAGCGGAAGAACACCGGTGGAGAGCATCGCAGAGCGGTGCGCGAGGGGCGCCGCAGGCAGCCCCCGTGGAGGCTCCTCGCTCCTACTCGCTTTCGCCGATCCGAGCCCGAGGGACACCCGGGGCCCTCGCGGATCTTGTCCCTCGATCCCCTGGTTCGTCGATGCGAAGCAGCGGGATGAAGATGTGCGCCAGCGGCCCGATGGACAGTGCATACACGACCGTGCCGATCCCGACCGTGCCGCCGAGCAGCCAGCCGCTCGCGAGGGCGCCTAGCTCGAGCGTGGTGCGCACGACGCGAATCGAGTGGCCACGTGCCGCGAGCCCCATCATCAGTCCGTCGCGCGGGCCTGGCCCGAGACCCGCGCCGATGTAGGCGCCCGTGGCTACGCCGTTCAGGAAGACGCCTGAGAGCAAGAAGGTCGTCCGGAGCGGCAGCCCGTGCGGAGCGGGAATCGTCGCCAGGGAGAGGTCGATGACGGCGCCGACCACGACGACATTGCTGATCGTCCCGAAACCCGGTCGCTGCCGCAGCGGAATCCAAAGAGCCAGCACCACCGCGCCGACAATGATCGCCCAGGTGCCGACCCCGAGCCCGAAGCGTCGCGACAGGCCCTGGTGCAGCACGTCCCACGGATCGACGCCCAGGCCCGCCAGCAGCATGAGGGCGTCGCTGAAGCCGTAGAGCGTCAGGCCGGCGAAGAGCTGAGTGAGGCGGCGCAGGCGGGGTGGCGGCACCGCGAATGACTCGCCAGCGCTAGACCGTAACCACCCCAGGGCTTTCAACGCAGCACTCAGCGGGACAGTGTTACGCGAACAGCGCGTCTGCCTCGGCCGCCGAGGGTTCCGGGTCGGGCAGTCGGGTCATCCGGAAACCGTTGACGAGGCCGAGGAGGGCCGCGATCAGCGGCACGAGCAGCGCGATCTGGAGGGCGCGAGGCCTCGCCTTGGTATTGATGTGGAGGATCTCGGCCTTGACGTCCGCCGGCTGTCCGGCGAGCAGTTGCTCGAGGTGGGTGTTGGTCAGTACCTCGGCGTTCTTCTCGAGGCCCTTCCCGACCTGCTGCTGCTCGGCCGGCGAGAGCACCTTGCTCTCGTTTGCCAGATTCGTGAAGATCAGCGAAAGCGACGCGAGCATGATCGCGCCGGCGAAGGCGAGCCCGAACGAAAGCCCGAACGAGCCGCCCGCGGAGTTCACGCCTGCCGCCTCGCTGACGCGCTCCTCCTCGATTGGCGAGAGGGTGTAGTTGTTGAGCTGCGACACGAGCAGCCCGAGACCCACACCGGCGATCAGGAGAGGCGCGACCATCGCCCAGCCGGAGTGGGCTCGCGGAACGATCGGGATCAGGATGGCGACACCGACGGCGAGCAGCAGGAAGCCAGCCCGGATGATCTTGCTCGGGCTCCGCTTCCCGGCTCGCTTGCCGGCGAGCAGGGCGACGGCGAACATGCTCAGCGAGAGCGGCGCCAGCGACAAGCCGGCCTCCAAGGCGTTGTACTCCAGCACCATCTGCAGGTAGATCGGCAGCGCGATCATCAGCCCGCCGAGCGCGATCTGCTGCAGCGTCTGCGAAGAGATGCCAAGGCGGAAATATTTGGACTTGAAAAGTCCGGCGTCGATCAGCGCCGGCCGGCCCTCGCGCTTGCGCTTGACGAGCCACCAGGCGAGCGAGCCCAACCCGACGACGCCGACGGCAAGGAGGACGCCTACTGCTGCGCCGCCCTTCTCCCAGACGAGGATCCCGAGCACCACCCCGCCCATACCAACAACGGAGAGGATCGCGCCGACGACATCGACTCGCCGGTCGCCCGTGTACGGGATCTCGCGGATGCGCCTGCTCCCCACGAGCACGATCGCGATGATCACCACCTCTCCCAGGAACGCGACGCGCCACGAGAGGTACGTCGTGATGAAGCCGCCGATCAGTGGCCCGACCGCTGCTGCGATCGCGGCCGCAGCGCCGACGAGCGCGTAGGCCCGGCGCTGCATGGAGCCCTGGAAGTTCCCGTGGATCAGGGACTGCATCGCCGGCAATAGAAGCGAAGCGCCGAGGCCGCCAATGATCGCCCAGAAGACGACGATCGGGACCAGACTCTGCGACAGCGTCATCGAGAGCGCGCCCGCCGCGTACCCCAGCAACCCGATCACGTAGGCACGTTTCCGACCGATCAGATCGCCGATCTTGCTGCCGATCAGAATGAACGCAGCCGAGACGAGCGCCTCCAGCGCGATCGCCGACTGCACGCCGCTCGCAGTTGTGCCTAGATCGTGAACCACCGCCGAGATCGACACGTTCATCAGCGATGTGTCGACCACGAGCACGAACATCGCCATCGCCAGCAGGATCGCGAGCCGCTGGTCACCGCTCGATTCCTCTGGCACTGCAGTCGTCATCTCAACGCTCACGACTCACGACCTCCGTTGGCGGCTGCAACTTCGTCACCGCCCAACTCAAACTGCTTAACCCCAGGAGCAGCGTGGGCGAGGACGTACACGTACGCGGGAAGCAAAAAGCCCCGGGTTCCGGGGCTTTTTGCAGAGCCTTCAGGAGCTTTACGCCATCTCCGGCCTGTCCTCCCACCGGACGATCAAGCCGTAGAGAACGACCGCAGTCAGGGCCAGCACTGTGAGCGCCCATAGCGTGTACTGAGCGCTGCCGACGAACCCGAGCTGCACGATGAAGTTGAGGCTGGCGACGACGATCGTGAACCAGCGTGCCCAGCTCGCGCCCGAGAGGAGTGCGCCGCCGGCCAGTGCGACGACGATCCCCCAGATCAGCATGATCCACCCCCAGGTCGTCAGGTCGAAGACGATGATCTGGTTTGGGGTCAGGACGTAGTACTGGTCGCGGATCACCGCGATCAGGCCCTCGAAGAAGTCCAGCGAGCCGATGATGATCATCAACCAGCCGACGAAGGAGATCCACGCGGTCCAGGTACTGCTCCGTGCCATTTGCCCGCTCCTTTGTTGATTCCAGTGACGTTCGCTTGATCCCCGCGACATCCTCCGGCGGGCGCGTCACGTTTCTTCGGCTCCGGTCCGGAAACGTTCGACGAGCAGACCGTGTCGGAGGCCACGATCGCTCACGGCGAGCGACTGGCAGCCGAGCTTCGCGAGCACGGTTCGCACGATGCACGCGCCAGCGAGGATGACCTCGGCCCGCTTGGGCTGGAGACCGACGATCCGGCGCCTTTCCTCGACCGTACTTGTGCGGTAGAGCTCGATCTGGCGGTCGATCTCAGGCAGATCGAGGGTGGTGCCCTGCACCAGATCGGGGTCATAGCTCCCGAGCTCCAGCTTCACCGCCGCGAGGTTGGTGACGGCGCCGCCCATGCCCACGAGGGCGTCCGGGGTGGGCCGTCCATCCAGACGTCCGAGCTCGGCGCTCACCGACTCGAGTGCCTCGGCGAGCTTGACGCCGGTGACCGTTCCTTCTAGGACGAATCGCTCCGCGATGCGAACGGCGCCTACCTCGAGGCTGAAGCGCTCCTCGACGTGTTCGCCGCGCCCGAAGGTGAACTGCGAGCTGCCGCCCCCGGTGTCGAACACGACGAGTGAGCCGTCTCCTAGGTCGAGCGCAGAGGTGGCCGCGAGATAGGCGAGACGGGCTTCCTCGTCGGCACTGATGATCTCGATCTCGACGCCACACCGCTCGAGAACGGCTGCGACGAACGCAGCACTGTTGTGTGCAGCTCGGAGCCCTGCCGTGCCGACCGCAGCGATGCCGGACACCTCGTTCTGCGTCGTCTCCTCGGTCATGTCGGCGATCGCGTCGATCGTCCGTTGCATCGGCGTTTCGCCGAGTTCGCCGGTTTGGTCGAGCCCTTCGCCCAGGCGGGTGACTTCCGCACGGTCGACCACCGCGCGCCAGCTACCGTCCGAGCTCCGTTCGCCGATGTGGAACTTCACCGAGTTCGTCCCGACGTCGATCACCGCGTACCGGGTTGCTCCGAGCCCGAGGAGCGCCTTGAGCCCTCGCGGGTAGCTGACGTTCGGGCGCGACGCGAGTCCGAGCTCTCGTACCATCGCGATCACGCGCGCGGGATCATCGGACTCAATCGCGATCGTACGGGTCGCTTTCCCCTCTGCCTTCACCTCGGTCAACTCCGCCATGCAGCCGCCTAGCTTGTAGCGCTCGCGTCGCTTGTGGACATGGACAGCCGAGAGCTGTCCGCTCGGACGCACGAGCTCGTCGACGAGCTCGTCCAGCGAGTAGGCGGGGCGTGACAGCGACACATCGGAGACTCCGAGCCTTTCGATCACCGAGCCGACATCGGTAGCGGCGACCGGGAACTCGGCCTTCAGCACAGGTCTCCACTGCTCGAGCCCTTCATCGTTCACTTGCTCCAGATGCTTGACGTCCAACAGCCCGGCGCGGACTTTGACCACGCTCTTGCTGGTCTCCGTCGAGAGCAGGTACAGCTCGTCGCTGTCTTGAACCCGTTCCGCCGGGAGCGCGGCGAAGTGGCCCTCCGCCGCGGCTTCGAAGCGCGCATGGAACGTGCGCCACTCCCAGCGTGGGACGATCGGAGCCTGGCCGCCTTGCGAGGGTGATGCCGGGGACGCTTCCTCGGCCACTGGGGTTAGGCGGCGGCCGAGCCCGGAGCCAGCTCCGCGTGCCCGGTGTGCCGGTCGTAGAGCTTGACGAGCTCGCTCACCGCTAGGTAGACGATCGGGCCGAGCAGGCAGATTCCCCACTGCGACGTGGTCAGCGAGACCGTGTCGAAGATTCGCTGCAGCGGCGACAGGGACGTGACGAGGAACGTGAGTACCAGCGCGGCTCCGATCAGCTGGAGGAACCGCCGGTTGGCAAGCGTGTAGCGGCTGAAGATGCTTCCTGTCGGTTCGCGTGCCTCGAGCGCGGCCACGATGTGCATCAGGGACAACGTGGTCAGGCCCATCGTCGTGGCGACCACGAGGTCGTAGCGGTGTTCGCCCCAGGCGACGACACCGAGGGCGAGAGCCGCCATCACGAGCCCCAGGAAGCCCAGCCGGACCCCGAGCGACCGATTGACGACCGACGCGTCTGCGTCCCTCGGCCGCCGCTGCATCAGGCCCGGCACGGGCGCGTCGAATCCCAGGCCGATCGCGAGCAGCACGTCGATCGCGAAGTTGACCCAGAGGATCTGCAGCGGGTTCAACGGAGCTCCGTTGGCGACGTCAAAGATCCCCGCACCGACGAACAGGAGGATGAACGCCCCGAGCTCGATCAGCTGGATGCGGACGTACTTCATCAAGTTGTCATAGATGCCGCGGCCGCCCTCGACCGCGCTGACGATGGTCGCGAAGTTGTCGTCGGTGAGGATCATGTCGCCGGCTTCCTTTGTGACCTCGGTACCGGTGATCCCCATCGCGACGCCAATGTCCGCCCGCTTGAGCGCCGGCGCGTCGTTGACGCCGTCCCCGGTCATCGAGACCACGTTGCCCTTGCGCTTGAGCATGTCGACGAGGCGCACCTTGTCCTCGGGGGCGACGCGTGCGACGACGCCGATCTCTTCGACCTGCGTCTCGAGCTCTTCGTCGCTGAGGGCGGCGAACTCGGGCCCGGACATCGCTCTCCCCTCGATCCCGAGCTGGCCCGCGATCGCGGCGGCAGTGGTCACGTGGTCGCCGGTGATCATGCGCGCGCGGATCCCAGCCGACTTGCATTGGGCGATCGCATCCTTCGCCTCCTTGCGCGGTGGATCGACGATCGCGACGAGGGCCAGCAGAGTCAGCCCTTGAACTTCGTCGAGCAGCGAGCCGCCAGGGTCGAATGCGGCGGGGTCGATGTCCCGTGAGGCCACCGCCAACACGCGCAGGCCCTCGCCGGCGAGGCGGTCGTTTTCGGTGAGCACTCGTTCACGGCCCTCTTCCGTTGACACGTTTGAGCCGTCCACGTCACGGATCTGCGACGAGCGCGCGAGCAGCACGTCGGGTGCTCCCTTGACGAAGCAGCGAACGACTTTCCGGCCGTCCTCCTCCATCTCGTGAAAGGTCGCCATCAGCTTGTACTCGGAGTCGAACGGCACCTCGCCCACGCGCGGGTAGACGCGCCTTGTCTCGTCGACATCGAGCCCGCCCTTTGCGGCAAGGACGACGAGCGCCGCTTCGGTGGGATCCCCGACGATCTCGCCGTCGTGCACCGCCGCGTCGTTCGCCAGCGCCATCGGCAGCATGAACGGCTCGAACGCGACATCCCCGTCGCCCGCGACGTGAAGGATCTTGCCCTCGGTCGAGTAGCCCTCCCCTTCGATCGAGTATCGATGGCCGACGATCACGAGCTGGCGCGCGGTCATTTGGTTGAGCGTCAGCGTGCCGGTCTTATCTGAGCAGATCGCCGAGGTCGCGCCGAGGGTCTCCACCGAGCGCAGCCGCTTGACGATCGCGCCCTTCGCTGCGAGCGCCTGGGTGCCCATCGACAGCATCGTTGTCACGACCGCCGGCATGCCCGTCGGGATGGCGGAGATGGCGAGGCTGATCCCGATCAGGAAGAGGTCATCGAAGCTGTCGCCGCGGAGAAGGCCGATGACGACCACGATGACCAGCGCCGCCGCGGCCATGATCGTGATCAAGATCGTCAACTGGTCGAGTTGCCGGGTGAGCGGCGTCTTCTCCTGCTGGACGTGGCCGAGCATCCCCGAGATGTGCCCAACCTCGGTATCCATCCCGGTTCCGGTGACCACCATCTCGCCCCGACCGCGGGTCACAGTCGAGTTCATGTACGCCATGTCTGTGCGGTCGCCGAGAGGCACGCTGTCGCCGGCGACCGGCTCGATCGACTTCAGTACGGGCGTGCTCTCGCCTGTAAGGGCGGCCTCCTCGATCTCGAGTGTCGCAGCGACGACCAGCCGCCCGTCCGCCGGGATCTTGTCGCCGGCCTCGAAAGAGACGATGTCGCCAGGCACGAGCTCCTCGGCGGGGATGTCCGCCAGGTCCCCGCCGCGGCGCACGTGCGCCTTGATCAGAAGCATCTTCTGGAGCGCAGCGACGCTCTCGGCGGCCTTGCCCTCCTGATTCAGGCCGAGGATCGCGTTCACCACGGTCAGGCCGATGATCACGAGCCCTGTCGCGAACTCCTGGAGCGCGGCGATGCTCACGATCGCCGCGCCGAGCAGGACGAGCTGCATGAGGTCGCGGTACTGGCGCAGGAAGGCGCGCCAGCCAGGCTCTTTCTCCACCTCGGCGAGCTTGTTCGGGCCGTGCTCCGCTCGCCGCCGCTCGATCTCCGAAGCGTCGAGCCCGGTGCGGAAGTCAACACCAAGCTCTGCGCAAGCCTTCTCCGCGGTGACGCTGTACCAGGCGCGTGTCGCCGCTTCGTCCTCTTTGACCACGACGGTCGCCGTTGGCTCGGTGAGCTCAGTCATTCGAGACCTCCCACATGGTCGTTCGACTGCAACGGCCACGACGTTGTCGCCGCGGTGGTGTTCGTGGGCCCGCGCCGACCAAGCCGATCACGAGGAGCTATTGCGATCATATGTTCGACTCGATGACCGTCTTGGACGAACAACATCGCGAGTGGCACGAGCGTCGGCATCATCCGGGAGGGATGAAATCACGCCTGTGCGACTCGACGCCGGGGCGACGGACGGCTTGTGCGAGCGCGAAAAAGACCTCACCTCAAGGAGGCCACGCGCGGCGGCCCGGAGACCGACGGAGACCGACCCGCTTCCTGTGGTGCCCGCACCCCCCCGAAATTGTGGTGTTTTTCACCGTGGTCAGAGCTGCCTCCGCACTAGATACTTGCCTAGGGAGATCCAACCCTCGTGGGCTAGGGGGATTCGAAGGGAGACCGGATGCCGCCCACCCGTCGCTCGAGCTACCTCGTCTTGCCTTGCCCTGCCTGGGCTGAGGAATCGAAAGGATTTGCTTGGTCGTCCTAGAGAAGACAGGACGCCGTGGGGGCTACGGCGCGACGCCGAGTGTGGCCCTTCAAGACGCCGGCGCGAAGGCCGTGCTCGTGGAACGGGAGTGGAGCCTCGCGTTCGACGTGATCGAATCGAAACTGGCGATCCCGGACGTGCGAAGGGACAGCGTCTCGCGGACCGCGCTCGTCAACCGGCTGCGTGCCGCCGGCGCCTTTCCCCCGGTCGTCCTCGTTGCTCCGGCCGGCTACGGAAAGACCACGGTTCTCGCGCAATGGGCTGCCAAGGACGCGCGACGGTTCGCGTGGCTCTCGATCGACGGACGCGATAACGACCCAGTTGTCCTGTTGCGGCATCTCGCCGCGGCTCTCGATCTCGTCGATCCGATCGAGCCGCAGGTTCTCGAGGCGTTGAGCTCTCAGCTGCCGCCCTCGGTCTTTGATTCGGTCGTGCCCCGACTGACGGCGCACGTGGCTTCCTGCGAATCACCCTTCGTCCTCGTGCTCGATGACGTCGATCTGCTCGAGTCCGAAGACGCAGTCGCGATCGTCGCGGCGTTGATCGAGAACCTCCCTCATCGATCTATGGTCGCGCTCGCCGGGCGCTCGCAGCCAAAGCTTCCGGTCGCTTCGTTGCGCGTCGGCGGGCCGCTCCTGGAGATCGGGCCCTACGAGCTCGCGCTCAGCCGCCGCGAGGCGGAGATGCTGTTGAGAGCTTGTGGACTCGAGCTGGACGAGGATGGGATCCTCGAGCTCCTGGAACGGACGGAAGGGTGGGCGACCGGGATCTACTTGAGCGCGCTGGCCGTCCGCGACCACCGAGAGTCGCTCGACCCTGGGGCCGGCGGCGTGCATGTCACGGGGGACGACCGCTACCTCGCCGATTACCTCGAGGCCGAGTGCATATCGAAGCTGTCGGCGGAGCTGCACGAGTTTCTCAGGCGCACGTCGGTGCTCGAGAAGATGTGCGGCCCGCTCTGCGACGCCGTCCTAGAGCGCCATGATTCCGCCGTCGCGCTAGCGGCGATCGAGCGATTGAACCTGTTCTTGGTCCCGCTCGATCGGCATCGCGAGTGGTTCCGCTATCACCCTCTGTTCCGTGAGCTCCTGCAGCGTAGGCTCGTCGACGAGGAGCCGGAGCTTGTCCGGGTGTTGAACGCTCGCGCAGCCGACTGGGTCGAGGCGCAAGGCGACCCGGAGTCGGCTCTCGGTTACGCCCACGCGGCCGGGGACAGCGACAGCGCCGCGCGAATCCTGAGCTCGATCGCGCTGAAGGTTCATCAGAGTGGACGGGTTACAACACTCGAGAGCTGGCTCCGCCCGTTCGACGACGACGAGCAGCTCGAGCAGTACCCCGCCGTTGCGATCACCGGTTGCCGGACCCACGCCGTCCGCGGCCGCCCCGAAGAAGCAGAGCGGTGGCTCGAGGCCGCGGAGCGCGGTGCCGCGTCGCGGAGGAAAGGTGTCGCCTCGGTCCGACCGTGCATAGCTGTCATGCGATCGGCGATGTGCTCCGGCGGCCCCGAGCAAATGTCGACAGACGCCGTCGCCGCACGTTCGAAGCTGAGCCGCGGCGCCACGTGGCGACCGTCGGCGCTTCTCGTCGAAGGCGCCGCGGCGATCCTGCTCGGCAACGACGCCAAGGCCGATTCGATTCTTACGGAGGCCGCTCTCGAGGCCGACCGGCTTGGCTCCAACGAAACGCGCGTCATAGCGCTCGGCGAGCGCTCGGTTCTCGCGGGCGCGCGAGGGGACTATCGGGAAGCCGAGGCGCTCGCGCTCGAGGCGTGCGACCTGATGGAGCGCACCGAGCTCAAGGACTACTCGACGAGCGCGCTCGCGCTCGCCGCGTCTGCTCGAGCGATGCTTCGACACGGACTGTGGGAAAAGGCCCGCGAGCAACTGACGCTCGCCGAGAATCTGTTGCCAACCCTGACCTACGCTCTCCCTTGGCTCGCAGTCCAGGTTCGGATCGAGGTTGGGTACGCGTGTGTGACCATGAGGGACCGGAAAGGCGCAGAGCAGATGCTAGAGGAGGCACGAGCGATTCTGGGCGTGAAGCCCAAGCTTGGCGTGCTCTCGGCCGGAGTGGACGCGCTCGCCGACGAAGTCGCCGACATGCCAACGAACGGGCCAGGCGGAAACTCAGCATTGACGGCGGCCGAGCTGCGATTGCTCCCGCTGCTGTCGACACACCTCTCGTTTCGCGAGATCGGGGACCGGCTCTTCGTCTCTCGCAACACGATCAAGACCCAAGCGATCTCTTCGTACCGGAAGCTCGGCGTCTCCAGTCGAAGCGAGGCGATCTCTCGGGCGAGCGAGCTTGGTCTGGTGGAGCCGGAAGAGCACCACCTCACGGACCCCCGGCCTCTCGACGCAAGCAACTCGGCGGCTTAAATACGGACCCCGACGCGGCGGCAAATCGTCGCGAAGCCGAGCATCACCCGGAATGGATGATGTCCGGGGAGGGCTCCGACCGGGAGACTCCTTTCACCCGCTCCGCACGACGACAGCGGACAACCGAGGCGGGAAACTCGCAGGCGGTGAGCGCGAGCGTGGAACCGCAGTTGGAGCGAATCGACGCACTGTTCGTGCAAGGCGCTGCCCGATTCACGAGTAGGCAGGGAAGCATGACCTTGCACGGCTTGGCGGAATCGACGGTCTACTTTGCCGACCGGCCCCGGCGCGAGATCGGACATATCCCGTCCCGGCGGTTCGTCGGGCTCTGGGCTGCCGGTGCGCACAGTTTTGCGGTCGACCCTCCGAACGGCGTGATCTCGTTCTTGGACCAGGAGGGAGATGCCGCGGACGTCGTCGTCATCCTCCACGAGGCGACTATCGAGGGTGACGACGTGACGTACCGGATCACCGTGCTCGAGGGGAAGCTGCCGGAGGAAGCCGGTCCTTGTTCGCTGTTCATCGACGTGTTCAGGCGGCCCCTCTCGCCTGTCTCAGTTGCTGAGTCGAAGCACCGCGTGCAGACGCGAAAACGCAACGCTTCGTGACGGAGAGCGTCGTACTCGGGGGAGGGACGGCGTCGCCGGCGACCACCGGCCTTTCTCCGCGGCGGTTGCTCTTGCCGCTGGCCCTCGCTCAGTTCATCTGCAGCTTCGCGGGCTCGAACATGAACGTGATGATCAACGACATCACCGAGGACCTGGGCACGACAGTGAAGGGCGTTCAGACGGCGATCACGCTCTTCCTGCTGATCATGGCAATCCTCATGATCCCCGGCAGCAAGCTGAGCGACCGCTGGGGACGGAAGCGGTGCTTCATGATCGGGCTTACCCTGTACGGAATCGGAGCCCTGCTGAGCGCGGCTTCCCCGGGGCTTGGCGTCCTGATCCTCGGCAACTCCGTCTTCGAAGGGGTCGGGACGGCCTTGCTGATTCCTCCGGTGTACATCCTCACCACGCTGGCGTTCGTCGACCTCACGTCGCGCGCCAAAGCCTTTGGCACGATCATGGGGGCGGCAGGCATCGGGGCCGCCGCCGGACCGCTGATCGGGGGTCTCATCGCGACAGGAATCAGCTGGCGCGCCGCGTTCGTGTTCCAGGCCTTGGTGGTCGGGGTGATCATCGTTCTGAGCCGCGGGCTCGTTGATCCCCTCCCGCCGGACCCCACGCGTCCCTTCGACACGGTCGGAGCGGTCCTGTCTGGGGTTGGCCTGTTCTTCCTCGTGTTCGCGATCCTGCAGCTCGGAACCCACAACGTGCTGGCCGCGGTATTCGCGGCCATCGGAACCGTGTTTCTGATCTGGTTCTTCTTCTACATTCGCGCGAGCGAGCGAGCGGGGAAGGAACCGCTCTTGTCTACCGGACTGTTCAAGAACCGGACCTCGAACCTGGGTCTGGTCACCCAGATCATCCAGTGGATGGTTCTGATGGGCGTCTCGTTCGTCGTTTCGGTCTTCCTTCAAACCGTTCGCGGCTACAGCGCAATCGAGACCGGGGTCGTCTTCACCGCGGCGACGGTGGGCGTGCTGATCTCATCGCTAGGCGCCGAGCGATTCGCTAAGAGGCGGGCGCAGAGGACGCTGATCGTCTCCGGCTTCGCCGGCGCGTTGGCCGGGATCGGCATCTTGATCGGACTCGTACGCGCCTGGTCGAGCGTCGTTGCCTTCACACCGGGGCTCCTGCTGATCGGCCTCGGGCTCGGACTCATGTTGACCCCGTCGGTCAACATCGTTCAGTCGAGCTTCCCCGAGAAGCAGCAGGGCGAGATCTCCGGTCTCTCTCGCAGCGTTTCGAACCTCGGCTCGTCTCTCGGCACTGCTATCGCCGGCACCATCCTCGTCTCCGCGGTCGCTACCGGAAACAAGTCGTACCTGTGGGCGATGGTCGCGCTCGCCGTGGCTGGGGCGATCGGCCTGGTGGCGGCCTTGTTCCTTCCTCGGAATCCGTCCACTTCAGTGGGTCACGACCAGCTTCAGGCCGACTAAGAGAACCCCGAGACTGACGTTGCCGGCCACGACCGCGACGGTCCCGAGCCGGCCCAACCGCTCGACGCGAGCGACTGTGATTCCCTGTGCGGCGAGCACGACCAGGCCGAAGCCGAAGGCGCCCCAGACGGCGAGCTGCGTCGAGATCAACCCGAGAGCGCCGAGCAGCAGTGCGCCTAATGGGGGCAGAGCCGCTTCGACAATCGAGCCCTCACGCCGAGCAATGTGGCGCAACTCCGCAAAGGTGAGATGCTCGTCTCTGGAGACGCTCAGGGCGAGTCCGTGCGCGTAGACGTGCGCGACCCAGAGAGCGACGCTCGTGGCGGCGACGAGTATCGCGATATGTCCGGCCGCGTGAGGGTAGGCACGGGCCCCCGCGACCACAACGGCGAGGGCGACGATGGTGCCGTAGATGAAGCCTCCGAGGCGTTCCCCTGCGGCCGCCCGGCCGACGCGGGCTGCTCCTCGCTGACGATGTACGTCGCCGGTCATCCAGCCCACTTACTGCACTTACCGGCGGGGGCCGGCGCTAGGCATGTTTGGCTGCCCGCTTCGCCTCTTTCCTCGCCGCGTGTGCTTCCTTCTGCTCAGCCGCCTTCTCTTTGGCGCCGGTATACGAGGTCTGTACGAGCTCCTTACCGCCGCTCCAGCCGAAGACCCACACGAGGAGAACGACCCCGTAGATGATGTTCCACGCCGTCGTAACGAGCTGCTGGCTGACCGAGTAGGCAGTCGCGGTCGTGGGGTCCGTGACGCCTTTCAGCGAAGCGACGTTGAACGCCTGGTTGACACCGGCGCCGCCCGGCGTCGCCGAGGTCACATTCGCAATCGAGTTGCCGCCGCAGAGCCGCATGAGCGTGTGGAAGCTCACTGGGATGTCGTATGCAGCGAGGAAGACGGCCATCACGCCTAGGCTCGCGATCCACCCCAGGAGCGAGGGAGCGAAAACCCATAGGAAGTATTTCCCGGGCTCGGCCAGGATGCCCCCGCCTTCCTTCGCCTGGTCCCACCACTGGACGACCTTGGGCCAGAACGCGCGGATGAGCGAATAGATCAGAACGGCGCTTCCGATCAGGAGGATCGCCGTGCCCCACGGGTGCTTGTGCACGAATTCGAACTTGATATCGAAGGAGCCGCCCACGCTCAGGAACAGGTAGAGGTACGTAAACGCCCCGATGAACGTGTAGAAGATCTTCTCGACGACATAGGCGCCGAGGACGCCGGAGAACGTCGCGCCGGCGATGATCGTCGTGAACATCAGCAGCAACGCGAACGTCCCGAGGTTCGCCGGCAGGATCCCGTTCAGCGCTACCGACGCTGCGTAGCACGCGAGCACGAGCCGGAAGCGCGTCGTCGG
>Ga0207665_10001954_pt1 | contig 13866 bp, 14 predicted proteins | sample LARL112metaG_FD_184351 | JGI IMG/M metagenome (GOLD analysis project Ga0207665, IMG submission 184351) | Corn, switchgrass and miscanthus rhizosphere microbial communities from Kellogg Biological Station, Michigan, USA - LAR L11-2 metaG... | ecosystem: Host-associated > Plants > Roots >...
CTGCAGGGTCAGCGCGGCGGCGATCGAGGTCAGCGGGATCAGGAAGCCGCCCACGCCGATCGAGCGGATGAACGGGAGCGGAATGAACAAGAGCAGTGCGAGCCCGATCGCAACCGTCGCGCCGGAGAAGATCACGGCGCGGCCGGCGGTCTGCATGGTGCGCACGATCGCCGCCTCCACGTCGTCGCTCCGCGTCAGCTCCTCGCGGAAGCGATACGTGACGAGCAGCGAGTAGTCGATCGCAATTCCCAGGCCGATCAGGAAGACGAGATTCGTCACGTACGTCGCCGTGGTCAGGAAGTGCGCGTAGACGTAGACGCCCGCAAGCGTCGCCATCACCGTGCAGGCGGCGAAGATGAACGGCATCGTCACGGCGACAGAGAGACCGAAGACCGCGAGCAGGACGAGCACGGCGATCGGCAGGGCGATCATTTCGCCCTTGCGCAGATCCTTGGAGAAAATCGGGTCGAGATCGTGCTGGATCGCGGCCTGTCCGGTCACGTAGGACTCGACTCCGTGGTTGTGCGGTAGCGCCCTGTAGAGGTCATCCGTATAGGCCTTCGCCTTCGCGAGGCGGAGAGTCGAGACGACGTCGCCGTAGAGGATGTGCCGGCTGGCCGGGACGAGCTGCCGAGGCGTCGAATCCGGAACGGTTCGAGCTGCGCGGTCGAGAACGCCCTGCAGGCGTACGTAGGTGGGGCGATCAACCCCGTCGCGAAGCCGGAAAACGACCGTGAACGCCCCGTCGCTCCGGTCGCCGAAGTGTCGCTCGAGGATCGTTCGCGCGCGCTCGGAATCGGTGCCCGGCACCGAGAACTCGTTCGAGAGGAGCGAGCTCAGGTGCAAGAAGGCGAAGCCGCCGACGAGCAACACGGCTAGCCAGCCGGCCAGGATCGGCCAGCGAAACCGCAGCACGAATTGAGTCCAGCGCTCCATCCGCCCTCCTCGAATCACAAGCTAGCGATAGCCAACCGGCCAATCGGGAATCGACGGTCATGCACCCGCCGTTCTACCCTTAGCGACATGCCGCGAAAGAAAGACCAGCTCGATCGTTTGCAGGGCGAGATCCAGGAGCTCATCGACGAGCTCTGGCAGGTACCGCGCTTCTCGGGCCTCCGCCGCGGATTCAGACCCCAAGTGGACGTCGTGCGCACCGACGACCCGCCGGAGTTCAGAGTTGTGATCGAGCTTGCCGGAGCCGACTCGGAGACGTTGCGGATCTTCGCGGACGACCAGACGCTCGTCGTCGCCGGCACACGGTCGCCCGGGTATCACGGCCGTTACTTCCACATGGAGATCGAGCACGGGCCGTTCCAGAGGCGAATCCAGTTCGCCCAGCAGGTCGATCCCGCCAACGCACGCGCCGAGTACAAGCGTGGGCTCCTGACCGTGACGCTCCCGATCGCCGAGCGGGAGCAGGCTCAAGAAAAGGTTTCGATCCAGATCGCGAGGACCGCTTGACCGACCTCTTGACAGAGGAGCGGATCGAGGAGCTCGAGGTTCCGTCCGAGCTGCCGGTCCTGCCGCTCAAGGAAACGGTCGTCTTCCCGCAGTCGATGACGCCGCTCGCGATCGGCCAGGAGCGGTCCATCAAGCTGGTCGAGGACACGGTCGACGGCAACCGCCTGCTCGCGCTCGTGACCGCCAAGAACAACGAGCCCGAGCAGCCGGGCTGGGACGACCTCTACGAGGTCGGCACCGCTGCGGTCGTCCACAAGATGATCCGCGTTCCCGACGGGACCCTGAGGATCCTCGTCCAGGGCGTCCGCCGGATCCGGCTCGAAGGCCGAATCCAAGACGACCCGTACCTCGTCGGCCAGTTCGCCGAGGTGCCGGACGAGGTCGAGGAGTCACCCGAGATCGAAGCGCTGACGCGGAACGTTCAGACCCTGTTCGGCCGGGTGATCGCCTCCGTGCCGTACCTCCCGGACGAGCTCGAAATCGCCGCCGCGAACGTCGACGAACCGAGCGCGCTCTCGTACCTGGTCGCTTCGACTCTGCGGATCAAGACCGACGAGAAGCAGCACCTGCTCGAGCTGACCGACGTGGGGGTGCGGCTGCGAGAAATCTCCGTGATCTTGAGTCGCGAGCTCGAGGTCGTCGAGCTTGGCTCGAAGATCCAGTCGCAGGTCCAGTCGGAGATGGAGAAGGGCCAGCGCGAGTACTTCCTGCGGCAGCAGCTCAAGGCGATCCAGGAGGAGCTGGGAGAAGGTGACGCCGAACAGGCCGAGGTCAACGAGCTGCGCGAGCGGCTCGCCGAGCTCGAGCTTCCGGAGGAAGTGAGGAAGGCCGTCGACCGCGAGCTAGGCCGGCTCGAGAAGCTCCCCTCCGCCGCGGCCGAGTACGGAGTCATCCGCACCTACCTCGACTGGATCGCGACGCTGCCGTGGAGCAAGACGACTCAGGACAACCTCGATCTCGAGCGCGCACGCGAGATCCTGGACGAGGACCACTACGACCTCGAGAAGGTGAAGGAGCGAATCATCGAGCACCTCGCGGTCTCGAAGCTCCGCAACGACGCCTCCGGCCAGATCCTCTGCTTCGTTGGCCCGCCCGGCGTGGGGAAGACTTCGCTCGGCCAGTCGATCGCGCGGACGCTCGAACGCAAGTTCACGCGCATCTCCGTGGGCGGAGTCCGAGACGAGGCCGAGATCCGTGGCCACCGACGCACCTACATCGGAGCGTTGCCGGGGACGATTATCCGTGCGATCCGTGACGCCGAGTCCAGCAACCCCGTGATGCTGATCGACGAGATCGACAAGATGGGGGCCGATTTCCGCGGCGATCCTGCGAGCGCGATGCTCGAAGTGCTCGATCCCGAGCAGAACAAGACCTTCCGAGACCACTACCTCGACCTGCCCTACGACCTCTCGAAGGTGCTCTTCATCTGCACCGCTAACCAGCTCGAGACGATCCCGATCGCCTTGCTGGACCGGATGGACGTAATCCCGCTCTCCGGCTACACGGACGAGGAGAAGTTCGGGATCGCGCGCAAGTACCTCGTCCCGAAGCAGGTCGAGGCACATGGGCTCAATCCGAAGCAGGTGACGATCACCGACAACGCGCTGAAGCTGGTCACGCGCGAGTACACACGCGAGGCGGGCGTTCGCAACCTCGAGCGCAGGATCGCCGACCTGTGCCGCAAGGCCGCGCGTGAGGTCGCAGAAGGCAGGAAGACGAAGATCCGAGTCGACGAGAAGAAGGTGCGGAAGTGGCTCGGGCCACGGCGCTTCTCGGGCGAGGTTCGCAAGCGCACCTCCGACCCAGGCGTTGCCACCGGGCTGGCCGTCACGGCCGTCGGCGGAGACATCCTCTTCATCGAGGCGACCGCGTATCCGGGCAAGGGACACCTGACCGTCACCGGCCAGCTCGGCGACGTCATGCAGGAGTCCGCGACTGCCGCCCATTCGTGGGTCCGCTCACACGCGGTCCCGCTCGGGCTCGATCCCACGTGGTTCGCCGACCATGACATCCACCTGCACATTCCGGCCGGCGCAATCCCGAAAGACGGGCCGTCCGCCGGCATCACGATGGCGACGGCGATCGTTTCTCTTGTCCGCGGGATCCCGGTCTCGGAGGACGTCGCGATGACCGGAGAGATCACGCTGACGGGCCAGGTCCTGCCGATCGGCGGCGTGCGGGACAAGACGCTTGCGGCCCAGCGCGCCGGGATCAAGCGAGTCATCGTCCCGCACGAGAACGAGCCGGATCTCGAGGAACTCCCCAAGGAGACCCGTCAGGAGCTCGATTTCGTGCTCGCGGATACGATCGACGACGTGCTCGACGCGGCCTTCGACGGCCTCGCCCTTGCGCAGCGCTCGAGTCCGGTCGCGACCGAACGCCAAGCGGCGTCCCCTGTTTAGCGGTTAGTTTCCACGGGGTACAGGACCGCGGAAACGAGCGAAAGGAACGCTGGTATGCCAAAGACAAGAGATCGCGTCTCCGACGTGAAGCCGTACGTCGAGCGTGCGATCAAGGACGAGGAGTTCCGCGAAAACCTGAAGAGTGCGTTTGTCGCGGCCCGCGACGTCTACGAAGAGCTGATGGGTCCGCGCGGCGTCAGCGGCAAGGCCGTCCGGGTCGCCTCGGACAAGGACATGCGGGAGAACTTGCGCTCGGCGATCGAAGATCTCCGCAGCGCGGCCGATCGGATCCAGCACGGACAGAGCCACAAGGGCCGCAGCTTGTTTGTGGTGACCGGAATCGCGCTGGGCATCCTGCTCTTCAATCCGATCACCGGGGCTGACACCCGCAGGTGGCTGAAGGGAGCCGTCGTCGGCGACGACGACGAGTTCGGCTACCAGGGCAACTCGAGCTCGTAGCGCTAGTCAGTTACCGAAGAGCGAGTCGACCGTCCCGAGCCGGCCGCCCTCGCCGCCTGCAAGCGGTGCGAGCAACGCGCGCCTGAGCGAGGCGGGGTCCAGGCCGTTCGCCTGGGAGATGTCGGTCGACTGGAGGAGGATCGCTCCCGGCTTCGGCGCGGGGCCGGCGACGCCGCGTGCGTAGCCGGCCACCTGTGCGAGGAAGAGATTCTTCTGCTGCTGCCAGGCGTTGAGGTATGGGGTCGGGTCGACGGCACCGTCGTAGCCGAGCCCGAGATAGGCGACCGGGTGCACCTCGAAATGGAGGTGGTAGGGCGTGCCTTCGGCATCCCCGGTGTTTCCGACGAAGCCGACCACCTCGCCGGCCTTGACGCGATTGCCGTTCCTCGCGGCGGGCGAGTAGGCAGAGAGGTGCGCGTAGTAGAACTCGTTCCCCTGGCCGTCGCGCAACCAGAGGCGGTTTCCGCCGACGCCGTTCCAGCCGACCGAGAACGCCGTCCCGTCGGCGCAGGCGAGGATCGGCGTACCGAGCGGGGCGAAGATGTCGTCGCCGTGATGCCAGTTCCCGGGCACGTCGCCGCGGAACGACCCGAAGGTGTCGGTGAAGGACGAGTCCAGCCCATAAACGGGGAAGACGTAGGGGCCGGCGATCAACTGCGGCTGTAGCCCGACCGGGATCGGATGCAGCGACGAGGGGAGGCTCGGCGTCTGTCCTTGTTTCGGCGCCGGCTTCGTCGGCTTCTTCTTCGCCGGCTTGGCAGGCGGTGTCGGGACCGTCGGAGAAGGCGTTGCGGCCTGCACCCACGACTCCGCGTAACCGACGAGGATCTCGCTGCCCGCCGTGAGGCCGCCGTGGTCGGCTGTGACGTGGATATCGAGCCCTGTAACGAACCCGCGATAGCTCTGCGTCGTCCCCGGTGCCGAGCGAACCTCGGCTTGCTCCAGCGTGATCGCATAACCCCAGTCGCCGAGGGTCACCCGCCCGTTCGGGCTCGCTGCCTGGGCGACGCCGCCGACCGTCAGACCGGTCACCGTGGCACCGCTGAGGCTGCCCGTCGCGGTCTGCCCGGTCGTCGAGGCCTGCGCGTTCCCGGTGACGGTCGATGCCGTCACCTCCCCGCCGAAGAGGGACAGCGAGCTGACCGAGCTCGCGGCCGTCGAACGTGCATTGTTCGCGGCATCGGTAGAGGCGGAGACCGACAGCGGGCCAGTCGTCAGCACCGAGCCGTCGCTTGGGTAGGCGAACCCCGAGCCGTAACCGACAGCGTCGGGGGGTGCGGAGACCGAGGTCGAGATCGAATTGCCCTGGGCGGAGACGACCTTGACCCCGAACGCACTCGCCGTAGCAGCGGCCTGCGACCCGTTTGACGACGCGCCGGCGGAGCCCGCAAGCAGCAGCACCGAGGAAAGCGCGAGAACGAGCGGAAACCGCATCGCTAGGTCACATTTTGCCCGCGTTGGCGGCGGGCGAATTCGCGGAAGCGTTTGCGCGCGGCCTCGTTAGGGCCCAGCCGCGGCTCATCGGCCGTGTCCCGGGCGACCTGTTCCGCGACCGACCGCACTTCCTGCACGACACGCTCCTTGTAGGCGGGATTGCCGAGCAGCTGCTCTATCCACGTATCCGTGGCGTTGGCAGGGTCGATCTCGTTCTCGACTAGTAGCTCGCCGAGCAGAAGCCCGACCCGGATGTAGGCGAACGTCTTGAAGGCGAGCAGCCGCTGTGGAGTGTCCACGAGCTCGCCGATCTCTGGGTGCTCGTCCTGGATCTGCGCGACGACCGTGCCGATCGGCTCGTCGACGAGCGGGATCCAGACGTCCTCAGGCCGCTTCATCGTTAGAACATAGGCGTCGCTTGCGATGCCTATTCTTGAGGCCGGGGCGGCTTTGCCGTCCCGGCCGCTTAAACCCGGAACAAGGGCGAGATTCGCTAGCACTCGCTGCCATCGTCTGAAGGATAGGGCTCACTCCGCCAGGCTCGCCAGGCGAGATTGGCGGCGACGACGAGCATGAAGACGGCGAAGAGCCTGCGCAGCACGTCCCCGGCAGAGCCTTCGCGAGCTGGACGCCCCCTTCGACGCCCGCGATCGAGCCGAGCCCGACCAGCAGCGCGGCACGCCAGTCGACGTTCCCGTAGCGGTGCTGCTGCCACGCTCCCGCAATCACCGTCGGCAGGATCGCGAGCAACGAGGTCGCCTCGGCATGAACCTGGGTCAGGCCGAGCACGAGCACGAGCACCGGCACGAAGAGAATCCCGCCCCCGACTCCGAACAGGCCCGAGAGCACGCCGCCGACAAAGCCGAGGACCGCAGCCAGGATCCACATCAGACGAGCAGGCGGATCCCGACCGCCGTCAGAACGAGCGCAAAGCCGAGCGTCAGCGTCCGGGTCTGCAGCCGCTGCTGCAGGGTCACGCCGGCCACCGCGCCGAAGGCCGCCGGCAAGCCGATGAGCGCCGCCGCGCCGGGCTTGACGTCGCCGTGAAGCCCGTAGGCGACTGCTCCCGCGGCGGCGGTGATGCCGATCGCCGCGAGCGACGTCCCTGTCGCCCGGCGGGCCTCGAGACCGGCGCCCGCGACCAGGAGAGGGACGATCACGATCCCGCCGCCGACGCCGAACAGTGTGCTGAAGACACCGGCGACGAGGCCGATCGCGAGCAGAAGCACCACTCTTCGTATCGTATGGCCGTGGCTGCCGAGGACCAGCTCGCGTCGTTGTCCGAGAGTCCCGACGAGGCGGCGATCCTGCTCGATGTCGACGGAACCCTCGCTCCGATCGTCTCGCGGCCGGAGCTCGCCACCGTCCCGGAGGAGACCCGGGCCGAGCTGCGCCGATTGGTCGCCCGGTACGCCCTCGTCGCCTGCATCAGCGGCCGGACCGGCGAGGACGCCGCTCGTGTAGTCGGAGTCGACGGTCCGGTGTATGTCGGCGTCCACGGCCTCGAGCTCGCACCCGAGGCCGAGGCGTGGCGTGAGCCTCTGCGCGAGTTCGCCGAGAGCGTCGACTGGCCGGTCGAGGACAAAGGTCTAGCCGTGGTCTTCCACTACCGGGAGTCGGCAGACGAGGAGGCGGCGTTCGCCGAGCTGCAACGCGTGGCGGCACGCGCGACCGCACTCGGGCTCGAGGCGCAGTTCGGCCGCAAGGTGCTCGAGGTCCGGCCGCCCCTTGCGGCGAACAAGGGAACCGCCGTGCGGGCCCTGCTCGAGCAGCGAGGGCTGCAACGCGCGCTCTACGCGGGAGACGACACAACGGACCTCGACGCGTTCCGCGGGCTCGACGGGCTGGATCTCTCGGTGCGGATCGCGGTCGCGTCCTCCGAAGGGCCGCCGGCCCTGGTCGAGGCCGCAGACCTCGTCGTCGAGAGCCCGGCCAAGCTGGTTGACCTGCTCCGCCGGCTCTAGAGACGAAGCTGTTCGCGCAGCGCGCGCGTCTGTCGGCGAGCCACGTCGAGCTCCGTCCGTGGCTTGTCGTCGAGCACGAGCCGGAGGCGGTCCGGCCCTCCCCGGCGGACCTCGGCCACCTTCCCCAGGTTGACGAGGTGGCTGCGATGAATTCGGGAGAAGCGGGACGACGGGAGCAGCTCGGCCAGCTCCCGGAGCGACGAAGTCGAGAGGTAGGAGCGGTCGTAGGTGTGCACGCGGCTGTAGTCGCCGTCGGCCTCGATCCAGTAGACGCCGTCGTAGTCGACGAGCGTCTGCGCACCGCCGGCACTGACAACGGCGATCTTCTCGACCTCGGGACCCTGGCGCTTGCGCACTTGCGAGAGACGCTCGACCACACGCGCAAGGCGCTCGGGCTCGACGGGCTTGACGAGGTAATCGAACGCCTCGACGGCGAAGGCGTCCACCGCATAGCGCTGGTGCGCGGTGACGAAGACGACCTCGGGGTGCTCGGCGCGCTCGAGGACGAGCCGTGCCACCTCGAGCCCCGTCATCCCGGGTAGCTCGACGTCCAGGAAAACGACGTCATAGCGAACCTTCTCGGCGAGCGCGAGGGCCTCACCGGCGCTCGCGGCTTCCCCGACGACGTCGACCTCAGGATGCGCCGACAGCAGGTAGCGCAGCTCGCCGCGGGCCGGTTCCTCGTCGTCCACCACCAGCGCGCGGATCATCCGGCGGGGACGTCCAGTCTGACGACGGTTCCGAAGCCGCCCGACTTCAGCCGAACACCCTCGCCGTAGAACGCGGTCAGGCGTCCGTGGACGTTGGCCAGGCCAAGGCCGGCGCCGTCGCCTTCGCCGACGCCGGGTTCCAACACCCGGTCGAGCGCCTCGCGAGCGATCCCGCGGCCGTTGTCTCGGACGGTCACGCGGAGCCTCCCGCGGCGGACGCGCGCTCTGATCACCAGCCGGAGCGGGCGCTCGGTCTTGCCGTGCTTGACCGCGTTCTCGACAAGCGGCTGGACGAGAAACGGCGGCAGCCTTACCGCGAGGGCCTCGGAGGTCGCGCCGATCGCGACCTCGAGCTGCGGGCCGAAGCGCGCCTGCTCGAGCGCCAGATAGCTCTGGACGTGCTTGAGCTCCTCGGCGAGGGAGATGAACTCGCCCGGGCGAGCGAGCGTCCAGCGACAGTAGTCGGCGAAGGCGAGAACCAGCTCACGAGCCTTGTCGGGGTCGGTGCGGATGAAGCTCGCGATCGTGTTCAGGCAGTTGAAGAGGAAGTGCGGCTCGATCTCTGCCTGCAGCGCCTTCAGCTCCGCGGAGGCGGCGGCCCGGGCGGAGCCGGCGAGCTCGGACAGCTGTAGCTGTGCCGAGAGCTGGTCGCCGAGCGAGATGAGCAGGTCGACATCGTCGTCGCCGAGCGGCGCGCCGTCGGTCGCGTAGGCGATGAGCGAGCCGACTGGTCCGTCGCTCAGGCGCAGCGGGACGATCGCGGCCGCGCCGAGCGGGCAGGCCGAGTGGCCGCAGGCGACCCGGAATGCGAGCGGCGCGATGCGTGTCTCGTTCTCGGCGAGTGCCTCGAAGACGGGGCGGATCGGGGCATCTCCGGGCGCATGGTGGTCTGCTCCGGCGCCCACGAAGGCGAGCACTCGGGTCGTATCCGTCACTGCGACGGCCCCGTACCCGAGCTTCTCGAAGACCTCGTAGGCGAGGGTTCGCGCCGCGCCGTCCGAGAGACCGAGCCTCAGCTGCGGCAGGGTCGCGGCCAGCAGCTCGAGCGTTGGAGCCTCGCGGCGCAGTCGGCGAACGCGGGGCATGGTTGCCGGACCGTAGCATCGGCTTCGTGCATGTCGACGAGGCCGTCCTGGCTCCGCTGCGTGCCCGGTATGGCGAGCCGGCAACGCTCGAGTGGGAGGGCGAGATCTCTGAGCGCGAGTACTCGCTGGCCACGTACAACCCCGGCCGTGCGCACGACGTGACCCTGTTCATCTTCAACGGCGAGCGGCTGGCGCTGATTCGCAAGCACGACTTCGAGCCGGGCATCTGGCGGCCGCCGGGCGGCGGCGTCAAACCGGGCGAGGACTTCGTGGCCGGCGTTGAGCGAGAGGCGCTGGAGGAGACGGGGCTTCGGGTCGAGCTGCAGCGCTATCTGGTCGACGCGACGGCCCGCTTCGTCTACGTGCCGCACGACGTTCCGTGGCGAACGCACATCTTCCTTGCCACGACCGACGATGTTGAGCTCGCCCCGCGGGACACAGACGAAATTCAGGCAGCCCGGTGGGGCACGCTGGAGGAGCTTTCGGGTCCGCTCAGGGAGCGGCTTCTGGCCACCGGCCGCGCGTTCTGGCGCTACCGCGTCGCCCTCCATGATGCCGCCGCCGAAGCGCTAAGCGGCTAGCTCCGTGTAACGAAAGCGTGACTCTTCGTCCACACCTGTCGCGTTGTGGCAGTTCGTGGGGTCAGACCCAAACGAACTGCGCAACCGCCCCGCCCGCGAGCGAGGGGCGCTACTCGTCCAGAAGCGACAGCACCTGCGGAATCGCGGTGATGCGCGGGCCGCGCCAGTCTCGAACCTCGTCCCACAGCGGATCCTCTCCCGCCCGGTGGATGAGGATCGCCCGGATGCCGACCCTTTCCGCACCGGCGAGCTCATCGTTCGCACCGTCGCCGACGAACACCGCATCCTCGGGCTCAACCGAAAGCTCCTCGCAAGCGATTCGGTAGATCCGCGGATTCGGCTTACGCAACCCGACCGAGCACGAGAAGACGGTTGCATCGAAGACGTTCGCGAAAACCGTCTCGCTCCACACGTCCGGCACGTCCTCGCTGCAGACGGTGATCAGCCCGAGCCGGTGGCCACGAGCATGAAGCGCCTCGAGCGTCTCGAGCGCTCCCGGCCGCGGCGAGAGCAACGCGCGAGTGGACTCCCGTCGCCAGTCCACCAACTCATCGACGAGATCCTCCGCCACCCCGATCCCGAGCAGGTAATTCCGCAAGGTGCCGCTCTCCCGCACGGCACGGCCTTCCAGCCAAAGCGCCGCGAACTCGTCCGGGTCGCGGCCGAGCCGCTCGGCGACACGGTCCTGGAACGCCCGTCCGGCAGCAACGTCGAAGTCCACCAGCGTGTCCCACAGGTCGAAGATCACCGCGCGAACGGGAGCTCCAGCCAGCAGCCCCGGCCCGGGGCCGCTCACCCGAGCAGCTTCTTGATCTGCGGCCACGTCCGTGTATTCAGCACCTGCTCCTTCGTGAGCCACGCGCGCCGGGCCTGGCCCACACCCAGCTCGGGGTACGCAAGCGCCCTCGTCGAATGCGCATCGCTGGAGATCGAAAGCAGCACGCCGGCCTCCCCGGCCGCCCGCGCATGGGCGTCACGAAGGTCGAGCCGGTCCGGCTGGGAGTTGATTTCCAAAAAAGTCTTCGTGGAGAGCGCGGTCTCGAAGACGCGGGCGAGGTCGATGTCGGCCGGCCCGCGGCGGTTGATCTTCCGTGCAGTCAGATGCCCGATGCAGTCGACATGCGGATTCTCCATCGCCGCCAGCACGCGCTCCGTCGGCGAGCGGTCGAACGCCGTGTGCAGGGACGCCACGACCCAGTCGCGCCCGGCAAGCGTCTCGTCGTCGACGTCGAGAGAGCCGTCGGCGCGAATGTTCACCTCGATCCCCTTCAGGATCCGGAATCGGCCGAGCCGCTCGTTCAGCGCATCGATCTCGCGGTCCTGAGCCTCGAGCCTCCCGTCGCGCAGGTAATGCGAGTGGTCGGTCATCGCCAGGTACGAGTAGCCGCGGCTCTTGGCCTCGGCCGCCATCTCCTCGACCGAGTTCTTGCCGTCGCTCGACCAGGTCGAGTGCGCGTGCAGATCGCCCCGCAGTTCGGACAGCTCCACAAGCTCGGGCAGCTCGCCCTTTCGGGCAGCCTCGAGCTCGCCCAGGTTCTCGCGCAACTCGGGCGGGATGTATTGGTAGCCGAGGAACTCGTAGAGCGCCTCCTCGCTCCCCGTCTTGAAGATCTCGCCAGACTCGACGTTCTTGACACCGTTCTCTGAGATCGACAGACCGCGCCGGACCGCGTCCTCACGCAGGGCGACGTTGTGGTGCTTCGACCCCGTGAAGTGCTGAAGCAGATTCCCGTAGAGCCCGGACGGGACGACGCGAAGATCGAAGCGCAGTCCGTCGTTCGAGACCACGGTCGCCTTCGACTCCCCCTTGGCGACGACCTTCTCGACCCAGCGGAGCTTCGTGAAGTACTCGATCAGCTCGCGCGGCTCGCTCGCCGTCGCGATCAGATCGAGGTCGCGAAAGGTTTCTTTGCGCCTCCTGACGCTGCCCGCCTCGGAAACCTCCAGAGCCGCCGGGTGCTCCCGGAGCACGGCGACGATCGCCTGGACCGCCGGTAGCCCCTGGCCGAGTAGCGGCCTCACCTCCTCGGGCGCCTTTCGCTTGCCCGAGAGCTCCTTGACGATCCGCTCCTCGAGCTTCGCGCCGATCCCCGGGAGCACTCGCAGCCGCTCGGACTTCGCTGCCGCCTTCAGGTCGGCGAGCGTGGTCACCCCGAGCTCTAGCCAGATCTTGCGCGCCGTCTTCGGGCCGAGACCGGGTAGCCTCGTGAACTCGATCACCTCAGGAGGCACCTGCGCCTTGTGCTTGGTCAGCGCCCTGATCTCGCCGTCATTGACGATCTCGACGATCTTGCCCTCGATCGTCTTGCCGATCCCCGGCAGGTCCTTGGCTTTGCCCTCGAGGGCCAACTCGGCGACAAGACCCGACTGTTCCCGGACGAGTGCAGCGGCGCGACGATAGGCCAGCAACCGGTAAGCCGCCTCGCCTTCCAGCTCGAGGATGTCGGACAGCAGATCGAGCTGCTCCGCCACGTCCGCGTTCCGCGGCAACGTCTTCACCATCGCCTCGATCATAGGCGCGAGGCGATCGCAGCTTCACGCATCCTTAAAGCGCGGGCAAAGAGGGCTTAACGCGCAACCGTTACAACCCGACCGACGACCCCGTGACCGCGAGTCAGTCGCCTATCGAGCCGGCGCGCTCCCGGACCGGCTGGGTGCGCATGGCGGTTGCGTCGGGCGCCACGGCCGCCGGTCTCGCTGCCCTGCTCGCAAGTGTCGCGTTCGGTCTCCAGGCCGTAACGCTGCCGCGCCCCTCACACGCCCAACTGATCGCGGCGGAGACCCTGCGCTGGCTGACCAGGCAAGACGCCGTCGAGAGCGTCGCGCTCGTTCGCGGGCGACCGGTTTCGAGCTTTTGCGTCAACGCGACGGTCGGTCCTTTCGCTGGGAGTTCACACCCCCTGAACGCCTCCCTGTTGATCACCGGCCGGCGGCGTCTTGTCGATACGCGGTTCGCGTCCTTTCGACTGGGGTCGACGCTGCGCGAGGAAGACGGACCACGCGCGACGATCCGCGCGGTGCGGGCCGGTTGCCCACGAACGCTGCAGCGCTGGATCGGGCGCTTTCTCGACAACCGGGTACCGGTATGCGCCAAACGTGTCGACCTGCACGGGATGTTGAAGCTCCGCCTGTTCTTCGGCTGCCGAGGACGCGGGCTCCTCCTGATCGTCCAGCCGCGGACGTTCGTCCCGGTGGCAATCCGCATCGCCGGGCAACGAGCCGGTTGGGCCTATCTGTCACCGGCCGAGAGGCGCGATTTCGCCGGGGGGGCGTTGCGCCTTTCGAGGCGTCTCCGCCTGATCGTAAGGGCGCACGCGTGAGCGCATGGCTACGTGAGCGCCGCGGGATTCTCGGCGCCGCGCTGCTGTCGCGGGTCCTTGTGCTCGGCGCAGCAGCCGCGGACCACCGACTGCACTGGCCTCACGGAAAGATCCCGGTCCACGCTGCATCCACGGCCCACACGCTGAGCATCCTCAGCTACTGGGACGGCGTCTGGTACCGGACGATCGCAGAGCAGGGCTACCTCCTGATCCCGGGACGCCAGAGTGATCCAGCATTTTTCCCGCTCTTCCCCATCGTCCTCCGCGCATTGCAAGGACTCGGTCTGTCGTTTCTGACGACCGGGATCCTGGTTGCGAACGGGGCGTTCGTGATCGGAATCGTCGCCTTCTACGAGCTCAGCAAGCGGGTCGTGCCTTCGGAAGTGGCGAGAACCAGCGCGGTGTTCGCTGCGTTCTTCCCGATGAGCTTCGTGTTCTCGATGACCTATC
>Ga0207665_10001955_pt1 | contig 13861 bp, 13 predicted proteins | sample LARL112metaG_FD_184351 | JGI IMG/M metagenome (GOLD analysis project Ga0207665, IMG submission 184351) | Corn, switchgrass and miscanthus rhizosphere microbial communities from Kellogg Biological Station, Michigan, USA - LAR L11-2 metaG... | ecosystem: Host-associated > Plants > Roots >...
CTTATCTTATCTTATCTTATCTTATCTTATCTTATCTTATCTTATCTTATCTTATCTTATCTTATCTTATCTTATCTTATCTTATCTTATCTTATCTTACTCGATTCACATTTTCGATTTTAGAGGATTAGATTTGAGCGTAATGAATGAGGAAAGCCATCAGAATTTTGAGTCTAATATTGTCAACAGAAGCTGGCTGTAAGACATAGTTGCTCATAGGCTAGAATCATGCCACCCGATAATGGTGATCTCTCGAATTATTGACATGTATTCTAGACTACATAATTGATGTGTCAGATTTTGAAATCCTTGTGAACAATGCTTTTGAGTTGCGGTTCGGTTAACGATTAGGTTGGGATATGATGACTATGTCTTTAAGTCATGACCGTCGGCGTTTTTCTAGACCAGATAACAATACTTCGTAGCGTACTTCAATCAGTATAATTCATCTTTTCGAGCGATATATTTTCTACTCATCTAAGATTTGTGATTCTTTTATCCATTCTTGCCAGGTCTGATTCAGAGTTAGATTTACGGTGACTTGTATCGAGTTTTATTAGTTATATTCAACGCATACGAATCACTGTGTGCCTGTTTAAAAATATCTTTAATTCATCCACCGGTGTTATAATAAAATGCATCGGTATCCAAACCCATCATGTCTATCCTTCCATTTATCAACTTCTCTTCGACTCATAATGAAAACTTCGGTTTCATAATTCGACCGATCCGGGAGCACATAAAGGGCTAATTTATAGTCAGTCATAATGATTATGTTTATCCCCAAAAATAAACGATTTCATGATCTTGTGAATTATCAGCAGGAATATCGGATTTGTTGATATTTCGCATGACATGTGGAATAATCTTCATTACAGCTCAGTCAATTAGTAAATTAATGTACTAGTTATGAAGTTCCGAAGAATCAGAACAAGCTTTACATTTGCCCTTTCCATCCACACGGCAGCAGTAAGATAGGTAGACATTCTAACAGTCTCCGTACAATAACGGATCCGGATTTAGTAAGTGTGGTGTAGCAGATATTGTCAGTATTACAAATTTTTCTTCTTTCAATAGCTTTCGTAATATCATGACATGTTCATCGCATGCATACATCTTGATATAGTCTGTGGTTTCGAAGCACCAATCTGCAATCCCATTACAATTATCGCAATAACAGCATTTATTCAACGCTGTTCCACTTTCCTAAATATAGAACAGTCGCACTCCAGACAAAAAACAATTGGTGTGATTTCCCCGTTTTTCAAACTCTTAATTGTGGTAAACATATGATATAGCTTTGTGTGCTTGCATTCGCAGACTTCAGAATCGCTCATCCTGGGTCGCCTTTAGTAGAACTGTCAAGATAACGAGATCCATATTTACGTGCTGTTTGCGCAGATACCTTATTAGCTATTTCTGATTACCAATTAAATCATAGATCTCTATCTTATTATACACTACTGTTATTTTTTTTGAAATTCATTCATGTAGTAGTACGTTCCCTATCACTAGATAAAGTCATGTTTAAGAAAGTGTTGGGTGATGGAATCATATATATCTCTAGTTGATTATTGTATTTTCAATTTGTAATTGCTATTGGTCGAACAGAACTGACCTATCAGTACCTGCGCCTGCTGAAATATTCAAACTTCTGCCATGGCACTCGGCCAAGAAAGCGTGCATCTAATCATCCTCTTGGCCCACCTTTAATTGTTAAAAGAGCCAAAAAGTGTACTAACATTACTTATCAAACATCTAGGAAAGGTAAGATAGCAATAGAATTTATATAATTTGGGGATCGGTAATGCATTATAGATTTGCCATCTAGTCAGCATTATCACATATCAAAGATTATGGATTTGATTACGATTATAGATCCTCGTTCTGTATTAGACGTAGGGACAGGTTTTGGAAAATATGGAATTTTGTGTAGAGAGTATTTAGAACTATGGGATGGTAGGCAACAATATTCAGACTTTAAAAGAAGAATTGACGGTGTTGAAGCCTTCAGTCCCTACATTACTCCGCTACATAACTACGTTTATGATAATCTCTATGTAGAAGACATGCGAGAACTGGTATCCAAGCTGGATTATAGCTACGACTTGGTATTGCTTATAGATGTCTTGGAACACCTCAGTACACCAGATGGAAAACTTCTGTTGGAGAAGCTACTATCAAAAAATTTAGGGATATTAGTCTCAACTCCAAAAGATCCGAGTGATCAAAAAAATGCCTTTGGAAACACCTTTGAAACTCACAAATCAAGATGGACAAAAAAAGACATATCAAAACTAGTTATCAATAAAAAATATGATTCAGGAAATATGGACACTACAGCAAAATCAGGGGCTGATCACGACGAGGATAGATCTTGTTATTTTGTTAGAGATCCTGTAAGCATCATAGGTTATGTTGGTAGTACAGCAGTAGTACACAAACTAAAGCGAAAAAGGCTCATTAGAAAACTCAATAGAGTCCCATATATGGAGACTGGTCTCAAATTTATTGTTCGAACTATTAAACCGCGAAGAAATATTTTGCTAATATTTCTTGTAGCTTGCGGGATCATTTCATTAGGATATTAGCTATGTTGATTTATGAGAGATTAAGAAGATCCCTTACAAAACAATATAATGTAAAATGAACCTTCTGCGAAAGTTTTGATTAATCTACGATAATGGTCTTTCTGATCACGCCGTGAATGAGAATATTTGTTGACTATGTGGACATCGATGATCAGCTAGCCAAATATCATTATCCACGGGGAGAAAGAATGCTTAGATCCTAGTGAAAAATATAGGGTTTACACGATTAAACGAGTTTATTTTTATCCAAAATCTTTGCATAATTGATGCATGATCTGAGTTTTCAATTATCACAGAACCATGCCTTACTAACCATTACAGCTCTAATAAGAGGACTCATTACAAGATCTGAGGGGGCCAATCCAAAAAAGTATATTTTGTCACCACTTTGAATTATTAATCATGGTAAAGCACGATCCAAATAGGACACGAAGTAAAAAATCCGTAAAGATGAGCTTACCATCCGAAAATCCTGTTCTTGCAGTATTTGAAATCCTCGCCAGGGGTCAGCTTGTCAGCCAGGGTATTTTTATTGTAGCGAAACTAAGGATACCTGATTATTTAAGTGACGGCGGAAAGTCCGTAGATGAATTGGCTAATATTACAAAGACCAATCCTAATGCCCTCTATAGGTTACTACGAATGCTGGCTAGTGTAGGCATTTTTCATGAAACCACCAAAGTTGGAGCTGGACTAGAGCAAGATGAACAAAATACAGTAAGAAGATTTGACCTAACACCAGCGGCGTCTTTGTTGCTTTCAGAAACAACGAATTCTGTTAGAGAGTTTGCATTATTGTTTGGACTAGACTCCTTTAATAGAGCTACGACTAACCTTTTGCATGCCATAGAAACTGGTGAGAACTCGTTTAAATATGCAAATGGATTGGACTTGTTTGAGTATTTCAAACAAAAACAGAACAAGACTGAAGCTGAGGTGTTTGATAATGCCATGAACTGCCTGAACTTATCATACGTGTCGACAATTTTCACTTTGTACGATTTTTCGCAATTTAAGACCATTCTGGATATCGGCGGAGGAGAAGGAGTGTTTCTGTCGACCATCTTGAAGAAAAATCCAAATCAACTTGGCATTTTGTTCGATATGCCGAAGGTGATACGACGTGCCAAAAAAAAGTATTGGACATCTGCAGCTAAGCCATTGTATGACCATGATAATTCCCTATATTCACGTTGCAAGCTGGTAAAAGGAAATTTCTTCAAGACAATACCCACCGGTGCTGATTGTAATATAATAAAAAATGTAATTCTGAACTGGGATGACGAGTCAGCAGCACTGATCCTGAAAAATTGCTTACATGCTATGAAAATGACTAGCTTGACAAACTTATACAGGCCTGGTACACAACGGTCACACCCAAAATTACTAATAATTGAAACGATCATGCCTGAGGGAAATGCTCCTTTCTTCGGAAAATTTACGGATATACTTATGCTTATACTCACCAGAGGTGGGAGACTGAGGACCGAAGCGGAGTTAATCAAATTGCTTAATTCTTGTGGATTTGATATTGTTAGCATTACAAAACCGCCTGACAATGTAAGCTTTTTGAGTATTGTCGAAGCAATCCCTTCCGAGGAACAAGGATAAGAAGATATAATTAGCGATAAAAGAGGCTATAGCGTATCCTTATATGCTATGGTGGTCGGCAACTCTTAAAATCAGGATTTTTCATACTCAATTCTCGATCACTTCTGACGCATTTCTGACACTTGTCGTCAGGTATTGCGCAGGTATTGATATTTTAAATTAAAATAGCAAAAAATGTACTCTATAGTTTCGTTTCTTTCCTTCCACTAATACGACATGAAATAAATTAACGCCATATAAGAAATAGATATGATATCTCTTAACCTAGCAGTCACTCCTAATTTGATAGATTAGTTACTAAACTTGGCTTGCACAGGAGATTGAAACCTTATCACGGCTCTATATCATAGCAATTAATCGTGTGATAGGAGTCGATTCTATATGTAGGTTTACTTGGCGGTAACAACTGAATGAAGATATTATAATTGGACGATCCGTAATATTGGATCCTCAAAAGGAGCCCTAGCAACAGTTTTACAACAAACAAAATATGCTTCTTATCGTACCTTACAGAAATGATACGATTGCAAATAATAACTAACATAACCTCGAATTCGGCTAGGGTATACATTATACTAAGTTTTTGGTAAGAGCCTTATGCACTTCTGTTCTGATTCACGTTGTGAAAGTAACCTTGGTCTGTGAGAGTCCCTGTGCTTGTCACATTTAACACATAATAAAATGCATTATTAATCTAAATATATTCTACCCTTGGCAATAAGGAGGAGATTAATATGAATCCAAACAGTATTATCGATAATAGTTCTCCAAGTTATACCTCTATCTAGCAAATATTATATTTATAGGCCTGCTATCATTCTAAAAATACATGAACTATAAGTTTTGATTTCTAAACAGTATTTCGACCGCAGCTTTGAATTCGTCTCCGGTGAGTGGAGATACCTGTGCAATCTTTATATTTTCTTTGACATGTTCAGGTTTTTTATGACCAATGAGTGGGGCTATTAAATTAGGAGTAGATCTAATTATTTGTACTACTTTTGCAACCTTGCTTTCTAGCCCAGTCCCGTAATCTGGGATTTCATCTCTTAACAATCTGGTTTGGAACAATGGTATACTAGTAAATATTCCAACGTTTAATTTCTCCGCCGCTTCCAGGATGGTTAATTTATTTTCTGATCCTACAGCCTGATTCCTTAGGAATAGTGCCTCATTATAGATTAAATTATAAGGAAGTTGAACGAACCGAAATCCATGTTCTTTGTGCCCGCAGGCCTTTTCAGCAAGATCTACGACCTGTTCCAATGAGATATACTCCCTACTCTCTGAGGGGACTCTGAAACATGTCCACGTAGCCATACCATAATATCGAATTTTGTTACACGCTCGGTATCTCTCATACACTCGAAAGGTCTCTAGAAGCATTTCCATAAACTTGTCTCTAGACACATCATTAAACCAACTCTCGTATGCATTGTGAATATAGACTAAATCGAGAGTATTAACACCCAGGTTACACAGAGATTTATCTATACATCGCTCTATGTATGCAGGATTAAGGATATGATAACCTGAACTTATGTCATTTAGTTCTATTATGCCTGGCGATACATACATCCGATTAATGTATTCCCTCAAGTCAATGCTGGGGTAATCTCCGTCATTAGTTACATAACCATTTTTCGTGCATATAAAAATTCGATCTCTGCTCACTATTCCCTCTTTTATCAATCGTGCTAAAGCCCGTCCTATGGATTTTTCTGATTTCATTGCTCTATAGTTTATAGCAGTATCGATAACATTTATTGTACCAGATTTAATAGAATCATAAACTGCGTTTTCCATATCTTTGTCATCTATATTAGTTGTTTGACCCAGGTATGTTCCCATACCTATGCTTGAAAAATACAGATTATTAAAAAACCGAAAGTGATCCGAGGGCATGCCTTCCTTGACTGAATTAGCCACGTACTCCAGCGTACCAGCATGTGTTGCATATCCCTCTATTCGATCTTCGGACTTCATAAATCGATATTGACTTGGGCCTAGTAGACTAAAAGTTTATTCCCGACGTGAAGTTGCAGCTGGACGCCATCTGATTAAGACATACCGTTTAGCTCAGATTGTTATAGGATAGTCGGAACCATTATCCAATCAAAAGGGTTATGTGTAGCAGCTTTCAAGAAATTAAAATATAGTCCAAAAATAGATCTAGATGTACTCTGTATGGAGATCACAAAAGAATAACTTATCATAGTAACCCTGTGCATCATGGCTTACTGGATTAGACGTCTAAGTAACCGATTCAATGAAATATTACGTTATTGGAAGAGAATGGAAGGTAAGCCAGAAGGAGCGAAGTATCCAGTCAAAAAAAGGACGCATAGATTAATCTGTTCTGAATTTTGAAAACTATTTCGTGTGAGATGAAACTAAGCATTGGACTTTGCATTTTTGGATTGACCGCCTTTCTTATAGCTTTATTGAGAATCACAGTCGTAACAGGTTTCCGCATTACTGGGCGGTCTGCATGGGCGCTTGCCTAAAATCTCGAAAGTCTAAAAGACCAAATTCTTCAATAAATTTATCCAATTGTTGTTTATGATCCATTAAATTCAACTTCACCTTTTTCATTTCATTCAAATTAGTCATCATGACCATAAATCTATCGTAATTCATCTGCAATCCGTAATAATCTCCCACCCTGGCTAGTGTAGTTTCGTAATGACTCTTTATCCCAGACGCCGTAGCATCTGAAATGAGGATAATGTCATAACCTAAATTGAAGGCATCTCTTATTGAAGTTTCGACACATATTGATGTGTCCACTCCGCAAAAGATTAAGGTATTAATTCCAACACTTTGCAGCCATACTCTTAATTCTGTGTCTTGAAATGCGGAATCCCTTCTTTTTATAATCACATGGTCCTCTTCACGTGGTTTCAGCTCATCAATTGTTTGGGCGTCCCATGTTCCCCTAACACAAATAGGAACTTTCAATCTCTCCTCTCTAGACCTTGGTAACAGTGTATGAACTTTAGTTAGAAGATCAATTCCAGTGGCCTCCCGAACAGCTTCAGTAAAGAAAACTGGTATACCAAATGATTTACACAAATCAATGAGTTGTCTGACTCTAGGAACTATCTCTCTGTAGAGTGGAGTGTTCATCCCCAGTTTGTCGTATGATCCATCCCTGGCTACAAATCCGTTCTGCATATCGACAACTACTAGGCCAAAACTAATCCTAGATTCTCCAACCTTGATTTCGAACATATCTCCTGTAGGGCTAGAGAATTAAATAAAGATGTCTGTCACTCTTACCATGTATATGGACCTATATAGTTCAGAAATCTGTGTCAATTAAAGGACTCGTGTTTTGTACACTATTGGGATTACATGCTAATATATTGATCAGCCAGGAGTTAAGACTAGGTAAGCAACGCAGGAATAATGTCCACATCGGACGCATCGGAATTGCCTTTGAATTTTTACTGACCAGATGTTACAAATATTTTAGTTACATTCATTAATTCTTATTATAAAGTAGACCCTAACCTGTTTCGTCAAAATATTAGAAAATCAAATTAGACACCGAGGAAAAATTAGGTAATCTAATCACGCTCTGAAAAGTTAAAATAGGTACCTGTGATATGAGCAATAGTGATAGCATTGCCATTGATGACTACATCAGAGGAGCATTTAGCACTCTAGTGTTAAAAATGCATGGAAATAGAATGTTAAACTACTGCAATATTTGTTCGAAAGATGCTGATTTTTGTCTACATCTTGGCACGAAGAGTGGATCCAATACGCTGTTTTTCATCTGTAAGAATCATTATCACCTTATAAGGAAACTAAAAGGAGAACAAATGATCGATGCCATATGTCAGGACGTTAAAAGATATTAGCGATAACAAATCATTTTTTAATAATGCATCAATCAATTTCGAAATAGTAAATCTGTAAGAAACATTGGTTCATGTTTCATTCAAGCATTATTCAACTATTGTATGTGTCGGACTAGCAGTTAAATTCCTAGTTTTGCATAGATATGCAGGGCCTATTTGGCCAAAACTGACATGTGCCCGTATTATCGAACCTGACATGAAACTTTTAGCAACACTCAAATCACGATCTAATTCATAGGAACAACTGCTATACCGTAATTTGGCATTGACCATTTAGGTCGTACTACATCTAGGGAACTGATCAAAAAATTCAAAACTTTATTGCTTTATCCTAGATAGAAGTTGAAACTGTGATAGGAATAAAAACTGACATGGCCATATTCTTATAAAAGTAACGTATCTGTGAATCATAGCAGTTCGGCAAGAGATAATAATTTGGTAGGTAGTGAACTTCATAATGTACTATGCTAAGAAAATTAGTGGCCATTTCAGATTCGGTAGGAAAGATGAGGGATTGAGAATAATCTCACAATTTTGGAAGGGGAATGTAGGAAAGGTGAAAGGTTTGAAAGGCTTCCTGTTGATGAGCGATCCTCATACTTCAGAAATTGCCACTAACATTACCGTGTGGGAAAATAAACAATATATGGACAAATATTATTCAGGCGACGTAAGTTATTCTGCAATTCTACATAAGATACAATTAATGATAGATGGCGAACTAAAAAGACACGAGTATTCCGTCCTGGATTACAAGTTCAGTTAGCCCATCGACCAGGGGGTTATATGGATGGCTTAATTTCTCGGCTTAGATGAATTGAAATTGACCATATTTGGATAAGATTTCTGACCATGTTTATTCGTATTATACATCATCTCCCCGAGGTGTTTCTTATTTTTCAATTCTTTCTTGATAACTATTACGATTTCTGTTAAATGGCCAAGAGGAGCTTTAACAATAGCTACGTTTTAATGCCGGAGGTAATATGCAGATAGGACAGGCAATTATGCTTCCTGCCACCTCAACCCGGACACCAGGAAATTTCTATGTCCTATGAATTGGTTACATCAGTAGCTTCCAGTAGTTTACAGTATGGTATAGACGTTAATGGTAGTTTCTGATAGTTTTCTCTTTTAGTGTTGCAGTGTATCTGGTGCCTTAAAACACGAAAGTATGAATCTGGATGCAGTCGAAATTGATCCTGCAAATTTTTGATATAAGTCGACTCCATATCCTTTACTATAAGGTTGATCCCTTTGGTCAAGTTACCATCTTTATGAGCCTGTTATTCAATAGTAAAGGTATACTAAACAAGTCAAGCTCTTTCTTATCCGCAAGCGAAATTTGAGATTGGAGTGGTCGTATTCAGGTAACGAATTTGTAGCAGATAATTTTCTACCTGAAATGAATTATTTTCTGTCTTCAGGATGTGCTTGAAAACAAGTAACGCATTATGGGGGCCCAATGTCTAATTTATTGTTTGTTGACATAAATTTTCGAATAAATGGGAAATTGCTTCCTAAGTTGATAGATTAGGGTGTATTTGGCGTCATAACAAGCTAGCAAAACCAAAGGCATATTATTGGAAGAGGGGCATACATATGAATATCAATGATGGATAACAATAAGGGAAGAGATATTCAAAATAGGGTGGAGAATTTACTTAGGGACAATGCTTCAACATCATACTCGAAGGAAGAGATTATTAATTTATTGTCATATGAGGGAGTTGGCACGCAAGAGGAATTAGAAAAAATTCTTGGTGAAATTGAAGTATGGAGCTCTATGAAAGATAGCAAATCATCTGTTTACTCCGCATGCAAAGGAGGAACTGTTTACTTTCAGTGGGAAAGCGCGCGGTAATGTTCTTCTACATTGATTAAGCCATAGGCAGTTCAATTCATGTTAGGTAATCCCTTAATGCTGACACTTGAGTTTACTTTGAAATTCGCTTGACAAAATCGCTGTAGTCTACAAACTTTATAGTATGATTCAGAAAATTAATTCAAGTCGGGATGGGGAGTCAAGGGCTGGTCCTTTTCTTTACTCCGGGCCAAGTACAACAAATTTAAGAAATTAATCTCTATTTGTCTGGCAAATCCGATTTTGACTGATTGTTTGATTATTTCAGGAGCATCCTTTCGATGTCGCACATCTGCCAGTGCAATTTTGTTTCCTCTTGGATTCAAGCTAATAACGATTAATCCGAACATATTGGCAACCTTCCTTTCTCATGGTTTCCAAAGGGTAACTTGATCCACTAATTCGAATTCAAATTGCACAATTATAAGATCAGTAGAAAAAAGCCAATCGTACCAGTTTTATTTTTGGTAGCTTGAACCAGATAGTTACTGAATATGAAGGGTCTTGCTTAAGCACGTATATTTAATGTTAGTTCGAAAGCACCTAGAATAATTTGTCGCTATAGTCTTGCAAAATAGCTATACGAGTTGATGAAGATTTGCTCTCGATAAAATCTTGCTATCACCTTCCAAACGGATCATGAAATTCGCTACGTATGATTTTAATAGTAGACCTCAGATAGAGTTGTTTAATGCACCTGTTTCATCATGATGAACATATTTGTGATCAATGCGGTCAAAAGTTTGGAAATAATGACGATCTTATAGAACATTCAAGAAGCGTCCATCATCATCCGATTGTGAGATGTAATAATTGCGGTATGGAATTTATCCACGAGAAAGACAGATTACATCATGTAAGAGAAGAGCATGAAATAAAGGCTGATCATCGTACCCATAAATGGGAGCATCCTCATGATAAAAAAACTCCACAGGAGCAAGTTGACGAAAGTACCCACAACTTTGGTGACAATTTCTGAGAACCGATCTTGTAATCTCTATAATGACTTACTCTTACTCGAGTACATCAAGAGTCTTGCTCCCATTATCTATCCATTGAAGAGAGACTAAATCTTTTTCTAGATCTAGCCGAGCGTGATATGGGTAAACTGGTCTGATAATCTCGTTTACTTTATTCCTTACAAATGACTCACTTTCGATAAGCTAATGGGTCCTATTACTTGGTTAGGCAATCTTCCGATGAATCCTTGAGCATTTGTATTAGGTACACTAGCATATGGTATCATTTCACATGATACACCATCATATGCTCTAAGCCTTGCTAGACTCGTCTGCGACATGATTTATTAAAATTAAGCATATTTGAGTTCCCAGAATGCTTTATTCTCAGATTGGTTATCTAATATCGTAAGCCGATAGACAGTCGCGCTTGGATTTAGATCAAGGGTTCATATCTATAGCGAATTAGTTTCGATAAATTTATTTATATTTAATTTCTGTAGACGGATCGACTAGCAGTTGAAAGACAAAAGGAAGGGGTTCAATTAACTCAATGTTAATTTCTTTTTGTTATAGGAACAAAGTATCCTGGTAAGTGGATTATGTAAATTCCAATAAACCCTACTACGCCGCCCAAAATTGCAAAGAGCAAATTCTCGGGCAGATGAGTATTAATGCCCAATTCTCGAATAATTAGCTGCAGGAATACAGTGATTACAATGCTAGAAGACCCAATCGTTGCTGTTAGCGAAGCACCAATTCGACTCAGACCGGTAGAGTAGGATAATGATCCAACAAATGGGATCAGCGAAAATAACACGAGTATGACGAGAGCATTCGTAATTGAGATAGGCCTTTCAAACGAGATAGTGGCCGATCCGTTCAGCAAAACACCATTGGTACCGTACGCTAGAATTTCAATCATTAACATCGCAAACAATAAAGTGCCGGACACGAACATAGTTGTGCCAGCTACCTCTATTGGGGAATATCTTGATAGAAGTTTACTAAGAAAGAGCACGCCAAGGGCAAATCCAAATGCCGAAATCATCGCTTCAAAGTCTCCAATACCAATTGGCCCTATAGAATACGTTGTGGATTTCGTTGTATAGTACACACTATTGTTAGAGCCCAAATTAGTGTCGCTTAGCAGCGCCAATACAAAACCTATTATTGCCAGGCTTATCCCAACATAGTGTGTTTTTTTTAGTCTTTCATTCAGAAATAATCTGGCTAATAGAACAATGATTACGATCTCAAGCGGGCCTGCGACAAGAAGTTCCTTGGATGCACCGATTTTGGTTATAGAATCATACCATGTTACTATGCCTATTGCAAGTGATAGCGATGCTAAAATGATTACTTTCGCAGATCCTGTGAACAGAACCATTATGGTTCGTTTCCTTTTAAAGGCAAAGATTGCAGTCAACAACAACAATATACCAGCCAAAGTTATGCTGGTCGAAGAGAGTAGTAGGGGAGAAATACTAATGTAAGAAGAAGTTAAATATTCTATTATAATGGATTCAGCTGAAATCGCAAATGCATATACGAAGACTATCCAAGACTTCCAAATTAATAAAGTTGAAGCCAACTATTAGTAGGTCGTACTATATTCCATATAACTCGTGGAGATAGTAGCGCAGTCCTTATCAATTATTAGAAATAGATATATAGGATCTGCAAACCATAATATGTAATGTTAATCAGTTGAGTTCAATGCTTGAACGTTGCATCAAATTAATTCAGTCTAACTCGCTTGATCCCTTCCATCATTTTCTTTCCAGATTCAAAGATTTTGATAGGCAGTCCTGATTCAAATTCTCATTGCTTAATACAATCTAAAGTAAATAATTGTGCTACAATACTTCTATTGAATCTTCATTAAACCCCTTTTTAATTAATAGCTGTTTGACTATCTCGCGGTGATCTCCCTGGAGTATGATCTGACCCTCTTTATAAGTCCCCCCGGTACCTATTTTTGATTTTAACTCACTTGTTATTGTCGTAATTTCAGAGTCCTTCAATCTGTTCGCGATTCCAATAACTACAGTGGAAATCTTTCTGTATTTTCCACGGATCTGTTTCGAGATGACTATTCTGGTTGTCTCTTTGTCCAACTCGCGCAGGATTTCACTCATCGAGTTTTCATCGTCTAAGTTTGACACTAGACCTCAATACGTGGTTCCGGTTCAAAAGATTTACGGATAAATCTTGTCGAATCACACAGTATGCAGTCTTAATTCTAATAAGGACCGATTGCAAACATCGTAAATTGGAAGGTATCGACCGAGGTATTGAATGGAACTCGAAAGGATAATAGACAAATGTTCTTTTATTTATAATTCAACATCAGTTTATAATTTAGGTGTGATCTATTACAATTTGTTTCGCATTCTTGACCTAGATTCGTGTCATGCAATCTGATCTGACTCTTTCTATGCCTGACATGTTATTCTTGGCTTAGATCAGCTTTGACTTTCTTGATGCACATCAATTTCTACCAAAAATAGAGTGCTAATGAGAACTGTATGATAGTGGTCCTGATTCGCGGCTAAGGAGACCGAGTTGCACGGTAGAGTCATGTCATGCTTCATATCAGACTGTGTAAAATAGTGCGATTATCCAAGAGGCATCCAATATTACTTGCGAAAAAGTGATCTAAATCGGGTAAGTCGTCATTAGTGATATACTCTTTTAACTAGCCAATGTCATTTTTATTATGTCTTTTCGGAAGTTTCTTCTTATCCGAGTAAGAGCCCGCTGCACATCAGCTATCCTCTGTCTAGTATTGTTCTCTATTGCATCAATATCTGCCGCCGTATAGACATGATAATAACCCCCTGCTGTTCTGGTCCTGGCTGCCTTATCGCAAAGATTGAGACTGACCAATTTCTGTAGTGCTCTGAAAACAGTACCTTTATTTCTTCTTAATCTATCGGAAAGATTCTCCAACGTCAATTCCTT
>Ga0207665_10001959_pt1 | contig 13849 bp, 11 predicted proteins | sample LARL112metaG_FD_184351 | JGI IMG/M metagenome (GOLD analysis project Ga0207665, IMG submission 184351) | Corn, switchgrass and miscanthus rhizosphere microbial communities from Kellogg Biological Station, Michigan, USA - LAR L11-2 metaG... | ecosystem: Host-associated > Plants > Roots >...
GGCGCGCGAGAGTGCGGTTGCGATCCATCAACCGGAGCATTCGCGTGGCGGTCTTGATCATGGGCGCGCGAGAGTGCGGGCCGGGATCCGCTCGCGCACGCCGTCGGGCAGGGGATAGCGCCGGTCCCACTTGCCGGCCTTCACGAGCTGACCCGGCAGGACGCGGCCCACGATCTCCTGAACCCGCCGCGAGACCGCGATCAGCGCGTCGAGGTCGACCCCGGTCTCCACCCCCATCGCGTGCAGGCAGTGGATCAGGTCCTCGGTGCACACGTTGCCGGAGGCGCCCGGGGCGAAGGGACAGCCGCCGAGCCCGCCGATGGAGGCGTCGAAGTGGGTGACCCCGTGCTCCATGGCGGCCAGGATGTTGGGGATGGCCATCGCGCGGGTGTCGTGGGTGTGGAGCGTCCACTCCACGCCGGGGAAGCGCGGCACGAGGCGCTCGAGCACGCGGGCGACCTGGGCCGGGTTGGCCATGCCGGTGGTGTCGGCCAGGCCGATGCCGCGGGCGCCCATGTCCACCAAGCGCGCCACCACCGATTCGAGGTGGTCGACTGGCACGTCGCCCTCGAAGGGGCAGCCGAACGAGCAGGAGATGCCGGAGACGACCGGGACGCCGGCGCGCCGGGCGACCTCGGCCACCGCGGCGAGCTTGCCGAGCGACTCCGCGATGGTCATGTTCACATTGGCGAGGTTGTGGCTCTCGCTCGCGGAGACCACGGTGTGGATCTCGTCCGCCCGCGCGTCCACTGCGCGCACCGCGCCCTTGTCGTTGGGCACCAGGGCGGAGTAGGTGGTGCCGGGCCGGCGCGTGATGGCGGCCATCACCTCGGCCGCGTCGCGCAGCTGGGGGATCGCCTTGGGGGACACGAACGAGGTCACCTCGATGCGCGGCATTCCCGCCGCCGCGAGTCGGTCGACCACGTCGATCTTCTGCTCGGTGGCGATGAACTCGGGCTCGATCTGGAACCCGTCCCGGGTGCCCACCTCGCAGATCGTCACGCGTTGCGGGAGCTTCATGGTCTCTTCTCCTGGCTCGCTTCCCACTCGTCTCTCAGGATCTCGCCGATCCACGCGTCGTGCCAGCGCCCGTCCACGAAGTAGTGGTGGCGCAGCACGCCGGCCTGTCGGTAGCCCGCCCGCTCGAGCCCGCGTCGGCTCGCCTCGTTGGCGATCACCACGCGCGTGGTGACGGTCTCGAGGCCCAGCTCGCGGAAGGCGTAGTGCGTGCGCAGGCGCATGGCCTCGCTGGCGTAGCCCTTGCCCCACTCGTCCTTTTCGCCCAGCACGGTGCCGCTCTCCGCGCGCCGGTTGCGCCAGTCGATGTGCTCGAGCGCGGCGTTACCGACGAGCCGCCCGTTGTGCTTGAGCACGATGGCCCAGATGACCTGGTGCGGGTCCTTTCCCACGGTCTCGAGCCACTCGCCTTCCGCCTTCGGCGTGAACGGGAAGCGATAGAGCAGGTAGCGCGTGACCTCCATGTCGGCGAACCACCGCTCGTAGGCGGGGAAGTACTCCGCCCGCGGCGGCTCGAGCCGGACGCGCTCGCCTTCGAGGATGGGGCCGAGCATCCGCTAGTATGACCGGGGCATGCCGAGGACGTGCTCGCCCACGAACGCCAGCACCAGGTTGTTGTTGATGGGGGCCGCGCGGTAGAGCCGCGACTCGCGGAACTTGCGCTCGATGTCGTACTCCTCCGCGAAGCCGTAGCCCCCGTGGGCGTCCATGCAGGCGTTGCCCGCCTCGATGGCGGCCTCGGAGGCGAGGTACTTGGCCATGTTGGCCTCGCCGCCGCACGGGATCCCCGCGTCGAACATCCGCGCCGCCTTGGTGCGCATGAGATCGGCGGCCTCGATGTTCACGTGGGCCTTGGCGATCGGGAACTGCACGCCCTGGTTGGCGCCGATCGGCTTGCCGAAGATCACCCGCTGGCTCGTGTAGGCCACCGCCTTCTCGATGAACCACCGCGCGTCGCCGAGGGAGTCGGAGGCGACCAGGATGCGCTCCGCGTTCATGCCGTCGAGGATGTAGGAGAAGCCCCGGCCCTCCTGGCCGATGAGGCTCGAGGCGGGGATCTCCATGTTGTCGAAGAAGAGCGCGTTGGTGGAGTGGTTCATCATCATCTTGAGCGGACGGACGTCGAGCCCCTTGCCCTTCAGCTCCCGGATGTCGATGAGGAACACGCTGAGCCCGTCGGTCTTCTTCTTGACCTGGTCGACCGGGGTGGTGCGCGCGAGCAGCAGCATCAGGTCGGACTGCAGCACCCGCGAGATGAACATCTTCTGGCCGTTGACCACGTAGCGGTCGCCCTTGCGCTGGGCGGTGGTCTGGAGCTTGGTGGTGTCCGAGCCCGCGTTCGGCTCGGTCACCCCGAAGGCCTGCAGGCGCAGCTCGCCGGTGGCGATCTTGGGCAGGTACTGCTTCTTCTGCTCGGCCGAGCCGTGCCGGAGCACCGTGCCCATGATGTACATCTGGGCGTGGCAGGCCCCACCGTTGCCGCCGGAGCGGTTGATCTCCTCCAGGATCAGCGCGGCCTCCATGATGCCGAGCCCGCCGCCGCCGTACTCCTCGGGAATGAGCACCGCGAGGTAGCCGGCCTTGGTCAGCTCGTTGACGAAGGCCTCGGGGTACTCGCGGCGGGTGTCGAGGTCGCGCCAGTAGTCCGCGGTGTACTGGAGGCAGAGATCGCGGACCGCGGCCTTGAGGGCTTTCTGCTCGTCGGTGAGTACGAAGGTCATGTCCGCTGTCATGTTCATTTCCCCTGGAATCTGGGCTTGCGCTTCTCGTTGAAGGCGCGGACGCCCTCGAGGCGGTCCTCGGTGGTGACGGTGTTGTTGTAGGCCTCGATGGCCAGCGCCATGCCGGTCTCCAGATCGGTCTCGGCGCCCCAGCTCACCGCCTTCTTCGCCTGGCGTACCGCGATGGGTCCATTGTCCGCGATGGTGGCCGCGATCTCCAGCGCCTTGGCCCGCGCCTGACCGGCCGGCACCACGTGGTTGACCAGCCCGATGGCCCGGGCCTCGCGCGCGTCCACCCGGCGGCCGGTGAAGATCATCTCCTTGGCCATGGGCGCGCCCAGGATGCGCGGCAGGAGCTGGGTCCCGCCGACGCCCGGGAAGATCCCCCGCGTGACCTCCGGCACCGCGAAGACCGCGGTCTCCCCGCACACCACGAAGTCGGAGAGCACCGCCAGCTCGCAGCCGCCACCCATCGCGAAGCCCTCGACCGCCGCGATGACCGGCACCGGGCAGTGGAGCACGCCCGCGGCGGCCGCCTCGAAGATCACGTGCTGGGCGCGCCAGGCCTCGTCGCTCATGCCCTCGCGCTCCTTCAGGTCGCCGCCCACGCAGAACGCCTTGGTCCCCGCGCCGGTGAAGACCACCGCGCGCACCGTCTTGTCCCAGCGCAGGCTGTCGAAGCAGCGCAGCAGGTCCTCGCCCATCGCGGTGTTCATCGCGTTGAGCGCCTCGGGGCGGTTCAGCTCCACCGTGACCACGTGGCCCTCGGCAGAGGCGGTGACGTTGAGGGTCCTATAGCTGGACGACATGGCGCTCCGCGAGGTCCTTGATGGTGGCGGCGTCGTAGCCGAGCTCGGTGAGCACCTCGGTCGAGTGCTCCCCGAGCAGCGGCGGCACCCGGGTGGGCGCGGGCCGCTCGCCGTCCCACTTGATCGGCAGCGCCACCGCGCGGAAGTCGGGCACCCGCGGGTGCTTCATCGCCGGGAGCATGCCGCTCGCCTCGGTCTGTGGCTCGGTGGCGACCTGGTCCATGGTCGACACGCGCGCCGACGGCACCCCCGCGCGCTGCAGCCGCTCCAGCACGTCGGCGGCGGTGAGGCCGCGGGTCACCCGGGCGAGCGTCTCCTGCAGCGCGGCCCGGTGCTCGACGCGATGCGGGTTGTCGACGAAGCGCGCGTCGCGGGCCAGCTCCGGCACCCCGAGCGCGCCGGTCGTCTTGACGAAGAGCGCGTCGGAGGCCGCCGCGATCATCACCCAGCCGTCCGCCACCGGGAAGGCCTCGTAGGGCACGATCATGGCGGTGCCCGAGCCCTGCGGCCGCGGGATGTCGCCGGTCGCGAAGTAGTGGCTCATCTGGAAGACCGACCATGCGAGGGCAGTGTCGAAGAGCGCGGTGGTCACCAGCGCGCCGCGCCCGGTCCGGTCGCGCTCGCGCAGCGCGGCCAGGATGCCCATGACGCCCCACATCCCGGTGCCCATGTCCACCACCGAGATGGGCACCCGCGCAGGCGGCTGGCCGGGGTGGCCGTTGATCGACATGATCCCACCGTAGGCCTGCATGAGCGGGTCGTAGCCGGGCTGGTCCTTGAGCGGGCCCTCGGTCCCGTAGGCGGTGACCGAGCAGTACACGAGGCGCGGGTTCAGCGCGGAGAGGCGGGGCCAGCCGAGGTCGAGCTCCTCCGCCGCGCCCGACCGCAGCGACTGCACGAACACGTCCGCGCGAGCCAGGAGCCGCTCCAGCACCGCGCGCCCGTCGGGGTTCTTGAGGTCCACCGCGAGGCTCCGCTTGTTGCGGTTGACGCCCATGAAGGTGGCGCTCTCGTGGCCCCAGAAGGGCGGGCCCCAGGCGCGGGCGTCGTCCCCGCGGCCGAGGCGCTCCACCTTGACGACCTCGGCCCCCAGGTCGCCCAGGATCTGGGTGCAGTAAGGACCGGCCACGTTCTGGGTCAGGTCGGCGACGAGGAGGCCGGCGAGGGCCGCGTTCATGGGGGACCGATTATAGCCCGACTGACTGGCCCCTCGGGGCCGGGCCCTCGGGGCCGCGCCTACAGGCTGGCCCGACGGGCCTGGTGGTACTGCTCGAGCTCGCGGTTGGCGTGCAGCACGGTCTCGAGGCGCTCGACCACGTCACCGATCCGGCCGCCCGGGATCGTGAAGTAGAGCTCGTCGTCGCCGAGGCCGGTGTAGACGCGGTTGCCGATGCAGCCGAGGCTGGTGACGGCGCCCGGGCGGTCGAGGACCGCGGGGATCATGGCGCAGGCCGGGCGGCCCATGGCGGCCGCGTCGCCCGCGAGCCCGGCGGCGCGCGCCGCCTCGGCGACCAGCATGATCTGGCGGGCGCGACCGCGCACCAGCACCACGTCCGGCGGCACCGGCGCCTCGGCGAGCGGGGCGTACACCGCGACCTTGAAGGTCTCCGTCCGGCGCGGCAGGGCGCCGACCTCCTCCGTGCGGATGTACCGCAGGCCCACCATGGTGCCGACCACGCCCTCCAGCTCCTTCGCGCGCTCGGGGGGCAGACCGACCCCGTGGGTGTAGGAGCCGACCGGGCAGTTGAAGTGATCCGCGGCCTCGGTGTAGAAGACCGCGCCCTCGGCGGCCTGCTTCCAGTACGCGCATCCGGCGGGGCCCGTCTTCGCGACGCGCGGGACGCCGGCGGGCGCGGCGCTGGTGAAGGTCACCGCCACCGGGGCGGCGCGCAACCCAAGCAGCTCGGTCATGCGTCGTCCCGCGGTGCGGGCATCCATGGCGGCTCTCCTCAGGGAACGCGGGCGCGGAACGTGAATGCGACGCGCACCTCGTTGCCGATCGGGTTCAGGAACGAGTTGTAGTTCATCGCGTACTCGCCTCGATTGACGATGAACTCGCCGGAGGCGACCAGCGCGATGTCGGTGATCTGCACGTCCACCGGCACCGCGATCTCGCGGGTCACCCCGTGCAGGGTCAGGCGCCCGATCACGGTGGCCCGCCGCCCCGCCGATTCCACGCGCACGCTCTGGAACGCGATGGTCGGGAAGTGCTCGATGTCGAGGAAGTCGGCGCTGCGGAGGTGCTTGTCGCGCATCTCGATGCCGGTCTCGATCGAGGCCGCGTCGATGGTGAGGTTGATCCGCGCCCCCGCCGGCCCGCCCGGATCCGCTACCACGTCGCCGCTGAACCGCCCGAAGTGTCCGGCCGCGTTCATCAGGCGCGAGGTCGCGCGGAAGGTGATCTCGCTGGCCTCGGGCTGGATGCGGAAGCGGAGCGGATCGGCCTTGGCGGGCGCGATCCCGGCGAGCACCGCCAGCACGAGCGCGGCCAACCAGAGCCGGCGAGTGGCGGTCGATCGGAGCACGGCCCCAGTATCGCTCATCACCCCGCGCGCCGTAGCGTTTCCGGGCTCGGATCGCGACAATTCAGGCCGGGCGGGCCGGGCCGCGGGTGTAGGCTCGCCGCGATGTCGGTTCCGAGCTGGCTGCTGCTGTCGCTGCTCGTGTCCATGGTCGCCCTGGTCGCCTCCGTCATCGCGCTGCTCGCGCGGACGCGCCCGGCAGGCGTGGGCGAGGATGGACGCGTCGCCGCTCTCGAGGTCCAGGTCAGCGCCCTGCTCGACCGGGTGCGGGCCCTCGAGGCTGGCGGATATCGGCTATCGGGCCCGAGCGCCGCGGCTCCTCCACCTGCCGCACCGCCCGAGCCACGGGGCGAGCCGGTCGTCGTCGAGGCGCCGCCGCCCCCGGCAGGGTTCTCCTCGTACGCCGCGCCGCCCGAGCCCCCATTGGCCCCCGCGCGTCCATCCCTGGGGCTCGAGCAGCGGATCGGGGCACGGTGGGCGACCTGGGTCGGGATCGTGGTGATCCTGGTGGCGGCCGCCCTCTTCCTCAAGTGGGCCTTCGACAACGAGTACCTCGGTCCGGCGGCGCGGGTGGGTGTCGGGATCCTGGGCGGGCTCCTGATGCTGCTCGCGGGGCTCTTGCTCCACCGGCGCCAGGACGTGCCGTACCTGAGCGAGGGACTGGCCGGAGGCGGGCTCGGGTGTCTCTACCTCTCGCTCTTCGCCGCCCACACCTTCTACGGTCTGATGGGGCCGGCGCCCGCCTTCGCCTCGATGTTCGCGGTCACCCTGCTCGGGACCCTCGTGGCCGTGCTCAGCGGACGGCTCAGCACGGCGGTCCTCGCGGTGCTGGGGGGGCTCCTCACCCCGGTGCTGCTGGCGGTGGAGCACCCCGACGAGCGCAACCTGCTCGCCTACCTGCTCGTTCTCGACGTCCTCGCCCTCCTGGTCGCGCGATTCCGGACCTGGTCAATCCTCACCCGTCTCGCCTGGGCGGGCAGTGCGCTGCTCCTGGCGCAGCCCCTGCTGTCCATGTCCGCGGCCCCGCACTGGCTCACCCGCCTGCTGCTGCTCTCCGCCCTCTTCCTCGTCTTCCTCGCGGCTCCGCTGTTTCGTGAGCGGGCGACGGGGCGCCGGACCCAGCCCGTCGACCTGCTGCTCGTGGTCGCCAATGCGGCCAGCTACTTCTGGGTGGTCTACCTCACCCTCGAAGCGGTCAGGCCCGGGCTCGAAGGGCCATGGGCAGTCGCGCTCGCGGTGCTCTACCGCGTGGTCTCCTCCGACTACGCCTCGCGGGTGGCCGACGATCCGCTCCCTGTCCTGCTGCACGAGGGCGTCTCCTGGACCTTCCTCACCTTGGCCATTCCCCTGGCGCTGGATGCCCAGTGGATCACCCTCGCCTGGGCGGTCCAGGGGGTGATGCTGCTCTGGCTCGCCGCGCGGGCGCCCGCCGCGGTGGCGGGCTGGGGTGGGCTCTTCGCGCTCCTGCTGGCCGCCTCCCGGGCCGTGGCCTTCGACCGCTACTGGTGGGCCGCGGGCGTGCCGGTCTGGAACCTGACGTTCCTCATCCACCTCGTGGTCGTGATAGCTCTGGTCTTGGGGGGCCGGTTCGCAGGGCGATTGGCCGTGGAGGGGCAGTACGGGCCCAATCCCCGTGTGCTGCAGGCGGTGCTGTGGGTGGCCTCGACCGTGACCCTGGCTGTGCTCTTCTGGCGCGAGCCGAGTGGGCTCTGGCCGGCCACGTTGCTGACCCTCGAGCTGGCTGCGGTGGGCTGGCTCGGCCGGGGGTCCAGCTCGCCGGCATTCGTGGTGGCGGTCCCGCTCCTGGCCCTGGTGGTCAGCGCCCGGGTCCTGCTGGCCGACGACGAGCTTGCCCGGGCTGCCGCTGGGTCGGCTTTCAGCCTGCCGCTGCTTTCGAGAGTCGCAGCCTGTCTCGCGATGGGCATCGCGGGAGGGTGCCTGGCCCGGTCCCCGGGCGCCTCGGCGTCCCTCGCCGGGCGAATCGTCTCCGGTGGGGCCGGCCTCGTGCTGCTCTTCGTGCTGAGCCTCACGTGGACCCGATATCAGGAGGCTGCCGAGGCAGCGGCGCGACTGGCCCGGCGGTCGGTCGTCGGTGATGTCGGTTGGCGCATCCAGATCGGGCTCTCGGTGCTGTGGACGGTGTATGCCGCGCTGGCCCTGACGTGGGGCTTCATGCGCCGGAACGCGGCGGTGCGCTATGCCGCGCTCGGCCTGCTCGGCCTCACGGTCTTGAAGGTGTTTGCCGTCGATTTCGCCGCGGCCAGGACGTCCCTTCGCATCCTGTCCTTCCTGGTCCTCGGCGTGGTTCTGCTCCTGGTCAGCCTCGTCTACCAGCGATTCCTCGGCCGAAGAACTTAGCCCTTTCCAAAGGCCGTTAGACGGTTATATCCTCGGCCCCCATGGCCGAGGCGAGGATCGCGCCGGGCGAGCAGTTCGCGTTCAATGCCGGGCGGCTCTGCCTCGACTTCGTCAACACGGTGCGCTCCCGCCCCAGCAGCGATCGCCATGATCTGATCGACACATACGATGACCTGCTCGCCTGGGCGCGCCAGGCGACCATCCTGACGCCCGAGGAAGCGGCGGCTCTCGGGGCGACCGCTCGGCAGGGGACTCGAACCGCGGCGGACGCGCTGGCCCAGGCGCGCGCCCTCCGTGAATCGACGTATGCGGTTTTCTCGGCCCGGGCCGCGGGCCTGCCCGCTCCGGCCTCCGATCTTCAAACCCTCAATCGATCGATAGGCCGTGCGATGGCCCATCGCGGGCTGACTCCGTCCGGCTCGCGCTTCGAGTGGGGTTGGCCGGAGACGGCACCGGGGCTGGACCGCGTGGCCTGGTGGGTGGCGCGGTCCGCGGCCGAGCTCCTGACCTCTCAGGATCTAACCTTCGTACGCGAGTGCGCCAGTTACGACTGTGGCTGGCTCTTCATGGACGCCACGAAGAACCGCAGCCGGCGGTGGTGCGACATGCGGACTTGCGGGAACCGGGCGAAGAGCCGGCGCCACTACGAGCGCCGTCGGGCCGCCGGTGGTCAACCGGCGGCCCCCTGATATCTAACCGGCTATCTGGTCAGCCTTTAGAGCTGCCGCGACTTCTCGGAGCAGCTCGGTCGACGTGAACGGCTTGGCGACCACGAAGCGGACGCCATGCCGCTCGATCTTGTCCGGCTCGAGCCGATCGCCGAAGCCGGTGATGAGCCCAATCGGGGTGCTCGGGAACTTCTCGCGGCAGGCGGTCGCGACCTCCCAGCCGGAGGCCCCGGGCATGGCCAGGTCCGTGAGCACCAGATCGACCCGCTCGGCCTCGAGCCGGGCGATGCCGGCCAGGCCGTCGGGGGCCTCGACCACCTGGCAGCCGCTCTCCCGGAGCAGATCGCCTAGCGAGTGGAGGATCTCCGGGTTGTCCTCGACGACGAGCACCCGCTTACCGACCGGGATGGTCGCTGGCCCCTGGACGCCGGCATCGACCGGTAGCTCCGCCGGGACCGGGAGGCTCACCACGAAGGTGGTCCCGCGGCCGAGCGTGCTCTCGACCTGGATCTCACCGCGGTGCCGGGTCACGATGCCCCACACCACCGCCAGGCCGAGCCCGTTGCCCTGGGCGCCCTTGGTGGAGAAGAAGGGCTCGAAGACCCGCCGGCGTGTCTCCTCGGACATTCCGCAACCGCCGTCCTCGGCCCGGACCACGACGCGGTCCCCCTCCGTGACGGTCCGGAAGGTGAACCGGCCGCCCGCGGGCATCGCGTCGAGCGCGTTGTTCAGCAGGTTCAGGAAGGCCTCGCGGAGCTCCTCCACGGTGCCGGCCACCTTGGGCACCCGGCCCTCCTCGACCTGCACGTCATAGGTCACGCCGCAGCTCTGGGCCTGGTCCTTCCACCGCGGCCGGGCCAGGTCCACCACCTCGCGGATGACCTTGTTCATGTCCACCGGGCTGAACGGACGGATGCTGCGGGTGCGGGTGAACTCCTGAATCCGGCGAACGGTCTGTGCCCCATCCCGGGCCGCCTGGCGAATGAAGCCGAGGCTCTCGGCCACCTCCTGGGGCTGGGTCCGGGCCAGCAGAAGCTCGGTTCGCAGCATCACGATGGCGAGCAGGTTGTTGAAATCGTGAGCGACGCCGGCCGCCATCTCACCGAGGGCCCGGAGCCGCTCGACCTGGACCAGCTGGTCCTGGGACTTCTGGACTCCTTCCAGGGCCCGCTCGAGCTCGGCATACAGGCGAGAGTTCTCCACCGCGATCCCCGCCTGGGCCGCGAAGGTCGTGGCCACCGCCACGTCGTCCTCCGAGCAGGTGCTCGGCTGGCTGGTCACCGCGCTCAGCACCCCGACGAGGCGATCGCCGGCCCGGACCGGCACCGAGAGCCAGGCGCGCAGGCCGAGCCGCGCCACGATCTCGGCCTGGGGCGGAGTCAGGCCGGCGCTGCCCACCACTTCCGGGATCGCGAGCGGCTCGCCGGAGGCCGCGACCTGGCCGAGTGGTCCGTCACCCACCGCGATCTCGGCGGGGAGCAGGACGTCCACGCCCTCGCCCCGGGCCTCGGCCCGGACGAGGCCGCCATCCTCGATCAGATGGAAGGCTACCACTTCGGCCTGGAGCAGGTTGCCGTAGAGGTCGGCGATGCGCCGCTGGACGGTCGCCGGCGGCCAGAGGCGAGTGACCCGCTGGCTCACGTCCACGAGGGCTTCGAGGCGGCCCTGCCGCCGGGTCAGCTCGCGGAAGAGGTTGCTGTTGGACAGCGCCACCGCGGCCTGCGAGGCCAGCGAGGCGGCCAGGTTCCGGAACGCGGGCGAGTAGGGGAGGGCCTCGCGCTCGATGGCCGCGCTCGAGGGGAACGGCCGACCGCTCTCGCGCTTGCAATTGATCAGCTCGAGCACCCCGATGATCTCGTTCCCCGGCGTCTTCATCGGGAGCACCAGCATGGACTTGGTCCGGTATCCGGCCAGCGCGTCGACCTCGGGGTTGAAGCGATACGCGCACTGGCCCGGCAGGGCGTAGGCGTCGTCCACGTGCAGGATCTCGCCGGTGAGGGCCACGTGCCCGGCGAGGCTCTTCGGGTTGAGGGGCAGCGCCACCGAGTTGAACTCGACCGGCACGCTCTCGTTCTGGGCCAGCTCGAACCGGAGCTGGCGCGCGCCGTCCGTGGACGCCTCGACCAGATAGATGGAGCCGGCGTCGCTCCGGGTGATGGTGCGCGCCTTGGTCAGGATGAGGTCGAGCAGTAGCTTGGTATCCCGCTCGCCGGAGAGCCGGACGCCGATCGCGTTCAGCTCCTCGAGCTGCCGCGTCGTCTCCCGGGCCTCCCGGGTGACGCGGGCCTGCTCGCAGGCCGCCCGGAGCACGCTCGCGAGGGTGGCCGGGCTCACCGGCAGGGTCAGCGAAACGTAGCCACGGGCCACCGGGGCGCTCTGGGCGGCGTCGGAGACGACCACCACCGGGATCATCGCCCGGCGGGCCGCCTCGATCAGCCCGGCGTCCGGATCATCGAGCAGCAGCACCGACGCTGGATCGCTGCCGCCGAAGTGCGCGGAGCTCCCGGAAGGCAGGAGCCGGGGCTCCAGGTCATCCGGCAGCCCGGCGATGATCTGCCCCCGCGAGAAATCGATGGGATACCAGACCACGCCAGGCAGGCCGGTCGCGCCCGAGAAATCGGAGTCGATCATGATTGGGCTCTAGGTGGGTGAGGTCAGTGACCGAGGAGATGACCCAGACTGCCACCGAGTCCGCCGACGACCCCGCCCACGGTCCCGCCACCCAGGCCTCCAACTGTTCCGCCGACCGTGCCGCCGAGGCCACCGATCACGCCGCCGAGGCCCCCGACGGTTCCGCCGACCGCACCGCCCAGGCCACCGACGGTGCCGCCGAGCCCTCCGACCGTCCCGCCCAGGCCACCGACGGTGCCGCCCAGGCCACCGACGGTCCCACCGAGCCCACCGACGGTCCCACCGAGCCCACCGACCGTGCCGCCCAGGCCACCGACGGTGCCACCAAGCCCGCCGACGGTGCCGCCGAGTCCACCGACCGTGCCGCCGAGCCCGCCCACCGTGCCGCCGAGGCCGCCCGCAGTGTTGCCCAGGCTCGCGACCGTACCGCCAAGGCCGCTGACCACGCCGCCCACGCCGTTGAGGGCGCCGCCCACCACGTTCGTGCCGAGCGCGTCGACCGTGTTGCCGAGCGCGTCACCGACCGTCTCGAGACCCAGGCTGTCCATCAGGCGCTCGAGCGTCTCCGCGGTGTTGCCGGTGACATTCGTGACCACCTGGTTCAGCCCGTTCACCGTGCCCTTCACGTTCTTGAGCACGCCCTGCACCGGCGCCGTGGGAGTCGGGGCGAGGAGCGCGGCCGCCAGCATCACCGCGCGACCCTGCTCGCGGGCCACCAGCCCGCCGGTGAACTCGCTTGGAGCGTCCGGCACCTGTACCTGCGGTGGCTTCAGGTCCGCGGTCAGCGTGGCCACCGCGTCCCGCGAGATGGGCTTCACGCTGCCGAGCACGTTGCCGGCCACCACCACGCTCTGCAGCTCGGCGAGCCGGACGGTCGCATTGTTGGGATCGAGCCGCGCGCTCACGTCGAGCGCCCCGTGGAAGAGGTGCACGCGGGTCGTGGCCGCGGGCGCCACGCCCGGCTGACCGGGCTGCATCGGGTCCACCTCGACCACGAAGACGGTGCCCCGCACGGCGGCCGTCGCGTTCGGCGTGCGAATCTCGATAACCTCGCCCGGGCGCATCCGCGCCTTGACCACCGCCACGCCCACCTTGCCGGACTGCAGATCGACCGTGACCCGGCCCGCTTCCTCGGTGACGGTGAGCACCGACAGCTCACGCACCGTGATGAGGGCCTTGCCCCCCAGGAGCACGCGGACCAGCGAGCGCTCGCGAGTCTGGATCCGGTCCCGGACGAAGATCTCGTCCCGCATCCGCAGCGAGACGGGCTGGGCGGCGGCCACCGCGCGAAGCAGGGTGGCGTCGCCGTTCACGGTGGTGACGACTCCGGCGCTCTCCTCCGGCTCGGCCGCCGCGAGAACCGGGCTCGCGCACAGCAGCGCGGCCGCCATCACGAAGATCTTCGATCGGAACATGTTCGCTCGCTCCCTCCCTTGGGCCGGCCGTTTGAGATTCCGTGCGCCGGCGGGAGGTGTCACAGCAAGCGGGGTGCCACGCGGACACCCTCACTCAAACGCCCGGAATTATTACGACTACCGTGTCAGAAAACGGACGATCGAACGTTGACACTCGCAAGAAGTGGCAGGACGACGGACGAGAACCGAGCGCACTTTGTGCTCACAAGCCGCGTGCAGGGCGGCGCGCGTACCCGCGCACCGAGGCCGTCGGCCGGATCTAGCGAGCGCCGGTCAGCTCCGCGCGCGCGAGCGCGGCGCCGGCCGCGAGGGTGCGCACCTTTTGATTGCACATGTAGCGCGGCGACCAGCCGAAGCCGCAGTCCGGATTCACGTAGAGCTTCTCCGGGCGACAGACCGCGAGGACGCGACGGATGCGGCCCGCTACTTCCTCGGGGCTCTCCGGGTAGAAGCCCTTCACGTCGACGACGCCGGCGCCCAGCTCGCGGTCCTGGCCGTACTCCTTCCAGAGATCGAGCTCGGAGAACTCCCGGCCCGCGAACTCGAGCACGAGCTGATCGGCCCGACACTTGAGGATGCCCGGGAAATAGGGCCGGTACGAGCGGTCGAAGCGGGAGCGGCCGAAGCGGTTGCCGAAGCAGATGTGGAAGGCGAGCTTGGCCTTCACGCCCTCGGTGGCCAGGTTGTAGAGCCGCGCCATCTCCTCCC
>Ga0207665_10001960_pt1 | contig 13847 bp, 13 predicted proteins | sample LARL112metaG_FD_184351 | JGI IMG/M metagenome (GOLD analysis project Ga0207665, IMG submission 184351) | Corn, switchgrass and miscanthus rhizosphere microbial communities from Kellogg Biological Station, Michigan, USA - LAR L11-2 metaG... | ecosystem: Host-associated > Plants > Roots >...
CACGATCAGATCGGCTCCCTCCTTGTCCGCGATCTCCGCGATCACGTGCGCCGCGCCTCCCACCAACCGCGATCGTGCTGCTCGGGCGCGAAACCATCCATCGCGACGGCAAGTGCATAGGCTATCTCATGAAATCTGCGGTGAGGCGTGCCGGCTGGGCGTCTTGCCGCGGCAAGAACGCAGCTGCGCGCCGGAAGCTGTGCTATGGTATGAATTCTTGCCGGTAGACGGTCTACGCTAGGGGTTGGGATATGGCTGACATGCGACACGCGGCGACGCTGGGATACACGGAGGCCGACAAGAAGGAGGACGTGACGATCCTCCACGGCATGGGATACGCCCAGGAGCTGGAGCGGCGTTTGAGCCGTTTCTCCAACTTCGCAGTATCCTTCTCGATCATCTGCATCCTGTCGGGCGGCATCAACTCGCTCGCCCAGGGCACTGCGGGCGCCGGCGGTATCGCGATCGGGGTGGGCTGGTTGGTCGGATGCTTCGTCAGTCTCGTTTTCGCCGTGGCGATGGCGCAGATCAGCTCGGCCTATCCGACGGCGGGTGGGCTCTATCACTGGGGTTCCATTCTCGGCAACCGGGGCACTGGATGGGTGACGGCCTGGCTGAACCTTCTCGGCCTGATCACTGTGCTCGGCGCCATCAACGTCGGCACCTGGACCTTCTTCGTCGGCGCCTTCGGTCCCGCGCTCGGCATCGAGAACAACCTCACCAATCAAACGATCTTCCTAATCATCATCACCGGCGCCCAGGCCCTTATCAATCACCTCGGCATTCGGCTGACGGCTGTGCTCACGGACTTTTCCGGCTGGCTGATCTTCGGCGGCTCCATCCTCATCGCGATCGTCTGTCTGATCGCAGCGGAGCACTGGGATATCAGCCGGCTCTTCACCTTCACCAACTATTCCGGCGAGCCGGGCGGCAATGTCTGGCCGCCGGTCTCCAACCTGTGGGTCTTCCTGCTCGGCCTATTGCTGCCGATCTACACCATCACCGGCTACGACGCCTCCGCACATACATCCGAGGAGACGCTGAAGGCGGCACGGTCGGTACCGCGCGCGATGGTGATGTCGGTCGTCTGGTCGGCGATCTTCGGCTACCTCTTCCTCTGTGCCTTCGTGCTGATGATCCCCAACATGGATGAAGCCGCCAAGCAGGGCTGGAACGTCTGGTTCTGGGGCTTCGACCAGCGCGTGAGCCCGGGCATCAAGGAGTTCGTCTACCTCGTGGTGTTCGTTGCCCAGCTCCTCTGCGGACTAGCGACAGTGACATCGGCTTCCCGGATGATTTTTGCCTTCTCGCGTGACGGTGGGCTCCCGGGCTCATCCGCGCTCGCCAAGGTCAGCCCGAAATACCGCACGCCGGTCGCTGCGATCTGGACCGCCGCGGCCCTCTCCGTCCTGTTCGTGTGGGGCACCTCGCTGGTCTCCATTGCCGGGACCTCGGCCTACACCATCGTGGTCTCCTGCACGGTTATCTTCCTGTTCCTCTCCTTCACCTTCCCGATCACGCTCGGCCTGCTCGCCTGGGGAACTCCGAAGTGGGACAGGATGGGACCGTGGGACATGGGGCGGGCCGGCTACACGCTGTTCGCGATCCTCTCGATCATATCGATGATCCTGATCTTCGTGATCGGCATCCAGCCGCCGAACGACTGGGCGCTCTACATCACGGTCGGCTTCTTCATCCTGACTGCCATCGTCTGGTTCGCCTTTGAGAACAAGCGCTTCCAGGGTCCGCCGATCGGCGAAATGATCGCCAGGCGCCAGGCTGAGATCCTGGCGGCTGAGAAGGCGGTCGGCGAGATTTGACGTAGACTCGATCCCGCGCTGCTCGGCCGCCTAGCCGGACTCGGAGGCCCTTTGTAGTTTCGGGCTCCAAAGCGATGGGCGAATGTCCGCTTTGGGTCATTAGCAGACATTGGAGAGCGGATCAGGGATGTCCGCTTTATCCCCAGGCGCTGAATTACGGATTGTTCGAGCCAGACGTTGCCGGTGACTCCGTGTTCGACGGCGGTGTAGTTGGCGCCACTTGTCGGCCCTTAAAGCCAGTATAAAGGCCCCAAACGATCAGAAGCGCCGACACAATGGCCCATATCGCAACCGACCTTGCGCCACCCCGCGAACCCTCTTCCTCTAAAGTCAACTGTCCTTTAGCCATGGCGATTCCTCCAAAATTGGGCTTTTCAATAGAGCAGTTTGGTCATCGACTTGCTTCAACGTCAAATCCATACCAATCATCCCATAGATTCTGCCGGGGCGGTCCCCAGTAAGCGACAGCTGCTCAGCGGAAGTTGCCGCAACAAATTGCGTAGCCTGATGACTGCCGGACAGGCGGCACTGTCTGCAAACTGGTTTCGCGCATAGCGCTAGCTCTGCGGCGCGCTTCAACGAACGCACTTAGGATCGCCAGAGGCAATACCTCGTGACGCGCGTCCACAGTGTCATCGAGCGCCACAGACAAGTTCGGGTGACTCGAGAGAGAGCAGAGCCATTCCCCGTCCTCATAAACGAGGCGACGAAGTTTCCATGCCGGCAGTTCGAGCTCGATCAGGGCAAGCGCCGCGTCATCCCAAGCGCCGGCCTCGATCAATTGATCGATCCGAGCAGCCTTTCCCGCCCTTTTCATCACCGGAAGACGTACGCAGGCGTCCGCGATGACATTGGATATGAGATCGGGCGTGACCGCATGGGCACGACGAAGCTGTGCCTCCAGCGCATCAAGGGGACCCTCGTGTTTCGGATCGAACAACATGACATTCATCTCACGCGATCAACGGTCCACGACGACCGCACCCGTAGATGGGGCCAAAGGTCGTAAAAAATCGAGATGGAGCGCCGTGAAATAGGATTTTCATAAGCGACCGAATCTATATGAGATTCCTATAAAGTTGATCTCCAATCCATCTCGAAAACATATGCGACAAATGGCACCTATTCAGCGCTTAGGCGGGACCGAACGCGTTTCGCACTCTCGATACATTGTCAACGTGGTGTCCGCGCAAGAATATTTGCAGTTCGGGTTTACCGGCCACAAGGAGCATCCGATGTTAGACCTCATCCTCATCTCTCTGGGTCTTGGTTTCTTCGTTGCCGCTGTTGCTTACGCTTACGCCTGCGACCGGCTCTAGGAGGCTCCCATGATCTTTAACTATTGGCTTGCCGGCATCGTCACCGCCGGTCTTCTTGTCTACCTCACCTACGCGCTGCTCAGGCCCGAGAAGTTCTAAGAGGCGCATCATGACCATTAATGGCTGGATTCAGATCGCGATCTACTGCGCGATCGTCATAGCGCTGGTGAAGCCGCTCGGCTGGTACATGACGGCCGTCTTTAACGGCAAGCGCACCTTTCTCTCCCCGATCCTGGGGCCGGTCGAGATTGCCCTCTATCGCCTCGGAGGGGTCGACGAGAAGCGCGAGCAGGACTGGCTGACCTACACGGTCGCCATGCTGCTCTTCCATGTCGGCGGCTTTTTGATTCTCTACGTCCTAATGCGTGTGCAAGGGCTGCTGCCCTTCAATCCGGCGGGCATGACGGCGGTGCCCGAATATCTCAGCTTCAATACGGCGGTGAGCTTCATCACCAACACCAACTGGCAGAACTATGGCGGCGAAAGCACGATGTCCTATCTCGTGCAGATGCTCGGCCTCACCCATCAGAACTTCCTCTCTGCCGCCACCGGCATCGTGCTCGCCGTGGTGCTGATCCGCGGTTTTGCACGTGCCACGACCAAAACGGTGGGCAATTTCTGGGTCGATATCACCCGCTGCACCCTCTACATCCTCATTCCGATCTGCATTCCCTACGCCTTGCTCCTCGTCTGGCAGGGAATACCGCAGACGCTTGGGCCTTACATCGATGTGACTACGCTGGAAGGCGCCAAGCAGACCATCGCTGTCGGACCCGTCGCATCGCAGATCGCCATCAAGATGCTAGGTACCAACGGCGGCGGCTTCTTCAATGCCAATGCTGCGCATCCCTTCGAGAACCCAACGGCGCTGTCCAATCTGCTCCAGATCATCTCGATCTTCGCTATCGGGGCCGCGCTCACCAACGTGTTCGGCCGCATGGTCGGGAACCAGCGCCAGGGTTGGGCCATCCTTGCCGTGATGGGCTTCCTCTTCTTCACGGGTGTTGTGGTCTGCTACTGGGCAGAGGCCGCAGGCAACCCGAACTTTGCGGCCCTTGGGCTTGATCCCGCAAATATGGAAGGCAAGGAGGTGCGCTTCGGCATTCCGCTGTCGAGCCTTTTCGCCGTAATTACCACTGATGCCTCCTGCGGCGCCGTCAACGCCATGCATGATTCCTTCACGGCACTTGGCGGCATGGTGCCACTGATCAATATCCAGCTCGGCGAGGTCATCATCGGCGGCGTCGGAGCCGGCATGTACGGCATGCTGCTGTTTGTGATCATCTCGGTCTTCGTCGCTGGACTGATGGTGGGCCGTACCCCGGAATATGTCGGCAAGAAGATCGAAGCCAAAGAAGTCAAGATGGCCATGCTCGCCATCCTCGTCTTGCCGCTGATGTATCTGGGCTGGACGGCGGTCGCTACGGTACTGCCGTCGGCGGTGGCCTCGATCGCCAACCCCGGCCCGCACGGCTTCTCCGAGATCCTTTATCTCTTTACCTCGAGCACCGGCAATAACGGTTCGGCGTTCGGCGGCATCACCGGCAACACGCCCTTCTACAACACCACCGGCGCCGTCGCGATGTTCGTCGGCCGCTTCTTCATGATCGTCCCGGCCATGGCTATCGCCGGCTCGCTCGCGGCCAAGAAGACGGTGCCAGCGTCTGCCGGCACATTCCCGACCGATGGCGGGCTGTTCGTTGGCCTGGTTGTCGGCGTGATCCTCATCGTCGGCGGCCTCACCTTCTTCCCGGCGCTCGCGCTTGGACCGATCGTCGAGCACCTCGCGATGCAGGCCGGGACTTTGTTCTGATCGATCTCACCTGGGAGTCATTTCGATGGAGACTGCCAAACTTCGCAAGCGTATGCCGGTAACGGCACTCACCGATCCGAAGATCGTTTGGCCTGCCGTCGGCTCTGCCTTTGCCAAACTCAATCCGCGCACGCTGATGAAAAACCCGGTGATGTTTGTGCTCGAAGTCGTCACCGCACTCACCACCGTGATTCTGATCCGCGACCTCCTCACCGGCGGACAACATCTTGGCTTTGAGTTCCAGATTGTCATCTGGCTGTGGTTCACGATCCTGTTTGCCAATTTCGCCGAGGCCGTTGCTGAGGGACGCGGCAAAGCGCAAGCCGCAAGCTTGCGCAAGACCAGGACCGATACCAGGGCCAAGCTAATTGTCGATGAGAAGACGGGGCTCATCGTGCCCACTCTGGCTGACAAACTCGGGCCGGGCCAAGTTGTGCTGGTCGAAGCAGGCGACCTGATCCCCTCCGACGGCGAGGTGATCGAAGGTATCGCTTCCGTCAATGAGGCGGCCATCACCGGGGAATCTGCGCCCGTCATTCGCGAGGCTGGCGGGGACAGGTCCGCCGTCACTGGCGGCACGCTGGTGGTCTCCGATTGGCTAAAGGTGCGCATCACGGCAGCTCAAGGCTCGACCTTTCTCGATCGCATGATTGCGCTCGTCGAGGGCGCCGAGCGCCAGAAGACACCGAACGAGATCGCCCTCAACATCCTGCTCGCCGGCCTGACCATCATCTTCGTCTTCGCTACGGCCACCATTCCGAGCTATGCCGCCTATGCCGGGGGCGCCGTCTCCGTAGTCGTGCTGGTGGCGCTATTCGTGACGCTCATCCCCACTACGATTGGCGCGCTCCTCTCGGCCATCGGTATCGCCGGCATGGATCGCCTTGTACGCTTCAACGTGCTAGCCATGTCCGGGCGCGCCGTAGAGGCGGCTGGCGACGTCGATACGTTGCTCCTCGACAAGACCGGCACTATCACCCTTGGCAATCGGCAAGCATCGGAGTTCAAGCCGGTATCGGGCGTGACCGAGCGAGAACTTGCCGATGCGGCGCAGCTCGCCTCGCTTGCCGATGAGACCCCCGAAGGCCGTTCCATCGTCGTTCTCGCCAAGGAGAAATACGGCATCCGCGGCCGCGACATCAACGAGCTTGGCGCGAAGTTCATCCCCTTCACGGCGCAGAGCCGGATGAGCGGCGTAGAGATCGGCGACTCATGGATCCGCAAGGGCGCCGTCGATGCGATACTCGATTATCTCAAGATATCTTCGCCCAAGCCCGCGTCAGTTGGCGCTGCTGCGCGAAAGATAACCGTGAGTGCCGAGCTGACGCGCGAGGTCAACGCCATAGCCGGGGCCATCGCCAAATCCGGCGGCACGCCCCTCGCCGTCGCCAAAGATGGAAGGCTGCTCGGCGTCGTCCATCTCAAGGACATCGTTAAAGGGGGCATTCGCGAACGCTTTGCCGAGCTCCGCCGCATGGGAATTCGCACCGTGATGATCACCGGGGACAACCCCATGACGGCAGCCGCGATCGCGGCAGAAGCCGGTGTCGACGATTTCCTCGCGCAAGCAACGCCAGAGGAGAAGCTTAAGCTGATCCGCGCCGAGCAGGCCAAAGGCAAACTCGTTGCCATGGCCGGTGACGGCACCAATGATGCGCCGGCCTTGGCTCAGGCCGACGTCGGCGTCGCCATGAACACCGGCACGCAGGCGGCGCGAGAGGCCGGTAACATGGTGGACCTCGACTCCAATCCCACAAAGCTGATCGAGGTCGTGGAGATCGGCAAGCAGCTACTGATGACCCGCGGCGCGCTCACCACCTTCTCCATCGCCAACGACGTGGCGAAATATTTCGCGATCATCCCAGCCATGTTCCTCGCCTTCTATCCGCAGCTGAGCGCGCTGAACGTAATGCATCTGGCGACGCCGCAAAGCGCCATCCTCTCGGCGATCATCTTCAATGCCCTGATCATCATTGCCCTGATTCCGCTCGCGCTGAAGGGCGTTGCCTATCGTCCCATCGGCGCTGGGCCCTTGTTGCGCCGGAACCTGCTGATCTACGGCGTGGGTGGCATCATCATTCCGTTCATCGGCATCAAGGCGCTGGACCTCGTGGTCAACGCCTTGCATCTCGTGTGAAGGAGACGTCCATGTTGCGAGAAATTCGCCCTGCGATCGTGCTCGTGATCGCTCTTACGCTCATCACCGGCCTCGTCTATCCCCTGGTGATGACCGGCATCGCCGGCGTGCTCTTCCCCTATCAAGCGCAAGGCAGTCTCATCGAGAAGGATGGCAAGGTGATCGGCTCCGAGCTGATCGGTCAGGAATTCACAAGCGACAACTACTTCCACAGTCGACCCTCCGCCACGACAGGGCCTGACCCCAAAGACCCGTCCAAGACGGTATCTGCACCCTATAATGCTGTGAATTCGATGGGCTCCAATCTCGGCCCCACCAACAAGGCCCTCATCGACCGCGTCACCGCCGATGTGGCGAAGCTCAAGCAGGAGAATCCATCGGCGCAGGTGCCTATCGACCTGGTAACCACCTCGGGCAGCGGGCTTGACCCGGATATCTCCCCGCAAGCCGCTTATTTCCAAGTGCCTCGCGTTGCGAAAGCCCGCAACATGCCCGAAAATGCACTCCGCGATCTTGTCGGAGAGCATATCGAAGGTCGCACCCTCGGCCTCTTCGGCGAGCCGCGCGTGAACGTGCTTGCGCTGAACCTAGCTTTGGATCGCGCCGGCACGCAGTAATGGCCGGCGGACCCAAATCCGCCGCAAGGATCCAGACCTCATGGCAGACCAGCGGCGTGAGCAAGGCCACCGCCCCTCGCCGGAGGCGCTCCTCGAAAAAGCAAAAAAAGAAGAGAGCCGGGCTGGGCGGCTGAAGATTTTCCTGGGCGCCGCACCTGGAGTCGGCAAGACTTATGAGATGCTTCTGGAAGCTCGCGGCAGACTGAAAGAAGGCAAGGATGTCGTGGTGGGAGTCGTCGAGACGCATGGCCGCAAGGAGACCGAAGCCCTGCTTGAGGGCCTGGAGGTCATCCCGCGCCGTCACCTGAAATACAAGAACCGCTCCTTGGACGAGATGGACCTCGACGCGCTTCTTGCGCGCCGCCCGCAGCTCGCCTTGGTCGATGAGCTCGCCCACACCAATGCGCCAGGAAGCCGGCACCCCAAACGTTGCCTCGACGTCGAGGAGCTGTTGAACAACGGCATTGATGTCTACACCACGCTCAACATTCAGCACATAGACAGCCTCAACGATGTCGTCGCGCAAATTACAGGCGTCCGCGTGCGCGAGACGGTGCCCGACTCGATTCTTGACCGCGCCGATGCGATCGAGCTCGTCGACATTACCCCCGATGACCTCATCCAGCGCTTGAAGGAAGGGAAGGTCTATGTTCCCAAGCAAGCGGAACGCGCGCTCGAGCACTTCTTCTCGCCGGCCAATCTGACGGCTCTGCGGGAGCTTGCGCTCCGACGCACCGCGGAGCGCGTCGATGAACAGTTGCTCGCTGAGATGCAGGCGCGGGCGATTTCAGGGCCTTGGCCTGCGGGCGAACGCCTCCTCGTGTGCATCAGCGAGGACCCGCGTTCAGCTGGGCTTGTACGCTTCACCAAGCGCCTTGCTGATCGCCTACATGCCTCTTGGACCGCGCTTTATGTCGAGAGCAAGCGCAGCCTGCAATTGACCGAGGAGGAGCGGGACCGCATCGCCGACACGCTCAGGCTCGCACAAGCGCTTGGCGGAGAGCCGGTTACCGTTCCAGGTGGGGACCGTCGCATCGCCGATGATGTGATCACCTATGCGCACGCCAATAACATCACGCAAGTTATCATCGGCAAGTCCTCGCGGTCGCGCTGGTTCGAGCTAGTTCATGGCTCCGTCGTACGCGATCTCCTGCGCACCTGCGGCAATATCAGCCTCCATGTCATTGCCGGCGAGGGGCTTGAAAAGGAGGCCATCCCGAAAAAGACGGTGCGCACCGCCGAAAGGACCGAGTCCTTCGATCTTCGGCCCTACATTGTCACGCTTATCGCAGTCGCCGCGGCGGTCGGCATCGGCAAGCTCATTGAACCTTGGTTCGGCATCGAAAATATCGATCTTGTCTTTATCACCGTTGTCGTCGGGATTGCTGTCCGTTAAGGGCTTTGGCCCTCGCTGGTTGCGAGCGTGGCAGCTTCGCTTTGCTATAACTTCTTCTTTTTGCCGCCGCTCTACACCTTCACGATCACCGACCCAACCAATTTCGCGGCCTTCTTCTTCTTCACGGTCATCGCCATTGTGGTGTCGAATCTGGCCGCGCGCGTCCGCACCCTTGCTGTCGCCGCCATGGCCCGGGCGCGCACGACCGACGCGCTTTACGCCTTTAGCCGCAAGCTGGCCGGGGTCGGTACCCTCGACGACGTTCTTTGGGCGACGGCCTACCAAGCGGCGTTGATGCTCAAAGTGCGAGTTGTCTTGCTCCTGCCTGGGGATGGCTCGATCGTCGTCAAGGCTGGCTATCCACCCGAGGACGTCCTCGACCAAGCAGATCTAGCGGCGGCGACTTGGGCTTGGGAGCACAATCGCCCGGCTGGCCGCGGTTCTGACACGCTCCCGGGCGCAAAGCGCTTGTTCCTTCCGATGCGCACCGGCCGAGGCGCCATCGGGATCGTAGGGATCGACAGTGACAAGGCTGGACCGCTTCTGACCCCCGATCAGCGCCGCCTGCTCGACGCGCTGATCGACCAGGCGGCACTCGCGATTGAACGAGTCTATCTTGTTGACGATCTGGACCAAGCCAAACGCAGGGCCGAGGCAGATCGTCTCCGCTCAGCACTCCTGACGTCCATCTCCCACGATCTGAAAACCCCACTTGCAGCCATTCTCGGTGCTGCGGGGACGCTTAGGGGCTTCGCGCGCAAATTGGATGACGAAGGCAAAGTCGATCTGCTTTCGACGATCATCGAGGAGTCGGAGCGCCTCAACCGCTTCATTGCCAACCTGCTCGATATGACAAGGCTCGAAGCCGGCTCGATCAAACTCAACACGTCGCCGCAGGATATCGGCGAAATCGTCGGCACAGCGCTTGAACGTGCCAGCAAGATGCTGGCGCGACACAATATCGAAGTCGAAATTGTGGCCGACCTACCCATGCTAGAGCTCGATCCCGTCCTGTTCGAGCAGGCCCTCTTCAATCTCCTCGACAACGCCGCAAAGTATGCGCCGCCTGAAACAACAGTGCGCGTGCAAGCGCAGCAAGAGGAGAACACGGTCGAGCTGAGGGTGCTCGATGAGGGCGCTGGCATTCCCCCCGACGAGATCGATCTTATTTTCGATAAGTTTCATCGCGCCCGCAAGCTTGATGAGGTTCGGGCCGGCACTGGTCTGGGGCTTGCTATTTCGCGCGGATTTATAGAGGCAATGGGCGGCTCTATCACCGCTGCAAATCGCTCTGATCGATCTGGCGCCGTATTCACGATCACGCTGTCAATCCCCAAGCCCGCCGAACGCTTGGATACTGCGGCATGAACGCAACGCCCCTCAAGGTGCTCGTAGTCGACGACGAGCCGCCGATCCGCAAACTGCTGCGGATGGGATTGGGCACTCAGGGTTTTCAGACGATCGATGCGCCTAATGGAAAAGCGGCTATCGAACTAATGGTAGAGCAACCCGATCTAGTCATCCTCGACCTTGGACTTCCGGATGTGCCAGGCCTTGAGCTGCTGCGCCAAATTCGCGCGCGGCGCGAGGATCTGCCGATCGTCGTGCTCTCCAGCCGCGGTGATGAAGCAGCCAAAGTGGAGGCACTTGATCTCGGTGCCGACGACTACGTGACCAAGCCTTTCGGCATGGAGGAGCTCTTGGCCCGCATGCGGGCGGCACTGAGGCACCAGCTGCAGGTGCATGGTGATAGACCCATTTTCCGATTGGGCGATCTGTCGGTCGATCTTGTACGCCGCATCGTCAAACTGCGCGATCAGAAGGTGAGGCTTTCCCCGAAAGAATATGAGTTATTGCGACTGTTGGTCCATAATGCTGGAAAAGTACTCACGCATAAATTTCTGCTGCGGGAGCTTTGGTCGACGCCCATTGACGCACAATATCTCCGAGTCTATGTGCGGCAACTTAGACAGAAGATCGAACCGGACCCTACGCGGCCCCAATACATTTTGACCGAAACGGGAATCGGATATCGGCTAAGGGCGCCTGACTAAACATCGGCTAAAGGTCCATGAAGATAAGTGATTTTCTCTCACCCACTGATGTCGCGCTCGACGTCCGCGAAAGTGATAAGGCTCGCCTTCTCCAGCAGCTCTCGAGTCAGGCGGCGGCTAAAGTGGGCCTGAGCGCAAATGAGGTCTGCACTCAAATCATCAAACGCGAGGAGTTGGGATCGACTGGCGTGGGCAACGGTGTGGCCCTTCCTCATGCGCGACTACAAGGACTAACTACGCCATTCGGCGTCTTCGCTCGTCTGCGGCACGGTATAGACTTCGAAGCCATCGACAGCCAGCCCGTCAATATCGTCTTTCTACTGTTGCTACCCGACGGGACTGGTGCCTCACAGCTTAATGCGCTTGCATCCGTCGCCCGAGCCTTAAGAGACCCAGAAACACTGCAGCGAATTCGCTCCGCCGCTGACCGCGATTCTCTCTTCCAGGCCATTGTTGATGCCTCCGCGGCTTAGAGGAGCTGCCATGTCGGCTTCTGGCAAGCCATAGAAGTACGCAGAGATGTCGCGCAATGTCCGATTTTGCCAATCAGTTATTAAAAGGCGAAATTATCCCGGTCCGAAGTGCTAAACGCCCCAGGTGTAAAGCCCATAGAGCATGAACAAGAAAACGAGAATGATTAGCCATAGATGCGTCAGGCGACCGTCCTCCTCTCCAATGCATTCCTTCTGGTGAATTTTCGCGAAGCGCAATAGACAAAGGTGACAGTCAGTACGTTGGCGATGAGAACGGATGCCATGGCCTGGAAGAAGGGCAACTGTTCCGTCGACGCGTTCCATGGGCTCGGTTCCTAGGACTTGCGATTGGCATCGGGGTTTGGGGTTGCTCATTTGCGCTCCGGGGATCTCGATGCCTCGCCTAAGCTCTCCGAGGATCGCTTGTCGATCGAGCTTCGACGGCTGCGGCAGCCAGTAGGCTGCTGGGATCCTGTCTTCAGCGATAACTACGAGAGCTGGCGATCCCGCGCGGACTGAGGCGGTGAAATCTGGCTGATCAAGCTTGCTGAGGCCCACTTAGGTCATTGCCGCCAGGCCAAGTTGCCGCTTCTTACTGGCTCTTTGCTGAAGACGCGAGAGCCGTTCCTTCATGTCGTCGAGGCGACTCTTTGCGAGTCAAGCGCTGACAAGCATGATTGACGCTGCTCAGATCAGGGCTGCTCGAGCTCTGCTGAACATCGGCCAGACTGACCTAGCCAGAATAGCGTCCGTGCATGTCGCGACTATCAGGCGGCTCGAAGCTGCCACCGAGGTAAGAGGCGCCGCAGAGACCGTATGGAAAATTCAGAAAGCTCTTGAGGCAGCCGGCGTAGAATTCATTCCAGAGGAGGCGGGGAGGGGCGCCGGCGTCCGGTTTAGACAGGCGCGAAGCAGTCGGCTTTAGCCAAGCCCGACAGATCAACCGAACTTGCAAAACGAACCCAGTTGCTGCGGCACAACATCAGGATCGCGGTAAGGGGCGCACAGTGTCTATGTGCGGCTTAGTCGCCCAGCCGCGTGCAGCTCGGCGGCTCGCCGAACGCGCGCGAGTAGGCGCGGGCGAACTGGCTCGATGAGGCGAAGCCCGTGGCAAGCGCCACGTCGAGGACCGGCAGCGTCGTCTCGCGCAGCAGCTGGCGTGCCCGCTCGAGTCTGAGCCAACGGTAATGGCCGTGGATACCGTGGCCGATATGGCGCTGGAACAGCCGCTCGAGCTGGCGGAGCGAGATGCCGGCCTCGTGCGCGAGTGTCGCGCGGGAGAACGGCGTCTCGATGCTTCGTTCCATGACGCGCAGCACGTGAAGCAGCTTCTCGTCGGCCACGCCAAGCCGATAGCGAAGATCCATGCGCTGCGGGCCGAAGCCTTCGCGGATATGCGTGTGCAGGAACCACTCGCCCACTGAGGCAGCAAGCTGACGGCCGTGATCTCGCTGGATCAGCGCGACCATCATGTCCAGCGCCGAGATGCCGCCTGAGCAGGTGATGCGGTTGCCGTCGATCTCGAACAGAGACGGCACGACGGTGACGTTGGGGAAGGCCTCGCGGAACGCGGGCAAATGCTCCCAATGAAGCGTCGCTCGGCGCTCATCGAGCAGGCCAGCCTTGGCAAGCACATAAGGTCCGCCTGAGATGCCGCCGATGGTCACGCCCTTCCGCGCGAGACGCCTGAGCCAGGCGAACACCGCCTTGTCGTCGAAGATCGCGGGATTGCCGCCGGCGCAGACGAAGACCATGTCGGCGTCGCGGTCTGAGCTCGTGCCGCAATCGGGGATGATGGCGACTCCGTTGGACGCGGTCACCGGCTTGCCGCCGGGCGCGGCATGCCACCAGCGGTAAAGCTCCTTGCCGGAGAGCAGATTTGCCGCACGAAGCGGCTCGATCGCCGCCGCGTAGGACATCAGGGCAAAGCCGGGCACCAGCAGGAAGCCAACTGTTTGCGGGGAAGGCTCATTCTTGCCCATGGCGCAAAACGTCAATCAAGCGTCGTAAAATGTCAATCAGGCCGAACGGGGCCGCGCACAATGTGGCGATGCGCTACTCGTTCGCAGGCTTGCTTGCCAATGCCGTCACCGGCAACCGCAGCTGGAAGCCGCTCTGGCGCGAGCCCGAGCCCAAGCCCTCCTACGACGTGGTGATCGTCGGCGGGGGCGGACATGGGCTGGCCACTGCGCATTATCTAGCCAAGGAGCACGGCATC
>Ga0207665_10001961_pt1 | contig 13846 bp, 11 predicted proteins | sample LARL112metaG_FD_184351 | JGI IMG/M metagenome (GOLD analysis project Ga0207665, IMG submission 184351) | Corn, switchgrass and miscanthus rhizosphere microbial communities from Kellogg Biological Station, Michigan, USA - LAR L11-2 metaG... | ecosystem: Host-associated > Plants > Roots >...
TCGACGGCCACCGCGTCGCGGCGCGTCACCGCGCGCACCCGCGCGAGCATGACGACGTCGCCGCCGCCGGCGTCGAGGTAGTCCTCGACCGCGTAGCGATAGCTCTCATACGGCTCGAGCCACTCGTGCCAGCCCCGAGCCATGACCTCGCGGCGGATCGACTCAGCGGCACCGCGCAGCCGCTGGCGCAGCACCGTGGCCTGGTAGTCCCTGGCCCGGCGGCCCAGGAAGTGAACGCAGTTGATGCAGATGCCGACTTCGGGATGGTCGCCCAGATGGACCAGGGCACCCTCGGAGGTGATCCGGCCGCAGCACCAGCATCCGCTCTCGCCCGTCTCAGCCACCTCGGTGTGAGTCTCAGCGCTCATGGTGGCTCCTATCTGCTCCCAGCGATTGTAAGCACCAGGGCCGTCGTTGACGCAGTCGCTGCGGACAGGCGAAACCCTCCCGCATGTCCACGGCACAAGTCGACGGTCTTGCAGGCCGATCCCCTCTATTAGTGTCGACTGCGCAATCGACAGCCCGACTCCAGCGTCCGCCGTGACCCACAGCGTGATAACAGCAAGAAGCGTGGCCCCGAGCGTTTTGTCAGAGGGCGGTGTTAGCGTCAGCCGCATGAAGATCGGGCTGATGCTCTACCTGGTGAACGACCGGCAGGACAACAGCAAGCGTCCTTATCGTGCGATCCGTGAGCTCGCGCAGCAGGCGGAGGCGGATGGCTTCGACAGCATCTGGCTAGCCGACCATCTCATGTACCGCCGACCCGGTGAGCCGACCACAGGGATCTGGGAGTGCTGGACCATGCTGGCCGCGCTGGCCGAAGCGACACAGCGGGTGGAGATCGGTTCCCTGGTGCTCTGCAATTCCTTCCGCAATCCGGCGATCCTGGCGAAGATGGCCACCGCCCTCGACGAGGTGAGCGACGGACGCTTGATCCTGGGCGTCGGCGCGGGCTGGAACGAGCCGGAGTACCAGGCGTTCGGTGTGCCCTTCGATCATCGCGCGAGCCGTTTCGAGGAGGCCATGCAGATCCTCGTACCGATGCTGCGGGACGGGCACGTCGATTTCACGGGGCAGTACTACCAGGCGCTCAACTGCGAGGACGTGCCACGCGGTCCACGTCAGCAGGGGCCGCCGCTATTGTTTGGCGCCGAGGGCCCGCGCATGATCAAGCTGGCCGCGCGGTACGCCGACCTGTGGAACACCGGCTACATGGGTCAGCCCGAGACGATGGCCGGGCCGCTGGCCACCATCGAGGCCGCGTGCCGCGAGGTAGGCCGGGACCCGGCGACGTTGGGCGTCACGGCGCTGATCGGCCTGTGGTTCTCCGACCTCCAGCAAGAGAAGCCGGCGTTCGTCGAGGACAAGCACCTGGAAGGGACGCCCGAGGAACTCGCGGCGGCGATGCGCGGCTACGCCGAACTCGGCGTGCAGCACATCATGTTCCAGTACGCGCCGTACACCAGTGAAGCGCGCCGGCGAATAACCGAGGCGCTCCGGCTTTATCACGGCAACCAGGGCTAAGGAAGGGTCGATCTCCCGCAGCCGCCCGTCCCGCGACAGCCGCAGCCAGCGGCTGATCCCGATCGAGCGGAGGAACGGCACGTCGTGACTCGCCACCAGCAGCGCCCCCTGATAGCAGGACAACGCCTCGGACAGCTGCCGCGCCGACGCCATGTCCAGGTTGTTCGTCGGCTCGTCGAGCAGCAGCAGCTGCGGCGGGGGCTGGGCGAGCAGCAGCGCCGCGAGCACCGCGCGGAACCGCTCGCCACCGGACAGCGTCCCGGCGGGCTGATCCGCCCGCGGCCCGCGGAACAGGAACCGCGCCAGCCCCGCCCGCACCTCGTTGACCGACGCGGCGGGGGCGACCGCACGCACGTTCTCGACCACGGACGCCGACTCATCCAGCACGTCCAGCCGCTGCGGCAGGTAGCCGACCGCAGCGTTCAGCCGGACCGTCAGGTCATCGAGCTCTCCGGTGATATGGCGGAGCAGCGTGGTCTTGCCCGCCCCATTCGGCCCGGTGAGTGCCACCCGCTCCGGTCCGCGGACAACAAGCTCATCAAGGGCTCCAGGCACCTCGCCGGACCCGTCGGACTCGTCAGCCGGCCGCCACGGCAGCCACGCCCCGTCGAGCCCGCGGACCGTCAGCACGGTCCGCCCGGCCGGCACCGCGGTTCCCGGCAGCGAGATCCGGATCGTGTCGTCGTCGCGGACGGCCTCCTCCGCCTCGGTCAGCCGCGACTCCGCGGCGGCGACGCGCTCCAGGCCGATCTCCCGCGACCGGCCCGCCGACTCCTGGGCCGAGCGCTTGCGTGCGCCCGCGGCGGCCTTCGGGATGCTGCCGGACTCCGCCAAGCGCCTGCCCTGCCGGTCGCGCCGCGCCTGCTTGGTCTGGTTCGCCATCAGGTCGCGTTTCTCCCGCCGGATGTCGGCTTCCGCCGCGGTGACCGCGCGCCGCGCCGCGGCCTGTTCGGTCGCGAGCTGCGCCTCGTACGCCTCGAGGTTCCCCCCGTACATGCGCAGCGAGTCCCCCGGGGAACCTGGCGCCCCGGTCAGCTCGGCGATCTGGTCCATCAGCGCCAGCAGCTCGCGGTCGTGGCTGACGATGAGCATGACCCCCGGCCAGGATTCCACCGCCGCGTACAGCCGGCGCCGCGCGTCCAGGTCCAGGTTGTTCGTCGGCTCGTCGAGCACGATCACCGGCGGCCGCCGCAGGAACAGCGCCGCCAGCGCGGTCAGCACGGCCTCGCCGCCGGACAGCCGCCCCACCCGGTCACCGAGCCCGACGTGCCCGAGGCCCAGCCGGGACAGCCAGGCCACCGCACGGTCCGCCACGTCCCAGTCATCGCCGACCGCGTCGAACAGCTCCGGCCGGACGTCGCCCGCCTCGATCGCGGCGATCGCGTCCAGCGCGGCGGCAATCCCGAGCAGCGACGCGACCGAGGCGCCGGTGTCCAGCGTGAGGTCTTGCGGCAGGTAGCCGACCTCGCCGGTCACGGTCACCGACCCGGAGGCAGGCCGAAGTTCTCCCGTGATGAGCCGGAGTAGGGTTGACTTGCCAGAGCCGTTTACGCCGATCAGCCCCGTCCTGCCGGGCCCGAAAGTAGCGTTGAGCCCAGACAGCACGACGCGGCCGTTCGGGAAAGAAAAAGACAGATCGCTCAGTACAACAGACATATGGCAGCTCCAGATGAGGTCTCGGAATGAGGTCGACCTCAGAGCTTCACGCCACTCTCCGTCCGCCGGGGAAACTCTCGCAGCCAATGATACTGGTTCTCTTGGGGGAACGCATGATCAAGACGACGAAGCCGAGCGGCGATGGCATGGTCAAGGTCACTTTTTCGCTGCCGACCAATCAGCCAGCGGGCGCGGTTTCTGTGGTCGGCGACTTCAATAACTGGGATCCGTCCGCGCACCCGCTGCGGGTGCGCTCGAACCAGACCCGCAGCGTCTCGGTGACGGTGCCGGCGGGCAGCACGCTGCGGTTCCGCTACCTGGCCGAGGGCGGGATGTGGTTCGACGACGAGACGATCCCGGCCGGGGGAGGCGGCGACCCGCTCCTCGCGGTCTAGCTCAACCGCCCCTAACCTCGAACCTCACGCACTCCGGCTTCACGAACCACGCGGGCGTGCTCCCGCATGGTCTCGGTGCCGTCGGCGCCGGGCTGCCGGCCGAACCCGCAGTACATCGCGACGCCGAAGTCGCCGATGTAGCGCGACGCGGTGGCGACCCGCCGCCGTAGTCCCGCGGTCCCGTCGATCGGCAGCACGATGCCCAGGTACACCCGCGCGTCGCCGGGCTCGAGGTCGGTGAGCGGCCGGAAGAACGCGCGGTCCTCGCTGCGCAGGTACCGCGGCCCGGCGAGGTGCAGCCAGTCCACGGGCCGACCGGAGTTCGCCACCGCGAAGTTCGCCATGCGCACCAGCAGCCCCATGTCGCGCGCCTCGTACATCGGCCACTCGGGGAACGTCCCGTAGCACAGGTGGTAGCCGAGCAGTACCTCCTCGGGGACCAAGCGCGACAACCGGGTTACCGGTCCGGCAAACCGTTCCCACGCGCCCTCGGGCGTCCACGCGAGCACGCCCTCCAGGTCCTGCGTCTCGTACGCCATGTCCCACTGGATGGCCAGGTCACCGGGCGGGATCGCGGCGGTCAGCCGCCGCAGCTCACGCGCCACGAGGTCCTCGAAGGCGCGCTCGGCGATCGGATAGTCGCGCGCGTAATCGGCCTTGAACGCGTTCAGCGCGCTGGCCGGGAACGGCAGCCCCACCTGGAACCGCAGTCCCGCCGGGATCACCCCGTCGTCGCGCAGCTTGCTGAACACGGCGTACGACTCGATCGCGTCGTCGATTCGCGGCCAGGAGCCGAAGCGCAGGTCGGTGACTCCGGGCCGGACGCCGAACACCGGCGTCTCGTACGCGTGCCGCGGCAGCCCGGTCGGCGACTCGGTCTCCTGCAGCACGACGATCCCCGGGTTCGGGCGTGCGAGCCGTTCCCGTTCGTAGCTGACCCAGCCCGCCCGCGGCCCGGTCTCGCCGTCAGGCAGCGCGAACACCAGGTCGCCGAAAAGCCCGGCCGCGTCGCGCAGCGCCGTCTCTGTCGAGGCAGCCGGCAGGCTCCCTACGAGCAGCAGCTCACTGTTTACTCGCCGTGCCATTTCGCTGCCTCCAGTCATTTTCCCGAACGGGCCCGTCGTGACTCCCACGGCTACGCTTACACCCACCGGGGACGCCCGGCAACGTGGCGGGCGCAACGAGGGAGGCGCGCATGGACTCGTTCGCTGGAAAACTTGCCGTGGTGACCGGCGGCGGCTCCGGTATGGGCCGGGAGCTGGTCAGGCAGCTTGCCGCCCAAGGCTGCTCGGTCGCGGCCTGCGACATCAACGCCGACACGGTCGCCGAGACGGTGACGCAGGGGCAGCCGGGCGCCGTCGCCGTCGAGGTGACGGTCAGCGGCCACGTCTGCGACGTCTCCGACGAGGCGCAGGTGCTGCGGTTCCGCGACGAGCTACTCGATGCGCATCACGCGGACCACGTCGACCTCGTGTTCAGCAACGCTGGCGTCAGCGGGGCCGCGAGCTTCGTCAAGGACTCCCGCGAGGAGTGGGAGCGCGTGTTCGCCATCGACTGGTGGGGTGTCTACTACTGCGCCCGCGCGTTCCTGCCGTTGCTCATCAAGAGCGCCGAAGGGGTGCTCGTCAACACCAGCAGCGTCAACGGTTTCTGGGCGACGCTAGGGCCCGGCGCGGCGAATTCCGCCTACAGCACGGCGAAGTTCGCGGTGAGGGGCTTCTCAGAAGCGCTCATCGAGGACCTGCGCACGAACGCGCCGCACGTCCGCGTCGCCGTCGTGATGCCTGGGCACGTGGGCACCAACATCGTCGGCAACTCACTGCGCGCGTTCGGCGTGGACCCCGAGCACATGACCGATGAAGAGCTGGAGGTCTTCAGGCCCCGGATGACCGAGCGCGGCGTCCCCGCCGGCCTGCCGGTCGCGGAGCTGCGCCAGATCCTGATCAGGGTGAACACAGATTTCCGCGACAAGGCACCGGTCACCGCCGCCGAAGCCGCGACGGTCATCCTCGACGGGGTTCGCGCGGGCGCCTGGCGCATCCTCATCGGCAAGGACGCCGCCCGGCTCGACGCGTTCGTCCGCGCCAACCCGGACGCCAGCTACGACTACGCCGAGATGGCCAAGGGCTTCCAGTCCGGCAGCGCTTAGCGGCGGGCGGGGCGTAACGGCCTAGCGCGTCTCGCCAAGCAGGTGCCCGGCCACCCGGGCCAGGTGGGTGCGCATCGACTCGATCGCGGCGTCGGCGTCCCGCGCCCGCAGCGCGGTCACGATCGCCCGGTGATCCTCCTGGTAGACGGCGCGGCGCTGGCTGGACGCGCTGCGCCGCTTCAGGTCCCCCCAGACCTGGCCGTGCCGGGCCGACTCGACGACGCTGTACAGCGCGGCGAGCAGCGGGCTGTGCGCGGCGGTCATGATGGCCCGGTGCAGGGCCAGGTCCCAGGTCTCGAACTCCTCGTAGTTGACGGCCTGGTCGCCGCCGGCGACGCAGCGCTCCATCTCCGCGAAATCCCGCGCCGTCGCCCACATCACGACCAGCGGCAGCGCCTGCGGCTCGAGCAGGCGGCGGATCGTCATCACGTCGGCGGGCGCGAAGTCCATAGCGGCGGGGGCCGGATAGGCCGCCATCTTTCCCGCCACCTCGCCCGGCGTCTCCCTGAGGGCATCGAACGCCTGCCCCGCCGTGTTCCTGAACGCCGTATCGCTGAAGAACGTGCCGCGGCCGACCTCGCGCGAGATCAGCCCGTCGGCCTCGAGCGCGGCGAGCGCCAGCCTGACGCCGCTGCGCGTGACGCCAAGGTCGACGGCGAGCTGGCGTTCCGTGGGCAGCCGCGAGCCGGGCCCGAGTCCGGCCCGTTCTGACTCGGCCATGATCAGCTCCGCGAGCTGGCGTCCGCGCTTGGCGGACATGACCCGCTCCGTCCCATCCACGCAACCAATTCTACCAATCACTGTCAACTTGTGACCGCTATTAGGCAGATCTTAACTATTGAGGTTATTGACCTGTTTTTGGAGGAGACCTACGCTCAACCAATCTGGTGAATATAACCAATTGGCCTCGGGTAGCTCGAATACCTCGGGTAAGGAGACGCCAGGTGAGGCTCGCCACCATCGTCACCCCGAATGGACCCCGGCTGCACGTACGAGGACGCTCCGGGTACGTGGACGTTGGCGAGGAGACCGGTAACCCCGGCTTCGCCTCGCTCGCGGCGGTGCTCAGCGCGGGGCCGCGGGCCATGGACGCTGTACGCACGCTGGCGGACCTGGACGGCCGCGAGTACGGCCCGGCCGACCTCGGCCCGGCCGTCCCGGCGCCGGAACGGATCCTGTGCCTGGGCCTGAACTACCAGGAACACGCCCTTGAGGGCGGCCGGGAGGTGCCGACCTGGCCGGACGCGTTCGTGCGCGGCCGGGACAGCGTGCTCGGCCCCTACGCGGACCTGGTCAAGCCCGCGCTCACCAGCCGGTTCGACTACGAGGGCGAGCTCGGCATCGTCATCGGCGCGGGCGGCCGGTACATCCCGGCCGGCAAGGCGCTCGACGCGATCGCCGGGTTCGTGGTCCTCAACGACGCCTCCGCGCGGGACTGGCAGCGCGCCGCCTCGCAGTGGACCGGGGGCAAGAACTTCGAGGGCAGCATGCCGATCGGTCCCGAGGTCGTCACCACCGACGAGGCCGACGTCAGCGACGTCGCCCTCACCACCGTGCTCAACGGCCAGGTCATGCAGTCCGCAAGGACCTCGCAGATGATCGTGGACGTGCCGAGCGCGGTCGAGTTCTTCTCTTCGTTCACCCGGCTGGCTCCCGGCGACGTGATCGCCACCGGGACGCCAGGCGGCGTCGGTTTCGCCAGGCAGCCGCCGGTGTGGCTGCACCCAGGTGACGTCATCGAGGTCACCGTCGAGAACGTCGGGACGATCAGGAACCGCGTGGTCGCCGAGCCCGGCGACCACGCGGGCTGGAGATGGCGCCCGACCGGCCCGCAGCCAAGCGGGCTCTGACATCAAATAGCTAACCGCGGAGGGACAATGAAGTTCACGACCCCCGTGATCGGGATCGTCGCCCTCGCCGTCACCGTGCTGACCGCATGCAGCAGCGCGAGTTCCAACTCGAGCGGCAGCACGACCGGCGCGGCCTCTGGATCAACGCTCACCATCGCGGACGTCGCGCCGTTCAGCGGTCCCGACGCCGCGCTCGGCCCCACCTACCTGGCCTCCTGCTACGGCGCGACCGTGGCCATCAACAACGCGGGCGGCGTGCTCGGGCACAAGCTCACCTGCAAGAGCGTCGACACCCGCGGCGACCCGGCCGACGCCGTCCCCGCGGTCAACCAGATGTTCGCCACCACGCCTAACCTGGCGCTGGTCATCGGCTGCACCTCGGACGAGGCGGCCTCGGTCGCGCCCGTCATCAACGCGCACAAGATGGCGATGTTCTGCATGACCGGGCAGTCCGAATTCGACTCCGTCAAGTTCCCGTACTTCTACCGGCTCGTGCCGCCGGACCTGGAGGAGTCCTACGCGATGGTCGCGATCGCGCAGCAACTGCACTACAACAAGATCGCGCTGGCGTTCGGCAACGACATCGGCTCGCAGACCTTCATCCAGCCCGCCATCGCGGCGCTCAAGAAGGCCGGCATGACGCTGACCACCAACCAGACGCTCGACCTCAACGCCACGACGTTCCGCACCGAGGCCGAGGCGATCATCCAGTCCCACCCGGACGCGATCATGACCGAGGCGCTCGGGTCCGCCGACCCGACCCTGTTCTCTGAGATCAAGCAGCTCAACGGCGGCACGATGATCCCGATCATCGGAACGTCCGCGGCCATCTCGCCGGCGTTCTTCAAGTCCGCGGCGGCGGCGGTCGGCGCGACCACGTTCACGTCCGACTTCCACGCCGACAACCTGGTCGTGGAGTCCAGCGGTCCGGCGTACCAGGCGTTCTCGTCCGCGCTGCTGTCTCAGCAGGGCAAGGTTCCCGGGGCCACCGGCGACTTCACCACCTACCTGAGCGCGCCGGGCGGTGTGCACCTGTACGACGGGATCAACCTGGCCGCCCTCGCGATGATCATGGCGAACAGCACCAGCCCGAGTGTCTACGGGCCCGACATCGTCAAGATCGGGAACGGCGTGTCCGGTGCGACGGTGTGCTACTCGTTCGCCTCCTGCGCCGCCAGCCTCAAGGCGGGCAAGGCGATCAGGTACGAGGGTCCCGGCGGACCGACGAACTTCGACGCCTACCACGACTCGACGGGCATCTTCCAGGTCGACACCTATAGCGACAACGGCGCGGTGAACGTCGTCGGGAACCTGTCCGCGGACCAGCTGCGCGCGCTCGCCGGATGACGATATTCCTCGCCTCGGTCGGCTTTGGGCTGGTGACCGCCTCAGTCCTGGCGGTCGCCGCGATCGGGTTCACGCTGCAGTTCGGCGTGACCGACGTGCTCAACCTGGCCTACGGGGCCGTGATGATCGCCGGCGCGTACCTTGCCTATGTGGTCAACCAGGCCGGCCTGAACATCTGGGTCGGCCTGGTGGTCGCGGTCGTGGCGTGCTCGGCCGGCTCGGTCCTGCTCAACTCCGGCATCTACACGCCGTTCCAGCGCCGCGGCGCGACGCCGATCACGATGGTGATCGTCTCCCTCGGCATGACGCTGATCATCGAGTTCGGCACCCAGGCGATCGCGGGCGGGACCAGCGTGTCCTACACGATGGCCCAGGGGCCGTCGGTCCGCGCGGGCGGGCTGGTGCTCACCACCGTGCAGCTGGTCGTCATCGGGCTGAGCGTGCTAGTCATGCTCGGCACCCACATCCTGCTGCGCTACACCAGGCTCGGCAAGGCGATGCGCGCGACCGCGGCCAACAGGACGCTGGCCCGCAACTGCGGGATCAGGACGTCCCGGGTGATCACCCTGACCTGGGCGATCACCGGAGGGCTGTGCGGCCTGGCCGGAGTGATCTTCGCGATGGACGCGGGCAGCTTCGACGCCACGAGCACCGACCTGTTCCTCATCCTGATCCTGGCCGCGACCTTCCTCGGCGGACCGGGCCAGGCGTACGGCGCGATGCTCGGCGCGGTGGTGATCGGCCTGGCGACCGAGATCAGCGCCGCCTACATCACGCCAAGCTACAAGTACGTGGTCGCGTTCGTGGCGCTGCTCCTCGTGCTCGGCCTCCGCCCGACCGGACTGCTCGGAGCCCGCGCGTGAACTCGTACTACATCATCAACCTGCTGATCTACGCCGCCGTCGACGCGATGGCCTGCCTGGGGCTTAACCAGCAGTTCGGCGTCGCCGGCGTCACCAACTTCGGCTTCATCATCTTCCAGGCGGCCGGCGGTTACACGGCCGCGATCCTGGCCATGCCCGACCAGTCAGCGAACGGCGGGTTCCAGACCTACATCGGCGGCTGGAACCTGCCGTTCCCGATCCCGTGGATCGGCGCGGCCGTGGTCGGCGGCCTGATCTCGCTGCCGTTCACGTTCCTGGTCGGCCGCCGGCTGCGCGGCGACTTCGCCGCCGTCGGCTTGCTCGTCACCGCGGTGCTGCTCAACCTGCTGGTCACGAACTACCGCCCGCTGCTGAACGGGTCCGCGGGCCTGTCGCTGATCCCGCAGCCGCTGCAGGGGGAGTACAACCCCCAGTCGTCCGGCTACCAGTGGACCCTCACCGCCATCGCGATCGTCGTGTGTGCGGTGGTGTACCTGTTCGTCCGCCGGATCACCGAGTCGCCGTACGGCCGTTCGCTGCGCGCCATGCGGGACAATGACGTGGTCGCCGACTCCCTGGGCAAGAACTTGTTCTCGCTGCGCAGCGCGATGCTGGTGACCGGCGGCGCCATCGCCGGGCTGAGCGGTGGCATCCTGGTCTCCTACATCACCACCTGGTCGCCGGCCGCCTGGGGCTACGCCGAGACCGTCGTGCTGTTCGCCGCCGTGATCATCGGCGGCGCGGGCAACCACCTCGGCGCGATCCTCGGCGCTGTCCTGGTGCCGGTAGGCTTTGAGGAGGTCACCCGCTACATCCCGACGTCCAACAACTTGCCGCCGAACCTGATCCCGTCCCTCGAGTGGGTGGCGATCGGCCTGCTGATCGTCATCTTCCTCTGGGTCAGGCCGCAGGGCATTCTGCCCGAGCGGAAACGGGTCATCCGAGCTGGCGCGGCCGTGGTCCCCCCCACCGCGGCCGCGCCTCCCCTTCCCGAGCCGCCCGTGCTTGAGTCGGCTGCGCCTGAGCCGGCTGCGCCTGAGTCGGCTGCGCCTGAGTCGGCAGTGCGTCCCGTCAGCGAGCCGCCGGGCGACCGCGAGATAGTGCTCGAAGCCGTCGACGTGTCCAAGGAGTTCGGCGGCGTCCGGGCGGTCGACGGCGTCTCGTTCACGGTCCGGCGCGGCACGCTGACTGGGCTGATCGGCCCGAACGGGGCGGGCAAGTCGACGCTGCTGGCCATGCTGGCCGGCACGCTGTCCGTCTCCGGCGGCACGATCTACTACCAGGGCCGGGACGTCACGCACCTGCCCGCCTACCGCCGCGCCCGCCTCGGCCTGGTCCGCACCTTCCAGCTCGCCAGCGAGTTCAAGCGGCTCACGGTCATGGAGAACCTGCTCACTGCCGTGCCGGACAACCGCGGCGACTCGTTCCGCGGCGCCATGGCGGGGCCCAGGTACTGGCGCGGCGACGAGGCCGCCGCGATCGCCAGGGCCGAGGCGCTGCTAGAGCGGTTCGGCCTCGACGGGCTGGCCAACAGCTATGCCGGGGACCTCAGCGGCGGCCAGCGCAGGCTGGTGGAGATCATGCGCGCGCTGATGGCCGAGCCGCGGGTACTGCTGCTCGACGAGCCGATGGCGGGCGTGCACCCGAACCTGGCCAGACGGATAGGGAACGAGCTAGTCTCCCTATGCGCCGAGGGGCTGACCGTACTGATGGTCGAGCACGAGCTGGCCATCATGGACGAGTTCTGCGATCCCGTGGTGGCGATGGCCGAGGGCGCGGTGCTCGCCGAGGGCACGATGGCCGAACTGCGGAGCCGCTCCGAGGTGGTGGAGGCATACCTTGTCGGCTAAGGACCACACGGGATCGGCTGGCGACCACACGGGCAGTACCGTTCCCGGCGCCCCAGGCGTCCGTGGCGTGGAACTGCGGGCGACCGGAGTGACCGCCGGCTACGGCGGCGACCCGGTGATCCGCGGCATCACGGTGCGCGTCGAGCCCGGTCAGGTCGTATCCCTCGTCGGCGCCAACGGCTCGGGTAAGAGCACCCTGCTCAAGAGCCTGGTCGGCGTGGTGCGGGTCAGCGCCGGCACGGTCACGGTCGGGGACGTGACAGTGACCAACCGCCCGCCCGAGGAGGTCGCGCGGGCAGGCGTCGGCTACGTGCCGCAGGTCGACGACGTATTCGCCCCGCTCACCGTGCGGGAGAACCTGGAGATGGGCGGCTACCTGCTACGCCCGAAAGAGGTCAAGCCCAGGATCGACCACGTGGTCACGGTCTTCCCGCGGCTGGCCACGATGCTGGCCAGGCCGGCCGGCAAGCTCAGCGGCGGCGAGCGGAAGATGCTGGCCATGGGGCGCGTGCTGATGCTCGAGCCGTCGGTGTTCCTGCTGGACGAGCCGACCGCCAACCTCGCCCCGGCCGTCGCCCGCTCCCTGCTCGAGGAACACGTCCGCAGCCTCGCCCAGGGCGGCGCCTCAGTCCTGATCGTGGAGCAGCGCGCCCGCGCTGTCCTGGCCATCTCCGATCACACCTACGTCCTGGCCGGCGGCGAGGTCCGCATGGAAGGCACCCCGGCCGAATTGGCCACCACCCCGGCCTTCGTCGAATCATTCCTCGGCGGCACCGTGACGCGCTGATTCCCGGTGGCCGTCACCTTTGACCCTGCCACCTTTGACGATGCCTCGGATTACGAGATAATTTGGCCTCATCAGGCGCTTAGGGAGGCCACGGATGGCACTGAAGATCATGCCGCACGGCCGGCTGCAGGAATGGGTCGCCGAAGAGAAGGGCTTCTTCACGGCCGAGGGGCTGGACTACAGCTTCATCGTCACCGGAGACTACGGCGTCAGCTCCGTTCAGCGGGACGACGCCGGGGAGATCAAGACCGGCGCGTTCGAGACGTTCGGCGCCGGGCGCGACGGCGCCGACGTGAGCTGCGCCTGCCACTGGGCCACGAACGCCGCCGCGCGCGAGGGAAGCGGCCACCTGGTGACGACGGCCTACTCGGTGGCGCCCTGCGCCATCGTGGTGCCGCCCGAGTCGCCGATCCGCCGCCCAGAAGACCTGGCCGGCTTGCCGATCGGAGTGGGCTACCACTCCGGGAGCCACTTCGCAGCCCTGCAGGCCCTCGAGCCCGTGCTCGCCCCGGATGAGCTGAAGCTCACCTTCCAGGGGCCGCCTAACGAGCGCCTGGACGCCCTGCTCGACCGGCAGGTCCCGGCGGCCGTGACCTGGGGCGTACCGCTCTACATCGCCCAGGCCTTCGGCTTCCGCACGGTCGTCGACTCGACGTTCATGATCGGGTTCCTGGTAACCGGCCGCGAGGCGACCAAGGACGACGTGGAGAAGTACCTGGCCGCCCTGAAGCGGGCGCAGATGGAGATCGATCTCCACCCGGAGCTCTACAAGCACTACCACCTGCGGTCTGTCCCGGAGAAATACAGGGAAGAAGTCGACGTGCGGGCGTTCGGTACCGGCGAGCGCATCGTCTTCCTGCCCTACACCAGGGAAGTCTTCACCCAGACCCAGGAATGGACAGAAGCGCACCGTATCTTCGACGCGGTGTCCGCCCAGGCCGGATACGACGAGGCCGCCCTGGCCTGACGCTGGCGAATGGCGGTGTGGCCCACAGCGCCAACAGGTTCGCGCCTGTGGGCCACACCGCCGATCCAGACCCGCTTCCCGTAGCTACGACGGCACACGCACCAAGGCGGTCATGACGCTTTGAAGACCGTGTCGATGTGCCATTGCAGGAACTCGCGTTGAGGCCGATCGATCTTTCGGTCTGGTAGCTCGATGACCTTCCCGGCTTTGGAGTAGAACTGCTCGCCGTTGCCGAATTCGCCGCGCAGGCGCGGGCTGACCAGCAGGCGGTAATTGTCATCGATCGCGAGGTAGCCGCGGTCGAACATCGTGTGGACGTCGGAGCGCAGCAGAAGTCCGTTATCGAGGCGGTGCTCACCGCCCTCCGTGACTGGCCGGATGTGCGCCGCCTGGAGCACGGGGCGGATCTTGGTCTGGGTGATCGCGCAGTGCCCGTGATACGCCTCAAGCACGACAGC
>Ga0207665_10001964_pt1 | contig 13843 bp, 11 predicted proteins | sample LARL112metaG_FD_184351 | JGI IMG/M metagenome (GOLD analysis project Ga0207665, IMG submission 184351) | Corn, switchgrass and miscanthus rhizosphere microbial communities from Kellogg Biological Station, Michigan, USA - LAR L11-2 metaG... | ecosystem: Host-associated > Plants > Roots >...
CCCGGGCAGGCGCGCGGGCAGCGAGGCGAGGTACTCCACCGCTCGCTCGCCGTACTTGAACCACGGGGCCATCTGGAAGAGCACGTAGCCGAGCTTGCCCGCGTCGGCCAGCGGCCGCAGGGCCTCGCGGAAGGTGGCGAATGCCCACTCGCGCGCCTCCTCGCCGAAGACCGCGTTGTCGAGGCGGCCGCCCGCGTCCGGCCGCGCGCGGGCGGGCACGAGGCCGAGCAGCGGCGGCGGCAATCGCCCCGCGTCCAGGTGATGCCCGGTCAGGAGCGCGTAGGCCTTGACGCTGAAGAGGAAGCCGGGCGGCGTGCGCTTGGCCCAGAGCACCGCGTTCTGGGCCGAGAGCGGGGCGTAGAAGGTGGAGTTGACCTCGACGCAGTCGAAGAAGCGGCTGTACCACCACAGCCGCTCTTCCGCCTTCATGCTCTTGATCGGATAGAACGAGCCCTCGCCGATCATGCTCTTGTCCTGCCAGGCGCAGAGCCCCACCCGGTACTCGGTGGCGACCGGGCCCGCGGGGTGATACCGGATCAGGGGCGGAGGCGGCGGGCTATCGGGGGACGACTTCGACATTGCGGCTGCGCTCGGCCAGCCCCAGGCGGCGGTGGAGCGTCGCGAGCGGGCCGGGCGCCCACCAGTTCCACCGCCCCATGAGCCGCATGGTGGCGGGCACGAGCAGGGCGCGCACGATCGTGGCGTCGATCACCACCGCGAGGCCGATCCCGACCCCCACCGCCTGGATGATCACCGAGCCCGCGGTGGCGAAGCCGAAGAAGACCGCGGCCATGATCGCGGCCGCCCCGGTGATGAGCCGGCCGGTGGACTCGAGCGCGTCCGCCACCGCGCGGGTGGTGTCGCCGTGGCGCTCGTACTCCTCCCGCACCCGGCTCAGCAGGAGCACCTCGTAGTCCATCGAGAGCCCGAACACGAAGCAGAACATGATGAGCGGGGTCGCGGTCTGGATCGGCCCGGGGGTGAAGTCGAGCCAGCCCGACAGATGTCCCTGCTGGAAGATCCACACCAGCGCGCCGTAGGACGCGCTGATGGACAGGAGGTTCATGATCACCGCCTTGAGCGGCAGGAGCACCGAGCCCAGCAGGAGGAACAGCACCACGTAGGTGGCGAGCATCACGAGCCCGACGGTGCGCGGAGAGTGGCGCGTCACCAGGTCGATGATGTCGAGATCGAAGGCGGTCTGGCCGGTCACCAGCACCTCGCCGCCGATCCCGGGGTGCGACGTGCGGATCTCCTGCACCAGCGTGCGCGCCTCCGCGCTCGAGGGCTTGAGCGCGGTCGCGACCACCAGCAGGGCGAGCCGCCCCCCGACGGTCTGGCGCAGCACCTGGTCGACGCCGGGCGGCCGCATGCCCGCGGGGGCGGTGGCGAGCTGCTGGTACTGCTCGCGGGTGACGCGGGGATCGAGATCGACCATGCTCTCGACCCGCCCCACGTTCGGCAGCTTGGCGAGCCAGCGGCTCAGATCGTAGAGGCCGCCGACCCGCTCCGCGGTCAGCGGCGAGCCGTCCGCGTAGCGCACCACCACCAGGATGCGATTGCTGTCACCGCCCGCGAAGTGCTCGCGCAGGGCCTCGTCGCCCTTCCGGGAGCTCGCGGAGGGCGGCAGCGCGTTGACGTCGCCCGAGCCGACCTGGAGGTGGAGGAACGGCATGCCCAGCACCAGCAGGAGCACGGAGACTGACAGGAACACCGCCCAGGGATGGGTCATCACGGTGACCGCCACCGTGTGCCAGAGCCCGCGGCCAGTGCGAGAGCGCTCCGGGTGGATGAAGGGCAGGCGCAGCGAGTTCACGCGCGGGCCGACCACCGCGAGCAGGGCGGGCAGGAGCGTCAGCGCGTAGAGCACCGCGAGCGACACCACCATGGTACCGGCCCAGCCGATCGAGCCGATGTTGCCGAGGCCCAGGAACACCATGCCGAGCAGGCCGATGGCGACGGTGAGACCCGAGAAGAGGATGGCCCGGCCCGCGGTGGCCATGGTCCGCGCGAGGGCCTCCGGCCCCGGGTAGGCGCGGATCTCCTCGCGGAACCGGCTCACGATGAAGAGCGAGTAGTCGATGGCCACTCCGAGGCCGATCATGGTGACGATGTTGGGCGCGTACACCGAGACCGAGGTGTAGCGGGCCATCAGCAGCGTGCCCGCGATCGCGCCGGCCATCGAGAGCGCGCCCACCAGCAGCGGCAGGAGCGCGGCCACCACCGAGCCGAACACGAGCAACAGCAGGATCACCACCAGGGGCAGGATCACCAGCTCCGCCCGCTGCAGATCGGTCCGGGTCACCTCGGTGAAGTCGTGGTTCAGCGGAATGTTGCCCACCGGCAGCATCTCGAGCGGCCCCGGCTTGACCTTGGCCAGCAGCGACGGATAGACGTCGGGCGGGAGCACCGAGAACTCGAGCGAGGAGAACGCGGCCGCCTCGCCCTTCAGCTCCACCACCGCCAGCGCGCGCCGGCCGTCCCGCGAGATCATCTGGGTCGCCGGCACCGACGCGTCGTAGACCGGCGGATCGTACGCAGTCAGCACCCGGGCCACCCGCTCGTCGCTCCGGAGCGGCGCGAGGGCCCGCTCGACCTCGCGCCGGAAGGCGGGGTCCTTCGCCGGAAGGGTCGCGCTGCTGAAGATGAAGCTGAACGAGGGCGGCCGGCCGGGCAGCTCGCGGCCGATCAGGTCGAGCGCGCGGCCGGACTCGGTGGTGGTCGGGACGTCGGCGGTGGCGAGGCGGCCGCCGTGGGCGATCAGCCAGAGCGACGGGGCCAGGGTCGCGACCGAGAGCGCGACGACCGCGAACCGGAAGCGATGGACGAACCGACCCCAGCTCGCGAGCATAGGAATCTATCGTACCCCACAAACCCCGGGCGGACCGGCGGACTAGGCACCGCCGGCGGCCTCCGCCACCGGCACCCCGCGCCCGCCGCTCGCAGCCACGATCCCGCCGACCAGGACCAGCGCGCCCGCCAGCGACCAGAACACCGGGCGATAGCCGCCGAGCAGGGTGTAGAGCACCGCGGCGCCCACCGGCCCGAGCGCCCGCGCGCCGTTGGCGCCGAGCGCGACCGCGCCGCTGATGGTCGCGTAGTGCGCGGGACCGAAGAGCTCGGCGAGCGTGGTGGCCCGCGCGAGCGTGGCCATGCCGTTGGCCGCGCCCAGCACCGCGATGACCAGGACGAGGCCGCCGGGCAGCGACGGCGCGAGTGCGACCAGGCCGAGCCCGAGCGCCTGCGCCAGGAACACCGCCATGGTCACGCCGAGCGGACCGAAGCGACCGGCCACCGCCACGAAGAGGAGGCGCCCCGGGATCTGCATCGCGCCCATCCAGCCGATCGCGATGGCCACCGCGGCGGCGGCGTGACCGCGCTCGACCATGTAGGGAATGAGGTGCACGGTCACCGCCGCGGTCGAGAAGCTGCCGATCGAGAACGCGAGCGAGAGGGCCCAGAAGATCGGCGTGCGGGCCGCCACGCCGAGCGGAGCGCCCGGCGCGCGCCCGGCGACGCCGGCCTTCGCCGCGCCGCCCCGCGTGAAATGAGGCGGCTGGCGCCGCAGCACCAGCGCGTGGAGCGGGATCGTCACGACCGCGAGGATCGCGGCGAGCCCGAGGAGGGCCGGGCGCCAGCCCCAGTGCTGGAGGAAGCCGGCGCTGATCGGCATGAAGATGGTGCTGGCGAGCGCGCCCGCGAGCGTGACGACGGTCAGGGCGCGATCGCGGTGATCGGTGGGGAACCAGCGCACCACCGCCCCGAAGGCGGGCTCGTAGAGGGTGGCGGCGAGCGCGAGCCCCATCAGGGTCCACACCACGTAGAGCCCGAGCACGCCGGACACCTGGGACCACGCCAGCACGAGGGCGGCGCCGAGGCACGAGCCCACCGTCATCAGTCCCCACGGGCCGCGCCGGTCGAGCCAGCGCCCCACCGGCAGCGCGGCGAGCGCGGCCACCGCCATGCCGACCGTGAACGCGCCGGTGATCGCCACCCGCGAGGCGGCGAGATCGGTCTCCATCGCGGCGAGAAAGACCGGGAAGCCGTAGTACATGATGCCCCACGACACGATCTCGGTGACGCAGAGGGTGGCGACGACCGTCCAGCCGTAGCTCAGAGCAGGCGCTCCATGATCAGGACGTCCACCCAGCGGCCGTCGAGGCGGCCCTGCTCGTGATACACCCCGACCGGGCTGAAGCCCATCTTCCGGTAGAGCGCGACGCCCGCCTCGTTGTAGGGAAACGTGGCCAGCACCATCTTGTGGTAGCCGAGCGTCCGGGCGAGCGGCAGCAGGTGGGTCAGGAGCGCGCGCCCCACCCCGCGGCCGCGCCAGGCCCGCTCCACGTAGACCGAGAGATCGACCACGTGATCGTAGGCCGGCCGCGCGTTGAACGAGTTGAGGCTGCCCCATCCCACCACCTCGCCCCCGGTCGCCGCCACCACCACCGGATGGCGCGCGGCGCGGACCGCCATCCACTGCCGCCGCTCCTCGGGCGTGCGGAGCTCGGTCTCGAGGGTCGCGATGCGGTCCTCGATGCCCTGGTTGTAGATGGTGCAGATGGCCGCCGCGTCGTCCGGGCCGGCGGGGCGGATCGAGACGTCCCCCATGGATGTCGCCCTCCTGTCCCGCAGTGTGCCCACCGGGGTTCGATAAGGGAAATAGATTGTTCTCATGCAAACGATGAGGAATACTTCGGCAAGGATCCGAGCTCATGGACCTGAATCCCGTCCACGTGCGGACTCTCCGAGAGATTGCCCGCCACGGGAGCTTCTCGCGCGCGGCCGAGAGCCTGCGCCTGAGCCAGCCCGCGGTCAGCCTGCACATGCGGCAGCTCGAGATGCGCTGCGGCACCGCCCTGCTCGAGCGGGTGGGCAAGCGCGCCTTTCCCACCCGCGCCGGCACCGTCCTGCTCGAGCACGCCGGGCGCGCCTTCGCGGAGCTGGACGCGGCGCAGGAGGCGCTGCGCCGGCTGCGCGGGGTGGTGGCGGGCCGGCTGCGGCTCGGCACCGGCGCCACCGCGAGCATCCACCTGCTGCCGCCGCTGCTGCGGCGCCTGCGGGCCCGCTACCCCGAGCTGGAGCTGATCGTGGTGACCGGCAACGCGCCGGAGATCGCGGCCGCGGTGGCCGCCAACGAGCTCGACGTGGGGCTCGTGACCCTGCCGGTGACCGGGCGCCAGCTCGCGGTGACCCCGTTCCGCGCCGACCCGCTGGTGGCGGTGGGACCGCCCGGGCACGCGTGGCCGGGTCCGGGCGCCCTCACCGCGGCGGAGCTGGCGCGCCAGCCGCTCATCCTCTACGAGCGCGGCGGCACCATCCGGCGTGTGATCGACGCGTGGTTCCGGCGCGGCGGCGCGCGGCCGCGGGTGGTGATGGAGCTCGGCAACGAGGAGGCGATCAAGAAGCTGGTGGGCGCGGGCCTCGGCATCTCGGTGAGCCCGGCGATGGCGGTGCGGGACGAGGTGCGGGCGGGCGCGCTCCGGATCCGGCCGCTCTCCCCCGCCCTGGTGCGCCGCCTCGGCCTGGTGCGCCGGCGCGACAAGCCGGAGACGCCGGCCCTGCGAGTGTTCCTCGCCGCGGTTGCCAGCCTCAGTGAAAATCGTGCGAGGGGACGCTCTCCAGGCGATGGCGCAGGGGGGCGAGCCGCTCGGCGCGCACGGACGTGACGTTGTCCTGCCGCTGGAGCGTGCCCTCGATCAGGAGGAACGACTCGTTGACCAGGGCGAGCCGGTGCTGCTGGAAGAGAGCCGGGCGCACGATCACGTTGATCAGGCCGGTCTCGTCCTCCAGGTTGAGGAAGACGAAGCCCTTGGCGGTGCCGGGCCGCTGCCGCACCACCACCGCGCCCGCCACCTTCACCCAGGCCCCGTGACGGAACGCGGCGAGATCCGCCGCGCGCGAGACCCTCATGCGCAGGAGGCGCCCGCGGCGGAACGCCATCGGGTGCGGACCCAGGGTGAGGCCGGTGCCCTCGTAGTCGGCGAGCAGCCGCTCCTCCGCGGTCATCGGCCGCAACGGTGAGGCCGCGGGCGGCGCGGACAGCTCCTCGTAGAGCGCGCCGGCCGGCCGCCCCGCGCGCTCGGCCTCCCACAGCGCGGCCCGCCGCTCCGGCTCGAGGCTGGCGAGCGCGCCCACCCGCGCGAGCTGGGCCACCTCGTCGCGCCGCAGCCCGCCGCGCTTGACCAGGTCCTCCACCGAGGCGAAGGGCCGCCGCGTCCGCTCTGCCTCGAGCCTGCGCCCGGCCTCCTCCCGCAGCCCGCGGACGTAGCGCAGCCCCAGGCGCACCGCGCCGGCGGGCGAGCCGGTGGGCTCAATGGTGCAGAGCCAGCCCGAGTAGTTGACGTCGGCGGGATGGATCACCTGCCCGTGCCGGCCCGCGTCGTTGACGATGGTGGCCGGATCGTAGAAGCCCATCGGCTGGTTGTTGAGCAGGGCCGCGTAGAACGCGGCGGGATGGTGCGCCTTGAGGTACGCGCTCGCGTACGCGAGCAGCGCGAAGCTGGCCGCGTGGGAGTTGTGCACGATCACGCCGTCGGCGACGAAGTTGTGATCGTCCTCCACCGCGAGGTCGTAGGTCGGGCTCATGCCCTCCGGATCCACGCTCAGCACGCAATCCCAGCCGACGCACGAGGCCTCCGGCTCCGCGGTCGCCACGTGATCGTCGAACTGGAGGCTGCCCAGGGGCCGCCAGCCCGTCTCGGTGAGCACCAGGTGCTCCGGGGTCGCCACCACCTCCCGGCCCAGGAAGGTGCGGAGCCGGTACACCATGCGCGATCCGCTCGCAGTCGCGGCGAGGACGCGGCGCGGCCGGATCTTGAGATCTGCATCGCAGGCCAGGGTGTGGGTCAGGGCCGCGCGGCCCTCCACCACGTCCGCAATGCGGACCGGGCGCCCGGTCTCCGCGTCGATCACCCGGGTGTCGCCCGCCACGCACTCCGGGAAGCCGTAGAGCGCGAACGCGGTGATCGAGTGGATGATCGCCTCCGCCGCCTCGCCCGAGATGCCCTGCCGGGCCATGCCGGCGCGGAGCTTCAGCTCCACCTCCTTCATGGCGCGCTCCGAGCGCTTGAAGCCGAAGGCGCGGCGCAGCTCCTCGGCCTCGCCCCCGGTGAAGCCGGCGGTGGCCATCGCCATGCGCAGGAGCTGCTCCTGGAAGAGCGGCACCCCGAGGGTGCGGCGCAGGATCGGCTCGAGATCGGGATGGGGGACGGTGATCTCCTCGCGCCCCGCACGGCGGCGCAGGTAGGGATGGACCATGTCGCCCACGATGGGGCCGGGGCGGATGATGGCCACCTGCACCACCAGGTCGTAGAAGCACGCGGGCCGCAGGCGCGGCAGGGTGGCCATCTGGGCGCGGCTCTCCACCTGGAAGACCCCGATGGTGTCGGCCTCCTGGAGCATGCGGTAGACGGTGGGGTCCTGGGGCAGATGGGCCAGGTCGACCGCGCCGCCGCGGACCCGGATCATCTCGAGCGCGTCCTGGAGCAGCGACATCATCCCGAGCCCGAGCAGGTCCACCTTCACGATGCCGAGCGCGGCGCAGTCGTCCTTGTCCCACTGCACCACGCTGCGCCCGGGCATGGTGGCGGGCTCGAGCGGGACGACGCCGTCGAGTCGGCCCTGGGCAATCACCATGCCGCCCGAGTGCTGCCCCAGGTGCCGCGGCAGGTCCTGGATCGCGCTCCAGAGCCGGGCGAAGTGCTGGACTCGCGGCGCGGCCGGGTCGCAGCCGGCCTCGCCGAGATGCGCGAGCAGGCTGTCGCCCGGCTCGTTGTACTCCCAGTTGCTCACGAGCTGGGAGAGCCGCTCGATCACGTCGGCGGGCAGGCCCAGCACCTTGCCGATCTCGCGAGCCGCGCTGCGCCCCCGGTAGGTGATCACGTTGGCGGTCATGGCCGCGCCCAGCCGCCCGTAGCGCTCGTAGACGTACTGGATCACCTGCTCGCGGCGGTCCCCGCTCGGCAGGTCGAGATCGATGTCCGGCCACTCCCCGCGCTCCTCGGAGAGGAAGCGCTCGAAGAGCAGCTCCATCCCCACCGGATCCACCGCGGTGAGGCCGAGCGCGTAACACACCGCGCTGTTGGCGGCCGAGCCGCGCCCCTGCACCAGCACCCGGTGCGCCCCGCAGTACTGCACCAGGTCCCAGACGATGAGGAAGTAGCCGGCCAGGTCGAGGCGGCCGATCAGGGCCAGCTCGTGCTCGATCTGCCGCCGCGCCTTCTCGGCCAGCGGCCCTCCCCCGTAGCGGGTGCGCGCCCCCGCGTGGGCGAGCTCGCGCAGGAAGCCGATGGGGGTCTCCCCGCGGGGCAGCGGATACTCCGGGAAACGGTAGCCCAGGTCCTTGAGGGTGAAGCCGAGCCGCAGCGCGAGCTCGCCGGTGTTGGCCACCGCCTCCGGGCAGTCGGCGAAGAGCCGCTCCATGGTGGCTCCGCTCTTCATGAAGTGCTCGCTGTTGCGGGCGAGCCGCCGCCCCGCCGTCTCGAGGGTGACGTGCTCGCGGATGCACGTGAGCGCGTCGAGCAGCCGCCGGTCCCGCCGCGCGATCAGCCGCGGCTCGTTGGTGGCGAGCGGCTGCAGGCGCAGGCGCCCCGCCTCGGCGCGCAGCCACTCGTTGCGCGCTTCCTCCGGACGGCTCAGGTGCCGCTGCAGCTCCACGAAGACGTTGAAGCGGCCGTAGATCGAGACGAGCCGCTCGAGCCGGCGCCGGCTCGCGGGCGCGCCCTCGCGCTCGAGCCCGACGGCCAGCGGTCCCCGGCCGCCGCCGGTGAGGCAGACGAGCCCGCCCGCGAACTCGGAGAGCTCGTCGAGCGTGGCCGCGCCCTCGCCCTTCGGGGCCCGCATCTTGATCCGGGTGAGCAGGCGGCAGAGGTTCTGGTAGCCCTCGCGGTCCTCCACCAGCAGCGGCAGCCGGCTGCCGTCGGCCAGCGTGACCTCCGCGCCCACCCGCGCGGTGATGCCGAGCCGGGTGCAGGCGCGGTAGAGCCGGGGCGCGCCGTACACGCCGTCGGCGTCCAGGAGCGCGATGCTCGACTGGCCGAGCGCGGCCGCTCGCTCGGCCAGCGCCTCCGGCAGGGCGGCCGCCTCCAGAAAGCTGAAGGCGCTCCGGGCGTGCAGCTCGACGAACATCGATCAGGCCGGGAACGAGCGCGGGGTGAAGCGGCGGAAGTCGATCCGCGCCAGCAGCTCGGCGAACCCGCCGGTCAGCACGTGAGTCGGCCGGATGTCCGCCTCGCGGAGCCCCTCCGAGCGGGCCATCATCGCGGGCGACCAGTGGGTGACCCGGCGCAGCAGCGCGTAGCCCGGCCGTCCGCGGACGTCGCCGTAGCGGGCGAAGACGTCCACCACCGAGGCGGCCTGCGCCATCGCCACGTCCTTCACCAGGCTGTCGCCGACGTAGATCGCCTCGGCGGGCTCGGCCTCGACGTCGCCGAGGATCCCGAGCAGGACGGAGGCGTCGGGCTTCCACGCCCCCTCGCGGGTGTGGCGGTGGATCGTCTGGCGGAGGCGGTAGTGCTCGGGCGGGTAGCGCCGGATCTCCGACGCGGTCCTCCCCTCGGGCAGCGCGTGGTCGGGCAGCGAGTAGAGATAGTCGAGCGCGCCGTCGAGGCCGAGGGCGCGCACGCGGTAGTCGGCGTAGTAGGCGCGGGATTCGGTGTACGCGATGACCAGCGTTCCCGCGGCCCGGATCGCCCGCAGCGTGTCGAGCACGCCGGGGTAGAGCGCGAGGGTCCGGCGCCGCATCGTGCGGTAGGCCTCGATGGCGGCGGCATAGCGGGCGGGCAGCTCCTCCGGCGGGTGACGGGCGCGGAGCGACGGCAGCTCCTGGATCGCGAAGGCGTACTCGGTGGTGCCGTGGCGCTGGTGGATGGCGAAGAGCTCGTCCTCGAGCTGCTCGCGCGGCACCCCGCTGTCCGCGACGAGCCGATCGAGCATCGCCCCGAACGCGGCGTACCACATCTCGAGCCAGTCGAAGAGGGTGTTGTCCATGTCCGTGACGAGGACCGTCGCGGCGGGACGGCCGGACCCGGCGCCCATCAGTCGTAGATGCCGGCGATGTGCCAGGCCGAGCCGTCGTGGGCCAGGCGGCAGAGGGTGCCGTCGGCCAGCTCCACGTCCCATTCGTCCTGGAGCCACGGCTCCGGGGTCCACCATTCGCCGGAGGAGCGCCACGGCCCCACGCCGGCGACGATGCGTCCCGCGAGACGGCTCGAGCGCATCGCCACCGGGCGCCCGGACGCGAGGGTCACCGCGGCGGGAGCCGGTGGGCGGAGGCGGCGGAGGGCGAGGACGGGGGCGTTGCCGGAGCCGCTCTCCCCGCGCTCATTCCGGCGGGGAGAGGGAGACGCATAGGCGCCCAGGCCCACGGCGTCGGGGCGATGGCTGTCGAGCAGCGCCGGGGCGCCTATGCGGTCCGAGCCCACCAGCGCGACCAGACGGTTCATGGTGGCCGCGAGGAACCGTGGGCTCGGACGTGACGGATCGGTGAGCGACTCCTGCGCCGGCGCGGCGCGAGTGGGGCGGGCGCGCAGGGTGAGCCCTTCGACGATGCCGCGCGGAGGCCGCGCCTCGAGCGCGAGCCTCAACAGGCCCGTCACCGCGGTGGCCTCGGTCAGCGGCACCGCGGGGGTGAGCGCGCCCTCGTGAGCGCGACTGCCCGCGAGCCGGCAGATCCACTCGAACCCGTCGGCGGCGAGACCGCGCGCGCCGAGGCGTCCGCAGAGATGGGCGGCCAGCTCGCCGAGACGCTCCACCACTGGCTCGAGCGTCTCGAGACCCCACTCGCATTCCACCGACTCCTCGAAGGCCGGCTCGGGTCGCCAGGACGCGAGCGGACGGGGGTCCTCGCCACGGGCGAGCCGCTGGACCTGGACCCCCTCGGCGCCCGCGCGCTCGAACAGCCCCGCGGTGGGCAGCGCCGCCAGCTCACCGAGCGTGCGCAGCCCCCAGCGCGAGAGCCGGGTCGCCAGCGCCTCGGAGAGCGTCAGCAGCGAGAGCGGCGCGGTGGCCAGCGCGGCGGCGTCGCCTCCCGGCTCCACGACCGTGGCGCCCGATCCGAAGCGGGCGGCGGCCAGCGCCCCGATGCGGCTCGCCGCGATACCGACGCGAATCGTGATCCCGGCCGCGGCGGCGGCGTCCCGGAGCCGGTCGGCCAGCGTCGCGTCGTCGCCGAACAGGCTCCGGAGCCCTGCGGCGTCGAGATAGACCGAGCCGCCGCCGACGTCCTCCACCCGCGGCGAGTGGGCGAGCGCCACCTGGAGGAGCGTGGCGTGAGCGGCCGGCTCGTTCGTCGTGAGGAGACAGGCGATACGCATCATTGGCTCAGCATCCAGTCGAGGGTCCAGCTCCCCGTGCTTCCTCCATCGGAGAAGGCATGGAAGCGGGAGCGGGCGATGGAGATCTCGGAGCGTAGCCCCGCCAGCCGGGTGAGCGGGCGCAACCCCATCCACTGAGGAGCCAAGCGACGGGTGGCCAGCACGAGCGACGCGGGGGTGCCCTCGCGATGCCGCTCGCTGCGCACGATCAGGGTGGTCGGGGTGCCCTCGACCGCGCGCTGGAGCCGGATGTACGCCGAGGCGGGAACCGGACCCAGCTCGTCCAGGTCCAGCACCACCAGGGCGAAGCCCGGACAGCGGGCGAGCAGATCGGCGGCGCTCAGCGCCACCCGCAGGCGCCCGCCGCAGCGGACCCAGAGCAGCGCGGAGAGGTCCGCCCCCGCGGCGGCGGTGGATGCGGGGTCGAGCGCGTCCATGCCGTCGACGAACGCCACCTGGCCGCCCCCCTCGCCGCTACCCGACGTCGTGATCCGGGCGATGAGGGCGAGGAGCAGGCTGCTGGCTCCGGAGGACCGGGGACCGACGATCTCGCTGAGCCGACCCGGGGGGAACATGCCGAGCAGGCTGTCGATCCCTTCGCGCTCCCACCCTGGCGGAGGTGAGGACTCGATCGGGACGCCCATCGCCATCGATTACACGTCACTTGTTTAGTACTGTGCAACAACAAAATACAGGGGCGATCTCCAGCCGAGGCCACTACATGGAGGGGCGGGCGACCGCTCTACCGCGGGCCGAATCGCCCCCGGACCAGCGCCAGGTAGGCCGCCACGTACACCAGCACTCCGCAGAGATGATAGGCCGCCCACGCCACCGTCCAGATCGGGGCGCCCGCAGCGTACCGGGTGAAGCCCTCGTACGCGAAGATGCTGAGGAAGATGCCGGACGGTGCCATGAGCAGCGCCGCGATGATCCGCAGCGTCGAGCCCCGCGTCACCGCCCAGGGTGCCAGCAGCAGGCCGGCCTGCGAGGCCAGCCCCATCGCCCCGAAGATGGCCAGGCTGATCAGGTCGGTGCGCTCGGGCTCGGACATGCGGCCGAAGCCGTACGCGGCGGTCGCGAAGGCGGCGGCGAGCGACAGCCCGGTGAGCCAGGTCAGCACGAAGAACGCCGTGAGGACGCCCGCGCGATCAGCCAAGCCAGGGCATCTCGACGAGGCGGCGCGCCTCGAAGGCCTCGATGGCCGGCAGGTGCTCGAGCGTCAGCGCCAGCTCGTCCCGACCGGTCAGCAGGCCGTGCTTGCGGAAGGCGTCCACCTCGAACCGGATCGGCGCCGCGGCGGCGCCCGCGATCGTCTGCGCCTCCAGGTCCACCGTCAACGTGGCGCCCGGTCGCGCGGCGAGCCCGCTCCGGAGGGCCGCCGCGGTCTCGCCCGGGACCACGACGGCGAGCAGGCCGTTCTTGAAGCAGTTCTCGAAGAAGATGTCGCCGAAGCTGGGCCCGATCACCACCCGGATCCCGTGGTCCACGAGGGCCCACACCGCCATCTCGCGCGAGGAGCCGCAGCCGAAGTTCTCCGCGGTCACCAGCACGCGGGCCTCGCGGTACGCGGGGTGATTCAGCACGAAGTCGGCCCGCTCCCCGCCCGTCGCGTCGAACCGCACGTCGTGGAAGAGCAGCGGCCCCACCCCGCTCTCCCGCGGGCGGCGGAGGAATCGCGCGGGGATGATGCGGTCGGTGTCGATGTTGGGCAGGTCCATCGGCGCGGCCACCGCGGTCAGGCGCGTGAACGGTTGCATGCGGACGTCCGCGCCTCTCAGGCGAGCGTTCGCACGTCGGTGAGCCGCCCGGTGATCGCGGCGGCCGCCGCCATCGGGGGGCTCATCAGGTGGGTGCGCGCCCCCTGCCCCTGGCGGCCCTCGAAGTTGCGGTTGGAGGTGCTCGCCACCCGCTCGCCCGCCGCCGCGGTGTCGCCGTTGATGCCCACGCACATCGAGCAGCCGGGCTCGCGCCACTCGAAGCCCGCGTCCGCGAAGACGCGGTGGAGTCCCTCGGCCTCGGCGGCGCGCTTGACCAGCCCCGAGCCCGGCACCACCCACGCGGGCACCGTCGCGCGCCGGCCCCGGGCGATGCCGGCGGCGGCGCGCAGGTCCTCGAGGCGGCTGTTGGTGCACGAGCCGATGAACACGCGGCTCACCGGCGTGCCGGCGAGCGGCGCCCCCGCGGTCAGCCCCATGTAGGCGAGCGCGCGCTCCATGCTCGCCCGGCGCGCCGGGTCGCCGACCGCGGCGGGATCCGGGACGCGCGCGGTGATCGGCAGCGCATCCTGCGGGCTCGTGCCCCACGTGACGGTGGGGACCACCTCGATCGCGTCGAGCGTGACCTCCCGGTCGAAGACCGCGTCCGGGTCCGAGGGCAGCGTTCGCCAGTGGGCGAGGGCCCGATCCCACGCCTCCCCGCGCGGGGCGAAGGGGCGGCCCTCGAGGTACGCCCACGTGGTCTCGTCGGGGGCCACCATCCCCGCGCGCGCGCCGGCCTCGATCGACATGTTGCAGACCGTCATGCGCTCCTCC
>Ga0207665_10001966_pt1 | contig 13839 bp, 12 predicted proteins | sample LARL112metaG_FD_184351 | JGI IMG/M metagenome (GOLD analysis project Ga0207665, IMG submission 184351) | Corn, switchgrass and miscanthus rhizosphere microbial communities from Kellogg Biological Station, Michigan, USA - LAR L11-2 metaG... | ecosystem: Host-associated > Plants > Roots >...
GCCGTCGGTACCCGAGTCGAGATCCGACGGGGTGCCGGTGCCGCAGTAGACCCAGATCCGGGTGTTGTTGGCCGCCAGCTGCGCCACGTTGACCATCGGGTCGTTGCGCTTCCACGCCGGGTCGGACGACGGACCCCACATGCTCTCCGCGTTGTAGCCACCGGCGTCGTTCATCGCCAGCCCGATCAGCATCGGCCACCAGCCCTCGGACGGGTTCAGGAACCCGGACAGAGACGCGGCGTAGATGAACTTCTGCGGGTAATAGATCGCGTACGTCATTGCCGTGCTGCCTGCCATCGAGGCGCCGACCACCGCGTTGCCGTTCTGCGACACGCCCTTGTTGGCCTCCAGCCACGCAGGCAGTTCCTGGGTCAGGAACGTCTCCCACTTATATGTGTAGTCCTGGCCGTTGCCCCGCGACGGCTGGTACCAGTCGGTGTAGAAGCTGGACTGGCCGCCCACCGGCATCACGACCGACATGCCGGACTGGTCGTACCACTCGAACGCCGGGGTGTTGATGTCCCAGCCGTTGTAGTCGTCCTGGGCGCGCAGGCCGTCGAGTAGATACACGGCGTGCGGTCCGCCACCCTGGAACTGGACCCGGATGTTGCGGTTCATCGCAGCCGAGAACACATCCAGATACTCGACGGGCAGCCCTGGCCGGGAGAACGCACTGGCGGTCGCCGAACCCCCGACGAAGCCGATCAGCCCGGGCAGTGTCGCCGCCGCAACGGCGCTCACCGCCAGCCGGCGCAACCACTTACCTCGAAACCTCTCCATGAACTTCATAACGGCAACCAACCCACCTTTCATCAAATGCCACAAAAGCAATTGCCGTCGCTTTCGGTGCGTAATGAAACACGCCTCGACGGCGTGATCGTGGGCTCAACACAGTGTGGTGACGTCGCGGTTGGCTAACGATTGCGACTCGGGGTGGACTCGGGAACGCCGGTTACGCCCTGTGACCTGTGAGAACAGAGTTACAGAAGTGACTAATTCTCAGAACCCGGTACGCGACGCCCCAGCCGGTACAGCTGTGTCACGTGTTGCGGCGTCAACTCGTCCAGTGACGTCACGCCGAGCAACCGCAACGTGCGGGTGACCTGGCCCGACAGGATCTCGATTGCCCTCTCGACGCCCGCCTCGCCGCCGGCCATCAACCCATACAGGTAGGCCCGGCCGACAAGTGTGAACCGGGCGCCGAGCGCTATTGCAGCCACGATGTCGGCCCCGGACATGATTCCGGTGTCCAGCAAAACTTCGGTCGCACCGCCGAGCTCGCGTGCGACGGCCGGCAAGAGGTGGAACGGCACCGGCGCACGGTCGAGCTGGCGGCCGCCGTGGTTGGACAGCAAAATGCCGTCAACACCGAGATCGACGACCGCCCTGGCGTCGTCCAACGTCTGGATGCCCTTGACCACCAACTTGTTCGGCCATTGCGACTTGATCCACGCCAGGTCCTCGAACGTGACGGTCGGATCGAACATGGAGTCCAGGTATTCGGCTACGGTTCCCGGCCAGCGGTCCAGCGATGCGAACGACAGCGGCTCGGTGGTCAGCAAGTCGAACCACCAGCGCGGGTGCGGCACGGCGTCCAGCACAGTGCGCAACGTCAGCGTCGGCGGGATGGACATGCCGTTGCGAGTGTCACGCAGTCGCGCCCCGGCCACCGGCACGTCGACGGTGACCACCAGCGTGTCGAAACCCGCCGATGCCGCCCGCTCCACCAGCGCCATCGACCGATCGCGGTCTTTCCACATATAGAGTTGAAACCAGTTGCGGCCGTGCGGGTTTGCGGCCTTGACATCCTCGATCGAACACGTGCCCAGTGTCGACAAACAGAACGGGATGCCTGCCCGGGCCGCCGCATGGGCACCGGCGATCTCGCCCTCGGTCTGCATCAGTCGGGTGAAGCCCGTCGGTGCGATCCCGAACGGCAGCGCCACGCTGTCGCCGAGCACAGTCCTGCCGGTGTCGACCTTCGCGACGTCTCGAAGGATCGTCGGGTGAAACTCGATGTCTCGAAACGCCTGCCTGGCGCGGGCAAGCGACAGCTCCTCGTCGGCGGCGCCGTCGGTGTAGTCGAACGCGGCTTTCGGCGTGCGGCGCTTGGCGATTCGGCGGAGGTCGTCGATGGTCAGCGCCGACTCGAGCCTGCGCCCAGTCGGACTGAGCCGCGGCTTTCGGAACTGCAGCAGGGGCGCGAGTTCGCGGGGCCGGGGGGCCCGCCTGCGAGTCATCATGGTCTAATTCTGCGCGGCGGCCAGCGCCTGCCGAACTTTGGCCCTGCGCTCCTCGATGGCCCTGCCGATGTCCTGCAACAGCAATGGTTTACGCCCGACGAGTTCCTCGATGTGCTCGCGATCGATCTGCAGCACGGTGACCTCGCCAAGGGCGTACGCGGATGCCGCGACCGGCTCTCGGGTGAGGGCGGTCTGGCCGAGGAAATCGCCCTCGTCCAAGGTACGGACGGGTATCAACGCACCGTCGTCACCGGTTGCGATCAGCCGCACCTGCCCGTCGACGATGAAAGTCATACGCTTCGGCACCTGGCCGGCGAACTGCAGCGGCTCGTCGGCACCGTAACGAGTGATGCGGGCATGGGGGAGAAGCTGCTCTTGGTCGGACTGGCTGAGCCGCAGCGTCGGCGCGATGATGCGTAATGCCTTCTCGACACGCTCTTGCGTGGCGAAATCGTCCTCAGCTTCATCCAGGTGCAGCCCGGCGCGCCGCGAGGCGTACCAGATCCAGCGCAGGAACATCGATCTCGCGGCCACGTCGTCTATGGGCGAGTGCAACGGGATCGACGTCGAGTACTGAGTTCCACCGGCAGGCGAACTGGACGGCGCGGCGTCCGGCCGCAAGTGCGGAAGCGCGCCTGCCACCCGTGACAGCATCATGCAAACGTCGTCGGGGGATCGGCCACCGAGAACACCGTCGTGACGGTGATGGTGTGTGCACCAGGGGGACGGCTGAGATTGGTGAAAGACGCGGTGGCCAGTATCGAGTTCGGCATGATCAGCAGACCGGTGCCGGTGTCGATATGAGTTGCGCGCCAGTTCACTTCCGCGACGCGGCCACGCGCCGACGGCGTGTCTACCCAATCGCCGAGCTGGAACGGCTGCTCGAACAACACGAACAGGCCCGAGATGATCTGCCCGACTGAGTTCTGCAGCGTCAACCCGAGGACGATCGACGTGATACCCAGTGCGGTGAACAGCCGACCGACGTCGGCGCCCCAGACGAACGAGAACATCACCGCGACACCGATAGCGATCAGTGCGAACCGCGCGACGTCGAGGAATATCGACGGAATCCGCTTGCGCCAGCTGCCTTCTGGCGCGCCTTGGAACAGGGTGGCGTTCAGTCCGGATAGCAGCAGAATGAGTACCACGAAGCCGAACACGGTCGCCACGATGCGCACTGGTGTCGCCTCCGCCGAGACCTGCGTGCCTTTCACCAGGAGGATGAGCAGCGTACCCAGCGGGACAATGTAGTTGCGGAAGAGGTGGACCGGCCGCGCCAGATAGCTGCCGCGCCGAGCCAAGCTGTGATGTAGTTCGGTCAAGAGCACCAGCGCAACCGGTAGCCCGATCGCAACGCCGATGGCCCAGTAGAACCACGATGTGTCGAGGAGGCTGCTCATGTCTGCCGCTCCGACAGCCGCCAGACCTGCTGCTCGGTACCGTCGACGGTGATGGTCGCCGCCGAGGCGAACTGACGGCTGTCACGCATCACCTCATAAACCTGCGTCGTCGCATATATGCCCGGCTGCGGTGCTCCGCTCTGCACTTGGTAGGCCAGATTGACGGCCTGCCCCCAAAGGTCGTAGGCGAGGCTTGTTCTGCCGACCAAGCCGCTGGACACTGCTCCGGTGTCGATTCCGGCGCGCAGTTTCAGGTCACGGCCCGTTTCGGCGTTGAACCGGTGGATGATGCGCTGCATTTCGATCGCGAAATCGACGGTGCGACGCACGTTATCCAGGCGCGGTACGGACAGTCCGCAGCTGGCCAGGTATCCGTTGTGCAGCGTGCGGACCTGTTCAACACCGAGATTCTCGGCTGCCGCGTCGAATTGGCGGACGAGCTTGTTGACGATCTCGAGCACGTGCTCGGAGTCGAGCTCCGCGGACAACTCGTCGAGGCCGACAATGTCGGCGAAAATGACCGTCACATTCTGGTGGTCCTGTGCGATGGTCTGCTCGCCCTCGCGATAGCGCTGCACGACGGGTTCGGGCATCAGGGACAGCAGCAATCGATCGTTTTCCCGCCGCTGCTCGGTGAGGAGTTCGTCCTTGATGGCCAGGTTGCGGCTCATGTCGTTGAATGTGGCTGTCAGTTCGCCGAATTCGTCGCGGGACAGCACTGGGAGGTTGACGTCGTAGTCGCCGGAGCTGATCCGTTGCGCACCGGCCTCGAGACGTCTGATCGGGCGAACGAACAACCGCGCCAGCAGCATCGCGGCGAGACAGACGACGAAAATGATCACCGCGGTGGACAGCACCAGTTTGCGGGTGAAGGCCGCGACGGGGGCGAATGCCTCCGAGGTGTCGATCGTGGCGATCACCGTCCAGTGCAGCCCGGGTATGTCCACGGGCCCGTACGCCTGCAGCGTCTGGTGACCCAGATAGTCGCGGGTGATGAGGGTGCCCCGCTGTCCCTGCTGGGCGAGCCTGGTCGCTTCGGTGGCTACCGGCTGCACCAAAGTCGTGGTCTTCTGCCGGATCGCGTCGTGCGCCACGTCGGGTGGTGTGCCCGCCTTAACGACGTCGCTGACGAATCTCCGCGGGTCTTCGAGGAACAACCGCGAGTCAGAGCGCATCAGGTCGTCGGGTCCGACGATGAACGTCTCGCCGGTCTTGCCCATACCCGACTCTTCCCACCGCTTGTCCATCGTCATCAGCTTGTTGATCTTCGAGATCGGAAACTGCAGCGCGAGCACGCCGTCGATCCGGCTTTCGGAGCCCACGGGAGACACCATCCAGGCCGTGGGTTCGTCGGCAGGTTGGTAGTCGCCGAAATCGGTGACGCCGACATAGTCGACGTCGTTGGAGCGCATGGCCTTGGTGTACGCGTCGGTGAGCAACCCGCCCCGGTACGGCCCGGTCAGAATGTTGCTGCCCAGGTCAACGCCCTTGTACGCGCTGTAGACAATGGTGCCCTGCGGGTCGATCAGCAGCGCGTCCTCGAACCCGAACCGAGTGACGATCTCTCGGAAGAAGTCGTTGAACCGCGCATTGGCGGCAGACCATGCGCTGCCGTCGTGCGCGTCGTCGACCTTGATCGCGGCGTTCGGGTCGGCGACTGGCGCGGTGTAGTAGGCCTGCAGGTACCGCTGTGCGTTGGAGGTTGGCAACAGTGCGTCGACGTTCACGGTGTGCCCGGTCTGGGCATCCTCGGCTTTGGCGAACACATCGTTGTAGTAGTTCACGATCGACTGCTGTTGCGCCGGGTCGATTTGGGCGTTCCCGAGTTGGTTGAACCCGCCTATGAAGGCATCGATGGCTTCACTGCCAGTCCACCCGCGGGAATAGACAATGAGCGAATCGGTCAAATCGGAAAACATCGACTGCAATTGCCGGGTCTGCGATTGGCGGATCTCAGTCATCCTGTCGAAGACCGACGCTTGCAACGAATGGCGGCCCGATGAATAACCGATATAGCCGACCACGGCCGCCGACAGCACGCTGGTGATCAGCAGCATCACCAGCAGCTTGGACTGGATGCTGACCCGCGACAACACCGGAAGTCGGAACTCTCTGCGCTTGCGCGCCGGCTCGACCGTCACATCCGAATCCGGCTCCACCGACGTCGGCGCACCACCATTGCGGCCTGTATTCAAAGGCGGCATGGGTGTCCTTTCCGCGATTAACCGTGCGGGCGAAGACTAGCTTGTGAAACTTGGATACACGTCGCAGTGAGGTAATCGAGATGCCCGCTAGTCATGATCGATACGCCTTGGAGCGCTTTGTCGAGGCACAGGAGCGCGTTTACGACGCGGCACTTGGCGAGCTACGCAGCGGACGGAAGCGTAGCCACTGGATCTGGTTCGTATTTCCGCAGCTTCGGGGGCTGGGCCACAGTCCCGCTGCGCAGCACTATGGGATTTCGTCGCTGGACGAGGCGCGGGCATATCTGGCGCACGACGTGCTCGGCCCGCGGCTGCGGGAATGCACGCGGCTGGTCGCGGCGATCGACGGCCGCTCGGTCGACGAGATCTTCGGCTGGCCGGACAACCTGAAGGTGCGCTCGTCGATGACGCTGTTCGCGCACGCAACCGACGACAATACCGATTTCCGCGGGGTGCTGGACAAGTTCTACGACGGCGAGGAGGACCCAGCCACCGTCGAACGGCTCAGCGGGCGGCGATGATCAGCCAGCCGTGCGGCTCGATCTCGGCCTCACCGACGACCGACTGCGGCGGCGCGCCCGACCCGGCGACGATCTGGCCCACATCGATGCCGAGTTCGGGCAGCGACAGCGACAACGGCGCATCGTCGACGTTGAGCGCAACCAGTAGTGCGTCGCCGCCGTTGCGCGTCTCGTAGACGTATTGAGTGTTGGTCAGGCCTCGCGGCGATGTCCGGGCGGCATGCAGCCACGCGTGACGCCTGCGCAGACCGATCAGGTACTGGTGCAGGCGGAAGATGTCGTGGCCGTGTTCGTCGACACCCATTAGGGGAGCGGTGAATTCGGGCCGCACGGCGTCGTCGCCGCCGAGCCGCTCCTCCTTTACGCCGCGGTAGGCGGACTCGTCGCCGGCGTACACGCTCGGGGTGCCGCCCGTCGTGAACAGGATAACCAGCGCGTGTTCGAGGTGCCGGGTGTTCGCCAGCTGGCTGGCGATCCGGGTGACGTCGTGATTGCCGACGAATGTCATCGGCACGAAGTGGTCGAGAAACTCGTTGTGCCGCACCAGCGCCCAGTCGAGCTCGTGGAAATTGCCGTCGTTGAGGCTGCTCCAGATCGCCTTCCACAGTTCGTATTGGGTCACGGAATCGAAGCCGGACTCTCGCACCCGCGCCGTGTAGTCGCCGTGGATGACCTCACCGACGAACCACGCATCGCCGAACTGCTCGCGCACCCGGGGGAGGACCGCCGACCAGAACCGGTCGGGGACGGCGTATGCGGCGTCAAGCCGCCAGCCGTCGGCGCCGCGCTTCAGCCAGTGCGTCATCACATCCACGGTGTAGGCGACGACGTCGGGATTGTCGTGGTCCAGGGCGATCAACTCGCCGTGTCCTTCGAAGGTGTCGAAGTCGTTGCCGCGCTTACGGAACCACGACGTGTGGGCGAAATCCGTAGCGACGTGGTTGAACACGCCGTCGAGCAGCACCCGTAGCCCGCGTTGGTGAGCCTCGGCGATCAGGTGGTCGAAGTCGGCGTCGTCGCCGAGGCGCGGGTCGATGCGGTAGTGGTCGGTGGTGTCGTAGCCGTGCGTGCGCGACGCGAATACGGGGCCAAGCGCGATTCCGGACGCGCCGAGTTCGATGGCGTAGTCGAGCCAGTCCACGATCCGGCGCAGTCGGTGCTCGTCGACGGTGGGCGGCGGTTCGGCGGGATACGCGCCGACGAACCCCAGCGGGTAGACCTGCCACCAGATCGCGTGCGGAACCCAGGCCGGCTCTGTCATGGATGAGCGCTCGCGCGAAGACCCTGTCATGGCCGGAACCTCGCCTCGTACAGCGTTTTCATGGTGTCGGCGAGCTCGGGTGCGGGTCCGTCGACGGTCACCCCGGGCGCGACGGTGCCGATAGGTAGCGGAGCCACCGGTGGCCGCGGTGCCCCCCATTCGGTAAGCCATTGGGTCAGTTGTTCCGAGGAGGTGGCGTAGACGATGCGGCCCAAGCCCACCCAGGCGTGCCCTGCGGCGCACATCGGGCAGTGCTCGCCGGAGGTGTACACGGTCGTGCGGGCCCGTTTGTCGGGAGTCAGGTTGTCGACCGCCCAGCGGGCGATCGCGAATTCGGGGTGGCGGGTGTGGTCGCCGTTTTTGACGCGGTTGCGGTCCTCGTAGAGCGTGGCGCCGTCGCCGTCGACGAGAATCGAGCCGAAAGGTTCATCGCCATCGCCGAGCGCCACGCGTGCGAGTTCCACGCAGCGGCGGAGGCGCTCGAGGTCGTCGTCATTGATCGCCACAGGGCGGAGTTTACGCAGCCGCGGGCTCGCGCCGCCGAATCCGGGTCAGCGGGTAGCACGCCAGCCCGAGCAGCAGCGCACTGAAGTGTCCGAGTTGGGTGAAATCGCGTTTTACGGCCAATGAGACGCCGAAGACGACCAGGGCGGCGGCGACGTAGAGCCATCGCCACCGTGGGGGAATGTGGTAGGTGAGCACGCCGACGATGCCGACGACGAAGTAGCTCACGCCGATGTCGCGCGCGTCGATCAGCCTGGGTGAGGACACCGCCTCCTGGATCCTCCAGTAGAGGAATCCCTCGCTCAGATACGTGGCTCCGACGTGACACGCGAGCCCCGCGAGCAGCCATCGCAGCTGCCCCAGCCAGCGCTCGGCGGGCGCCAGAAACAGCGTGAAGACAAGGAGGTACGGCCACCAGTACTTGCCGTCGATCCACAGCAGGCTCTGAAACAGCACACGGATCGGGTCGGAGGCCAGGTGGTGCAGGTTCGTCGACTCCTTCTGCAGGAGCGCTTGTAGCCGATGGGCCGGGATGGAGTGCTGAATGATCGTGGTGGTGAGCAGCAGGACGAGCCACGAGTAGGTCAGCGGCGCGGTTTTCACATAGCGCCAAACGCTCGTCACGCCTGATGACGATAGAGGCTTGGCCCGGCGATGACTCCGGCGCTCCGCGATGGTCGACCCAATGGAGGTGATGGTGTGACACAGCAGAAGGCAGTGGTCGAGAAGTACCCCGACGGGTTCCGACGGGGTGATCTCGCGCGGACCATGTCGGGTTTGTCCGACGACGTGGTGTGGGCGCTGCACGGCGCCAAGACGTTGGTGGGCAAGGAGGCGTTCGCCGCGGAGGCCGACAGGGGAGGCGGTCTCAATCCGGAATTGACTCTGGACCGGTTGGTGGAGGAGGGCGACACCGTCGCGGTAGTCGGGCACGGCTGCGTCGCTGGGCGGCGATCCGGTCGCCTTCGTCTATTCCGAGGTGTTCACGTTTACGGACGGACTGGTGAGCCGGCTGGACACGTTCCACATCTGGCTCGGTGAGGTACCCGCATGACCAACACATCCCCCGGTCGTCCCCCTGCCCTTCGGGCGGGCGGTGCCCCCGGCGCTCCTACCCGCCGAACCGATTTCGACCGGCACTGCGCCGAGATCCTCGCGCAGACGTCGTTGTTGGTCGGCCATTTGGACGGCGCGGACGTCACCGTGCGGGTGCAGACGTGCCCGGGCTGGAACGTGTCTCAGCTTGCGCGCCACGTCGACGGCGGCCAGCGCTGGGCGCGTGAGATCGTCGCGACGCGGGCGGTGCGGCCGCCGAGCGATGTCGCGCTGCGCGACCTATCTGGCGCCACCGACGAAGATCCCGACACATTGTCCGCCTCACTCACCGAGGCCGCCGCGGCACTGACGACGACGCTGACCGAGGCGGGGCCGGATGCGCAGATGTGGTGCCCGGTCGACGGTGGCGGCTCGGCGTTCTACGCGCGTCGGTTCGCCTACGAGACCGCGATCCACCGCGCCGACGCGGCACTTGCGCTCGGGGCGGATTACGCGCTCGACCCGGCTGTCGCGGCCGACGGCATCGACGAGTGGATGGAATTGGGATGCATGCCTTTCCATTTCGAGGTTCATCCGTGGATGCGCGAGCTTCTCGCGCCCGGTCGCACGATCGGGCTGCACGCCACCGACACTGACGCACACTGGCTGCTCGACCTGACCGGAGATGTCATCGCGTGGCGGCGGGCCGACGAGCCTGCGGCAGCTGAAATCCGGGCATCGGTCGCGGACCTGTTGTTGGCGATGTACCGCCGCCGCCCGGTCAGCGGTGTGAACGTGACCGGTGACGCGAAGCTCGTCGACTTCTGGCTGGAGCGAGTCGCCTTCGGATGAGGCTCAGTGACAGGGCTCGGCGACCTCGAGCCGGCATGCGCACGATGCCAGGATCGGCACGTCCGCGCGCCCCCGGAGTAAATCCAGCTGTTGGCCGACGATCGCCGCCTCGCCGGTGCGGCCAAGCCGTTGCAGGCATTCGTGATAGCCGTGCAGGCTCCACACGTTGCCCGGGTGTTGGCATGGCCGGGCCAGCGTGGGGTCCAACCCGAGGTCGGCGGCGTACACCTCGGCTGCCTCCCCGACGCGGCCCTGCTCGAGCAGCAGCGCGCCATACGCGTGCCGCGTCGGCTGCATCCAGCCCCACGGTTCGTCGTACGGCAGTGAATCGTCGAGTTCGATGGCGCGGCGCAGGTGAGCGAAGGAGTCGTCGAATCGCCCCTCGCGGTAGTCGATTTCGCCGTCAAGCATCTCGCCCGCGATGGCCAGGATGTCACGTGCGGTGTTGTTGAACAGGTAGCGAGTGTCCGGAATGCGGGCGTACGCCTCGGCGAACGCCTCCCGTTCGGCCCGCGCCTGTGGTAGCTGTCCTTTGGCGGCGTGCGCAACACCGCGGCCATAGTGAATGGTCGCCACTGTGCTGCAATACAGGCGGGTGTCGTCGGGCAGCTGTTGCGCGATCAACTCGTCCCACCGACCGAATCGCACCAGCACGTGAATTGTCAACGGCACGAACGCTTCCAGCCAGTCCGCCATCGGCGGAGACTCGATGGCCAGTAGCTCGGCGGTGAGTTGCGCGGACAGCTCGTCGGCTGCTTCAAGCGCGGCGCGCGAGTTGCCTTCGAACATCGCGGAATAGACGATGAAGTGCAGGTTGTGCGCGCGGTACAACGAGTAGAAATTCAATGGACCCTCGCGGTCGACGAATCGCCGATCAACTTGCACTGCAGACAGATTCGACACCACCGAATCGCGGTAGTTACCGCACAACACGTCGATATGGCTGGGCATATGCACCAGATGGCCCGCGTCGGGCACCAGGTTGCGCAGGAGATCCGCGGCCGGCAGCGCATCCTGCGGCGTGGCCGACATCTCCATGGCGTGCAGGTACAGATGCAGGATCATCGGGTGTTCGCGTCCGGCGGGCGTGGCCAGCGCGTCGTCGAGGATCCGCTTGGCCTCCACCACCCGCGACCCCGGCGCCGGCTCGCCTGTGTTGATGTCCCACAGCGCCCACGCGGTGATGTTGACGAGCGCGTCGGCGGCCAGCGCCTGTACGTCGATGTCGTCGGGGTACGCCTCGGCGAGAGCGACCATGGCGTCGGCGTAGGCGGTGTGCCCGGTGTGCAGCGCGTCGGCGTCGTTCGGATCGTCGGTGGGGAAGCGGGCCCGTAGGGCCTTGATCAGGCCCTGTTCGACGGCCGATGCGCGACCTTCGACGGCGAGGCCGAGTTCCATCCGCGCCCGCGCCAGCGACGCGGACAGGTCAACGGGATCGAATGCCTCCCACGCCTTGTTGTAGTTCGGTCCTATCGAGTAGGCGACACCCCAGCGTGCGATCGCCAGATCGGGGTCGAGCTCCAGGGCGCGGTCGAAGCAGCGGATCGCCTCTTCATGGTTGAACGCGTAGTCCCAGACCATCCCGCGGTCGAACCAGACCTGCGCCTGTGGCGACGGCGTCTCAATCGGCCGGTGATAGGAGCCCAGGTTGTAGTACGGCTCGGTCTCGCCCGGCAGAACCGGGGAGGAAACGCTCATAGATGGCAGGATAATTCACTCGCGAAGCGGTGACGACGATTGCGAGCAGACAACCCGCAGCTCCCCAGATCACCATCGTGACAAGCGGCGTCTGCACGCCGTTGCCGCCGAAGTAGGAGAGGCTGCGCAGCAACGAGACATCGGAACCCTGAGGCACGATTGCGGTGAATGCCGAATAGAGGAACGCCGTCAGACCCATCGATACGACCGAGCCGAATGCCGCGGCCAGCACCGGTCACCTCCCCGCCGACTGCCATCGCGTAGAGCCACAGCGCGCCGAAGAGCTGCCAGGTATGGGCCGTCAGCGCACCAAGAATCACGTCGACGTAAACGGTCACAGCGACTGACAGCAGGGCCGAATACCCGGCCAGCGTGGCGCTGCGCAACGCCAGCGTCGGCGGCCTGCGGACCGTGCCCATTAGGCGGCCCAGCATCGTTGCCCCGACCGACGCGCCGATCGAGATGAAGATGATCGCATAGAACTCGACGGTGCCGGATGGATCCCCTGCCGACGCCGGGGCGACATCTTCGACGGCGGGAGTCAGCCCCGCCTCGGCGGCGACGGCGCGGCCGACGGTCTCGGCTGCGTTGGCGACGCTGCGTCCACCGCCGCCCGCGACGTAGATCTTCATTTCGCCGGTCGGGGAGACGACGAACGCGGCGTCGCTCTTGCGCTCGTAGACCTGCCGGCGGGCAGCGGCGTCATCGCCAACTTCGTTGACCGCCAACGCTTCCTGGCCGCGGACGCCGTTGACGACCTGTTCCGGGGCGGCGACCGCGACCGTCATGTGATGCAACGTCGGTTTGGCGAGCGCGCCGGAGTAGCTGGCGATCATGGCGATGACGAGGAGCGTGAGCCCGATCATCGCCAGCACCACGGTGCGGACGGCCGCGCGGTCGCGCGCGGGTCTTCCATCCAGGACCGCCGCACCTCGATGAACCCGCCGACCAGAAACCGGGTGACCGACTCCGGGGTCAGGCTGGCGATCGGGGAAGACCACGGGCATGCCATGTCTCGCGATCTCCTCGCAGGCCGGTTGTAGTTTCGCGCGGAACGCCGTCACCACCCGCTGTGTCACCGCGCTCGGCACGATGTTGCGGTACATGGACCGGTGCTCGGCGGAGTCGAACGGGCGCGGGATGCGTGCCCGGGCATCGCCGCCGTCCTCGGCGGTCGCCGCGGCGAAGCCACGGTGAATGCGGTCGCGACCGCGTCGTCGCGATCCCGGAAGTGTTGGTAGAAGACCTGCCGGCTTACCGATGCGCGGGCGACGATGTCGCCGACCGTCATCTCGTCGACCGGACCTCATGGGCCAACGCGAACGCGGCCTCCCGCAAGCGGCTGCGGACCCGCTCGGCTCGGGAATCGGCGCTATGTACTCGTGCTGCCGTACGAGCAACGTAAGTCACTTCGGAGACAGTTGACTACGAAAGTTTAGGTAATCTAAGCCACCGGTTTGCGCACGTGTGCGCCCGCTACATCACATGGTGTGGAGCACGGCGGTGGCGACCGCAAGTGCGAGCCCGATGGCGGCGGGCGCCATGTCCTTGGCACCGTCGGATGCACGCAGATGAAAGGCGATCGCACCGATCGACAGCAGCGCGAGGCCGATCGCTGCGGCGATTCCGATCGGCGCCCACATCAGACCGACGAGCACACCGGCGACCCCGGCGAGTTCGCACGCGCCGATCAGCCGCCATTGCAGCGGCTTGAGCCCGAGGTGATCACGGATGGCCAGGGATTGGGAAACGCCGAGCAGTTTGATGCTCGCGGCGAATGTGAAGAGCCCCGCAAGCAGAATCGTCACGACTACGGTGGCGGTGTCCATCACCGAGCAGCGTAAAAGCCGGCACGCGATAGGGAGTCGGAATGATCCGATGCGTCAGGCTCTGGAGAGGTCCCGACGACGCGTCACACGTCCAGATCGGAGGACACCGCGGGCTCCGGCCACCGGTGGCGACTCGAAGGGTCTGACCTGTGGCGCCGCATGTACGTCGTGCTCACCGACGGCGCCGACGTCCCATTCGTCGCGGACTAACGTGGCTGCGTAGCTGCGGATAATTCGAGATTAGGAAAGACTGAGTTCTGTACGTGACCAGGGAAGACAAGGCTACGTC